>Ga0302299_10000275_pt1 | contig 26404 bp, 19 predicted proteins | sample III_Fen_N3_4_FD_198795 | JGI IMG/M metagenome (GOLD analysis project Ga0302299, IMG submission 198795) | Peat permafrost microbial communities from Stordalen Mire near Abisko, Sweden - III_Fen_N3_4 | ecosystem: Environmental > Terrestrial > Soil > Wetlands > Permafrost | place: Sweden: Abisko...
TTCAACTCAGATTCCGGCAACTTACGCCCGTACGGTTCAAAAGGTGTGAGCGTCCCCATGCCAGCACCGCTGCGGACCAGTCTTCAGGTGCTTACGCCTGGAAGGTTCAAAAGGTGTGAGCGTCCCCATGCAGGATTCAAGAGCTTGCGCCCGAAAGGTTCAAAAGGTGTGAGCGTCCCCATGAGGTTTGTAAGGTGAGGGCGTCCCCGTGAAGTTCCTGCGCGACCGGTTCGAGACGCTCATCGAGGTCTCGCCGCCCGAGGCGGTCGCCGATCGCGGCGCCGAGGTCGACGCCGAGGCAGTCGGGCTCGAGGCCGAGGCGATCGCGGCGATCTGGCGGGCGTGCATCGCGACGTACCGCACGGGGCTCTACCCTGCGCTGGCGCTGTGCATCCGGCGCCGCGGCCGGGTGGTGTTCGATCGCTCGCTCGGCCACGTGCGCGGTAACGCGCCGTTCGATCCGCCCGACGCGCATCGCGTGGTGGCCTCGCCGCGCACGCTGTTCAACGTGTTCTCGGCGTCGAAGATGGTGACCGCGATGCTGGTCCACCTGTGCGACCAGCGCGGCCTCCTGCACCTCGACGATCCGGTGGCGCGCTACCTGCCGGCGTTCGGCAGCCACGGCAAGGGCCGGATCACGCTGCGCCACGTGCTCACCCACCGCGCGGGCATCCCGAACATCCCGAAGCAGTTCGCCGACGTCGGCCTGCTCGAGCGCCCGGCGGAGATCCTCGCGCTCCTGTCCGCGCAGCGGCCGCGCTGGGCGCCCGGGCGCAGGCTGGCGTACCACGCGCTGACCGGCGGCTTCCTGCTCGGCGCGGTGGTCGAGCTCGTCACCGGCAAGCCGCTGCGCGACGTGATGCGCGACGAGATCCTCGCGCCGCTCGGATTCGACGCGTTCAACTTCGGCGTGCCGGCCGCGCGGATCCACGAGGTCGCGGTCAACGCGTTCACCGGCCCGCCGGTGCTGCCGCCGCTCGCGCAGCTGCTGGCGCGCGCGCTGTCGGTCGAGGTCGTCGAGGCGGTGCGGGCGTCGAACGACCCGCGGTTCCTGACCAGCGTGGTGCCGGCGGGCAACATCATCTCGACCGCGAACGAGGCCGCGCGGTTCATGCAGCTGTTGCTCGACGGCGGCACGCTCGACGGGGTCCGCGTGTTCGAGACCCGCACGATCGAGCGCGCGATCGCCGAGCAGAGCTACCTCGAGCTCGATCTCACCCTGGGCGCGCCTGTGCGCTACAGCATGGGGTTCATGCTGGGCGGCCGGTTCGCGAGCCCGTTCGGCGTGGGCACCCAGCGCGCGTTCGGCCACCTCGGGCTCACCAACGTGTTCGTGTACGCCGACCCGAGCCGCGATATCGCCGTGGCGCTGATGACGAGCGGCAAGCCGGTGCTGTCACCGGCGGTGGCGCGCACGATGATGATCATGCAGGCCATCGCGCACCGCATCCCGCGCGACGGCGGCGGCCCGCTGCGCCGCAAGTAGCGCGAGCAGCGCTGGCCGAGCAGCGCTGGCCGGGCAGGCGGCTCGAGACCTCACGAGCGCGGCACGGGCTGCGCGTAGCTCGGGTTGGCCTCGAGGTGGAAGTGATCCTTGTGGGAGATCGGATCGTTCTTCGGGGTCAGCACGAGGCGAAACACGCCGGAGTCGTTGATCGCCTGCTCGACCGCGAGCAGCAGCGGGTCGCCGTGCGGGTAGTCGCGCGCGACCCTGGCCTCGCGACCGCTGTCGTCGACGAACGACACCACGTCCATCGCGAGGCCGAGCGCGTGGCGCGACAGCACCGGCTTGGTCTTGCCGCCGACCCGGACGTTGCTCCAGCGGTAGATGCTGCCGAACCGGACCTCGCGAACGCCCGCGGCGAGCAGCGCGGGGCCGATGGTGTGGAGCGCGAGCGCGAGCTGGCAGTCGAGCTTGTACGGGCCCTTGCCGAACACCGGGACGTAGGAGATGCCGCCGAGCATGCCGTCGTCGATCGTCACGGCGTCGGCGATGTGGCCCTCGCGGCCTGCCGACGTCCACGCCACCGCCCCCTCATCGAGCGCGCGCTCGCACGCCGCCTCGGCGTCGCGCATGATCTGCGACGGCGGCCAGGTGAAGCCGCGCGGCATGTTGTCGCCGGCGCGCCGCGCGGGTGGACTGTGCTTCCCCGGCCGCGCCGACACCGGCGTGGCGACGACGGCCACCACGGCCACGGCGAGCACGAGCATCCGGAGCAGCATGAGCGCGAACCTAGCAGCTGGTCCGCCTGATCGCGGCGGCGCGACGAGACTTTCGAGCTAGGCTCGCGCGATGGATCTCGAGCTCCTCGAAGCGCTCGCGCTGTCCGCCGACCGCAGCGCTCCGCTCGCCCAGCTGCTGCCGGGCAGCGAAGACCACGACTACCACCGCGCGCTGGCCGCCCAGCACCGCGGCGCGCTCGACGAGGCGGACGCGATCGTGGCCGCGTGGCCGGAGCGCCACGGCAACACACCGCGCTACGACCGGCTCCGCCAGCGCCAGCTGCTGTACCGGGTCACCGGCGCGCCGCCGCGCGCGGTCGACGAGGTGCGCGACTGGCTCGGCGTCAGCCACTGGCACGAGGCCGAGGTCGAGGACCTCGATCCATCGCGGCCGAGCCAGCTGCCCGACAGCGCGTTCGACCCCGGCGCGCTGCTGCGCCAGGCGGCTGACCACGACGCAAACCTGTCGCAGGTCACCGACGAGGGCCTGCTCGAGCTCGTGGCCACGCCGCTCGACGCCGCTCGACGCCGGCTGCTGCTGTCGCGGCTCGGCCATACGCAGCAGCCCGAGCTCGTGGGGCTGGTCGCCGAGGAGCTCGTCCAGCGCGGCGCGGGTGGGTTCGGCACGCTGGCGATCCACCGCGCGCTGACGCTCGACCAGCTCCACGCGCTCGCCGAGCTGCGACCCGAGCTGCGCGGCCACAGCGGCTGGGTAGCGGCGGTGGTCACGCGGATGCGACCGCCGCTCGAGGTGGACCTCAAGCTCGACCTGCCGCGCCGGACCAGCTACCTCGAGGAGCTGTGGCGGTTCGTCGAGGGCCTGCCGCCTGCCAGCAACTCGCTCAAGGCGCACGTCGCGTGGCACCTGCTCGACACCGCGCGGCGCCGCGGCACCGCGTTCGAGCTCGGCCTGGTCATCGAGTACCTCGCGCTGCCCCGCCCTGCGAGCTACCTGGCGCGCGGCCGGCTCGCAACCGCGCGCGCCGAAGAGATCGCACAGCTCGGCGCCGACTTCAGCGTGGTCACCGGGCTGGCCGTGGCCGGCTCCGACGAGGAACTTGTCCGCGCGATCGTGCACCAGCTGCGCGACCGCGCCGACCACTTCGCCGCGTGGCTCGATCGCGCCTGGCTCGACGCCGAGCTCGCGACCGCGCGCTTGCTGTTCCAGGACGCCGGCGCCGATCGCGCGACGATCACGCTCGGGCCAGCGCGCGCCCAGGCGCTGCGCGATCGCGTCGAGCTGGCGTTCTGCGCCCACAGCCCGACGCAGTTCACCGCCGACGCGCCGGTCGCGCTCGACCTCGACGTCAAGAACGTCCCGGAGCTGGTGATCAAGGTGTTCCGGATCGATCCGCTCGCCTACTTCCAGCACCATCGCCGCGAGGTCGACGCGTCGCTCGATCTCGACGGCCTGGCCGCGAGCCACGAGCAGGTCGAGCGGTTCGCCGAGCCGGCGATCCAGCGCGTCCAGCATCACGTCGCGCTGGAGGCCTGTGCCCGACCAGGCACGTACGTCATCGATCTGATCGGCAACGGCACGTCGAGCCGCGCGGTGATCCACAAGGGCCGGCTGCGCCACGTGATGCGGATCGGCGCCGCCGGCCACGTGGTCACGATCCTCGACGAGGCCGGCCGGCCGCTGCCCGCGGCGCGCGCCTGGCTCGGCGAGCGCGAGTACGTCGCTGACGAGCGCGGCGCGGTGGTCGTGCCGTTCTCGACGAGCCCCGGGCGCACCGCGATGCTGCTCGCCGCGGGCGACATCGCGACCGTGGCGCAGCTCGAGCTGGTCGCCGAGACCGCGGCCCTGGGCCTCGTGCTCGCGCTCGATCGCCAGGGTCTGACCGCCGGGCGCACCGCGCGGGCGATCGCGCGCTTGACGCTGAAGCTCGGCGGAGCGCCCGCGTCGCTCGGGCTGCTCGAGCACCCGACCTGGGACGTCACCCTGACCGATCGCCAGGGGGTCGCGACCACGCGGTCGCAGCCGCTGGTCGTGACCGACGACGACGCAGCGGTGCTCGAGTGGCAGCTCGGCGACGACACCGCCGGGGTCGCCCTCACCGTGCGCGGCCGGGTCGAGGTGCGCAGCACGCAGCGCGCGCAGGCTCTCGAGGTCAGCCGCAGCTTCGAGCTGGCGGAGATGCACCGCGGGACGGCGAACGAGGCGCTGTACCTCGCGCACACCGACGCGGGCTGGGTGGTATCCGCGCTCGGCAAGACCGGCGAGCCGCGCGCCCGCAGGCCAGTGACGATCGGGATCTTGCATCGCTGGTCGCACTTCCAGCTCAACGCCGAGCTCGCGACCGACGAGCGCGGCCGGGTCGAGCTCGGTCGACTGCCCGGCGCACGGCGGATCACCGCGACGCTGGGCGGGCATACCCAGACCTGGCAGCTCGACGGGCCGCCGGCCGGCGGAGTGCCGCTCTCCGCGGTGGTCGGGCGCGACGTGATCGTCGCGATACCGCCGGGCCGCACCGCGAGCGAGGTGGCGCGCCGGGCGTCCCTGGTCGAGCTGCGCGCGGGCGTACCGGCGCGCCACCTGCCGGTTACGCTCGAGCCGCTGGCCGGGGCCATCGCGCTGCGCGACCTTCCTCCCGGCGACCACGAGTTGCGCGCACCCGGCCTCGAGGTCACGGCGATCACCGTCGCTGCGCCGATCGCCGAGCTCGCTGGCTGGGCGATCACGCCGGGCCAGCTGGTCCAGCTGCCGCGCGCGGTCCCCGCGCTCGCCGCGCTCGAGCTCGACGACGACCTGGTGGTCCGGCTGCGCGGCGGCGACCAGCGCACCCGCGTCCATGTCGTCGCGACGCGGTTCGCGCCCGCGCCCGTCGTGCCATTCGCCGCCGGTCCGATGTTCGCGCAATGGCGCCTCGATCGCGCGCCGGCTGCGCGCTACGTCTCGGGGCGCGAGCTCGGCGACGAGTACCGCTACGTGCTCGAGCGCCGGTCGGCGCCGCGCTTCCCCGGCCTCCAGCTCGACAGGCCGAGCCTGTTGCTCAACCCGTGGGCCCGCCGCGCCACCACGACCGAGACCATGTCGGCGCGCGCCGGCGGCGCGTTCGCCGCGGCACCTGCGCCCGCGATGAAGAGCGAGCGCGGCGGAGCGTCCAGGCCAGGGCCGCGAGGCGGCGATGACGCGTTCGTCAGCTATGACTTCCTCGGCGATCCGCCGGTCGTGCTCGCCAACCTGGTACCAGACGCCAACGGCGTGGTCCGCGTGGCGCGCGGAGCGCTCGGCGCCGCGACCTCGGTGACCGTGATCGTCGACGATCCCGCAGGCTCCGCGGTGCGCCAGCTCGAGCTCGCCGAGCTGCCGCTCGCGCCACGCGACCTGCGGCTGTTGCTCGCGCTCGATCCCGCGCGTCACGCGACGCAGCACCAGGTGATCCGCCCGCTCGGCGCCGGCGATCAGCTCGTGATCGACGATGTGGTGACCTCCAAGGTCCACCTGCTCGACAGCGTGGAGCGCGCCCACGCCTACCTGCTCGCGCTGCGCGACGACCCCGGCCTGCGCGAGCTGGCGTTCGTCACCCGCTGGCACGCCCTGGCCGATGGCGAGCGCCGCGAGCTGTACGGGAAGCACGCCTGCCACGAGCTCCACCTGTTCCTGTACTTCCGCGACCGCGCGTACTTCGACGCGGTGATCCGGCCGTACCTGGCGCACAAGCGCACCAAGACGTTCGTCGATCACTGGCTGCTCGACGCCGACCTCGCGCCGTACCTCGAGCCGGCCCGGCTCGCCCGGCTCAACGCCGTCGAGCGTGCGCTGCTCGCCCAGCGGCTCCCCGGCGAGTCTGCGCTGGCGCGGCTGCTCGCCGACGAGGTCGCGGTCCAGCCGCCCGAGCCCGGGCGCGACGCCCGGCTGATCGAGGCGCTGCTCGGCGCCGCCACGCTCGACGGCAACGCCGCGATCACCGCGAGCAAGGCCAGCGCTACAGCCGAGCGCAAGCGCGCCGCACCGCAGCTGCTCCGGGGCGGCGCGGCCTCGGGCGTCGAGCGCGAGCAGGCCGAGGCACAGGACGACCCCGAGCCCGGGGAGAGGGCGTACAGCGAGGTGGACCTACGGTTGAGCGGCACCGGCAAGAGCAAGAGCAAGAAGGACGCGGGCGGCGACTACCTCGACGACGATCTCGCGCGCCGCGACGAGGCCCCGCCGATGTTCCGCGCGGCTGACCTGACGCAGGAGTGGGCCGAGCACAACTGGTGGCGCCGCACGCCCGCCGAAAGCGCCGCGACGATGATCGAACCCAGCCGGCTGTGGCGCGACCTGGCGCTCCACCGCGGCGGGCCGTTCCTGTCGCCGTGGCTGGGCCTGGCCACCGGCAGCCTCGCCGAGGCGATGTGCGCGCTCGCGGTGACCGACCTGCCGTTCGTGGCCGCCGCGCACGCGATCACCTCCGACGGTCCCCGGCTCACGATCGCCGCCGCGGGCAACGCGCTCGCCGGCTTGTCCCAGCTGGTCGACGGCGAGCTGGTGACCGACGGCCCGCCGCTCGTGGTCGGGATGAGCTACGTCCGCGCCGACGACCGCCACGACTGGATCGACGGCGAGCAGGTCGACAAGTACGTCTCCGGGGTGTTCTCGGTAGGCGTCGTGTACACCTACCAGGTGGTTCTTGCGAACCCGACCAGCGCGCGCCAGCGGATCGCCGCGCTCGTCCAGATCCCGCGCGGCAGCATCGCGGTCGGCGGTGCCCAGCCCACCCACACGGTCGACGTGTTGCTCGAGCCCTACGGCACGCACGGCCACGAGGTCTCGTTCTACTTTCCGGCGCCCGGCGCGTGGAGCCACTTCCCGGTCCACGTCCGCCGCGGCGACCAGCTCGTCGCCGCGGCGCCCGGCCGCACGCTCGACGTTCAGTCCGGCGGCGCAGCGCTCGATCCGCGATCGTGGCCGCACCTGTCGCAGCGCGGCTCGCTCGAGGCGGTCGTCGCGTTCCTGCCGACCGCCAACCTGGCGGCGATCGACCTGACCCGGGTGGCGTGGCGGTTGCGCGACCGCGCGGCCTATGCCGCGATCCTCGGCGCGCTCGAGGCCCGGCGCGCCTTCGACGCCACCCTGTGGGGCTACGCGCTCCTGCACGGCGACGCGCCGCGGATCCGCGCGTGGCTGCGCGCGCGCGCCGGTGAGCTGTCGACCGCCGGCCCGGTGCTCGACATGCTCGACCTCGACGCCGAGGACCTCGGCAGCTACGAACACACCGAGCTCGCGCCGCTCGTCAACGCGCGCGCCCACCGACTCGGCCCGACGCTGCGCATCCTCAACGACGGCCTCGCAGCGCAGTACAAGCGCTTCCTCGACCTCGTCGTCCACCGGCGCGCGCCCACCTCCGAGGATCTGCTCGCCGCCGCGCACTACCTGCTCGCCCAGGATCGCGTGCCTCCCGCGCTCGCCGCCCTCGCCCGGGTCGAGCCCGACGCGCTCGCCGACCGCCTGCAGCACGACTACCTCGCGGCCTACGCCGCGTGCCTGACCGGCGACCTCGCCGCCGCGCGCGAAGCCGCGACCCGCTGGCGCGATCACCCGGTCGATCGCTGGCACCACAAGTTCGCCGCGCTCGCGGCCATGCTCGACGAGCTCGAGGGCGCGGCCCCGGCCGTCGTCGATCCGCGCAGCCGCGAGCAGCAGCAGGGCGAGCTGTCCGCGCGCCAGCCGGCGTTCGAGCTCGCGGTCGATCGCGACGGCGTCGTGGTGCGCTGCCGCAACGTCGCGCGGCTCGAGCTGCGGTTCTTCGAGATGGACATCGAGCTGTTGTTCTCGCGCCAGCCGTTCGTCGCCAGCGACGTGTCGCGGTTCTCGTTCATCGAGCCCGGCCACCGCGAGCTCGTCGTCGAGCCCGGGCCCGAGCACCGCGTCGCCTGGCCCGCCGCCCTGCGCGGCAAGAACGTCGTCGTCGAGGGCGTCGGTGCCGGCGTGCGCGCCGCCCGCGTCCACTACGCCAACGACCTCGCCACCACCCTGGCCCACCAGTACGGCCAGCTCCGGGTCCAGCGCGCCACGGACCACCAGCCGCTCCCCGCGACCTACGTCAAGGTCTACGCGCGCAAGCGCGGCGGCGCGGTCGCGTTCTACAAGGACGGCTACACCGACCTGCGCGGCTGGTTCGACTACGCGACGCTGTCGACCAGCGAGCTCAACTCGGTCGAGCGCTTCGCGATCCTCGTGTGCTCGGATCACGCCGGCGCGGCGATCCTCGAGGCCGCCCCACCCGCTCGCTGAGCCGGCCGCCCCTCGCCGAGCGGACCGCCGGTGCTCGATGCGTGCGCCGAGCGACTCGGCTAAGCTCGGATCATGAGCGAGCCCGCGAAGGTCAAGCCAGCGACGATCGCTGATCTGCTTGCGATCCCGGCGGAGCATCGACGCCACGAGATCATCGATGGTGTGCTGGTCGAGAAGGACGCAGCATCGGGCCGCCACGGCGCTGCGCAGGGCCGGCTGTTCCGCCGCCTCGGGCCGTACGATCGCCGTCCGGGTGGACGATCGCCGGGTGGCTGGTGGTTCGCGACCGAGGTCGAGATCTTGCTCGCCGAGTCGCAGGTGTTTCGCCCGGATCTCGCGGGCTGGCTGCGCGAGCGCCTGGCCGTGTTGCCCTCCGAGGTGCCGATCGTCGTACGGCCGGACTGGATCTGCGAGGTCCTGTCGACCAACCGCAGGCACGACCTGATCCAGAAGAAGCGCGCGTACCATCGCCACGAGGTCGGGCACTACTGGCTCGTCGATCCGATCGAGGAGACGCTCGTGGTGTACCGCTGGCACCCGGATGGCTACGTCGAGGTGCTCGTGGCCGAGCGTCAGGAGCGCGTGCGCGCCGAGCCGTTCGACGCTGTCGAGCTTCGCGTCAGCGTGCTGTTCGGTGAGGACGAGGACGAGGGCTGACGGCGGAGCGCGCCCAGGCAGCCCGAGCGTGCGGGCGCGCACAGCTCGCAACGGTGGAACCCGCAGCCGGCGCGCCGGCGCGGTGATAGGCTACATGTGTCTTGATCGGCCGAGTCGTCGGGAAATATCGCATCCTCGACCAGCTCGGCGAGGGCGGCATGGGCACGGTGTACCGAGCCGAGCATGTCGTGCTGGGCAGCCCCGCGGCGGTGAAGATCCTGTTGTCGCAGTTCAGCCAGGATCCCGGCGTCGTCGATCGGTTCTTCCAGGAGGCGCGGACCGCGAGCGCGATCCGCCACCCCGGCGTCGTCGAGGTGTTCGACTACGGGCGGCTCGACAGCGGCCAGGCGTACATCGCGATGGAGCTGCTGCGCGGCGAGGACCTGTGCGGGTTCCTGGCTCGCCACGGCCGGCTCGGTCCGGCGCTCGCGGCGCAGATCGCGAGCCAGATCCTCGCGGCGCTCAACGCGACCCACGTCGTGGGCGTGGTGCATCGCGACCTCAAGCCCGACAACATCTTCCTGGTCCGCGACGCGGGCTCGCCGGGGGCGCTCCGCGTCAAGATCCTCGACTTCGGCATCGCCAAGCTGGTCGGCGACCGCGCCGCGCGCCAGCTGGCCCCGCGGCCCAGGACCAAGGGCGACATGATCCTCGGCACGCCGGCGTACATGGCGCCCGAGCAGTGCAAGGGCGGCGCTGCGCTCGACGAGCGGGTCGACGTCTACGCGCTGGGCTGCATCCTGTTCGAGATGCTCACCGGCCGGCCGCCGTTCGTCGCCGACGGCGAGGGCGAGGTGATGGCGATGCACATCTACGAGCCGCCGCCCCGGCTGAGCAACCTCGTGCGCGGCCTGCCGGTCGAGCTCGACGCGCTGATCGCGCGGCTGCTCACCAAGGACCCCGCCGATCGCATCCCGTCGGTCGCTTACGCGCTCGCAGAGCTGGAGCGGGCGTCGATCGAGCCGCTGACCGGCGAGGTCGCGCTGGTGGGCGCAGCGGGTGCGCTCGAGACGATCAGCCTGGGCCAGCTGTCGGGCGCGCTCGGCGCCCGCGGCGTCGGCGCGGTCGGCCTCGGCGAGCCGCCTGCTGTGTCCCCGCGCTGGCTCCCCGCGGCCGTGCTCGGCGGTGCGCTGGCGATCGCGATCGCGCTGGCCCTGGTCATCGGCGTGACCTGACGCGCGCTGACCCAGCTGCGGAGCGAGGCCTGACCCGCGTGATCGCGCGCGGGGGGCGCCAACTGACCTGGTACAGCGGTTGTCCCCGACGGGCGGACGCGGCAACGTGTGGCCATGATCTACCGTGGCGAGCTCACCGTCGCGACGCGCGGTCGCGGGATCTACGACATCACGCGCGACGTCGTCCGCGTCGTCGGCGGAAGCGGCGCGGCCGAGGGCCTGGCCACGATCTGGATCGCGCACACCAGCGCGTCGTTGATCGTGTGCGAGAACGCCGATCCATCGGTGCGCACCGACCTCGAGGCATTCGTCGCGCGCCTGGTCCCCGACGGCGATCGGCTGTTCACCCACGACGCCGAGGGCGACGACGACATGCCGGCGCACGTCCGCAGCGTGTTGACCCAGACCTCGATCGGCGTGCCGCTCGCCGCCGGCAAGCTCGTGCTCGGCACCTGGCAGGGCCTGTACCTGTGGGAGCACCGGACCGCGCCGCACGACCGCCGCCTCACGATCTCGGTCATCGGCGAGTGACGAAGGTGCGTAGTACAGTGGCCGCTGGCGCCATCGTGGATCTCGCGCGTCGACCTCCGGTCGCCGCCGCGGAGTGTCGACCGCGCACGGCAGCCGGTTGGAGGTCGCTCGGCGCGCACGACCACGTGGGCGCCGCCGCGGTGAGCCGTGAGTGAGCTGGCGGACACCCTGCGCGAGGCGGTGGCCGCGCTCGCGGCCGCGGACCCGGGCCTGCGGCGGTTTGGCGCCAGGCACCACCGCTACGCGCTCGCGCCGCCGCTCGGCGCCGGCGAGCTGAGCACCGTCGAGCACGAGCTCGGTGCGGCGCTGCCGGACGAGCTGCGCGGGTTCGCGGCCGAGGTCGCCGCCGGTGGGGCCGGGCCCGGCTACGGCCTCGTGCCTGTCGATCGCGCCGCGGCCTACGCGGTCGCCGGCCCCGGGAGTGCGGCGTGGACCCGCGGGCTGCCGCTGGCGCACCTGGGCTGCGGCTACGCCGCCGTCATCGCGCTCGACGGCGCGGCCCGCGGCGAGATCTGGATCGACGCGCGCGCGCTCGGCCTCGTCGCGCCCATCCACCCCGGATTCCTCGCGTTCTACCTCGACTGGGTCGACCGCCTCGCCCACGCCCGCTGGCCCGAGCCCCACGTGCCGCCGGGTGCGTGCGCGCTGGCCGCCGCGCTCAGCGGCTACCTCGCTCACCGCGAGGCCGACCTGGGCGTTGGCGCCGGCACGATCACCGGCGAGCCGCTGCGCGAGGCCCTGTCCAGCCTCGGGCCCGGCGCGATCGAGCTCGCCGGGCCATCGTCAGTCGGCTGGTTCGCCGACACGGATCGCGTCGACCCGTGCATTTCCTGCGCGCGGCTCGTCGACAACCTCGCCGCGAGCGGGCTTCGCCGCGACGTCGTCGCCCCCGGGCTACCGCCGCGCCCCCTGCGATGACACGACGCTGTCCGACCGAGCGACAGGCGATCCTCATCGAGCGCGTAACGACCCGAGATCGTGTAGCTCGTCGAGCGGGGCCTACTGTCCGGCGGACGGACACGTCGGGCGGCGGGTCGCTGCAAGGGCACGGGCCTGTCACGCAACTGTCAGATGGCGAGACTAGGGTAGGGGCCATGATCGTGTTCTCCAACCACCGGCTCGGGCCCAGCGCCGAGATGCTGGTGTCGTGCGACGCCGCCGCCGAGCTGCTGCGCGAGGTCGCCGCGGCCGGCCGGCCCGTCGCCGAGGCGCGGTGGGAGCACGAGCTGGTGCTATGGCTCGAGCGCTGCTCCGCCTGCGATGCGACCACCTTCGACGTCTCCGACATCGCCTGGACCCCCGAGCACTTCGAGCGCCAGCGCGGCTTCCTCGTGCAGGCGATCCAGCGCGCCGCCACCAGCTCGAACCACGTGCGCGCCCTGACCCGCTGGTCGTCGATGATCGAGGCTCATCCCCGTGAGTCGGTCCAGGTCGGGCGTCGATGGCAGTGGCCTTCCACCGAAGCAACCATTTAATATTACATTACTATTCTCGACGGACCGGCCGTTCGGTCAGCGCGCGCGCAGCGCCCGGGTGCTAGAGTGCCCACCGTGACCGAGGGCTTGATCGGACCGGGGTTCTATCCCCAACCGAATGAATGGACCTGCGGTCCGTTCGCGCTCAAGCACGCCCTGCTCGCGCTCGGCCGCATGGTCGACGTCAACCAGATCTCGTCCACCGCGCGCGCCCACTGGTGGTCGGGAACCAACGAGATCCAGCTCGCGCGCGCCGCCCGCGCGTTCGAGTGTGATCTCGTCCTCGAGCGCCGGTCGGACGCCGAGCAGGCGCGCAAGACCCTCGTCAAGTACCTGCGCGAACAGACCCCCGTGCTGCTGTGCGTCGACGAGTGGTCGCACTGGATCACGGTGCTGCGCGCCGAGGACCGCCGGTTCGTCGTGGTCGACTCGACCGACGAGCCGCTGCTCTCGGTCCGGACCTGGCCTCAGCTGCGCAACTGGTGGCGCTACCACGACACCGACTTCGACAAGGACAACCCACCGATCCTCTACGACATGATGGCGGTGTCGCCGCGCTTCCGGACCACGGTCAAGGCCGACTTCTCCGTCGAGCGCGTGAAGTTCCTGCGCCGGCCCGAGAACCGCCGGCTCGCCCGCCACTGGAACGAGTACCTCGAGGACCTGCTCGAGATCTGCAAGCCGCCGTCGGTCCGGATCGCAGAGCCGCTGTCGATGGGCGAGTTCCTGCGCCGCCACCAGGAGCTGCTGCTCACCCGCGTCGTGTACTGGCACGGCGAGATCAGCCGCGACGAGGTTGGCCGCGTGCTGCGCGACCTGCGCTTCGTGTCCGAGACCTACGGCCTCGTGATCCCGGCGTCGATGAGCCGTCGCGCGCTCGCCGACCTGGCGATCCTGGTCTCGATCTGGGCGTGCTCGCAGACCGGCGTCGACGGCATGTTCGGCTCGCCGGGCGCCGACCCGCGGCCCGAGCCCAAGCCGGCCCGGCGCAAGCCCGCCCGCAAATAGCGAGCGCCGCCCGCGTGCCGCGCTGACAGCGAAGACCGCCCCCTCGCTGACCGGTTGACCCGGCCAGGCGCCGCAACACCGGCCGTCACCGCCCGGGGCGTCCACGACGAGCCCAATGATCCCTGGGCCTTGCCTGGGGACGGTGTCTCTTTTGTCTCGTTTCGTGGCCCGTCCCGCAGCCGTGGCGTGCGGCTTGCTGCAACGCCGGAGCATGAAGCTCTTCACTGCCTCCGTCCTCCTGCTCTTGCTGTGCGGCCCGGCGCTCGCGAGCCCGGCGCCGTCCGAGTCGTTCAAGGTCCGCCTCGCGCTACGCGACGGCGCGACGACGCGCACGTTCGATGTCGGCGTGGCGTCGAACGGGCCGTGCGCGACAGCGCACGAGAAGACCACGGAGCGCGAGGTCGACCTCAAGGCCTGCGTGTCGAGCGTCGGCAACCTCGACATCGACTGGTTCACCCGCAGCGCGCGCGGCGAGTTCCACAGCACGTCGTCGATCACGCTGGCGCACGGCGCGACCGCCGAGCTCGGCCCCGCCGACGGCCCTCGGTTCAACGTGACGGTTCAATGAGGTCGGCCGTGCAGGTCGAGCAGCTCGAAGGCGGCGTCGCCGACCGCACGGCGCAGCGCCTTGATCGCGTCCGCCGTGCCGTGGCGCGTCGGATGCACGCGGTTGGTGAGCAGCGCGACCCAGCGGCGGCGCGGCAAGTCGAGCCACAGCGACGTGCCGGTGAAGCCGGTGTGGCCGACGGCGCCGACGCGCGGCCAGCGATCGCCGGCGTGCGAGACGCCGGGCGCGAGCGATGGCGTGTCCCAGCCGAGCCGCCACGTGGTGTCGGGGGCGGCTGCCTCGTCGAGGAACCGACGCACCACGTCGCCGCGCCACCGGCCGCGCGGCCGGCCCGCGACGGTGTCGACCAGCGCCGCGGCGAACGTCGCGACGTCGCCGATCGTCGCGAACAGCCCCGCGTGGCCGCATACGCCACCCGCGACATACGCGTTCTCGTCGTGCACCAGGCCGGATACCGCGCCGCGCTCGTCGACCTCGGTCGCAACGGCGAGCGCAAGCGCCGTCGCGCCCGGATAGCGCGCGCCCTCGAGGCCAAGCGGCTCCGCGACGAGTGAGCGAAACGCGTCGTCGAGCGGCCGGCCCGCGCAGCGCTCGACGATCGCGCCGAGCAGGAGGTAGCCGAGGTCGCTGTACACCGTCGCGACGCCGGGCTCGGTCGCCGGGTGGCGCGCCGCCAGCGCGAGGAGCTCGCCGCGTGGGTCGGGGTGCTCGCCGAGGCGCAGCGCACGGAAGAACTCGACGTGAGCGGCGCAGCCCGCGGCGTGGCCGAGCAGGTGGCGGACCGTCCCGGCGGTGGCGGCGTCGGGCAGCCAGCGCCGTACCGGGGCGTCGAGATCGAGCGCGCCGTCTCCCACCAGCACCATCGCGAGCGCCGCGGTGGCCATCGGCTTGGTCAGCGACGCCAGGTCGAACGGGACGTGGGCGTCGATCGCCGGACCGAGCGTCGGGACCCGGCGCGTCACCCCGAAGGTCAGGCGCTCCTGCTCGACGCCGCCGTCGCCGATCGACACCGCCGCGGCGGAGCCGACCCCGGCTGCCAGGGTGGCATCGAGCAGCGCGGCGATCTCGTGCACAATTGGCATCGTACATGCGTTGCGACGGGACCAGGCGATCCGGCCACGGCCGCCGTGCTACGATCGGGGCTTCGTGACTCGGTACGAGCTGCTCGACCGGATCGGCGTGGGCGGGATGGCCGAGATCTTCCGCGGCAAGGCCGTCGCGGCGGGCGGCTTCGAGAAGCCCGTGGCGATCAAGCGGATCCTGCCCCACCTCTCGCAGGACAAGCGGTTCGTCGAGCTGCTGATCGCCGAGGCCAAGGTGCTGTCGCTGCTCAAGCACCGCAACATCGTGCAGATCTTCGACGTCGGGCTCGGCGACGATGGTCAGTACTTCCTGGTGATGGAGCACGTCGACGGTCGCGACCTCGGAGCGGTGCAGCGCGGCCTCGACGCGCGGCGCCGGCGGCTACCGTTCGATCTCGCGCTGCACGTCGGCGCCGAGATCTGCGAGGCGCTCGAGCACGCCCACACCGCGCGCGCCCCGGACGGCAAGCCGATGTCGCTCGTGCACCGCGACGTGTCGCCGTCCAACGTCCTTTTGTCGCGCGCCGGGGAGATCAAGCTCACCGACTTCGGGATCGCCAAGCGCGCCGAGGAGGTGACCGGCCACGGCGCCGTGCGCGGCAAGTTCGCGTACATCTCGCCGGAGCAGGCGCGCAACGAGCACCTCGACCCACGCAGCGACGTGTTCTCGGTCGGCGTGCTCCTGTGGGAGCTGGTCACCAACCGGCGGCTGTTCTCGAGCCTCGGTGATCTCGAGGCGCTGCGCGCGGTTCGCGAGGCGCAGGTCCCGCGGCCGCGCGACATCGACGACGAGCTCAGCCCCGAGGCCGACGCCCTCATCATGTCGGCGCTCACCCGCGAGCCGCGCGGCCGGCCGACCGCGGGCCAGCTCGGCGCCAAGCTGCGTACGCTGCGCTACTCGCTCGCGGTCACCGTCGGCGACCCCGCGACCGAGCTCGCCAAGATCATCGACGCCGCCGAGGAGGTCGAGCGCCAGAGCGGCAGGCACCTCGCGGCGCCGGCTGCGCGCCTCGAGTTCGAGGGCAGCGAGGCCACCGTCATCCGGATCCACACCGCCGATGCGTTCTCGACCCGCGACAAAGACGGCGCCGGCGTGGCGCGCGCCCGCGAGGTGATCGACCGCTTCGAGGAGGAGGAGGAGACCCGGCAGGCTTCGCTGTCGCGCGACCAGCTCGCGTTCCTCCGGTCGCACGCCCCGCGCGAGTCGGGCGAGCTGACCTCCGCCGCCGAGCCACCCCTGCCCGGCGTCCGATCCAGGCGGCTCACCGACGAGCAGACCCGCGCGCGCCCGCCGATCCTGCCGATCGAGGACGCCCCGACCTACCTGCCGGACACGATCGACCCGAACCAGCACCTGCCGCCCGACGAGGCGACCCGACTGGTGGCGCCGGCCAGCCGGCGGACACCGCCGCCCGAGCGCATCGCGCCGTCGGCGATCGCCACCCAGCCGCAGGCCATGCCGTCGGCGAGCCTGCGCAGCCGCGACGACCGCACGCCGGGGCCGCTGGCGCACACGCCGCCGCCGGGCACGGTCCACGAGCGCCGGCCGATCTCACCCGGCTCGCACCCGCCGCCGCCGAGCGCGAACCACACACCGTCGCCGCTGCCGCTGCCCCCGATGATCCAGGTGCAGCCCCCGCCCCTGGTGGCGCAGCACGCCCCGGCGCCGCCCGCGCCGCTGCTGCCGCCGCACGGCGCGTTCCCGTCGTGGGCCACGCTGCCGCAGCAGCCGCCGCCGGTGCACCCGACGATGCCGGTCAACTACGAGCGCGCGCCGCAGCGACCGTCGATGCCGGCGCCGCGCTTCGCCGCGCCGCGCCGCGCGCCGCTGATGCCGTGGATGCTCGCCGTCGGTGCGCTCGTGATGGCGCTCCTGGCGTTCGCGGTCACGCGCGCCTGCATCCACACGGCGACGAACAAGCCCGCCGCGGCAGTGCCGAAGTAGCCGCGCCGGGTTGCTCGCGTCGCGCGCGATCCGATACGTTGGTCGAGCATGACGGCGATGCTCTCGCTGCTGGCGCTGGTGCCCGCGCTCGCGGCGTGCGCGCCGCCGACGACGCCGGGGCTGCATGGCACGACCAGCGCCACCGCCGGCGCACGACCTGTCTGGGTCGGGATCTCGGTGCCCGACGTCGATGCCAGCGCCAGGTGGTACCAGGACAAGCTCCACTTCACCGTCGCACGGCGCATGGAGCTGCCGGACCACAAGCTGCGGATCGCGTTCCTCGCCCTCGAGGGCTTCACCCTCGAGCTCATCGAGCTCCAAGGCTCCGTCGCGCTGGACACCCTGCGCAGCCGTCCACCCGAGGTCGCGAGAGATCAGCTGCAGGGCTTCCAGAAGATCGGCTTCCAGATCCGCGATGTCGATCGGCTGGCGGCCGAGCTTATGCGCGGCGGGGTCTCGCTCGTGATGGCCCCCACCGACGATCCGCCGTTCGGACAGCGGTTCTTCCTCGTCAGAGACAACGCTGGAAACCTGCTGCAGTTCTTCCAGCCACTGCGCTGAACAGCTCGGACGGACGTCCTCGATGAGCCGGCCGTGATCAGCGCCGGTGGCGGCGCGGGCCCCGCCTGAACCATGCGATCCCAGGCGGATACGCTCGCGGCGCGAGACAAATGAGATATCGCCCCGGTCCCGCGCGTTGAACCCTGCATGTTCGACCGCCCCGCTGGACCGGCGCCGCGCGAAGTCCATGGATCCGAAGACGTTGCGAGGTCGGTGCCGAAAGTCGGTCACGAAATCGTCGCGCCGCCGCACGTGGGGGCCGAGATGCAGCGCCTTGCCGTGGTCGAACCGGATGGACCGGGGACGGCCGAGCCCGCTCCGCCCGTCGGAGGCGCGCCGCGAGACCCGGCGGGGGAAGCGAACGAGCGGGAGGCGGAGATCGCGGCGCAGGTCACGGCCGGGCGGTACCGCGAAGCGACCGCAGCCTGTGCGGCTGCGTATGGCCGCGTGCTCGGCAGGCTGTGCATGGCCCTGGTCGGCGCGCAGGCCGACGCCGACGAGGCGGTCCAGGAGACGCTGCTGCGCGCGCACCGCGGGATGGCGGCGTTCCGCGGCGATGGCAGCGTGAAGGCGTGGCTATGCGGGATCGCGCGCCACGTGTGCGCTCACATGCTCGAGAGCCGGCGGCGCGGACGCGAGGTCCTCGAGCTCGCGGTCATCGAGCCCGAGGCGGGAGACGGCGTGGTGCGCCGGCGCCGGGCACGCGCGATCCGCCGCGCGCTCGACCAGCTACGGCCGAGCGAGCGCGACGCGCTGGTGCTGCGCTACGTCGCCGAGCTCAGCCACCGCGAGCTCGCCGCCGCGCTCCAGCTCGACGAGGCCGCCGCGCGCAAGCGGATCAGCCGCGCGCTCGCCCACCTCCGCGCCGCCATGCCCGAACAGGAGATCGATCGATATGACGCCTTGTGATCACGTGACCGACGAGCTGGCCGAGCTGATCGCCGGCGACCGCGCGGCGATCGCGCGCCACGCCGAGCACCTCGCGGGCTGCGACGCCTGTCGCGACGCGCGCCACGACGCCCAGCAGCTGGCCGAGCTGATCGGCGGCGCCGGGGACGACCACGCGCTGGTCGACGACCTGGTGGCCCGCGTCCTCGCTGCCGTCGACCGCGACACCGCACAACCCGCGGCGCGCGCCGCCACGCTGCGCGGCCTCGCGGTCCCCGAGCCCCCCGAGCTCGACGCGGCGCACGCGGCGACCGCCTCGCTCGCGGTCCCGACACCCGGGCTCGTCGCCCCGGCGCAGGCTGCGACCGCTTCGCGCGCCGTCGCCACGCCCGACGGGCTCGACGCTGCGGCGCACGCTGCGACCACCTCGCTCGCGGTCCCGACACCGGGGCTCGTCGCCTCGGCGGACGCTGCGGCCCCGGCAGCACTCGGTGCAGAGATGCTCGCCGCGCAGGCGACCGGCGCGCCCGATGTGCCAGCCGCGCAGCCGACTCCGCTCCGACGCAGGCCGCGGCGGGTCTGGCTCGCGCTCGGCGCAGGAGCCGCGCTGGCGGCCGGGATCGCCGGGCTCGTGGTGCGCTCGCCCGACGAGCCAGCGCCGCGGCTCGCCGTGATCGACCCCGGGCCGCTCGGTACGCTGGCGAAGCTCGAGCGCGCCGCGGCGGGCAACGGCGACGGCGTGACGATCCGCGTCGGCGATAGCTGGCAGCCGCTACGCCGCGATGCGCAGATCCCGGCCGGCGCGGAGCTGCGCACCGACGACCGGACGCGCGCCGCGCTCGCGCTCGCCGACGGCACGCAGCTCGTTCTCGACCACCACACCGCGATCGCGTTTGGCCGCCACGACGCGCACAGCATCGCGCTCACCGCCGGGCGGCTCGCCGCGTCGCTGTCACCTGCGAGCGCGGCCATGACCTCCACCGGCGCCAGCCCGACCGGCGCCGCGTCGACCGGAGCTCCTGCGAGGCTCGCGCGTCCACCCGCGACGGCGCCGGCCGGCAACGGTGCCGGCTCAGCTGCAGCGCGCGCGACGACGATCACCACGCCGCGCGGACGGATCGAGGCGAGCGGCGACGGGCGGTTCGTCGTTACCGCGACTGACGCATTGACCTCGCTGCAGGTCACCCGCGGCGCGGCGACGCTGGTGAATGCCCGCGGCGAGCACGACGACGTGCGCGCGGGCGAGGAGGGGCTGATCGAACGCGGCGCGCTCGCGGTCAGCGCCGCGCCCGGGCTGGTCCACGACGCGGCGTGGTCCGAGCTCGCGGCGCCGACGGCGGCCGGCCCGGACGAGATCACCGCCGGGCTCGGCGCGCTGCGCGCTTACAAGCCAGGCGAGTCCCGCGATCGCGACTGGAACCTCGCGCTCGCCAGGCACGACGTCAAGGTCCGCGTGGTCGGCCCGGTCGCGCGCACCGAGATCGCCGAGACGTTCCGCAACGACAGCGCGACGACGCTCGAGGGCGTGTACCAGTTCCCGCTGCCGTCCGACGCCCAGATCGACAGCCTGGCGCTCGACGTCGCCGGCGGATTCGTCGACGGCGCGTTCATCGACAAGGAGCGCGGCCAGAAGATCTGGCGCGGCGTGATCGACAAGGCGACGCCGCGGACCGCCGCGCGGCCGACGCAGGAGCTGATCTGGGTCGAGGGCCGCTGGCGCGATCCCGCGCTGCTCGACTGGAAGCGCGGCGGCCGGTTCGAGCTCCGGGTCTATCCGATCCCGGCGCACGGCGCGCGCACGATCAAGCTGGCGTACACCCAGATCGTGACGCCGCGTGGCTCGTGGCGGCAGTACAGCTACCCGTTGCCGCACAGCCGCGACGGCTCGACGGTCGCCGATCAGTTCACCGTCGACGTCGAGCTGCGCGGCGCCGAGCCCGGGCTGGTTCGCACCGCGGGCTACGACCTGGTGCCCGACCCCGCGCGGCGGGCGGTCAACGCGCTCACGCTGACCCAGGCCGGCTTCGTGCCGCGCGGCGACCTGGTGATCGACTATCGCGCGACCGACGGCGACGCCGAGCTGCGCGGGTGGACGTTCGCCGGCGGCGCGGCGGCAGCCCCCGACGACAAGCTCGCGACCAAGCAGCACGTCGGCATCGATCCCAAGGTGGTCGCAGCGCAGCGCGTGGTGGCGTCGGACCTGCGGCCGACTGCGGTGCTCGCGTTGCACCCCAGGCTGCCGCGCTGGCGCGACGGCAGGCCGCGCGACTACGTGATCGTCGTCGACGGCAGCCAGTCGATGGTCGGCGAGCGCTTCACGCGCGCCACCGAGCTCGCGACCGCGGTGGTCGCGCAGCTCGACCGCCGCGATCGGTTCGGTGTGCTGGTGTGCGACAGCGAGTGCCGCGGCATGGACGCCGCGAGCGCGACCGGCGTCGCGCCGCACGAGCTGCGCACGCCCTCGCTGCGCGCCGCCGAGGCGGTGCGAGCCTGGCTGGCCGCCCAGCAGCCCGCCGGGGCGAGCGATGTGGTCGCGGCGCTGCGCGCGGCGGGCGCCGGGCTCGACGCCGCCGCGGATCGCGAGCCGTGGATCCTCTACCTCGGCGACGGCTTTGCCTCGACCGGGTTCCGCCGGGTCGCGGACGTCGAGCAGGCGGTCGCCGCGTCGTTCTCCGCCGCCGGGTCGCGCACGCGGATCGCCGCGATCGGCATCGGCAGCGACGCCGACGCGGCGGTGCTCGCGGCGGCCGCGCGCGGCGGTGGCGGTAGCTACCTGGCATGGGTGCCCGGCCAGCGCGCGACGACCGCCGCCGCAGCCGTGCTCGAGACCACGCTGGGCGCTGCGCTCGAGGGCGCCGTGGTCGAGCTGCCGGCCGGGCTCGCCGACGTCGCGCCGACCGCGCTGCCCACCGTGCGCGCCGGCGAGGAGGTCCTGCTCGCCGCGCGGATGACCGGCGACGTCGCCGGAGACGTCGTCGTGCGAGGCCGGGTCGCCGGCCAGCCGTTCGAGCAGCGCTATCCACTCAAGCTCGCGGTGTCGACCGCCGCCGGCAACGGCTTCGTGCCGCGGCTGTGGGCGCGGCTGGCGATCGATCAGCTCGAGCGCACCGGCACCGCCGACGACCGCACCCGGATCGTCGCGCTGTCGCAGGGCTACGGCGTGATGTCGCGAGAGACCTCGCTGCTGGTGCTCGAGTCGCAGGCGATGTTCGATGCGTTCGGCGTCGATCGCGGCCGGCCCGCAGCGCGCTGGACCGGTGAGGACGCGCTCGACGAGGTCGCGACGACCGGCACGCTCGCGGTCGAGCGCGACGAGGCCATCGCCACCGCCAGCATCGCGGCCGGCAAGGGCGACACGGCCGGCCGGTCGGGTGTTGCCGCTGCTGACAACCCGTACGACGATGACAGGCCCACGCGCGCCAAGGCCATCCACCTCAGCCGCGAGGACCTCGAGGACCCGCTGGGGGCACCGCACAAGAAGGCACCTGCGCCGAGCACCCCGCGCGCGATGCGCGCCGCCAAGGACGTCGGGCCCGGCCCGGGTTGGATCCAGCTGCGCCGGACGTGGATCCGCGTGCCGTCGGTGACCGAGTACGACGCCGTCCACCCGAGCATCATCAAGGCGATCGCCGACGCCGAGGCCGCGCTCGCCGCCAGCCCGGATAGCCGCGAGAAGCACCGCGCGCTGGTCCAGGCGCTGTCCTACGCCGGCGAGCTCGACCGCGCGCGCGACGTCGCTCGCCGCTGGCTCGAGCGCGACCAGCTCGATCCGCAGGCGCTGGGGTACCTCGCCGACCTGCTCGGCCGCGACGGCCAGCGCGACCTCGCGCTGCGCACGCTCGCCGGCCTGGTCGACCTCGATCCCGATCGCGTCGCGCTGCACGAGCGGCTCGCCCAGGCCTACGACCTGGCCGGGCGCCGCGCCCAGGCGTGCGGACACCGGATCGCGCTCGCCGCGCTCCAGCCCAGGGTCGCCGCGGCGAACGCTGGCGCGCTGCGCTGCCTGCGCGAGCTCGGCCGCGAGCGCGACGCCGCGCTCGTGCTCGCCGCCCTCCCCGACGACGCGTTCCGGGCCACGGTCGAGAAGGCCGCGCTGGCCACGCCGCTCGCGCCGCCGATCACCGGCGAGCTGGTCGTCAAGGCTCGGTGGGACGCCGACGCGGACCTCGACGTCACGCTGGTGACGCCCGAGGGTGCGCGGGTGTCGTGGCTGGGCGGCCGAACCGACCTGGTCGCGAGCGACGCGACCAGCAGCGAGCGCGAGCAACTCGCCGTCAAGTCGCTGCGCCGCGGCAACTACCTGGTCGAGATCGATCGCGCGACCACGGCGGCGAACGCCGCGCCGATCCACGGCACGCTCGACATCACCGCGCTCGGCGCCCACCGCTCGATCCCGTTCGAGCTGACCGGCGCGCACGCCGTGGTCGGCCGGGTGTCGGTGCGACTCGAGCAGCAGTTCGAGGACCTCGACGGCAGCCGCGTGCGCCTCTACGACGGGCCCGATCGCCGGATCATCCGCGATCGCGAGTGAACAGCACTACGGCCAAGGTCGCGCACCGCGGTGTCGCTCGCGCGCGGTGCGGCCTGGCGCTCGTCATCGCCCGGCGCCGTTACCGGGGATCGCCGAGCCCGCGGGCCTGGTGGCCACGGGACCGAGGGCGTCCTTGACGCCGGAGGCCGACGTGGTCGATTTGTGGGTGAGCTCTGACTTGGCATCGCTGATCTCACCTCGAAAGCCTGTCCATAGATCCTGCAGACTCCTCTTCATGCTCTCGAGGTTGAACTTGCCGCCATTCCGCTTGTGAGCGTAGGCGGCCGATCCGATGATGGTGAGTCCGAGTAGGGTGCGAATCTTCATGATGTCCTCGTGTTGGTTACGAACGTTTCCGTGAAAGCTCGCGCCGCCGCGAACGCGAAGCAGTGATCGGTCCCGAGCTGCGGATCGGTCCCGAGCGACGGTGCGGCCCAGCGTGCGCGCTGCGCGCCGGCCCGCGCCCGCCGAGCGTTGTCGCTCGCGCGCCGCGAACGCGAGCGGCCTAGCACCTGGTGATCAAGTAGACTATCAACAACACCGGCAGCGGAATGCCTAGTAGCCATGCGATGCCAAAGCCGGCCTTGCCCTTGGTGGTCGTCATGCCCGAGGTGTTTGCAGCGGGCGTGCCATGGCAGGTGAGGAGCGGAGCGGCCCGCAGCCCTGCGCGCGAGCGTCACAGCGGGGCCGCTCCGTAGACCTCGTTCCGCCGCCGCCCGGCGAGCTCGGCCTCGTCCCTCGCCTTGCGAACCATAGGGAACAGCTCCTGCTGCTCCTCGTCATGCGCGTGGCCAGGCGTGAGCGCCGCGGTGGCGAGGCTCGACAGCGCGACCGTGGCCCCGGACCCGAGCGCACGCGCCCGACGTGTCAAGCCGCGACGAGCAGGTCGAGCGAGGCTGCGAGCCGCTGGCTAGCCCGGCTCGCCAGGCGCCGGGATCAACCCGCGCTCGGTGAGCAGGCGCACCACGTGGGCCTCGCTGTGCTCGCGCGGTTCGCGATCGGTGCGTAGCTCGAGGTCCGGCGCCGTCGGCGCCTCGTAGGGATCCGAGATCCCGGTGAAGCTCGGGATCTCGCCGGCCTGGGCGCGGCGGTACAGCCCCTTGACGTCGCGCTCGATCACGGTGTCGAGCGGTGCGTTGACGAACACCTCGAGGAAGGCGTGCCCGGCCGCGGCGCTGCGCGCCCGCAGGTCGGCGCGGGTCGCGGCGTACGGCGAGATCGCGGCGACGAGCACCAGCACGCCGTGGCGCGCGAGCAGCCGCCCTACGTAGGCGATGCGCTGCACGTTGATGTCGCGATCGGCGCGCGAGAACGACAGGCCCGCCGACAGGAACGTCCGGACGTCGTCGCCATCGAGCAGCTCGACCGGGCGGATCGCCGCGAGCCGGGCCGCGAGCGCGGTCGCCAGCGTCGACTTGCCGGCGCCCGACAGACCGGTGAACCACACGATCCCGCCGGTCACTTCGCCACCTTGGCGGCCCGCGCGGCCAGCCGGTCGCGGGTCGCGAGCTCGCGCAGCGCCATGATCATGCCCAGCATCAGCCAGAGTAATCGAAACCTCAGGCCCTGGTGAGTCATGCCGTAGGCCAGGCCAGCGCCGACGATGACCCACACGCGGAGGCCGGCACCCCAGAACGTCAACCACAGGAACGAGCTGAACAGCAGCGTGCCGATGATGCCATAGCAGAAGAACAGGGTCGCCATCGACGAGTGCAGCTCGTGGGCGCCGATCGCGCTGGTCTCGATGAACCTCCGGTAGCCGCCCTCGCCGGCGCCGAACATCCAGTACTCGGGGTACGCCGCGATCCGGTCGTAGCCGCGCTCCTCGAAGAAGCTGAGCGACTGATCGTTCTCGATCCGCTGCTGCGCGTGCTCGATCGCCGCGGAGAACGGGTTGTCGGTGAACACCAGCGCGGCGAACACCAGCGACACCACCACGACGGTGCGCAGCTTGGTGATGAGCAGCGCGATGCCGAGCGCGCCGATGCTGGTGAGCGCCGCCTTGGACGCCGACAGGAGGGCCAGGTAGCTGCACGCCGCGAGGCCCGCGGTGACCTGCAGCGTCGACAGCTTGAGCCGCTTCTGACCGAGCAGGATGATGCACGCGCTGAGCAGGGCGTAGTAGCCGAGCTGGTTCGGGTTGTTGAACAGCACCGTCGAGCGACCGATCGCGCGGCGCAGCACGAACGACGCCACGACCTGGACGAACGACGACACCAGCACCAGCCGCACGGTGAGCCACAGCAAGAACTCGCCGTAGCGCTGGAACATCAGGAGGAACGTGAACAGCATCAGGCCGTTGAACACGTAGAACGTCGGCGCGAGCAGGAAGCCTTCCTTGGCGTTGAGCGAGAACGTCAGCGCCGCGAACGACCACACGAAGTTCACCGCGAACACGTAGACCACGAACATGATCAGCATCTTGAGCGGCCGGATGAACGGCATCGGCAGCCGCCCGCTCCACCCGCGCAAGAGAATGATCATCAGCACGAGGCTCAGCGCGTCGGCCGGCTGCGGCAGCCCGCTGTCGAAGAAGTAGAACGGGTAGAGCTGGACGACCAGCGCCCACAGCAGCAGCCGGGCATCGCTGCGGATCCGGCTCAGCTGCTCGAGCGTCGCGCGGATGGTGGCGGGCGTACGAAACTTCATCGCAGCTCCTCGCGAACGGTGGCGAGCCGGCTCACCACTCTTCGACGACCTCCGGCAGCCGCACCAGATCGGGCTCGAGGCGCACGCCCAGTGCCAGCCACTCGTCGTGGAGCGCAGGAGTGTCGCGCGCGAGGAACGCCGTGCCGGCGGCGCGCGCCGCCTTGTAGTCGGTCATGCCGTCGCCGATGAACAGCAGCTCGCCCGGCGTCACCCCGAGCTGGGCCGCGATCCCGCGCAGCACGTCGGGCTTCTCGCGCGGCGCGCCGTGGCACTCGCGGAACGCCGGCGCGAGCCCGCGGCGCTCGACGATCAGCTGGAGCTCGTCGTGCGGGGTGCCCGACGCCACGAACAGCGGCACGCCGCGCCTGCCGAGCACGCCGAGCGAGGCGTCGGCGCCGGGCACGAACGGCGCGGCGAGCACCTTGGCGAGCGCGAGATCGGAGAACCGCTGGCCGAGCGCCGCGCCGCCGGCGTCGTCGAGCGGCTGGCCGAGCACGTGCTCGGCGATCCACGCGAACTTCTTGAACCGCGAGATCCCGAGGTTCGCCAGGTGGTGCGCGCGCACGCGCGCGACGACCTCGGCGCCGTGGTCGGCGTACAGCTCGACGAACGCGTCGGTCTTGACGTCGGCGCTCTCGAGGATCACGCCGTCGAAGTCGAACACCACGGCTGCGATGCTAGTCACGGTCTATCTCCCGGTGCAGGTCCTCGATCATGCGCAGGAGGCCCTGGCCCATGTCGACGTAGTGCGTGGTCACGAGCTTCTTGCCCGGCCGCGGCGTGTAGGCGTACGGCGTCACCGCGTAGTGTCCGGATCCCGGACCTTCAACGTGGCGGTAGTCGATCGCGAGGCGCTGGCCGAGGATCTCCTCGAACATCTTGAACAGGTCGGCG
>Ga0302299_10000276_pt1 | contig 26359 bp, 27 predicted proteins | sample III_Fen_N3_4_FD_198795 | JGI IMG/M metagenome (GOLD analysis project Ga0302299, IMG submission 198795) | Peat permafrost microbial communities from Stordalen Mire near Abisko, Sweden - III_Fen_N3_4 | ecosystem: Environmental > Terrestrial > Soil > Wetlands > Permafrost | place: Sweden: Abisko...
CGGTCCTCGGGTTCGCCGGCATTGCCGTGCTCGCCCGCCCCGGGGCCGACGGAAGCGTCCGTCCGTGGGGCGTCGGCGTCCTGCTGCTCGCAACCGTGTGCTGGGCCACGGGCACGTTCCTCACGCGCCGACTGACGCTCCCGGTGAACGCGACGGTGACCACCGTGTACGAGATGTGCACCGGTGGGCTGACGATGCTCGTGATCGCGACCACGAGTGGACAGTTCCGTGGTCTCGAGGTGTCGGAGGTGCCGACACGGGCCTGGGTCGCGTTCGCGTACCTGACCGTCTTCGGATCTCTGGTCGCGTACAGCGTGTTCGTGTGGCTGCTGCAGCATGCGCCCGTCTCGCTGGTCACGACGTACGCCTTCGTCAACCCCGTGGTCGCGGTCAGCCTTGGCTGGCTGATCCTCGACGAGTCGGTGACCGTGGCCCTGCTGGTAGGGGGTGTTCTCGCGGTGATCGGAGTCGCGATGGTGGTGCGCAGCGAGCGGCGGGAGCCGATCGAGGGTGAGACCGCCTGACCACGGCGTGCGTCAACGGGGGCGCGCGACCAGGTCGCGACGCCGTTCGGCCACGTCGAGCAGCAGGTCGTTCGCCGGCGGCTCGCCGATCGTGACGCGCACTCCCTCGTCGGTGAACGGTCGGACAACGATCCCAGCCTCTTCGCAGGCGGCCGCGAACGCAACCGCGTCGGGCCCCAGGCGCAACCACACGAAGTTGGCCTGCGAGTCCCCCACAGGGCACCCGATCTCCCGGAGCCGCTCGACGACGCGGATCCGTTCCCGCACGATCACGTCGACCCGATCGAGCAGTTCCGGTTCGGCGGCAAGCGACGCGAGCGCGGCCCGCTCGGCCACCGTGCTCACGCCGAACGGGGTCTGCGCCTTGCGGATCGTGGTCGCGATCGGCTCCGCCGCGACCCCGTACCCGACCCGCAAGCCGGCCAGGCCGAAGGCCTTGGAGAACGTGCGAAGGACGACCAGGTTGCCCCGCCCAGCCAGCAGGGAGAGACCATCGACCGCGTGTGCGTTGCGCACGAACTCGACGTACGCCTCGTCGAGGACGACGAGCACGTGCGTGGGGACCCGGGCCAGGAAGTCGCGGAGCGCGTCGGCGTCGACCACCGCACCGGTGGGGTTGTTCGGGCTGCACACGATGACGACCCTGGTCCGATCAGTGATCGCGTCGGCCATCGCCGGGAGGTCGTGGGTCTCGTCATCCCGCAACGCAACGGGCACGGCAGTGGCGCCGCACAACGCGACGACGATGGGGTAGGCCTCGAACGAGCGCCACGCGAAGACCACTTCGTCGCCGTGGCCGGCGTAGGCGGCGCAGACGGCCTGGAGCACGGCCACTGAACCGGTGCTGACCGCCAGGGCGGCTCGGTCGACGCCGTGTCGAGCCGACAGCGCATCGACCAGTGCCGTCGAGGCGAAGTCGGGGTAGCGATTGACTTCGGCGGCGAGGTCGCCAATCGCGGCCAGGACACCCGGCAGCGGGGGAAACGGGTTCTCGTTACTGCTCAGCTTGTAGGCGCCGTCGGGTGCGCGGCGTCCCGCCCGGTACGCGGGAATCGCAGCGAGCCGGTCACGGGGTCCTTCGGGCGCAGCGGTCACGGTGCCTACCTCCGTGGGGCAACCTAGTGGGCGCCCCTAGGCTGCGCCGGTGACTGAGACCGCCGCGGAGCTGCCGCCGCCGGGGGCCCGACCGGAGCCGGGCAGCGTCCTACCCCGCGGCCGGCCGATCGGCTACGTCATGGTGATCGCCGGGGCTCTCCTGTTCAGTGTCAACGGCTCGGTGTCCAAGGTCGCGCTGGAGTCGGGCATCGACTCGCAGTCGCTGGTGCTGATGCGGTGCGCCGGGTGTGCGGTCGCGCTGCTGCTCATGGTGCTGGTGATCGACGCCGGTCGGTTGCGGGTGCGGCGCAGTGAGTGGGGCATGCTCATCGCCTACGGAGTCGTCGCGATCGCGATGGTCCAGTGGCTGTACTTCGTCGCGATCGCGCGGCTGCCGGTGGGGGTCGCCCTCCTGCTGGAGTTCACCGCTCCGCTGCTCGTGGCACTGTGGGCCAAGTTCGTGCAGCACAAGGTGCTGCACCGGGGACTGTGGCTCGCGCTTGCGCTCGTGCTCGTGGGACTCGCCCTGGTGGCCCAGGTGTGGGACGGGCTGACCCTCGACGTAGTCGGAACGGTGGCCGGGTTCGGCGCGGCTGTGTCGCTGGCCACGTACTTCATCATCGGTGAGAAGGCAGTGGGTGGCCGGGACACCGTGTCGTTGGCGATGTGGGCCTTTTTCGTCGCGACGGTCTTCTGGTCGGCGATCCACCCCTGGTGGACGGTCCCATGGTCGGCACTCGTACACGACGTGAACGTGCCGGGCGCGCTGTCGTCGGTGGCAGTGCCCGCGTGGACGTTGGTGGTGTGGATCGTCCTCCTCGGCACCGTTGCGCCGTTCCTGCTGGAGATCGGCGCGCTCCGTCAGGTTCCGGCAACGCGCGCCGGGATCGTCGCGACGGCCGAGCCGGTGCTCGCGGCCCTGATCGCCTGGCTCTGGCTGGGCGAGGTGCTTGCGCCGGCGCAGGTCGTTGGAGCTCTCGTAGTGGTCGTCGGCGTGGCGCTGGCCCAGGTGGCGTCCGGCTGACGGCGCCCGCTTAGGCGGGGTCGGCCGAGGACTCCGGCGGGGCGAAGACCACCACCAGGCGCAGCGGTCCGTGCACGTCCTCGAACCGGTGCGGCTCGTGGGCGGGAACGAAGAGCACCGTGCCCGCCGCGACGTCGACAGCGTCGCCGTCCGCGACGAACCGGGCCGTGCCGGACACGACCACGTAGATCTCGTCCTCGTCGTGGGGGGTCTGCAGATCCGTCTCCCCGGACTGCAGGACGTAGAGGCCGGTGGACAACGACGCGCTGCGGACGAACTCCAGCCAGGGTTCGCCGCTGGAGAGTCGGCGGGCATCGACGGCGTCGACGGTGAAGGCGTTCATGGGCTCCTCGGTCCTGGTTCGATGCGGTCTTCGATCTCCCACACGTGGTCGAGCACGTGCCACGCCATCCGACGGGCGGTGTAGCGCGGCGGCCAGCGCCGAGCGTCCGACGGCGCAGCTTCACGCAGGCCCGAAGCCAGCGCCCCACGGATCCGTTGGCGAACGTCGTCCACCTCGGCGGGGCTCTGCGGGTCGGGCGGGCTCACCTGGCGCAGCCCGAGCTTGCGCGCGTAGGCAACCTCGGCGTTGACGACGTGCGCAACGACGGCGTCCCGGTCGCGCCCGCCACCGCGCGGACCCTTGCGCAGCAAGGCCGGGGCGGAGGCGGCCAGTTCGTCGAGTGCCTGCCAGCCGGCATCGAGCAGGGCCACGACCCGACGCGCGTCGCCCTCGACCAGAGCGGGCTCCTCCAGCTCGGTGGACCGGCTCGGAGCCCCGAAGTCGGTGGTCGCGTCACCGGCCAGGTGGTCGACCACGGTCAGCGAGCGGTCGGCGGCGCGCGCCACCGTGTCGAACCGGGCGCCGTAGCCGGCCCGGTCAGCGATCGGTGCGTAGCGGACGGCGTACTGCATCAGCGCAGCCAACGCGGCTTCGTCGCCCAGCGACGATCGCGCCGAACGGGCCCACCCGGGCCAGTCGAGGGCGCAGGCGAACGTCCGCTTCGATCCGATCTCGAGCACGACGGGGACCTTCGCCATGGGCGGCAGCATGCCAGCCGACTAGCGAAGGTCGGTCGGAGGGATCGGCACGTCCCAGGTGAAGCGGTGGGTGTGGATGTCGAAGTAGACGAACGACTCCGTGTCGCGGACACCGGGAATGGCCTTGAGGTGGTCGTTGACCACCGCGAAGAGCTGATCCATGGTGCGGCACACGACTTCGGCGAACAGGTCGAACGAGCCGGACGTCAAGACCACGTAGATCACCTCGTGCAGCTCGGCCACGGCATCGGCGACCGTCCGGATGTCACCGTCGACGCTGATCCCGACCAGTGCCATGACCGGGAAGCCCAGTGCCAGAGGGTCGGTCACCGCCACCACCTGCAGCACCCCGGACTCGGTGAGTCGCTGGATCCGCTGCCGCACCGCGGGGGCGCTCAGACCCACCTGTGGCGCCAGCTCCGCATACGACGCGCGACCGTCACGCTGCAGCGCCCGGATGATGGTGCCGTCGATTGCGTCGAGCGTCACTCGCTTGCTCATGGCCCTCCAGGGGTGAACCCGGTCCGGTCAGGCACCGCGCGTTCCTCGGCGATCGCATTGCCACCGTCGACCACGATCGTCTGTCCGGTCACGTAGGAAGCCCCCGGGGTCGCCAGCCAGGCCACCGCGCTGGCGACCTCGTCCGGCGTCGCCGAGCGACCGACCGGCGACGCCAGTCCCTGGCGATGTTCGTGCTCGGGCTGCGAGCCGGTCTCGATCCACCCGGGACAGACCGCGTTGGCGGTGATCCCTCGGGCGGCCACCTCGATCGCAATCGCTCGCGTCAGGCCGACCATCCCGGCCTTGGCCGCCGCGTACGCGGGCTCACCCGCCATCCCGCTGACGTACCCGGTCACCGACGAAACGTTCACGATCCGCCCGTACTCGGCCCCGAGCATGGGCCGCAGAGCCGCGCGTGACACGAAGAAGGCCGTGTCGAGGTTACGGGCGATTCCCGAGCGCCAGACCTCGTCGCTGGTCGCCACGGCTGCACCGGAGCTGGCCGGATCGTCCACACTGGTCATGCCCGCGTTGTTCACCAGCACGTCGAGCCGCGCGAACGCACCGACGGTCGACTCCACCAGCGCCTCGGCCTGCTCGCTGTCGGTGAGGTCGGCCGGCACCCCCACGGCCTCGACCCCCAGCGCCACGAGCTCGACGGCTCGTTCCCGGATCCGGTCGGTGGTGGAGGTCACGACGACCCGCGCCCCCAGCTCGCCGAGCAGTCGCGCGCAGGCCCATCCGATGCCGGTCGCGCTGCCCGCGCCCGTGACCAGTGCCACCTGCCCGCTCAGGTCGAACGCGCTGGGGCGGGTTCCGGTCATGGGCCGAACAGCTCGCTGACGGCCTGCCCGAAGACCTCGGTGTGCCGGTCGACGTCAGCCATCGTCGTGTCCGGACACATGAGCGCCATGTTGTGGAAGGGCGTCATCAGGATGCCGCGGTTCAGCAGGTACAGATGCATGAGCTCGTCGAGGTCGTCGTCGCCGGCCGCGGCCGACTCGGTCCCGGTTCGCGGTGCGGGACGGGCGAACCGGTACTCCGCACGGGCCCCCAGCTGGCTGATCGACCAGGGGACGTCCAGACCGTCGAGGGCCCGCTGCACGCCCGCCGTGAACCGGGAGGCGAGCCCGATCATGTGCTCGAAGGCGGAATCGGTGAGCACCTCACCGAGGGTGGCGCGCGCCGCTGCCATCGACAGCGCGTTGCCGGCCAGGGTGCCGCCCACACCGCCCACATCGACGAGGTCGGCCTCGGGGTGCGCCGTCACGGCGTCGGCGATGTCCCGCGTGATGCCGTAGGCGCCGATCGGGATGCCGCCGGCGATGGACTTGCCGATCACCAGGATGTCCGGTCGCAGACCCAGGAGCTGGGTCATGCCACCGGGGCCGGCCGAGAACGTGTGGGTCTCGTCGATCAGCAGCAAGGTGCCGTACCGGGTGCACAGCTCGCGGAGGTCCTCGAGGAACGTGGGCTCGGGGAGCACGATCCCGATGTTGGTCAGGGCCGGCTCGGTGATCACCACCGCCACGTCGCCGTGCGCCAGCGCAGACTCGACCGACGCGAGGTCGTTGAACTCGGCGACGCGCGTGGTCTGGGTCGGGTCGACCTGCGGCCCGACGCTGCCCGGCCGGGCCAGGGTCTGACCGTCGGGACCGGAGATCACGACCGTCTCGTCGACACTGCCGTGGTAGCAGTACGAGAAGGCGAGCACCTTGGGCCGACCGGTCACCATGCGGGCCAGCCGCAGCGCCCAGCGGTTGGCGTCGGTGGCGGTCAGCGCGAACGACCACAGGGGCAGGCCGAACCGCCGTTGGAGCTCGGCGCCGACCCACTCGGCGTCGGCCGTGGGCAACATGGTCGTGATGCCACCGGCCACCCCCACCCGGTCCTGGACGGCCAGCACGGTGGCCTGCGGGGAATGCCCCGCCATCGCTGCGGTGTCACCGAGCGCGAAGTCGACGTAGGTGTGTCCGTCGACGTCACTGATCGAGGCCCCTCGGGCGTGGTCCAGGTAGAGGGGGAAGCCGCCGGACCACTTGACCATCCAGGTCATCGGGACGCCGCCGAACAGCGAGCCCTGGGCCGAGGCGAAGGCCGCGGCGCTGCGCGGATTGGCGTCGACGTAGGACTGACGCTCGCGGGCGAGCAGCACCGCCAGCCGGTCGCGATCGAGGAGGGTCATGACGAAGCGCTCCTTGGCCAGGGATTCGATTGGTTGGACGGAAACCTTAGCCCTGAAACGGAAGCGAGACAATCACTGAACTTTCGAAAATAAAGATCCGGATGGATTTGATTTCGATTCCGACGACGCCGACAATCCCTGGGTGACCTCGTCGATTCCGCGCCCCTACCGCGTCATCTTCGTCTGCATGGGCAACATCTGTCGGTCACCCATGGCCGAGGCCATCCTGCGGGCGAAGTTGGACGACGCCGGTCTCGGCGACGCGGTGGTCGTCGACAGCGCCGGCACCGGCGCGTGGCACGTGGGCGACCCGGCCGACCGCCGCAGCCGACAGGCCCTGGCCCAACGGGGCTACCCCGACGGGCACATCGCGCGGGTGTTCGATCCCCAGTGGTTCGGCGAGCGTGACCTGGTCGTGGCCCTGGACCTGGACAACCAGCGGGCGCTGCGCCGGATGGCCCCCGATCGGGACCGGGCCCATGCGGTTCGGCTGCTGCGCGAGTTCGATCCCGATGCCGACTCCCTCGAGGTGCCGGACCCCTACTACGGCGGGACCGCGGACTTCGCCGTGGTGATGGACCAGGTCGAGGCCGCCTGCGACGGACTCGTCGCATACGTCGCCGGGTTGCTGGCCGACCCCACCGCCGCCCCTCGCTGAGCCCGGCCGACCCGCTCTGAGCCGCCGAGCCCGACGGTCCGACGGTCCGACCGCCAGGGCACGACGGGTAATCCGCTGGCGCGGCTCGTCGGACCGTGTCTACCCTTCGACCAGACGAACGTGCGACGGAGGAGGTGGGCAGTCATGGCCGTGCGAACCGCAAGCCGATCCGATCTCCCTTCCGTGGCGTTCCCTGCCGGCTGACGTCTGTCCTGACCGGCGGCGTGGACGCGCTGACCTGAGGACCTCCGTTGCCGCACCTCTTCGAGCCTGACGAACACCCGGCCGAGCAGCCGGACGACCAGACACCGACCACCGCACGGATCGCCCGCGTCGATCGCGGTGTCGTCGACCTGCTCAGCAAGTCCGGCCGCAGCCGGGCCACGATCTCGTCGACGCTGGCGAACGCCGCCGCCACCGACCCCGAACGTCAACCGTGCGTCGGTGACTTCGTCCGGATCCGACACCTCGACGACGGGCGAACACTCGTCGACGACGTCCTGCCACGCCGGACCGCCATCACCCGCGCGTCGGTGTCCCCGGGCAGCTCGCACCGCCAAGTGCTCGCGGCGAACATCGACCTCGTGGCCGTCGCGGAGCCGTTCGACGCGGCCCCGAACCTGTCGCGCGTCGAACGTCTGCTGGCGCTCGCCTGGGACTCGGGTGCGACGCCGGTGGTGGTCGCCACGAAGACCGACCGCGCCGGCGACTTCCTGGCACCTTGGTTGCGTGACGTCGTCGCAGCGGCACCCGGAGTCGTGGTGGCCCGCACGAGCGCGCGCGACCAGGACGTCGACGAACTGGCCACGCTGATGACACCGGGTGTGACGATGGCGATCATCGGGCCGTCGGGCGTCGGCAAGTCGTCCTTGGTCAACACCCTCGCCGGATCGGAGGTCATGGCCACGCAGGCGATCCGCGCCGACCGACGAGGCCGCCACACCACCGTGCATCGCGAGCTCCACGTGCTCCCCGACGGTTCCGTGGTCATCGACACTCCCGGGCTACGGACCCTCGGCCTGGCGGACACGGAGTCGCTGGAACAGGTGTTCTCCGACCTCGAGGCCCTCGCGGCCGCCTGCCGGTTCAGCGACTGCGGACACCAGACGGAGCCCGAATGCGCGGTGCTGTCGGCCATCGATGCCGGGGTGCTCGACGAGCGAAGGCTGCGCTCGTGGCGCAAGCTCCAGCGGGAGGCGGACTACCAGGCCCGGCGGCGTGACGCGCGGCTTCGTGGGGTCGAGGCGGCCAGGGTGCGGGCGCTCAGCAAGTCCCACCGCCACCGCGGCCGACCCTGACGCGTGACCACCGCGCACCGACCCACCACAATCGCGGGATGGGTGAACCCTTCGCCAGCGGAGTCGATGGGATCGACCTGGCCTTCGGGGGCCCGGAACTGATCGACGACCTCGAGCCGCTGTGGCTCAGTCTGTTCGACTGGCACGCCCACATCGGGTCCGCGCAGCTGCCGCTCGTCGACCGCACGTCGTCGTGGCCCAGACGTCGTGCGCTGTACACCGAGCTGCTCGGCAACGACGATGCGTTCGTCCTGGTGGCCCGACGCGACGACCGGCCGGTCGGCTACGCGCTCGCCTACTTCCACGAGGGTGCCGACGACACGTGGCCGACCAGTGACCGGATCGGTGAGGTCGAGAGCCTGGCCGTGGTGCCCGAGGAGCGCGGCAGCGGGCTGGGAACGGCCCTGCTCGATGCCGCAGAGGCCCGACTCGCCGCGCTCGGGGCGACCACCGTGTCGATCGCGGTCATGGTCGGCAACGAGGACGCCCAGCGGTTCTACGAGCGCCGCGGGATGCGACCGACCACCGTTCGGCTGCTGCGCCTGGGCCCCCGACCCTCCTGAACGGACTCTCCTCGGGTCAGGCGACCTTGGTCGGCAGCGTCCTCGGACCGTCGGACGTCCGACTCGACGGCCGCGGCTTGTGCTCCCGGTCGATCAGCCCGGCGATCAGCAGCAGCACACCGGTCAGGACCACGGGAATCGCCAGGACGACGAGTCCCTGCTCGGGCCGCACCGCATCCGTTCTCGACGGCGCACCGGCCAGGGCCAGCACGGCGAGCGGGGTGAGACCCAGCAGGGTCAGCCATCCACCGGCTGCGAGCGGACGGTGCCAACCCAGCACCGTCAGCGGAACGGCTACCGCGAAGACCCCGATCGCGAGCACGGGGCCGTTGGCGTTCTGGAAGTCATGCCAGCGGGTCGGGTCCAAGGCCGACCAGGCCAGCAGCCCGACCGCCAGGACCGAAAGCCCGCCCAGCAACCACGTCGCCGACTCCGGTCGTTGCCAGGCAAACCAGACGAGGACGACCAGGGGAACGAGCCAGAGCGCGATCAGACCGACGCCGACCCAGCCGCCGGGATCAGCGACCGCCTCGCCAATGATGAACAGGCCCGCCAACAACGCAAACAGACCCATGACGAACAGGGCGACGACCATCAAGATCTTGCGCATGGCGGACCTCCTCTCGACACCTCCAGCGCAGCACGGAGCCAGCTGCGGGGCCAGAGTCGGAGGCCCTAGCTGTTGGCCATGTCGACGAACCGGCTGTAGTGCCCTTGGAACGCAACCGTCACCGTCGAGGTGGGGCCGTTGCGGTGCTTGGCCACGATCAGGTCGGCTTCGCCGGCGCGCGGCGACTCGCGTTCGTAGGCGTCCTCCCGGTGCAGCAGGATGACGACGTCGGCGTCCTGCTCGATCGAACCGCTCTCGCGCAGGTCGGACATCATCGGTCGCTTGTCGGTGCGCTGCTCCGGGCCGCGGTTCAGCTGGCTGATCGCCACGACCGGCACCTCGAGCTCCTTGGCGAGCAGCTTCAGTGAGCGGGAGAACTCGGCGACCTCCTGCTGACGGCTCTCGACCCGCCGTCCGCTGGTCATGAGCTGCAGGTAGTCGACCACCACGAGCTTGAGATCGTGGCGCTGCTTGAGCCGTCGGCACTTGGCGCGAATCTCCATCATCGACATGTTCGGGGAGTCGTCGATGAACAACGGAGCGCTGGCCACCTCGCTCATCTTGCGAGCCAGGCGAGTCCAGTCGTCATCGCTCATGGTGCCGCTGCGCATGTGGTGCAGCGCGACCCGCGCCTCGGCCGAGAGCAGCCGCATGGTGATCTCGTTGCGGGCCATCTCCAGCGAGAAGATGACGCTGGAGAGGCCGTGGCGAATCGACGCGGAACGGGCCAGGTCGAGGCCCAGCGTGGACTTGCCGATCGCCGGACGGGCCGCGAGCACGACGAGCTGCCCCGGGTGGAGCCCGTTGGTCAGTCGGTCGAGATCGGTGAAACCGGTGGGGACGCCCACCATGGTTCCGCCCCGGGAGCTGATCGCCTCGATCTCGTCGAGGGCGCCTTCCATGATCTCCGACAGCGGGACGTAGTCCTCGCTGGCGTGCCGTTCGGTGACCGCGTACACCTCGGCCTGCGCCCGGTCGACGATGTCGTCGACCTCGCCGGTCTCGGCATAGCTCATCTGCACGATGCGGGTGCCGGCCTCGACCAGCCGGCGCAGCACCGCCCGCTCACGCACGATCCGCGCGTAGTACCCGGCGTTTGCGGCCGTCGGCACCGAGCTCATCAGGCTGTGCAGATAGGGCGCGCCACCGACGCGGGCGAGCTCACCGCGCTTGTTCAGCTCGCTGGCCACCGTGACCGGGTCCGCCGGCTCGCCCCGGCCGTACAGGTCGATGACGGCGTCGAAGACCGTCTGGTGAGCCGGCTTGTAGAAGTCGGCCCCGCGCAGCGCCTCGACGACGTCGGCGATCGCATCCTTGCTGAGCAGCATGCCGCCGAGGACGCTCATCTCGGCCTCGAGGTCTTGCGGGGGGGTGCGGTCCAGACCCGGGGCGAGGCCGACCGCGGAGCCGGTTCCCGAGGCGACCGCGGACGGGAACTCGGCGATGCTCACGGCCCAGTCCTACCGGGCCGCACCGACAAGACCAACTCGGCCTGGGGACCAGCCTGGGGAGCGCCTGTGGACGACCCGGGGGAACCGGTGCACGACCTGGGTACGGGACTGTGGATATCCACAGTGGCCCAGGCTTTGACCCCAGCTGACCAGCGGAAACGTCCTGCACACCCTGTGGATACAGACCGGTTGCGTCGTGTCTCGACCGGTGAGACGACGGCTCGCCCCCGACCGCCGGCGGGTACCGTCACGTCGATGCCTGGGCCTGCGTTCGACCGGCGTGACCGCGCCATCTTGGCCCTCGCGGTGCCGGCCCTGGGAGCCCTGGTCGCCGAGCCACTCTTCCTGCTGGCCGACGCTGCCGTGGTCGGCCGACTCGGCACGGTCCCGCTGGCCGGTCTCGGCCTGGCCGGCACGGTCTTGGCGACCGTGGTCGGCCTGTGCATCTTCTTGGCCTACTCCACCACCGGCGCCGTAGCCCGCCGCGTCGGAGCCGGACAGCCGCGAGCAGCGGTGCAGCAGGGGATCGACGGTCTGTGGCTGGCCCTGGCGCTCGGCGTCCTGCTGGCCGCGACCGGTGCCGCGGGCGGCCACGCCCTGCTTCCCGCGTTCGGGGCCGGGGCCGAGGTGGTCGGCCAGGCCGACACCTACCTGAGGATCAGCCTGGTCGGGCTGCCGGCGATGCTGACCGTGCTGGCGGCGCTGGGAACCTTGCGTGGTTTGCAGGACACCCGCACCACCTTGGTGGTCACCGTCGCGGCGGCCGGGCTCAACCTGGTCCTGGCGATCACCTTCGTGCTCGTGCTGCGGTGGGGAATCGCCGGTTCGGCGTGGGCCACGGTGACCGCCCAGACGGGGGCGGCACTGGCCTTCGTGGGCGTGCTGGCCCGGCGGGCTCGTCCGGTCGGCGCGTCGTGGCGGCCCGACCTGCCCGGCATCCGGGCCGTGGCCGGCACCGGCGGCCCGCTGTTCCTGCGCACGATCGCCCTGCGGGCCGTGTTCGTGGTGGCCGTCGCCGTGGCCGCCCGACTCGGTCCGGCGGATCTGGCCGTCTACCACGTGGGTCTTCAGGTGTGGATGCTGCTCGCCCTGGCCCTGGATGCGCTGGCGATCGCCGCGCAAGCACTGGTCGCCGCGGCGCTGGGGGCCGGCGACGCTGCGCGGGTCGAGGCGGACCTACGTCGGCTCCGGCAGTGGGGGGTCGCGAGTGGCGTGGTCCTGGCCGTGGTCGTCGCGGCGCTGAGCCCGGTGATCCCGGTGCTGTTCAGCCGCGATCCGGAGGTCCGGCACCTGATGACGCTCAGCCTGCTGGTCATCGCGCTCCACGAGCCGATCGCCGGCCCGGTGTTCGTGCTCGACGGGGTCCTGATCGGTGCCGGTGACGCCCGCTGGCTCGCCGGTGCCGGCCTGTTCGTGCTCGTCGCGTTCGTGCCGGCCGCGGCGCTGGTGCTGGTGACGTCGTCCAGTGTCGTCGCGTTGTGGTTCGCCCTGCTCTGGTTCATGGTCGTTCGCCTCGTCGTCCTGCACTGGCGGGCGAACGGAGACCGCTGGATCCGAACCGGAGCCGTCGCCCCCTGAACCTGTGCGGTGGTCCCTACTCGGCGACCACGGAGAGCGCAAGGGTGGCGTCGACCTCGGGGTGCAGCTTGACGCTGACCTGGTGGACACCGGTGGTCTTGATCGGCGTCCCCATGGCGATCCGTCGCTTGTCCAGGGTCGGGCCACCGGCTGCCTTCACCGCGTCGGCGATGTCGGACACGGTGACCGAGCCGAACAGGCGCCCGGCGTCGCCGGCGCGGACCGGCAGCCGGACGTCGAGCGACTCCAGCTGCGCCTTGACCTCTTGCGCGTGACCCAGGTCGCGGATCTCGCGGGTGTCACGGGCGCGCTTGATCTGCACGACCTGCTTCTCGCCGCCCTTGGTCCACGCCATGGCGTAACCGCGGGGCATGAGGTAATTGCGGGCGTAGCCGTCCTTGACGTCGACCACGTCGCCTGGGCCACCCAGGCCTGACACCTCGTGGGTGAGGATGAGCTTCATGACGCAGTCCCTCCTCAGCGCGCAGTGCTGGTGTAGGGCAGCAGCGCCATCTCGCGGGCGTTCTTCACGGCCGACGCGACCTCGCGCTGGTGCTGGGTGCAGTTGCCGGTGACGCGTCGGGCCCGGATCTTGCCGCGGTCGGAGATGTACTTGCGCAGCAGGTTGGTGTCCTTGTAGTCGACGCGGGAGATCTTCGGCTTGCGCAGGATGTTCTTCGCCATCGTGGTGCTCCAGTTCTCGAAGCCCCGCGGGTGCGGGGATGGGCGATGTACGGGACAGGTTTGCTCGGTCTAGAAGGGCGGTTCGTCGACGTTCGTGCTCGACGCGCCCCAGCTGTCGTTCGAGGCCGCAGCCGGAGTGGCCCAGGGGTCGTCCACCGCGGCAGTGGAACCGCCCCCGAAACCGCCACCCCCGCCGCCCCCGCGGGCCGCCTTCGTCACCTTGGCCGTGGCGTTCTTCAACGACGGGCCGACCTCGTCGACCTCCACCTCGTAGACGGTGCGCTTCTCGCCCTCACGGGTCTCGTACGACCGCTGCTTGAGCCGGCCCTGCACGATCACCCGCATGCCACGCTGCAACGACTCGGCCGCGTTCTCGGCCGCCTGCCGCCACACGTTGCAGGTGAGGAAGAGGCTCTCGCCGTCCTTCCACTCGTTCGTCTGCTTGTCGAGGTACCGCGGGGTGGAGGCCACGCGGAACTTTGCGACGGCCGCACCCGACGGGGTGAAGCGCAGCTCGGGATCGTCGACGAGGTTGCCGACGAGGGTGATGACGGTGTCACCAGCAGCCATGGTGGCTCCTCAGCTCACGGGGGTGGACGACCGGATCAGGGGGCGTCCGGTCGGATGACCTTGGTGCGCAGCACGACCTCGTTGAGGTTCAGCTGGCGGTCGAGCTCCTTGACCGCGTCGGGGTTGGCCGTCATGTCGATCACGGCGTAGATCCCGTCGGTCTTCTTGTCGATCTCATAGGCGAGCCGGCGACGGCCCCACACCTCGAGGTTCTCCACGCTCCCGCCGTCGTTGCGGACCACGGTGAGGAACTGCTCCAGCGACGGAGCGACGGTGCGCTCCTCGAGCTCGGGGTCGAGGATGACCATCATCTCGTAGCGACGCATGCGATCTCCACCTCCTTCGGACTCAGGCGGCCACGGTCGTTCCGTGGCAGGAGGGCAAACGTCGGCCGGTTCCGCCCGAGGGATCGGTGACGGTCAGCCGGCCGGGCACGAGGGTACCGGTGAGTGGGCGGCCCGGCGAAATCCGTCCCTGGTCTGTGGACGGCGACCACGGAGCGGAGCGTCGAGCGTCCCCCGCGTCCGCCCGTTGGAGTTGATCAAGGAGAAGATGCTGGTCCAGGGTGATCAACTCGCACATGAAGTCCAAGATCAACCCGATTGGGGTGGCCGGTGGGTGGCCGGTGGGTGGCCGGTGGGGGCGGTGACTGGGGCGGGGGGAACCGTAGGCTGCGGCGCATGCGGATCGCCACCTGGAACGTCAACTCGGTGACCGCCCGCCTGCCCCGCCTGCTCGACTGGCTGACGGCGTCCACGCCCGACGTGCTCTGCCTGCAGGAGACCAAGGTCGCCGACGACGCCTTCCCGACCGAGCCGGTCCGGGACCTCGGCTACGAGGTCGCCCACTTCGGGCAGGGCCGCTGGAACGGGGTCGCGATCGTGTCCCGCGTCGGCCTGGCCGACGTGACGCGAGGCTTCGTCGGCTGCCCCGGCTTCCCCGACGACGCAACGCTGGAGGCTCGCGCGATCGGGGCCACCTGCGGACCGTTGCGGCTCTGGTCGTTGTACGTGCCGAACGGTCGCACGCCCGACGACCCGCACTACGCCTACAAGCTGCGGTGGCTCGCCGCCTTGCAGCAGGCGCTGGCCGGCGAGGTGGCCACCGGCTCGCCGATGGTGATCGTGGGGGACTTCAACGTGGCCCCGACCGACGACGACGTGTGGGACCGAAGCGCGTTCGAGGGCGCCACCCATGTGACCGGTCCGGAGCGGGCGGCCCTCGCCGGACTGCGCGGGCTCGGACTCACCGACGTGATGCCGCGGGCCATGAAGGGCCCGCACCCGTACACGTACTGGGACTACCGGGCGGGCTCGTTCCACAAGGGCATGGGCATGCGGATCGACCTCGTCTACGGCTCGGACTCCTTCACCGCCGCGGTGACCGACGCCTACGTCGACCGCGAGGCGCGCAAGGGCAAGGGGCCCAGCGACCACGCGCCCGTCGTGGTCGACGTTGACCTAGGCTGACGAGGTGCCTTCGTCGTCTCGCGGACTGACCGTCCGCCCGATCGACGCGCAGACCCACGAGGCCTTCGTGACGACGCACAACGGCTCGTTCCTGCAGGAGCCGTCGTGGGCCGGCGCCAAGACGTACTGGCGTCCGGAGAGCCTCGGCTGGTTCGACCGCGATCGCCTCGTCGGCGCCGGGCTGGTCCTCTACCGCGACGCTCCGGTGATCCGGCGCTCGCTGGCCTACCTCCCCGAAGGTCCGGTCGTGGACTGGTCGGCCTACGAGGTCGCCGGGCTGACCGAACCGCTGCTGGCCCACCTGCGGCGCCGGGGTGCGTTCACGGTCAAGATCGGACCACAGCTCGTCACGCGGACCTGGTCGGCGGCCACGGTCAAGCAGGCGATCGCCGACGGCGTCGACCGCCTCGGTGACGTGCCGGCCGACAGCGTCGACGAGCACGCGCGCGGCGTCGGCAAGCAACTGAGCGACCAGGGATGGTCGCGCAAGGAGAGTGACGGCGCCGGCTTCGGCGACTACCAGCCGCGGTACGTCTTCGCGGTGCCGCTGACCGGGCGCTCCCAGGACGAGCTCTTCGCGGGCTTCAACCAGCTGTGGCGACGCAACGTGCGCAAGGCCGAGAAGGCGGGCGTGGTCGTGACGACCGGCGACTTCGACGACCTCGCGACGTTCCACCGGCTGTACCTGGTCACGGCGGTCCGCGACGGGTTCACCCCACGCCCCCTCGAGTACTTCCAGCACATGTGGCGGGCGATGCACGACGAGGACCCACAACGACTGTCGCTCTACCTCGCCCGGCACGACGGGGAGGTACTGGCGGCGGCCACGTGCGTCCGTGTGGGTACCCGCGTCTGGTACTCGTACGGCGCCTCGTCCGACGCCGGACGCGACGTGCGTCCGAGCAATGCCCTTCAGTGGCAGATGATGCGCGACGCGCAGGCCACGGGTGCCGCTGTCTACGACCTGCGCGGCATCTCGGACACGCTGCGTGAGGACGACCCGCTGTTCGGGCTGATCCGGTTCAAGGTCGGCACCGGCGGCGAGGCCGTGGAGTACCTCGGGGAGTGGGACCGTCCCCTGAACCGGCCGTTGGCCCGGGTGTTCGACTGGTACCTGGCCCGTCGATGAGCCTCACGCTGCAGGTGGACGGTCGGCGATGGACCCAGCACCTCAGCCGGGTGCAGAGCACGTTCGCCGGGCTCGTCCCGGTGATCAAGGGCAACGGCTACGGATTCGGGCAGCACCTGGCCGCGCACCACGCGGCTCGCCTGGGCGTGGACGTCATCGCGGTGGGTGTGGTGCCGGAGACCGCCGACGCCGCCCGCAGCTTCCCTGGCCGCCTGCTGCTGCTCGAGCCGTGGGACCCCGGCTACTCCGACGACCCGCGCCGGCTGCCGGCCGCCGACCGGCTGATCCTGACGGCGTCACGACCCGACGCCGTCCGCGCACTGGCCAGGCTGGCCGCCGACGGGGCCCGGATCCGCGTGGTGCTCGAGGGCCTCACGTCGATGCGGCGCTTCGGTCTGACCGCACGCGAGCTCGCCGACGTCCTGGCCGATCCCACCGTCGGTGCGGCCATCGCCGACGGACAGCTCGAGGTGGCCGGCCTGAGCCTCCACCTGCCTCTGGCCCAGCCCGACATCCGCAACGTCGCGGTCCTGGGCGACGACGGTGCGCCGGACGCGACCGGTCGCGTCCGCGAGGTGATCGGATGGGCGCACGACTGGGCACGGGCCTGCCGGGCGCTGGCCGCCGGCCCCGCGAGCGGCGGGGCGAACCCCTCGCCCAGTGTGTGGGTGTCGCACCTGGAGGCGGACGAGGCCGGCGCCGTGCGCGCACTCGTGGCCGACGTGGATCTGCGCCACCGGATCGGGACCCGGCTGTGGCTCGGTGATCGCGCGGCGTACGCGCCCCGCTCGACGGTGCTGGCCGTTCACGACCTCGCCCCCGGGACCCGTGTCGGTTACCGGCAACGACGAGCGCCGCGGAGAAGCCGCGTGCTGGTCGTCGCCGGTGGCACCGCGCACGGGATCGCACTGACTGCGCCCTCGGCGGCCAGCACCGTGCGTCAACGGGTCGTGACCGCGGGAACCGGTGCCCTCGATGCGACGGGCCGCGCGCTGTCACCGTTCACCGTCGGCGGCAAACGACTGTGGTTCGCCGAGCCACCGCACGCACAGGTGTCGATGCTGTGGCTCCCCGAGTCGGTGCCGCGCCCCGCCGTGGGCCACAGCGTCGACGTGGAGGTGCGGATGACGACGGCTCGGTTCGATCAGGTGGTGGTGACCGAGCCCGACGACTCCGCCCCGCCCCCGTGACCGCGCAGCACTGGACCGCGCGGCCGATGACCGTGGCCGACGGCGCCACCGTCGCCGACCTGCTGAACGAGCAGCACCAGATGCTGATCGGCCGCGACGTGGCCGACGCCGACGACATCACCACCTGGTTGTCCATGCCCAATGGCGACCTCGGGCGTGACTCCCGCATCCTGCTCGACGACGAGCGTGCGGTGGCCAGCCTGATCGTGGAAGGACGCACCCGGTCCAACCTGGTCAAGGTCTTCGTCTCGTTGGGGCGAACGAAGCAGCGACCGGCCGTTGCCGACCGCCTGCTCACCCTGGTTGCGGCGCACGCGCGCGTCTCGGCGGACGCGGCCGGGCTGGTCGACCCCGTGATCGAGGTGGAAGAGGTCCCCAGTGGCGACACCGACCTCGAGGCCGAGCTCACCGACCGGGGCTACGCGCCGGTCCGACGCTCCGTCGAACTGTCCCTGACCCTGACGCCGGACCTTCCTTCGCCCTCGTTGCCGTCGGGCATCGCGCTCGTGACGGTCGACCTCACCGATCCGATCCACCTCGAGGCACTCGCTCAGATCGAGGCCGAGGCCTTCGAGGACCATGACGGTGACCTGGTGCTGCAACGCGACGAGCTGGTGCACGTGCTCACGACCGATCCGAAGTACCTGACCGACCTCCAGCTGCTGGCCGTGGACACCACGGCCGGACCGCTCCCCGGCGCGGCCGTCGCCATGTCCTTGGCGGCGTCGATGAGCACGGAGGACGCACCCACGGGATACGTGATGTCGTTGGGCGTTCGGCGTTCGTGGCGTGGCCAGGGGATCGGCCGCGCCCTCCTGCTCACGCAGTTCCACGCGTTCGTCCGGCACGGGTGGCAGGTCGCGAAGCTCCACGTGCAGGTGGACAACCGCACCGGGGCCGACCGGCTCTACACCTCGCTGGGCATGGAACCGGTCAGCGGCTTCGCCGTGTGGGCCGGCCGGCTGCCCGCCCCCTGACCGAAGATCGTGACCACGTCGGTCGCGCCGTCGAGCACGCCGCCGCCGGGATCGTCGCGCCCGGTGCTCGAGCGGACGGGATCGTGGGCGGGCCGCAGCACATCCCGCACCACCAGCGCGGCGTAGACCGCGGTCGCCCCGATCTGGAGCAGCACGGCAAGGTCGTAGCCACCGACCGGAAGCCCCTTGCCGGGGTCGTCGATCTCGATGATGTACCACCAGACCGCGACGAAGTAGACGGCCTGTGCGGCCGACCACAGCAAGAAGTCGCGCCATCGGGGTCGGGCCAGGGCCGCCAACGGGATCAACCACAACACGTACTGCGGCGACACCACCTTGTTCACGAGCAGCAGCAGCGCCACCACCAGGAAGGCCAGCTGTGCGTAGCGCGGCCGGCGCGCTGCGCCCAGGCCGAGGATCGCCAGCGCCAGGCAGCCCAGGGCGAACACCATGGCTCCCAAGGTGTTGACCTGCGACGTCGACAGACCGGACAAGGGTCCGTGCGTGGTGTTCAGCACCAACCAGATCGAGCCGAAGTCCGCGCCGCGCTCCCGCGACATCGAGTAGAAGTGTGCCCAGCCTCCGGGGTTGGCGAGCAGGACGGGGACGTTGACCACGAGCCACGCCACGACCGCGGCGACGGCCGAGACGGTGAAGGCGCGCAGCCGACCGGCGCGCAGACACAAGATGATCAGGGGGATCAGCAAGAGGGCCGGGTAGAACTTCGCCGCAGCACCCAGACCGAGCAGGACGCCGGACCAACCCGGTCGCTCCCGGGCCCACAGCAGCATGGAGCCGGCCGTCAAGGTGACGGCGAGCAGATCCCAGTTGAGCGTGCCCGTGAGCAGCAGACCGGGAGCGAGGGCCACCATGGCGGCGTCCCAAGGGCGGGGTCCGGCGGTCCGGGCAGTGGCCCACACGAGGATCACCGCCAACAGCGCGACCACCACGGCGTTGACGTCGTAGTAGAAGCGAGCGCGGTCGTTGAGCGGCCACGACTTGGGCACGACCAGGGACTCGACGTACATCAGAGCCCCGGTGAGCACCGGGTACTCGACCTGCTCGTAGCTGTTCGCGTGGTCGGCCGGGTCGTCCAGGTACGGCACATAGCCCTGCGCGAGACCGCGCAGCCGGAACAGGTGCGGCACGTCGCTGTAGCACGCGGCGGTGTACTGCCTGTTGGTCGTCCAGTCCTCGGCCCGGCATGGCTGGTCGGCCAGGACGCCGAGCGAGCAGGTGACGACTGCCATGAGCAGCAGGATCCGGATCGGCGTCCACCACGAACCTCCGATCAGCGCGTGGCGACCGAGCGGCCCACCGATCGCGCCGGACAGGCTGGCCACCCACGCGTCGTCGTGTGACGGCAAGACGATCGGGTCGCTCGACGGCGACGGCCCGGACGGGTCGGTCGTCATCGCGGCTGCGGCATCGGTCCGTTCCACCCCGGGCGTCGCTAGGGCGAGGCGGTGGAGGTCGGAGACGCCGAGGTGGGTGTGGGCGTCGGCGTGGGTGTCGGGGTCGGCGTGGGTGTCGGGGTCGGCGTGGGTGTCGGGGTCGGCGTGGGTGTCGGGGTCGGCGTGGGTGTCGGGGTCGGCTTGGTCTTGCTCGGTGTCGGGGTGGGCGTCACCACACCGGTCGCCGGGGGGAACGACTCGACCGGCTGGCCGGCCAGCGCCCCGGACATGAACGCGGTCCAGATCTGGGCCGGGTAGCCGCCACCGAAGAAGGTCGGCATGCCGCCGACGCCGTCCAAGGAGGCCTGCGACCCGTTCGGACCCTCGCGGTAGAACATCACGGCCGTCGACAGCTGAGGCGTGTATCCCACGAACCACGCGGTGAGCACGTGGTTCGCATCGGCGTGCGTCCCGGTCTTGCCGGCCGCCGGCCGACCCAGCGCAAGGGCCGCGGTGCCGGTGCCGTGCTGCACCACCTGGCTCAGCGCGTAGGTGACTTCGTTGGCGATGTTGGGCGCGAACGCGTCGGCCGGTTGCACCCGGTTGCGGTAGAGCAGACCGCCGTTGTCGCCATGGACCTCAGCCACCGAGTACGCGTCGGTCTGCTGCCCCTGAGCGGCATAGGTGGCGTAGGCGTCGGCCATCTGTAGCGGCGAGACGCTCGCCACGCCGAGCGTCACCGACGGGGTGGCGATCAGGCCTGGTGCGTTGTCCGGGATCCCGGCTGCGGTCGCAGACTCCAGGACCTTGTCGGGGCCGATGTCGACGGCCAGGTTGACGAACGCCGTGTTGATGGACTGCTCCGTCGCCGTGAGCAACGGGACCAGTGCGCCGTAGGACTGGTCGAACTCGTTGTTCACCTGCGTGGTCGTCCCAGGGATGGTGTACGGCGAGTTCCCGGCGAACGTGTCGGCCAGCGTCACACCGTTCTCGAATCCGGCCGCGAGTGTGAACGCCTTGAACGTGGACCCGGGCTGCTGCTCGGCCAAGGCGTTGTTCAGCTGCCGCTTCAGGTAGTTCTTGCCGCCGTACATCGCCCGGATTGCGCCGGTGCCCGGCTCCACCGAGGCGATGCCGACCTGCACGCCGGAGTTGTCGACGGTGGGAAAGCCGTTCTTCACCGCGGTGACGGCCGCCGCTTCGGCCTGCGGCGAGAACGTGGTGACGACCCGCAGCCCACCGGTCTCGATCTCCTGCTCGGAGAAGCCCAGCTTGAGCAGCTCGGTCTGCACGTACTGCATCAGGTAGCCGCGCTGCCCGCCGAGTGCCTGCCGGTCGCTGGGTGGCGGGACGTGAGGCACCTTCAGCCGGGCGGCCTGCTCGGTGGTCAGCCATCCTTCGCTCGCCATGCCGTCGACGACGTACTGGAACCGCTCCGCGAGCCGTTGGGCGTTCGCCTTCCCGTACTGCGGGTCGTACAGACCCGGAGAGCGGATGACCGCGGCGAGCACCGCACCCTGTGCGGTGGTCAACTGCGAGGCGTCGACCCCGAAGTAGGCCTGAGCCGCCGCCTGGATGCCGTAGGCGCCGCGACCGAAGTAGATCGTGTTCAGGTAGTTCTCGAGGATCTGGTCCTTGGTGAGGGTGCGGTCCAGCTTGATGGCCAGGATGAACTCCTTGGCCTTGCGCGAGATCGTGCGGCCCTGGGTGAGGTAGGCGTTCTTCGCGTACTGCTGGGTGATCGTCGAGCCGCCCTGGAGCGCGCCCCCGCGCAGGTCGTTCCACGCGGCCCGCAGGATGCCCGTGGGTGAGACACCCCGGTTGGTGTAGAAAGTGCGGTCCTCGGCGGCGACGACGGCGTGCTGCACGTCGATCGGTACGTCGCTGATCGGCACAGACTGGCGATTCACCTGCGCGAACTGACCGATCTCGCGCTGGCCGCCCGCGTAGTAGACGACGGTGCTCTGCGCGGTCGCGAACGAGCTGGGCTCCGGAATCGGGGTGCGGATGTAGAGCACGACGAACCCGCCGATGAGGAGGAAGCCCCCGAAGGCGACGAGCAGGAGCCACTGACGCCACGACGGAACGAAGTGACGCCATCCGGTCTTGCCTGTACGGGGGTAGTCGATCCTCACGGTCCTCGATCATGCCGTCCCGGGGCGCCGGGTCCGTCAATCGCCCCGCCGACCACGAAGCGGACTACGGGGAACACCATCACCAAGGACGAACGAGGCGACGAGATGGTTCCATGAGCAGTCCTGGCACACCTCGACCACGTAGACCCGGAACTCACCGTGCTCGTGGGCCATGGCCTCGAGCTCGCGGGCGCTCTTGATCCGGCCCTGGAACGGTCCGAGCTCGTCGCCGTAGACGTAGCGCAGCTCGCTCAGCTGCGCGCGCCGGCAGACCGGGCACAGTCGCTGGGTGGCCTCACCGTGGAACTTCGCCGCCCGCAGCAGGTACGGGTCGGCATCACAGACGTCGGTGGTCAGCGCCCCACCGCGCCACAGGGCGTGCAGCGTCGCTCGACGTTGCATCGAGTAGTCGACGACCGACCGCTGGGACCACACCCCGTCAACGGTAGGCGAGGCTCGGCCGCGGCGCCGTCGGTCGAGCGGGTGGCGCTCCTCCCCCGATGCGGTCGATCTGCCGGGTTGATGTATCGTGGCGATACATCGCAGCGACGGCAGGAGGCCGAGGCGTGAGCAAGCGCACCGGGGTCATGGAGCTGGCCGTGCTCGGCCTGCTCCAGCAGTCTCCGATGCACGGCTACGAGCTGCGCAAGCGGCTCAACGCGATGCTGGGCAGCCTGCGGGCCTTCTCGTACGGGTCGCTGTACCCCTGCCTGAAGGACCTGGTGGCCCGCGGCTGGATCGTCGAGGACGGTCCGGCCGAGCAGGAGACCGCACCCTTGGCCGGGCGCCGGTCGAAGATCGTCTACAAGCTGACCGCCGAGGGCAAGGAGCACTTCGCCGAGCTCGCGTCCCAAGCCGGCCCGTCGGCCTGGGACGACGACTCGTTCGGCGTGCACTTCGCGTTCTTCGCGCAGACCGACGCCGAGACCCGGATGCGCATCCTCGAGGGGCGGCGCAGCCGGTTGGAGGAAAGGCTGGACAACGTGCGGGGATCCCTCGCCCGCACGCGAGAGCGGCTCGACGGTTACACGTTGGAGCTGCAGCGCCACGGTTTGGAGTCCGTGGAGCGCGAGGTGCGATGGCTCAACGAGCTGATCGCCACCGAACGCGACAACGCCGCCCGGGCCGTGGTTCCTGGCGCTGACAAAGAGAACAAGGAGTAACCCCATGGGTTCGGTTCGCGTAGCCATCGTCGGTGTCGGCAACTGTGCCGCTTCACTCGTCCAGGGCGTCGAGTACTACCGGGACGCCGACGCGAGTCATCGCGTGCCCGGGCTGATGCACGTCCAGCTCGGTGACTACCACGTGCGGGACGTCCAGTTCGTCGCCGCCTTCGACGTGGACGCCAAGAAGGTCGGACAAGACCTGGCGGACGCGATCGGGGCCAGCGAGAACAACACGATCAAGATTGCCGACGTGCCGCCCACCGGCATCATCGTGCAGCGCGGATCGACGTTGGACGGGCTCGGCAAGTACTACCGCGAGACCATCACCGAGTCCGACGAGGAGCCGGTGGACGTGGTGGCAGCGCTGCGCGAGGCCAACGCCGACGTGCTCGTGTGCTACCTGCCCGTGGGTTCCGAGGAGGCGGCCAAGTTCTACGCCCAGGCAGCCATCGAAGCGGGAGTCGCGTTCGTCAACGCCCTCCCGGTGTTTATCGCCGGAACCAAGGAGTGGGCGGACAAGTTCACCGCAGCCGGTCTGCCGATCATCGGTGACGACATCAAGAGCCAGGTCGGCGCGACCATCACCCACCGCGTGCTGGCCAAGCTGTTCGAGGACCGCGGCGTGATCCTCGACCGCACGATGCAGCTGAACGTCGGCGGGAACATGGACTTCATGAACATGCTCGAGCGCGAGCGCCTTGAGTCCAAGAAGATCTCCAAGACGCAGGCCGTCACCAGCCAGGTCGACCACGACCTCGGCAAGCGCAACGTGCACATCGGCCCGTCGGACTACGTCGCGTGGCTCGACGACCGCAAGTGGGCGTACGTGCGCCTGGAAGGTCGCGCCTTCGGGGACGTCCCGCTGAACCTGGAGTACAAGCTCGAGGTGTGGGACTCGCCGAACTCGGCCGGCGTGATCATCGACGCGGTGCGCTGCGCCAAGATCGCCCTCGACCGCGGGATCGGCGGCCCCCTGCTGGGCCCGTCGAGCTACTTCATGAAGTCGCCGCCGGTCCAGTACCGCGACGACGACGCCCGCACCGCCGTCGAGGAGTTCATCACCCCCGCCTGACGTCGGCGCGAGCCGGATCCGCCGACAACGTCCACCCTCCGCTTCCAAACCGAAGCAACGCTTCGGCGCTTCAGCAAGTGTCGAGGCGTCGAAGCGTTGCTTCGGTACTTGTTGAGGTTTCGCGGGGTTCATCCGACGCTGGCGGACGGATCCACCGACGATGGCGGGCGGGTCCGGGCCAGCCAGCGCGGGCTGAGGGATCGCCCTGCGCTGCGTCGGCGCGGACATCACGAGCCGCTCACTTCGGGCGTCCCGACGCGGTCGGGTAGGGACGTCCGAGATCATGGGGGCATGACGGCGACGGAGGCGCAGACGGCTCGGGCCGGTCGGCCAGGTTCTCCCGTCGACGTGGACGTCGTCGTCGTGGGCGACGCGAACCCCGACGTCGTGCTCCGCGGTGACGTCGTTCCCCGTTTCGGCCAGGTTGAGCAGCTTCTCGATGCCGCCGACCTCGTCCTCGGTGGGTCGGCGGCGATCGTCGCGTCCGGGCTGGCCCGCCTTGGTGTGCGCACCGCTCTGGTCAGCGTGGTCGGCAACGACCCACTCGGTGAGTTCGTCCGCAGCACATTGGTCGGCCGTGGCGTGGACGTCCGCTGGCTGCGCACCCACCCCACCCTCTCGACGGGGCTCAGCGTCATCTTGTCCGCACCGGATGATCGCGCGATCCTCACCTTCCCCGGAACCGTGGCCGCCCTCTCCGCCGACGACGTGGATCTCGATCTGGTCAGATCAGCGCGGCACGTGCACGCCGCCTCACCCTTCCTGCAGACGCAGCTGGTCGCCGGGCTCCCGCGACTGCTCGCCGCCGCTCGTGCGGCCGGGGCGTCGACGTCGCTCGACACGAACTGGGACCCGGCCGAACTCTGGAACGGAATCGACGACGTGCTCGCCCACACCGACCTGTTGCTGCCCAACGCGGCCGAACTCGTCGCGCTGAGCGCGGCCACCGTGGCCAGCCGGCCGGCCGAGTCGGATGCCGCCGACGAGGCTGCGGACGCAGTCGAGCAAGCTGGTCACCGATTCGCTGCCGCGGGCTTGACCGTCGCGCTCAAGGCCGGAGCCGACGGGGGGGTCGTCTGGACCCCCGACGGGCTGCGGTGCGCCGTGTCTGGACCGCCGGTCACCGTCGTCGACACCACCGGAGCCGGCGACAGTTTCGACGCCGGGTACATCGCCGGCATCGTGGACGGCCTCGACCCTGCGCAATGCCTCGAGCTGGCAGTGGTGGCGGGCAGCCTGTCGACGCGGGCAGCCGGCGGAATCGCCAGCCAGCCCGACCGCACGGACGTCGCAACGGCCCGCGCGGACGGTGGCCCGCGGTGATCGTCGCAGTGGCCGCCAGCCCCAGCATCGACGTCCTGTACGTGGTTCCCGAGCTCCGGATGGGCGAGATCCATCGACCGGTCGAGGTGCATCGGGTGGCGGGCGGCAAGGGCTTCAACGTCGCCCGTTCCGCCCGGGCGCTGGGCGCCGAGCTCGTCGCGGCGGGAATCGTCGGCGGGAGCAGCGGCCAGTGGCTGGGCCGGGCGCTCGATCGTGAGGCGATCCCGTACGTGCTCGTCGACGGCGCTGGGGAGACGCGCACGTCGGTCTCGGTCGAGGCGCGCGACGGCAGCGGGCTCACCGAGTTCTACGAGCCGGCCACCGCGGTGACGCAGGGCGAGTGGTCGGAGCTGGCAGACGTCGTCGCCCGCACGGTGCGGGCCGGCGGTTGGCTGACCGTGTCAGGATCGCTGCCGCCGGGGGCACCCCCCGACGCCGTCGCGTCGTTGGTCCGCCTCGCCCACCAGCGCGACGCCAGGGCCGCGATCGACATGCACGGACCGGCGCTCGCATCGGCGCTGTCGGCGCGCCCCGACCTGGTGAAGGTGAACCATCACGAGGCAGCCGCCCACCTGGGCCACGCGGGCGCTGCGCGCGGCGACCATGCCGACGACGACGCGGTCGTGGCCGCCGCGGCGGTGGCGGTGCGAGCCCTGCTCGATGCATGCCCCGCGGTGGTCGTCACCTGCGGCACGAGGGGAGCCGTGGCCGCCACGGCGAGC
>Ga0302299_10000277_pt1 | contig 26323 bp, 24 predicted proteins | sample III_Fen_N3_4_FD_198795 | JGI IMG/M metagenome (GOLD analysis project Ga0302299, IMG submission 198795) | Peat permafrost microbial communities from Stordalen Mire near Abisko, Sweden - III_Fen_N3_4 | ecosystem: Environmental > Terrestrial > Soil > Wetlands > Permafrost | place: Sweden: Abisko...
GGCCAACCTCGTCCTCGTCGACCCGGCGCGCCCCACCACGGTGGACGCCCACGCGCTGCAGAGCCGCAGCCACAACACGCCCTACGCCGGACGCACGCTGCCCGTGTCCGTCGTGGCCACGTTCCTGCGCGGCCGCGCGACCGTCCTCGACGGTGCCGTGGTCGAGCGCGCGGCGGCCGGCGCATGACGTCGATCACCGACATCGCTCCCGCACTGCTCGTCCTCGAGGACGGCACGGTCTTCCGCGGTCGCGCCTACGGCGCCGTCGGGGAGACCTTCGGCGAGGCGGTCTTCACCACCGGCATGTCCGGCTACCAGGAGACGCTCACCGACCCGTCCTACCACCGGCAGGTCGTGGTGCAGACCGCCCCGCACATCGGCAACTACGGCGTCAACGACGACGACGCCGAGTCGCGGCGCATCTGGGTGGCCGGCTACGTCGTGCGCGACCCGTCGCGCGTCTCGTCGAACTGGCGCGCGCAGCGCACCCTCGACGACGACCTCGAGGCGCAGGGCATCGTCGGCATCTGCGACGTCGACACCCGGGCGATCACGCGGCACCTGCGCGAGCGCGGCGCCATGCGCGTCGGGGTCTTCAGCGGCGAGTCCGCCGCGCTCCCGGTCGCGACGCTCCTCGAGCGCGTCCTCGCGAGCCCGGAGATGGTCGGGGCGTCGCTGGTCGACGAGGTCAGCGTCGACGTCGAGGAGGTGATCCCGGCAGTGGGGGAGAAGCGCTTCACCGTCGCCGCGGTCGACCTCGGCATCAAGGGCGCCACGCCCCGGCACATGGCCGAGCGCGGCATCGAGGTGCACGTCCTGCCCTCGACCACGACCCCCGAGAGGCTGCTCGAGGTGGGCGTCGACGGCGTCTTCTTCAGCAACGGCCCGGGCGACCCGGCGACGGCCGACCACGCGGTCGCGCTCGTCACAGCGGCGCTGGAGGCGAAGCGGCCGCTGTTCGGCATCTGCTTCGGCAACCAGGTCCTCGGCCGCGCGCTCGGCTTCGGCACCTACAAGCTGCGCTACGGCCACCGGGGCATCAACGTGCCGGTGCTCGACCGCATCACCGGCACGGTGGAGATCACCGCGCAGAACCACGGCTTCGCCGTCGACGCCCCGATCGACCGGGAGAGCGACACGCCCTTCGGTCGCGTCGAGGTGAGCCACGTGTGCCTCAACGACGACGTGGTCGAGGGTCTGCGCTGCCTCGACGTCCCGGCGTTCTCCGTGCAGTACCACCCGGAGGCGGCGGCCGGCCCGCACGACTCGGCCTACCTCTTCGACCGCTTCTGCGACCTGATGGAGGCCGCTCGTGCCCAGGCGTGACGATCTGCGCTCGGTCATGGTGATCGGCTCCGGCCCGATCGTCATCGGCCAGGCCTGCGAGTTCGACTACTCCGGCACGCAGGCGTGCCGCGTGCTCAAGGCCGAGGGCCTGCGCGTCGTGCTGGTCAACAGCAACCCCGCCACGATCATGACCGACCCGGAGTTCGCCGACGCCACCTACGTCGAGCCGATCACGCCGGAGTACGTCGAGAAGATCATCGCCCGCGAGCGCCCCGACGCCCTGCTCGCGACCCTCGGCGGCCAGACCGCCCTCAACTGCGCGATGGCCCTGCACGCGAACGGCGTCCTCGAGAAGTACGGCGTCGAGCTCATCGGCGCCAACGTCGAGGCGATCGAGGCCGGCGAGAACCGCGAGAAGTTCAAGGAGATCGTCGCGCAGATCGACGCGTCGGGTCTCGCGGCCGAGTCGGCGCGCAGCGTCGTGTGCCACACCATGGCCGACTGCCTCGCGGCGGCCGACGACCTGCGCTACCCCGTCGTCGTGCGCCCGTCGTTCACCATGGGCGGCGCCGGCTCGGGCATCGCCTACGACGAGACCGACCTGCACCGCATCGCGGGTGCCGGGCTCCAGGCGTCGCCCACCACCGAGGTCCTCCTCGAGGAGTCGATCATCGGCTGGAAGGAGTACGAGCTCGAGCTGATGCGCGACAAGAACGACAACGTCGTGGTCATCTGCTCGATCGAGAACGTCGACCCGATGGGCGTGCACACCGGCGACTCCATCACCGTGGCTCCGGCGCTCACCCTCACCGACCGCGAGTACCAGCACCTGCGCGACGTCGGCATCGCCGTCATCCGAGCGGTCGGCGTCGACACCGGCGGCTGCAACATCCAGTTCGCGATCAACCCCGACGACGGTCGCATGGTCGTCATCGAGATGAACCCGCGCGTCTCGCGCAGCTCTGCCCTCGCGTCGAAGGCCACCGGCTTCCCGATCGCGAAGATCGCCGCGAAGCTCGCGGTGGGCTACACGCTCGACGAGATCCCCAACGACATCACCCGAGAGACCCCGGCGAGCTTCGAGCCCGCGCTCGACTACGTCGTGGTGAAGGTGCCGCGGTTCGCGTTCGAGAAGTTCCCGTCCGCCGACCAGACCCTGACGACCACGATGAAGAGCGTCGGCGAGGCGATGGCCATCGGCCGCAACTTCACCGAGGCGCTGCAGAAGGCGCTGCGCTCCATCGAGCGCAAGGAGGCGCCGTTCGCCTGGACGGGCGAGCGCAGCGTCGTCGACGTGGCCGGGCTGATCGAGGCCGTGAAGATCCCGCACGACGGGCGCCTGAAGAAGGTGCAGCAGGCGCTGTGGGCCGGTGCCACCGTGGAGGACCTCCACGAGGCCACCAACATCGACCCCTGGTTCCTCGACCAGATCGTGCTGCTCAACGAGATCGGCGACGCGCTGCGCGAGTCCCACGAGCTCACCCCCGACCTGCTCCGCCTCGCGAAGCGGCACGGCTTCTCGGACTCCCAGATCGGCGCGGTGCGCGGCATGCCCGAGGACGTCGTCCGCGGCGTCCGGCACGCGCTCGGGATCCGTCCGGTGTTCAAGACCGTCGACACCTGCGCGGCGGAGTTCGCGGCGAGGACGCCCTACCACTACTCGTCCTACGACCAGGAGACCGAGGTCGAGCCGCGCACCACGCCGGCCGTCCTGATCCTCGGCTCCGGGCCGAACCGCATCGGCCAGGGCATCGAGTTCGACTACTCCTGCGTGCACGCCAGCCTCACCCTGCGCGAGGCCGGCTACGACACGGTGATGATCAACTGCAACCCCGAGACGGTGTCGACCGACTACGACACCTCGAGCCGGCTCTACTTCGAGCCGCTCACCCTCGAGGACGTGCTGGAGGTCTACCACGCGGAGCTCGCGGTCGGCCCGATCGCGGGCGTCATCGTGCAGCTCGGCGGCCAGACCCCGCTCGGGCTCGCGCAGCCGCTCAAGGACGCGGGCGTCCCGATCGTGGGCACCAGCCCGGAGGCGATCCACCTCGCGGAGGAGCGTGGGGCGTTCGGCCAGGTGCTCGCCACCGCGGGCCTGCCGTCGCCGGCGCACGGCATCGCGACGAGCTACGACGAGGCCGTCGAGGTCGCCACGAGGATCGGCTACCCGGTCCTCGTGCGTCCGTCGTACGTCCTCGGCGGTCGCGGCATGGAGATCGTCTACGACGAGCCGATGCTGCACGACTACATCGCCCGGGCCACGGAGGCGACGCCCGAGCACCCGGTGCTCGTGGACCGCTTCCTCGACGACGCGGTGGAGATCGACGTCGACGCGCTCTTCGACGGCGACGAGCTCTACCTCGGCGGCGTCATGGAGCACATCGAGGAGGCCGGCATCCACTCCGGCGACTCGGCCTGCGCCCTGCCGCCGATCACGCTGGGGCACATGGAGATCGACCGCATCCGGCGTTCCACGGAGGCGATCGCCCGAGGTGTCGGCGTACGCGGTCTGCTCAACGTGCAGTACGCACTGGCGGGCGACGTGCTCTACGTGCTCGAGGCCAACCCGCGTGCGTCGCGCACCGTGCCGTTCGTCGCGAAGGCCACGGCGGTCCCGCTGGCGAAGGCCGCCGCGCTCGTCACGATGGGCGTCACCATCGCGCAGCTGCGCGCCGACGGCGTGCTGCCTCCGCAGGGCGACGGCGGCACGCTGCCGATCGGCTCGCCGATCGCGGTGAAGGAGGCGGTCCTCCCCTTCGGCCGCTTCCACGGCGTCGACACCATCCTCGGTCCCGAGATGCGCTCGACCGGCGAGGTCATGGGCATCGACTCCGTCTTCGGGACGGCGTTTGCGAAGTCGCAGACCGCGGCCTACTCCTCGGGGCTGCCGACCAGCGGTCGCGCGTTCGTCTCGGTGGCCAACCGCGACAAGCGCTCGATGATCTTCCCGGTGAAGCGGCTGGCCGACCTCGGCTTCGAGATCCTCGCCACCGAGGGCACCGCGGAGGTGCTGCGACGCAACGGGCTCAAGGCCACGGTCCTGCGCAAGCAGCACGACGGTCGCGGCGCGGCCGGCGAGCCCACCACGGTCGACGCGATCCTCGCGGGCGAGATCGACCTCATCGTCAACACGCCCTACGGCGTCGGCGCCCGGCTCGACGGCTACGAGATCCGCACCGCCGCGGTGACCCGCGGGGTCCCGTGCATCACGACCGTGCAGGGCCTCGCCGCGACGGTCCAGGGCATCGAGGCGCTGATCAAGGGGGAGACCGGCGTACGGTCCCTGCAGGAGTGGGCCACCGATCTTGCGGCTCTGCGTGCGGCGCAGGCCACCACGGGGACAGGATCGTCCGACACCACACGATCCGGCACGAGTGAGGGCGGCGCGCGTTGACGACGACAGGGCACAGCAAGGCGGGGGCCATCCAGGTCACCGGTGAGGTGATCGGGCTGCGGCGCGCGGGGGAGTACCACGTGCTGACCCTCACCGCCGGCGGCATCCCCGACCTCACCCGCCCCGGGCACTTCGTGGCGCTGGCGGTCGGCGGTGACCAGTCCTCGATGCTGCTGCGCCGGGCGTTCTCCATCTACTCCGTGCAGAGCCGGGGCGTCTACGGCGGCACCCTGGAGATCGTGTTCGCCGTCAACGGCAAGGGCACGGAGTGGCTCTCGCGGCTGCACCGGCACGACCAGGTCGACATCGTCGGCCCGCTCGGCCGTCCGTTCGCCCTGCCGAAGGAGCCGGTGGCCTGCGTGCTCGTCGCGGGCGGCTACGGCTCGGCCCCGATGTTCTCCCTCGCCGACGCACTGCGCGCCCGAGGCTGCCGGGTCGACGTCGTGCTCGGCGCCTCCACCGAGAGCAAGCTGTTCGGCGTCCTCGACGCGAAGCGGATCACCGCGTCGCTGACGATCACGACCGACGACGGCTCCGCCGGCGAGCGCGGCCGGGTCACCGACGTGCTGCCCGCCGTGCTCAAGCGCACCGACGCCGACGTCGTCTACGCCTGCGGCCCGATGCCGATGCTGCAGGCGGTCGCGAAGGTCGCGACCGAGCACGGCGCCTACTCCCAGTGCGCGGTCGAGGAGTCGATGGCCTGCGGGATCGGCGTCTGCATGTCGTGCGTGCTGCCGGTCGTCGGCGACGACGGCGTGACCCGCATGCTGCGCTCGTGCGTCGACGGACCGGTGTTCCGCGGCGACCGGGTGCGCTGGGACGAGGTCGGCTCGATCCCCGAGGGAACCCTCGGGGCGCCCGTGAGCGGAGGCCACTGATGACCCGCGCCGTGATCACCCACGGACCGCGCCCTGATGCGGCCGCCGACGTGCCCGACATCGACATGAGCACCTGGCTGGCCGGGCTCGAGCTGCCGTCGCCCGTGCTCACGGCGTCCGGCTGCGCCGCGGCCGGGCGTGAGCTCGACCAGTTCTTCGACATCACCACCATCGGCGCCGTCGTCACCAAGAGCATCATGCTCAACCCGCGCTCCGGCCGGCCGACCCCGCGCATGGCCGAGACGCCGAGCGGCATGCTCAACTCCATCGGCCTGCAGGGTCCGGGGATCGACGCGTTCCTCGACAAGGACCTCGAGTGGCTGCGTGCGCGCGGCGCGCGCGCGGTCGTGTCGATCGCCGGCGGCTCGGTCGACGAGTACACCCGCCTGGCGTCGAAGCTGCGGCACGTCGCGGACGTCGCCGCGATCGAGGTCAACATCTCGTGCCCGAACGTCGAGGACCGCGGGCAGGTGTTCGCGTGCGACCCGGTGTCCGCGGCCGAGGTCATCACGGCAGTGCGGCGTAACACCAACCCCGGGATCCCGGTGCTTGCCAAGCTGTCGCCCGACGTCACCGACATCGTCGCCATCGCGAGGTCGGTCGTCGACGCGGGTGCTGACGGCCTCTCGATGATCAACACGCTGCTCGGCATGGTGATCGACACCGACACGATGCGTCCGGCCCTCGCCGGCATCACCGGCGGGCTCTCGGGACCTGCGATCCGCCCGGTCGCCGTGCGCTGCGTCTACCAGGTGCACGCGGCGCTGCCCGACGTGCCGATCCTCGGCATGGGCGGCATCAGCACCGGCCTCGACGCGCTCGAGTTCGTCCTCGCGGGAGCGAGCGCCGTGAGCGTCGGCACCGTGACGTTCCACGACCCGAGCGCGCCGGCGCGGATCGCGCGCGAGCTTGCGGTGGCGCTCGCCGAGCGCGGCTTCGAGTCCTTCGAGCAGGCGGTCGGCCACGCCCATCGTGCGACCGATGCCGCTGCCGCGTCGGGCGGCCCGGTCGCCGGTCACGGCCACACGGTCGACGACGACGAGCCCGACACCTCGGTGGAAGCCGGGGTGGAGGGATGAGCCCGCTCGCGCCGGTCGCCGTCGCGCTCGACGGTCCCGACCTCGCCACGATCACGGCCTGGGCCGGCGCCGCCGGTCCCTACGTCTCCACCATGAAGGTGGGCCTGGAGACCTTCCTGCGCGACGGCGACGCGTCGGTCGAGGCGGTGCGCGCGGCAGCCCGCGGCCGCGACGTGTTCCTCGACCTCAAGCTGCACGACATCCCCAACACCGTGGCGGGGGCGGCCCGTTCGGTCGCGCACCTCAAGCCGGCGTTCCTCACCGTGCACGCCACCGGTGGCAGCGCGATGGTCCGGGCGGCGGTCGAGGAGCTCCCCGACACGCGCGTCACGGCCGTCACGATCCTCACGTCGCTGTCCGAGCAGGACCTCGCCGACGTCGGACTGCTCGGCCCGTCGATCGACGCGGTGCGCCGCCTCGCCGCGCTCGCCGTCGCCGCCGGTGCCCGCGCCATCGTCTGCTCGCCGCAGGAGGTGGCGGCGGTCCGTGCCGAGGTCGGCGACGCCGCGGTCCTCATCACGCCGGGCGTGCGCCCGGCGGGCTCGGCGTCCGGTGACCAGGCGCGCGTGGCGACGCCCGAGCAGGCGCTCGCCGACGGCGCGGACCTGCTCGTGATCGGTCGTCCCATCACGGCCGCTCCCGACGTCGCTGCGGCGGCCGCAGCCATCGCCGGGGCGCTGGCACACAGCTGACCCCGTCCGAGGCGCGGTCGCACCGCTACGCCGTGCCGACGATGCACCTCGCCATGCCAGGGACGCGCACCGCACCGCCGCTCTCGTAGGCGCTCGCCCGGGCCACGACCGCGGCCGCGATCCGTTCCCGTGCTGCGTCGCCGACCCGAGCGAGCGCGGCGACGGCGAGCGAGACGTGCTCGCTCATCACAGCCCAGTACTCCTCCGGCGATCGCGTCACCAGCTCCACGCGCACGTCCCACTCGGCGACGTCGCGCAGCCCTGCGGCCTCGTACAGCCCGGCGACCAATCCCGGGGCGGCGCACCGGAACATGCTCGGACCGTCCGGGTCGGGTGGCGGCAGCGCCGCCTCTGCGCCGATCTCCTCCATGAGGATCGACGTCCAGGGGTTCTGCTCGGGCCGGACCCAGACCGACGCGCAGAGGCGGCCGCCCGGCCGCAGGACGCGCACGAACTCGGCCGTCGCAGCGGTGAGGTCGGGAAGGAACATGTAGCCGAAGCGGACCGACACGCTGTCGAAGGTGGCGTCGGCGAACGGCAGGTCGTCCGCGCTGCACACCCGGGTCTCGACGTTCGTGACTCCTTGTCCCTCGGCTCGTCGGGCGGCGACCGCCAGCATCTCGGCGGAGAGATCGGTCAGGACGACACGACCCCGGGGCGCGCGCAGGGCCACGGTCAGCCCCGGTTCCCCCGTCCCCGAGGCGATGTCGAGATGTCGCTGGTCGTCGGCGATCTCGAGCCGCTCGACCATGGCGGTGCTCACCGGACCCATCTGGTCCATGATGACCGCGTCCCACTTCTCCCAGCCCGCGGACAGCCCGTCCCACGCCGCTCGTTGCGCCGCACGGATCTCGTCGTGGCTCGGCATCGGGACCTCCTCCGGTGGTACGCGTCCATGGAACACGACAGGACGCGGGAGCGGGAGGGGTACGAGGAGTCAGACCACGGTGACGAGCTCGGCGCCCACGGACGCCGCGACCCAGGAGGCGTACGCCGTGCGCTCCTCCGGCGTCGGCGCCGGGATGTGGCGAGCCGCGGCGCGCACGCCGTGCGGCCGGAAGCCGATGACCTTCACGGGGATCCCGGGTGCGCGCTTCGCGAGGTAGTCGCCGGTGGCGCGCAGCACGGCCTCCGAGTCGTTGTGCCCCGGGACCACGAGCAGCCGCACCTCGGCGAGCCGGTTCTCGGCCACCAGCCGGTCGAGGCTGTCGAGCACCTGAGCGTTGCCGAGGCCGGTGAGCTCGCGGTGGGTCGCGACGTCGAGCGCCTTGAGGTCGAGCATGACGCCCTCGGTGTGCGGGAGCAGCAGGTCCCACGTGGCGTCGTCGGCGCAGCCGTTGCTGTCGATGAAGCGCGTGAGCCGTGCGGTGCCCGGGTCGGAGCGCAGCGCCGCGAACCACGCGGCGACGAAGGGTGCCTGCAGGGTGGCCTCGCCGCCGGAGACGGTCACCCCGGAGAGGAACGGCACGACCGGGCGCACGTCCTCGACGAGGTCCGCGACGGTGACGAGTCGGGCGAGCGGTGTCTTCAGCGGCATCGTGTGCGGGTTGTGGCAGGCGATGCAGTCGAGGTTGCACCCCTGCAGGAACACGGCGAACCGGTTGCCCGGTCCGTCGACCCAGGAGAACCGCACGACGTCGGCGAGCAGGCCGCTCGGCCCGTCGTCGTCGACCACCGCGAGGTCCGAGACCACGAGGTCAGCCGGCGACGCGAGGAGCCGACTCACTGCTGATCACCCTCTTGACCGCGCGGTCGGTGACGTGGGAGTTCGCGACGGACCCGGCGGCGAGCACGTCGCTGCCGTGCCGCGCGACGCCCGTGGCCTCGAGCTTGGCGAGGTCGGACTTGCGCACGAGGTAGCCGGTGATCCGGATGAAGTCGTTGCTGTCGAGGTTGAAGGTGACGTCGCGCATCCCGGTCGCCATCGCGCCGCGGATCACGTCGACGACCGCCTGCGGGTTGCGGGTCGCGGTGTCGTCGAAGTGCACGATGTCGCTGACGCCGGAGGCGAAGTGGCGGTGGTTCGGCGCCACGGCGAGCAGGTGCTCGAGCAGCGGCGGCTCCTCGCCGATCGGGATGCGGGTGCCCGCGGTGACGCCGAGGTCGGAGTCGATGCCGGACTGCGAGTGCAGGAACGCGACGCCGTCATTTCCCTCGCAGTAGGGGAGCGGCGTGCGCGCGACGAGCTCGGCGGCCCGCTCGACGATCCGCCAGCCGAGGGCCGTGGCGTCCGCGTCGAGGCCGTAGCGGCCGGTGCCGCCGTCCAGGGCGACGAGGTGGTCGGCCGCCTCTGCGAGCCCGTAGACGCCGAACATCGCCGAGAAGCGGTCGAGCGAGAGCAGCCCCTCGTCGACGAGCCAGCTGTGCTCGAAGAAGCGCGCGTCCTCGACGAGCGACGTGATCCGCGCGGCCATCAGCTCGGCGTTCATCGCGACGTGCTCGGGAAGCGTGGTCGCGAAGTACGACTCGACGTCGCCGGTGTGCCGCCTCGCGGACTCCGCGAGATTGAGGCGCACCAGCGTGTGCGACCCGCCCCCGACCTTCAGCGAGTTGTAGCAGGACACCACGCCGTAGTCCGGTCCGAGGTCGGCGATCATCATGGGGTCGTTGACGAAGTGCGGCTTGCCGCAGGCGAAGACCGTCTGCACGGCGTCGAGCACGAGGCTGTCCGGCGTACGCGTGGGGTCGACCCGCAGGGTGAGGTTCGGGACGGTCTGGAGCAGCTCGCGCTCGAGCTCGAGGATCGTCCGACCGACCCGGCTGTCGTCGGGCCCGAGGTTCGCGTGGGTGAACGCGTCGGGCAGCGAGCGGTCGATCGTGACCCACATGAGCCGCATCAGCTTCGTGAGCGTCTCGTCGTCGACGTCCGCGGCGTACGGCTCGAGGAGCCGGTCGACGTCGCCGAGGTAGACGGGGTAGCCGGTGATCGAGGGCACCTGGGAGTACATCGAGAGCAGGAACGCGATCGCCTCGTAGAGGTCGGTCGGCGCCGCGAGGCCGAGGAACTCCGAGCCCTGCGCGAGCGCGCGTGAGTAGTCCGGGAGCAGGTAGCGCGGGCGGTACGGCGCGTGGCCCTCGGCGATGTCGCACACGAGGCCGGTCGCGAGCGCGTCGGCGCAGGCTGCCGACACCGTCGGCGGGTCGAGGGACTCCTCGGCGAGACCGGCGAGCGCCTGAACGCGCTGACGGTAGGTCAGCGTCGGCGTGTCGACGAGCGTGCGGGCGCGGTCTCGGAACTCGGGCATCTCCACATCGCCCACGCTACGCCGTCAGCCGCGCGCCGTCGCCGTCCTCCGGCGTGACCGTCACGTCGGGATCCCCTGCGCACCAAGGAAAGCCTGTCCTCATGTGCTGATGAGCGCCCCGAGCCCGCCACCGGAGCGGGGGACGTCGCGGCTCATGCTCCGGCCGCGGTGAGGCGTGCGAGCGCACGGTCGGCCGCCTGCCTGACTCTTTCCACCGGGTCGTGCCGGGCCGCGGCCACCTCCGTCAGGAAGTCACCGAGCTGCTGTCGCGCGACCACCTTGAGCCCCGTCTCGCGGACCCGCCAGGCCTCGTCGCGGAGCGCGATCGAGACCTCGGGCGTCGCTGCCTCGTCCCAGGCCCAGAGCAGCCCGCGAGCGCCCCACACCCGCAGCCAGTACGTGTCGAAGTGCGCCGATCGCTGCAGGAACCGGCGCGCGGCAGGGCCTCCGAGCGCCACGAGCAGATCGGGATCGGTCTGCTCGCCCCGGACCAGCGCCCGGCAGCCGGCGACCACGTCGGCGCGGCCGCGACGGGTGCACTCCCGCGCGATGCTCTGCTGCGGGGTCATGCCCCAGCGCGAGTCGGGGGCCATGTCCGGAGTCTGTCACCCGCGGCTGGTCAGACCCGTCCGTCGAGCGGGCGGGTTCCTTACACGTCCCTGACGCGATGCCCACGCCCCCGGAACTCGCGACGGGCACCGTCGGGGTCGTGAGCACCGGACGACCCGGTGCCCGGAGGAGGGACACCATGACCACCACCACACGACGTCGGGTCTACGCCGCCGCGGGAGCCGTGAGCCTCGTGGCCGGCCTCGCCGTCGCCGCGCCGTCCTCGGCCGGCGCCGCCACGCTGCCGACGACCACGCCGACGACCGCGACCGGCTGCGCGACGGGCACCGTGCCGGCGCAGTTCCAGGGCAAGCCGACCACGCTCAAGGCCGGGCTCCCGCTCGGCTACTGGGTCTGGCACGACACGGCCGGCTGGCACCTGGCCGCCACGCACGCAGGCAAGGCCAAGGTCGTCCTCACGGGTGTGATCCGCACGAGCAACCCGATGCGGGCCAGCGGCGTGAAGCTCGAGCACGGCCTGCACGGTGACCGCTGGATCATCGGGCCGAACCACAGGACGCTGACGTTCCGCTTCACGAACTACGGCGGGATGGACGCGCTGCGGATCGGCGCCGACTGCTCGGCGACGGTGTCGTTCGCGCTCTACGCCAACGGGCACAAGGTGTCGCCCTCGCGCATCCACCTCGGCTCCGCGGCGGTCGCGGCCACGGCGAACCCGGTCGTCATGACCCGGATCCCGAAGGTCTGACGCCCGACGGCGCGGCCTCGGGCCGGCGGGTGCGCCCGTCGGCACGGGGCCGCGCTGTGACGCGTCGTGCGAATCTCGCTAGGGTCCATGATCAGACCCCGACGAGAGGACCGATCGTGGCCCTGCCGCCCCTGACCCCCGAGCAGCGCGCCGCCGCGCTGGCCAAGGCCGCCGAGGCTCGTCGCATCCGCGCCGAGGTGAAGAACCGCCTCAAGCGCTCCGGCGCCTCGATCGGCGAGGTCATTGCCGCGGGCCAGTCGGACGACATCATCGGCAAGATGAAGGTGTCGGCCCTGCTCGAGTCGATGCCCGGCGTCGGCAAGGTCCGGGCGGCCGAGATCATGGAGCGCCTCCAGATCGCGGAGAACCGTCGCGTCCGCGGCCTGGGCACGCACCAGATCGCCGCGCTGGAGAAGGAGTTCTCCGCCTGAGCGCGCGCCTGACCGTCCTGTCCGGCCCCAGCGGGGTCGGCAAGAGCACGGTCGTCGGTGCGGTCCTGGCCGAGCGCCCGGACGTCTGGCTCTCGGTGTCCGCCACCACCCGTCGCCCGCGGCCGGGCGAGACCCAGGGCGTCAACTACTTCTTCGTCGACCACGCCGAGTTCGCCCGCATGGTCGAGCACGGCGAGCTGCTGGAGTACGCCGAGTTCGCCGGGAACTTCTACGGCACCCCGCGCTCCCCGGTGCTGGACCGGCTCGGGGCGGGCACGCCGGTGCTCCTCGAGATCGAGCTGCAGGGGGCGCGGCAGGTCCGGGCGAGCATGCCGGAGGCCCTGCTGGTCTTCCTGGCGCCCCCGTCGTGGGACGAGCTCGTGCGCCGTCTCGTCGGTCGGGGCACCGAGGCGGCCGACGTCATCGCCCGTCGGCTGGAGACCGCCCGGGTCGAGCTGGCGGCCGGGTCGGAGTTCGACGCGACCGTCGTCAACGCGTCGGTCGAGGAGGCCGCCGCGTCCTTGGTAGCATTGATGGGTCTGGACCCGTCCTGACGTCCTGATTCCGGTGCACCCGATCGCACCGCTCCCGTGAACTGAGAGGCGCCCGCGTGTCCGGCACCGTGTCATCCCCCGAGGGCATCACCAACCCGCCGATCGACGAGCTGCTCGAGGCCACCGACTCGAAGTACTCCCTGGTCATCTACGCGTCCAAGCGTGCGCGTCAGATCAACGCCTACTACTCCCAGCTGGGCGAGGGCCTCCTGGAGTACGTCGGACCCCTGGTCGAGACGCACGTGCAGGAGAAGCCGCTGTCGATCGCGCTGCGCGAGATCAACGCCGGCCTGCTGACCTCGACGGCCTACGACCCCGAGGCCGAGGCCGAGGCCGCCGGCACCGTGGGCTGAGCACGACCCGCATGACCTCCGGTCCCGTCACGGGCACCCGACCGCTCCGCGTGGTCCTGGGTGTCGGTGGCGGGATCGCTGCGTACAAGGCCGCGGAGCTGCTGCGCCGCCTCTCCGAGGCGGGCCACGACGTCACCGTCGTCCCGACCCGTGCCGCGCTGCACTTCGTGGGTGCGGCCACCTGGTCGGCGCTGTCCGGCAAGCCCGTCTCGGCCGAGGTGTGGGACGACGTCGCCGAGGTGCCGCACGTGCGCCTCGGCCAGCAGGCCGACCTCGTCGTCGTCGCGCCCGCCACCGCCGACCTGCTCGCCCGGGCCGCGTCCGGGCTCGCCGACGACCTGCTGTCCAACGTCCTGCTCACCGCGCACTGCCCCGTGGTCATGGCGCCGGCGATGCACACCGAGATGTGGCAGCACCCCGCCACGAGGGCCAACGTGGCGACGCTGCGCGACCGCGGCGTCGTCGTCCTCGACCCCGCCGTCGGCCGGCTCACCGGTGCCGACTCCGGCCCGGGACGGCTGCCCGAGCCCGCCGCCATCTACGAGGCCTGCCGTGAGATCCTCGCCGGGCAGCGCGCCGACCTGATCGGGCGCACGGTGGTCGTGTCGGCCGGCGGCACCCGCGAGCACCTGGACCCCGTGCGCTTCCTCGGCAACCGCAGCAGCGGCAAGCAGGGCTACGCCCTCGCTGCCGCCGCCGCCGCGCGCGGCGCATCGGTGGTCCTCGTCTCGGCCAACGTCGCGCTGCCCGATCCTGCCGGCACCACGGTGGTGCGGGTGACCTCGGCCGAGGACCTCCGCCAGGCGGTCCACGCCGCGGCACTCGGCGCCGACGTCGTGGTGATGGCCGCTGCCGTCGCGGACTTCCGGCCCGTCACCGTCGCGGGCCACAAGATCAAGAAGGACGGCGCCGGGGGAGTGCCCGCGCCGATCGCGCTGGAGCGGACCGCCGACGTCCTCGCCGAGGTGGTGGCCCACCGCGACGCCGCGGGCAGCGCGCAGGTCGTGGTCGGCTTCGCGGCCGAGACGGGCGACGCCGACGGTTCCGTGCTCGACCACGGTCGCGCCAAGCTCGCGCGCAAAGGCTGCGACCTGCTCGTCGTCAACGAGGTCGGCGTCGGTCTCGGCTTCGAGACCGACGACAACGAGGTCGTCGTGCTCGGCGCCGACGGCGACACCACGTCGGTCGCCCGCGCGTCGAAGGCGGCCGTCGCCCACGCCGTGTGGGACCGGGTCGTGGCGCTGCTGCCGGGCCCGGTCGCCGGACCCCGTTAGACTCACGCGCACGCACATCCACACCGCACCTGGAGCGTCTGTCTTGGCCCGTCGTCTGTTCACGTCCGAGTCGGTCACCGAAGGCCACCCGGACAAGATCGCTGACCAGATCAGCGACTCCATCCTCGACGCCATGCTCAAGGAGGACCCGCGCAGCCGGGTCGCCGTCGAGACCCTCATCACGACCGGTCAGGTGCACGTCGCCGGCGAGGTCACGACGACGGGGTGGGTCGACATCCCCACGATCGTGCGGGAGAAGATCCTCGACATCGGCTACGACTCGAGCAAGAAGGGCTTCGACGGAGCCTCCTGCGGCGTCTCGGTGTCGATCGGGTCGCAGAGCCCCGACATCGCCCAGGGCGTCGACGACGCGCTCGAGGAGCGCGACGGCGAGGCGGTCGACGAGCTCGACCGCCAGGGCGCCGGCGACCAGGGTCTGATGTTCGGCTACGCCTGCGACGACACTCCCGAGCTCATGCCGCTGCCGATCCACCTCGCGCACAACCTCGCCCGCCGGCTGGCCCAGGTGCGCAAGGACGGGGCGATCCCTTACCTGCGCCCGGACGGCAAGACCCAGGTCACCATCGAGTACGACGAGAACGACAAGGCAGTCCGCCTCGACACGATCGTCATCTCGACGCAGCACGCGGCCGACATCGACCTCGCGACCCTGCTCACGCCGGACATCGAGGAGCTCGTCGTCCGCCCGGAGATCGCCGACCTCACCATCGAGACGGCCGACTTCCGCCTGCTGGTCAACCCCACCGGGCGCTTCGAGATCGGCGGCCCGATGGGCGACGCCGGCCTCACCGGCCGCAAGATCATCGTGGACACCTACGGCGGCATGGCCCGCCACGGCGGCGGCGCCTTCTCGGGCAAGGACCCGTCGAAGGTCGACCGCTCCGCGGCCTACGCCATGCGCTGGGTGGCCAAGAACGTCGTGGCCGCGGGTCTCGCCCGCCGCTGCGAGGTCCAGGTCGCCTACGCCATCGGCAAGGCGCACCCGGTCGGCGTGTTCGTCGAGACGTTCGGCACCGGGATCCGTCCCGACGCCGACATCCAGTCGGCGGTCCTCGAGACGTTCGACCTGCGTCCCGCAGCGATCATCCGCGACCTCGACCTGCTCCGGCCGATCTACACGCAGACGGCGGCGTACGGCCACTTCGGCCGTGGCCTCGCCGACTTCACCTGGGAGCGCACCGACCGCTCCGAGGCGCTGCGCGCCGCGGCCGGTCTCTGACCGCCCACCGCACCGACAGCACCGGGGCGTCCGCATGACTCGACACGAGCTGCGGACGCCCCGGCTGTCGTTGCGGGCCTGGCGCGACTCGGACCGGGATCCCTACGCGGCGATGAACGCGGACCCCGAGGTCATGCGCTGGTTCCCCTCGACGATGACCCGCGAGCAGTCCGACGCCGGTGTCGACCGCTTCAGCGCGCAGCACGACGAGCAGGGCTACACCGCCTGGGCCCTAGAGGTCCTCGACTCCGCGCGCGGCGCCGCGCCGTTCATCGGTTTCCTCGGCCTCGTGCGCCCCACCTTCGACCCGCCGTTCTCGCACGCGGTGCCGTGCGTGGAGATCGGCTGGCGCCTCGCCCGTCCGTGGTGGGGCCTCGGCCTCGCCACGGAGGCCGGGCGCGCCGCGCTGCGGTTCGCGTTCCTCGAGGCCGGTCTCCCCGAGGTCGTCTCCTTCACCGTGCCGCCGAACCTGCGCTCGCAGGCGGTCATGCAGCGCCTCGGCCTGCGCTACGACGGCGTCTTCGCCCACCCGCGCGCCGCCGACGAGTGGTGGGGGCCGCACGTCCTCTACCGCGCGACTGCGGACGACCTGCCCGCACCGACGGACCCGTCCGGTAGAACTCACCCGTGACCACGCACCCGGCCGACGAGCAGCTCGCCCTCGTCGCCGCCTCGGTGCGCAAGGCCCGGACGAAGACGCCCCCCGGCCCCGCCGACGTGGACCCCATCGCCCGCGTCGCCGTCGACGTCTCGCTCCCGCACCTCGACCGCCCGTTCGACTACGTCGTCCCCGCGCCGCTCTCCGACGCGGCGGTCCCCGGCACGCGCGTGCGGGTCCGCTTCGCGGGGACGCTGCTCGACGGCTGGGTGCTGGAGCGGGTCGCGCACACCGACCACACCGGCCGCATGGAGCGGCTCGCCAAGGTCGTCAGCCCCGACCCGGTGCTCACCCCGGAGGTCGCCACGCTCGCGCGGACGGTCGCGGACCGTTGGGCGGGGAGCCTCGCCGACGTCCTGCGCGCGGCGGTCCCGCCCCGCCACGCCGCCGTGGAGAAGGCGCTCGACGCCGCCGGCGCCCCAGATGTTCCGCTGCCCCCGCAGCCGCCCGCCGGCCCGGGTCCGTGGGCCGCCTATCCCGGTGGCGCGGCGCTGCTCGCCCGGCTCGGCGACCCCGCGCTCACGTTCGGTCCCGAGGCGCCCGGGCCGCGCGCGGTCTGGACGGCAGGTCCCGGCGAGGACCCGGCCGCCGCGCTCGCCACGGTGGTCACCGCGGCGGCCGCCGCCGGGCGGGGGGTGCTCGTGGTCGTCCCCGACGCGCGCGACGTCGCGCGGCTCGACTCCGCCCTCGCGGACGCTCTCGGTCCGGGGCAGCACCGGGTGCTCACCGCCGACCTCGGGCCCTCGGCCCGCTACCGCGCGTTCCTCGAGATCCGCCGCGGCCACGTCGGGGTCGTCGTCGGGACCCGCGCCGCCGTCTTCGCCCCCGTGCGCGCCCTCGGCCTCGTCGTGCTCTGGGACGACGGAGACGACTCCCTCGCCGAGCCGCACGCGCCCTACTGGCACGCCCGCGAGGTCCTCGCGCTGCGAGCCGCGCAGACCGGGGCGGCGCTGCTGATGGGGTCGACCTCGCGGTCGGTCGAGGCGGCGGCCCTGGTCTCCTCCGGCTGGGCCCGGGAGGTCGTCCTCCCGCGCGCCGAGCTGCGTCGGCGCGGCCCACGCGTGCTGACCTCGGGCTCCGACTCGGACCTCGCCCGCGACGAGGCGGCCCGCAGCGCCCGGCTCCCGCACGTCGCGTGGGAGACCGCGAAGACCGCGCTCGCCCGTGGCCCCGTCCTCGTGCAGGTCCCGCGCCGAGGCTATGTCCCGTCGCTCGCCTGCCAGACCTGCCGGGACCCGGCGCGGTGCGTCCACTGCCACGGCCCGCTCGGCGTCGCGAGCGGGCACGCCATCCCGGTCTGCGCCTGGTGCGGCCGGCTGGCCGGCGACTGGGTGTGCCCGCGCTGCTCGGGGACACGGTTGCGCGCCGTGTCCGTGGGGGAGCGGCGCACGGCCGAGGAGCTCGGCCGTGCCTTCCCCGGGGTGCCGGTCCGCGTCTCCGGCCGCGATCCCGGCGGCACGGGGGTGCTCGCCGAGGTCGAGGCCACTCCGGCCCTCGTGGTCGCGACGCCGGGCGCCGAACCGCGCGCCGTCGGTGGCTACGCCGCGGCACTGCTCCTCGACGGGCGGGTCATGCTCGACCGGCCGGACCTGCGCGCGGCCGAGGAGACGGTGCGGCGGTGGATCGCCGCGGCGAGCCTCGTCCGTCCGGCGTCCGAGGGCGGCACCGTCGTGGTCCTCGCCGACCCGGCGCTCGCTGCGGTGCAGGCCGTGGTGCGCCACGACCCGGCGGGCTTCGCCGCCCGCGAGCTCGTCGAGCGCGAGACCCTGCACCTCCCGCCGGCCTGGCGGGTGGCCGAGCTCACCGGGCTGCAGGCCGACGTCGCGGACCTGCTCGCGCGCACGGTCCTCCCCGAGGGTGCCGCCGTGCTCGGGCCGGTGCCGGTCGCGCTCCCGCGCCGCGGCGCCGTGGCGCCCGCAGCACCCAGGGTCCGGGCCCTCGTGGTCGTGAGCCGCGCGTCGGGGTCGGCCCTCGCCGCGGCGGTGCACGCCGGGGCCGCCGTACGCAGCGCCCGCAAGGACGGCGGGCCGGTCACCGTCCGCGTCGACCCGGTCGTCCTGGGCTGACGCGCGTTCGTCGTGCGCGGCCCGCCGTCCCTAGACTGTGCTGACCCGCACGTCGACGAAGGAGAGCCCCGCGTGGCCGTCAAGCCCATCCGCCTGTTCGGCGACCCGGTGCTCACCACACCGGCGGCGGAGGTGACCACCTTCGACAAGGAGCTCCGCAAGCTCGTCAAGGACCTCACCGACACGATGATGGACGCGCCCGGGGCCGGCCTCGCCGCGCCGCAGCTCGGCGTCAGCCTGCGGGTGTTCACCTACGACGTCGACGACGTCATCGGCCACCTGATCAACCCCGTCCTCGACCTGTCCGACGAGATGCAGGAGGGCGACGAGGGCTGCCTGTCGGTGCCCGACCTCGCGTTCAACACCCGTCGGGCGATGCGCGTGGTCGCCAAGGGCATGAACGAGTTCGGCGAGCCGCTCGTGATCGAGGGCAGCGAGCTGCTCGCCCGCTGCGTGCAGCACGAGACCGACCACCTCGACGGCATCATGTTCATCGACCGGCTGGACCCGGAGACGCGCAAGGACGCCATGCGCGCGATCCGCGAGGCGGAGTGGTTCGGCGAGAACCCCGCGCAGGTCAAGATCTCCCCGCACCGCATCTCCTCGCGCTGGCTGTGACCGTGCGCCTGGTCTTCGCCGGCACGCCCGAGGTCGCGCTCCCCTCGCTGCAGGCCCTGCTCGACTCCCGGCACGAGGTCGTCGCCGTGGTCACGCGTCCCGACGCGCCCGCCGGTCGCGGCCGCGCGCTGCAGTCCTCGCCCGTGGCGCAGCTCGCCGCGGAGCACGGGCTCGAGGTGCTCAAGCCGGAGAAGGCCCGCGACCCCGAGTTCCTCGCCCGGCTGCGCGGGATCGCGCCGGACTGCTGTCCCGTCGTGGCCTACGGCGCGCTCGTGCCCCGCGAGGCGCTCGGGATCCCGCGGCACGGCTGGGTGAACCTGCACTTCTCGCTGTTGCCCGCCTGGCGCGGTGCCGCCCCCGTGCAGCACGCGGTGTGGCACGGCGACGACGTCACGGGGGCGTCGACCTTCCTGCTCGAGGAGGGCCTCGACACCGGACCCGTGCTCGGGGTCGTCACCGAGACGATCCGCCCCACCGACACCAGCGGCGACCTGCTCGGGCGGCTGTCCGTGAGCGGCGCGGGCCTGCTCGTCGCCACGATGGACGCGCTCGACCAGGGGATCATGGCCGCGGCCCGCCAGCCCGCCGACGGCGTCTCGCTCGCTCCGAAGATCACCGTCGAGGACGCCGAGGTCGACTGGTCGCAGCCCGCCGTGCGCGTCGACCGCCAGGTGCGCGCCTGCACACCCGCGCCGGGAGCCTGGACCACGCTCGGTGGCGATCGCATCAAGCTCGGGCCGGTGGCCATGCTCGCCGACGACTCCTCGCTCGCGCCGGGCGAGCTCGGCGTGGACAAGAACCGCGTGCGCGTCGGCACGGCGAGCCATGCCGTCGTGCTCGGCGAGGTGCGGGCCTCGGGAAAGAAGGCGATGGCGGCGGCCGACTGGGCGCGCGGCACGCGTCCCGAGCCCGGGACGAAGCTGGGCTCATGAGGTCGCTCCGATGACCGACGGCCCGCGCGGGCACCGCACGCGCCCGGTCCAGTGGCGACCCGACCGCAAGGCCACCGACCCGTCGCGGCTCGCGGCGTACGACATCCTGCGCGCGGTCGACGAGGACGCGGCCTACGCCAACCTCGTGGCGCAGCGCGTGCTCGCCGACGCCGACCTGCACGGCCGCGACGCCGCGTTCACGACGACCCTCGCCTACGGCACGCTGCGCTGGCGCGGGTTCCTCGACGCCGTCCTCGAGGCCTGCAGCGCCCGCCCGCTGGCCGAGATCGAGCCTGCCGTCCTCGACGTCGCGCGCCTCGGCGCGATGCAGCTGCTGTTCCTGCGTACGCCGCCCCACGCAGCGGTCGGCGAAACGGTGCAGCTCGCGCGTCTCGTGGGCGGCGAGGCCCGCTCGAAGTTCGTCAACGCGGTGCTCCGGCGCGTCGGGGAGCGCGACCTCGACGAGTGGATCGACGTCGTCGCCCCGGACGCGCAGGCCGACCCGGCCGGTCACCTCGCAGTGGTCCAGTCGCACCCGCGCTGGATCGTCGAGGCGCTGCACGACGCGCTGTCGTCCTGGAGCGGGTCGGCGTCGTGGGCCGACACCGAGGACCTCCTCGCCGCCGACAACACGAGCGGTGGGGTCACGCTCGTCGCGCGCCCCGGACGCTGCGACGTCGAGGACCTGCTCGAGTTCCCCGGCTCGCACCCGGGCCGCTGGTCGCCGTTCGCCGTCACCCTCGACGGCGGCGACCCCGCGACGATCCGCGAGGTGCGCTCCGGCGACGCCGGCGTGCAGGACGAGGGGAGCCAGCTCGTCGCGCTGGCGCTCGCGCGCGCCCCGATCGAGGGAACCGACACCACCTGGCTCGACATGGCGGCGGGGCCCGGAGGCAAGGCCGCGCTGCTGGCCGGCCTCGGTCTCGAGCGCGGCGCACGCCTGCTCGCCGTCGACCGGGCGCCGCACCGTGCCGGGCTGGTCGCCAAGGCTCTGCGCGGGGCACCGGGCCACCACCTCACGGTGGCGGCCGACGGCACTGCCGGGCCCTGGGCACCGGCGACCTTCGACCGGGTGCTGCTCGACGCGCCGTGCACCGGGCTCGGCGTGCTGCGCCGTCGTCCCGAGTCGCGGTGGCGCCGCGCCCCCGTCGACGTCTCCGAGCTCGGCGCGCTGCAGGCGCGGCTCCTGGCGTCGGCGATCGACGCCGTGCGGGTCGGCGGGATCGTCGGCTACGCCACCTGCTCCCCGCACCTCGCGGAGACCGACGTCGTGGTCGACGCGGCGGTCCGCAGAGGTGGCGTCGAGCGCCTCGACGTACGACCGCTGCTGCCGGAGGTGGACGACCTCGGTGCGGGACCCGACCTGCGGCTGTGGCCGCACGTGCACGGCACCGACGGGATGTTCCTGGCGCTGCTGCGCCGGACGGGCTGAGTCAGCGCAGCAGGTCGGCGGGGGCGTTCCTGCCGTCGGCGAGCACCACGCGGTTGCGGCCGGTGCGCTTGGCCTGGTGCAGCGCCTGGTCGGCCGAGCCGACGAGGGTCACGAGCCCCTCGTGCCGCACGCTGTCGGCGACCCCGATGCTCACGGTGATGCGCAGGCCCTCGACGATCTCGTGCCAGGGATGGTTCTCGACCTCGCTCCGGAGCCTCTCGCAGACCACGGCGGCGTGCTCGAGCGACGTCTGCGGCATCACGAGGAGGAACTCCTCGCCGCCGTAGCGGGTGATGACGTCGGCGCCGCGCGCGTTGACGGTCATCAGCTGCGAGAACCGGCGGAGCACCTCGTCACCGACGCTGTAGCTGTGGTCGTCGTTGACCCGCTTGAAGTGGTCGAGGTCGGCCATCGCCATGGCCAGCGGCTGTCCGTAGCGCTGCGCGCTCGCCAGGAGGCGCGGCAGCTCGTGGTCCGCGTGGCGTCGGTTGTAGAGACCGGTCAGCGGGTCGCGCAACGAGAGCTCGGCCAGGTCGGCGACGAGGCTCTCCTGCCGGGCGAGCGCGAACTGGAGCTCCTCCGTGCGCTGCTCGACGCGCTCCTCGAGCTCGGCGTTGTACCGCGCGAGTCCGTCAGCGAGGTCGGCGGACGTGCGGGCGGCGGCGTCGGCCCGCTGCGCCTCGCGCCGCATGCCGTCGACGCCGAGCAGAGACGCGACCAGCACGAAGGCGGTCACGAGGATCGCGGCCAGGATGATCTCGAACTCGCTGACCGGCGGGTCGTCCGGCGGGTAGACGATCGTGACGACGACGCCCGCGACGATCACGACGGTCGTGAGGACCGCGATGCCGAACCGGTTCAGCGTGACCCCTGCGATGGCGACGGGGACGACCAGGTAGATCGCCGTGAGCCGGGAGTCGCCGCTGAGCACGGGGAACAGGACCTCGGCCACCACGATGACCGCGGAGAACATCCAGACGCCGACGTCGACCCGACCGGATGCGACGAGCCGCGTGCAGACCCACGCGAGCACCAGGAAGACGGCGACGATGGCGGCCAGCGTGCGGCCGTAGGGGATGAACGACAGGCCGATGAGCGACGGGATGCCGAGAGCGATCACGCCGTAGAAGACGACGAGCGCGTTGCGTCCGCGGAGCCGGGTGGCGGCGTCCGGGTGGTTGACGTGCGTGAGTCGGCTCACCAGTGCCTCATCGCCGGCCATCCACACCTCATCCCGTGGTCAGGGCGATGGTGACACAGCGCGGGTCCCGATGCCGGGCGTCGGTGCCCGATAGCCTGCGCCGCATGAGCGTCCAGATCTCCCCGAGCATCCTGTCGGCCGACTTCGCGCGCCTGGCGGACGAGTGCGCGCGGGTGGCGGGCACCGCCGACTGGCTGCACGTCGACGTCATGGACAACCACTTCGTCCCGAACCTCACGCTCGGGCTGCCGGTCGTGGAGGCGCTGCTCGCGGCCGTCACCACGCCGGTCGACTGCCACCTCATGATCGACGACCCGGACCGCTGGGCACCGGCCTACGCCGAGGCCGGAGCCGGCTCCGTCACCTTCCACGTGGAGGCCGCCGTCGCGCCGGTGAAGCTCGCCCGCGACATCCGCGCAGCCGGAGCGAGGGCGGGCCTGGGGCTGCGGCCGGCCACCCCCGTCGAGGCCTACGCCGACCTCCTGCCCGAGATCGACATGCTGCTGCTGATGACGGTCGAGCCAGGCTTCGGCGGCCAGAAGTTCCTCGACGTCGTGCTGCCCAAGGTCCGCCGGGCTCGCGAGCTCGTCCGCGGCCGCGACCTCGACCTCTGGATCCAGGTCGACGGCGGCGTGTCCGCCGAGACCATCGACCGCTGCGCCGAGGCGGGCGCCGACGTCTTCGTCGCGGGGAGCGCCGTCTACGGCGCTGCCGACCCGGCCGCCGCCGTCCGTTCGCTCGCGGCGCAGGCCGAGGCGGCCACCGCCTCGTCGTGGTGGTGCGCGCACGCGTAGACTCGGCCGCGTACGAGCACAACAAGCTCGCGCGTCCCGGGGTCGGTGCAAGTCCGAACCGGCGGTGTCAGCCCGCGACCCGGCCACATCCAGTGGCCGGTTGATCCGGTCAACCCGCGCGCGCTGCCCTCGCGGCGGCGCCGCAGGCCATCCGGAGCCGACGGTGAAAGTCCGGATGGGAGGCGACGCGCGCGGCCGATCGTCGTACGCCGGGACCATGCTGCTGCAGTCCTGGCGCCGTCCGTCGTCCCGTGTCCGCCTCCGCCCCGAGCGCCGAGCGTCGACCCGAGACGGACGGTGACCGCATGACTCCCGAGACCGACGCGATGCGTCGCGCGCTCGTGGTCGCCGCCAGCCACGACGCCCCGCTCGGCCCGAACCCGCGGGTGGGCTGCGTGCTGCTGGCCCCCGACGGCACCGTGCTGGCCGAGGGGCACCACCGCGGGGCGGGCACGCCGCACGCCGAGATCGACGCCCTCGCCCAGGCAGGATCGGCCGCCCTCGGCGCGACGGCGGTCGTCACCCTCGAGCCGTGCAACCACACCGGCCGCACCGGCCCCTGCGCCCAGGCCCTGCTCGCCGCCGGCGTGGCCCGCGTGGTGTTCGCCCAGGCCGACCCGAACCCGGTGGCGGCCGGGGGAGCCGAGACCCTGCGGGCCGCCGGCCTCGACGTCGAGGGCGGCGTGCTCGCCGACGAGGCCGCCGCGCTCAACCCGGCCTGGACGTTCGCGGTCACGCACGGACGGCCCTTCGTGACCTGGAAGGCCGCCTCGACGCTCGACGGGCGGATCGCCGCTGCCGACGGCACGAGCCGCTGGATCACCTCGGTCGAGTCGCGCGCCGAGGTGCACGGGCTGAGGGCGGCCGTCGACGCCGTCGTGGTCGGCACCGGCACGGTGCTCGAGGACGACCCGCACCTCGCCGTACGCCGCGACGGCGAGACGTCCCCGGGGCCGCAGCCGCTGCGCGTGGTCGTGGGGCTCCGCGACCTGCCGTCGGTCGCGCGCGTCCTGGACGACGCCGCGCCGACCCTGCACCTGCGCACCCACGACCCGCGCGAGGTCCTCGCCGCACTCGTGGAGCGCGACGTGCAGCACGTGCTGCTCGAGGGCGGACCGACCCTGGCGGCGGCGTTCGTCCGGGCGGGGCTCGTCGACGCCGTCCGGTGGTACGTCGCGCCCGCGCTGCTCGGCGCCGGCGCGACCGCGCTGGCCGACGCGGGCATGTCCACGATCTCCGAGGCGTTGCGCCTCATGGTGACCGACGTCGCGCTCGTCGGCGGCGACGTACGCATCGATGCCCGGGTGCTCCGGGCGCACGAGGAGGACTGAGTGTTCACCGGCATCGTCGAGGAGCTCGGGAGCGTGGTCGCGGTGGAACCGCAGGGCGACGCCGTCCGCCTGCGCATCCGCGGACCCGTCGTCACGAGCGACGCCGTCCACGGCGCATCCATCGCCGTCAACGGCGTCTGCCTGACCGTCGTCGAGCACGGCGACGGCGAGTTCACCGCCGACGTCATGCAGGAGACCCTCGACCGCTCCTCGCTCGGTGCGCTCGCGGCCGGCTCGCCGGTCAACCTCGAGCGGCCGGTGACTCTGCAGGACCGCCTCGGCGGGCACCTGGTGCAGGGCCACGTCGACGGGACGGGCACGATCCTCGCGCGCACGCCGAGCGAGCACTGGGAGGCCGTGCGGGTCTCGCTGCCCGACGACCTCGGCCGCTACGTCGTCGAGAAGGGCTCGATCACCGTCGACGGTGTCTCGCTCACCGTCGTGGAGGCCGCTCGCGACTCGTTCACCGTCTCGCTCATCCCCACCACTCTCGGGCTGACCACGCTCGGGTCCAAGACCGCCGGCGACCTCGTGAACCTCGAGGTCGACGTCGTCGCGAAGTACGTCGAGCGCATGCTCGAGTGGAGGACCTCATGACCACGCACGAGACCGAGCACGCAGCCGAGGGCACGGGTGTCGTCCTCGACGACGTCGATGCCGCGATCGAGGCGATCCGCGCGGGCCGCCCCGTCGTCGTCGTCGACGACGAGGACCGCGAGAACGAGGGCGACCTGATCTTCGCGGCGCAGCGCGCGACGCAGGAGAACGTCGCGTTCATGATCCGCTGGACGAGCGGCTACATCTGCGTGGCGATGCGCGGGCGGGACCTCGACCGCCTCGGGCTGCCGCCGATGACCATGGTCAACGAGGACAAGAAGGGCACGGCGTACGCGATCACGGTCGACGCGCGCGACGTGAAGGCCACCGGCATCTCGGCCGAGGACCGGGCCCGCACCATCAAGGTGCTCTCGGACACGGCCACGGAGCCCTGGGAGCTCACCCGCCCGGGGCACGTCGTGCCGCTGCGCGCGATGGAAGGTGGCGTGCTGCGGCGCGCCGGCCACACCGAGGCCGCGGTCGACCTCGCCCGCCTCGCGGGCCTCACGCCCGCGGGCGCTCTCTGCGAGCTGGTCAACGAGGACGGCACGATGATGCGGGCGCCGGAGTGCCGCGCCTTCGCCGACGCGCACGGCCTGGTGATGATCTCGATCGCCGACCTCATCGCCCACATCAGGCACAACGAGCGGCAGATCGAGAAGGCCGCCGACACCCTCATGCCCACCGAGTACGGCGACTTCCGAGCCGTCGGCTACCGGTCGCGGCTCGACGGCGTCGAGCACGTCGCGCTCGTCTTCGGCGACATCGGCGACGGCGAGGACCTCCTCGTGCGCGTCCACTCGGAGTGCCTCACCGGCGACGTGTTCGGCTCGCGGCGCTGCGACTGCGGGCCGCAGCTGCACGCGGCGCTGCGCCGGGTCGCGGCCGAGGGCAGGGGTGTCGTCCTCTACATGCGCGGGCACGAGGGAGGCGGCATCGGCCTGCTGCA
>Ga0302299_10000278_pt1 | contig 26308 bp, 20 predicted proteins | sample III_Fen_N3_4_FD_198795 | JGI IMG/M metagenome (GOLD analysis project Ga0302299, IMG submission 198795) | Peat permafrost microbial communities from Stordalen Mire near Abisko, Sweden - III_Fen_N3_4 | ecosystem: Environmental > Terrestrial > Soil > Wetlands > Permafrost | place: Sweden: Abisko...
GCCACGGAGCTGCGCGGGCGTGTAGCCGCACGGCGCGTACGGGATGTTCTGGTAGAACGACGACGGCACGGCCGGCATGTCGGCTGCGGCCGACTTCTCGCCCCAGTAGATCGAGCACGGCGTTGCGTTGACGAACGCCGAGTCCGGCGGTGCCGCCTTCGACGCCGCCGCCGCCGTGGCCGCCGCCTTGGCGCGGGCGGTCGACTTCGTCACCTTCGACGCGGTGCGGTGCGCCGCGTTCTTCGCGAGGTCCTTCGACTCGGACTTGCGCGAGTTCAACGGCTGCGCCAGGTGCTTGGCCTTCGCGGTGCCGAAGCCGTCGAGGAAACCGTTGACGCTGGCGTTCACCTGGCTGGGCACGAACAGCGGGGTCAGCGGCGCGTTGAAGACGAAGTTGCCCTCGTCCGCGCTGCCCTGGATCACGTGGAAGTCCGAGTGGAAGGCCTTGTCGGCGCTGGCGATGGTGCCGGTCGCGTCGATGATGAGGTGGTTGCTCGGGTTGTAGGTGATCGTGAAGCCCGCGTTGCGCAGCCACGAGGTCACGGCGCGAGCGTCGGACTCGGAGGGGCTGTTGAGGGCGTTGATCTGCCATGCGCTCAGGTAGTGCCCGTACTGCGGGTTGCCGGGCGTGGAGACGGCCTTGGCCAGCGCGTCGGTCTGGGCCTGGTTGCGCGTGTTGAGCGCGAGGCTCAGACGGACCGGCCAGTCCGACTGGGTACCGAGATCGGTCTCGCCCGGGAGCAGCGTGTACGCCGAGTCCGGGATCTGGACCAGGCCCGACGGGTTGGCGTTGGCCGCCGCAGGGCCGTACACCGCGGCGGCCACCAGGGCCATCGCGGAAGCGCCGAGGACGTAAGCCCTCAGGTTGTTGCGCATGTGTACCTCAACTTTCGCGGGGGTGCGCGTGACAGGCCGAAGGTCTTACACGAAACGGCCTCGGTCAAGCGGAACCGCCGACTGTCGCCGGAACGATGCAGAAGATCTTGCGGACGGAGCCCGACCCGGCACGGACCGTGACCGGACTGCGGCGTCCGGGTGACACCGGCCCCTTGTAGACTGCTCTGCGTGCGAACCCGGCGACTCCTCCTTACCGGGCCGCACCGGACGACGAACCGCGGCTGAACCACGCGGAACCGGTGCGGCTGACCCCTCCTGCGCGAGGGGTCTTTTGCGTGTCCAGGCCCGACAGGGCCAGCAGGGGAGAGGCCGGGGCCAGCAGGGCCCAGCCAGGCGACGAGAGACGACACCATGACGCAGAGCGACACGACGGAGTTCGAGGGCCGCGAGGGCTACGACGTCCACGCGGTGCAGGACAAGTGGCTGCCCGTGTGGGACGAGCTCGCGCCGTTCCGCAGCGGCCGGCCCGACGACCCGCGGCCCAAGAAGTACGTCCTCGACATGTTCCCGTACCCCTCGGGCGACCTCCACATGGGCCACGCCGAGGCGTACGCGCTCGGCGACGTCATCGCCCGTTACTGGGTGCAGCGCGGGTTCAACGTCATGCACCCCATCGGCTGGGACTCCTTCGGCCTGCCCGCCGAGAACGCGGCCATCAAGCGCGGCGCCGACCCGGTGAGGTGGACGGCCGAGAACATCGCGCAGCAGCGCTCGTCGATGCGGCGCTACGCGTGCTCGTTCGACTGGGACCGCGTGCTGCACACGAGCGACCCGGCGTACTACCGCTGGAACCAGTGGATCTTCCTGCAGATGTTCGAGCGGGGCCTGGCCTACCGCAAGGACAGCAACGTCAACTGGTGCCCCAACGACCAGACCGTGCTCGCGAACGAGCAGGTCGTGCAGGGCCGCTGCGAGCGGTGCGACGCCGTCGTCACGAAGAAGAAGCTGACGCAGTGGTACATGCGCATCACCGACTACGCCGACCGTCTGCTCGACGACATGGCGCAGCTCGAGGGCAGCTGGCCGGAGAAGGTGCTGCTCATGCAGCGCAACTGGATCGGGCGCTCCACCGGTGCGCACGTGCACTTCCAGATCGAGGGCCGCGACGAGCCGGTCACCGTCTACACGACGCGTCCCGACACGCTGTTCGGCGCGACGTTCTTCGTCGTGGCCGCCGACTCCGACCTCGCCGCCGAGCTGGCCGCGGGCACGTCGGCCCAGACCGACTTCGAGGCCTACCTCGAGACGGTCAAGCAGGTCAGCGAGATCGACCGGCTGTCGTCGGAGCGGGTGAAGACCGGCGTGTTCCTGCACCGCCACGCGATCAACCCGGTCAACGGCGACCGCATCCCGGTCTACGCCGCCGACTACGTGCTGGCCGACTACGGCACCGGCGCGATCATGGCCGTGCCAGCGCACGACCAGCGCGACTGGGACTTCGCGACCGCCTACGGCCTGCCCATCGTCCCGGTCGTGCAGTCGCCGGACGACTTCGACGACAGCGAGGCGGCGTACGCCGGCGACGGTACCGCCATCAACTCCGGGTTCCTCGACGGCCTGCGCAAGGCCGACGCCATCGAGCGCATGGTGGCGTGGCTCGAGGAGGACGACCTGGGCACGGGTGCGATCAACTACCGCCTGCGCGACTGGCTGATCTCGCGCCAGCGCTACTGGGGCACGCCGATCCCGATCGTCCACTGCCCGTCGTGCGGCGAGGTGCCCGTGCCGGAGGACCAGCTGCCGGTCGAGCTTCCGCCGACCGAGGGTCTCGACCTCTCGCCCAAGGGCCAGTCGCCGCTGGCCGCGGCCGAGGACTGGGTCAACGTGCCGTGCCCTCGGTGCGGCGAAGCAGCCCGGCGCGACAGCGACACGATGGACACGTTCGTCGACTCGTCGTGGTACTTCCTGCGCTTCCTCGACCCGTCGCGCACCGACGTCGCGTTCGACCCGGCACAGGCCCGCGAGTGGGCGCCCGTCGACCAGTACACCGGCGGCGTCACGCACGCGATCCTGCACCTGCTCTACGCCCGCTTCTTCACCAAGGTGCTGCACGACATGGGCCTCGTCGACTTCGAGGAGCCCTTCACCCGCCTGCTCAACCAGGGCATGGTCGGGATGAACGGCGCCACGATGAGCAAGTCGCGCGGCAACCTCGTGCGCCTCTCCGACGAGCTGGAGTCCAACGGCGTCGACGCCGTGCGCCTCACGATGGTGTTCGCGGGCCCGCCCGAGGACGACATCGACTGGGCCGACGTGTCGCCGAGCGGGTCGAAGAAGTTCCTGTCGCGCGCCTGGCGCCTGTCGGGCGACGTCACGAGCCCCGTGGGGGTCGACGTCACCACCGGCGACCTCGTGCTGCGCCGCGTCACGGCGAAGTCGGTCGACGAGGCGAGCAAGGCCGTGGAGTCGTTCCGCTTCAACGTCGCGGTGGCCAAGACCATGGAGCTGGTCAACGCTGCGCGCAAGGCGATCGACTCGGGCGTGGGCGGCGGCGACCCTGCCGTGCGCGAGGCCGCCGAGGCCGTCGCGGTGCTGCTGTCGCTCGTCGCGCCGTACACCGCCGAGGAGATGTGGGAGCGGCTGGGCCACGAGCCCACCGTGGCGCTCGCGGGCTGGCCGGCGGTCGACCCGGCGCTGCTCGTGGAGGAGTCGGTCACATGCATCGTGCAGGTCGCGGGCAAGGTGCGCGACAAGCTCGAGGTGCCGCCCACGATCGGCGAGGACGAGCTGCGCGCCCTGGCGCTGGCATCGCCCGCGGTCGTGAAGTCGCTCGACGGCAAGGGGGTCCGCACGGTCGTCGTGCGGGCTCCCAAGCTCGTCAACATCGTCCCGGCCTGACGACGCGGGTCTAGGGTCGCGGGCATGGAGCGGGTCGCGGTCGTCACCGACTCCACGGCGTACCTCCCGAACGACCTCGCGTCGTCGCACGCGATCACGGTGGTGCCCGTGCAGGTGATCGTCAGCGGACAGCCGTACGACGAGGGCACGGGCATCACGCCGCACGACGTCGCCGTCGCGCTGCGCGAGTGGGGCGTGGTCACCACGTCGCGTCCGTCGCCGGAGCGGTTCGCGGCGGCCTACCTCGCGGCGGCAGAGGCGGGAGCCACGGCGGTCGTGTCGGCCCACCTGTCGGGGGAGATGTCGGGCACCTACGACTCGGCGCTGCTGGCGTCGAAGGAGGCGCCCATCCCCGTCACGGTCATCGACACGCGCAGCGTCGCGATGGCGATGGGGTTCGCCGTCCTGTCGGGCGCCACCGCAGCGATGGCCGGTGCCGACGCTGAGGCCGTCGCAGACGTGATCCGTCGTCGCGCGTCCACGGGCAGCGCGCTGTTCTACGTCGACACCCTCGACTACCTCCGCCGTGGCGGCCGCATCGGCGCGGCGCAGGCCCTGCTCGGCCAGGCGCTGGCGGTGAAGCCGATCCTCGAGCTGGTCGACGGCCGAGTGACGCCGCTGGAGAAGGTGCGCACCACGAGCAAGGCGCTGGCGCGGCTCGAGGAGCTGGTGATCGAGCGCGCGGCCGGCCGCCCGTGCGACATCGCCGTGCACCACCTCGACGCCGTCGCGCGCGCCGAGACGCTCGCCGGCCACCTCGTGGCACGGATGTCCGACTCGCGCGTGCTGGTGAGCGAGGTGGGCGCGGTCGTCGGCGCCCACGTCGGCCCGGGCATGGTCGCGGTGGCCGTCGCACCGAGGTCGGCGTAGGGATCGTCGTGAGCGCCCTGCTCGCCATGCCCGCGCCGGTGGCCACCGGCCTGGCGCTGGTGCTGGCCGCGGTGATCGGCTACGCCGTCGGGTCGGTGAACCCGGCCGCGATCTTCGCCCGCGTGCGGGGCACCGACCTGCGCGAGGTGGGGTCGGGCAACCCCGGCGCCACCAACGCGGGTCGCGCGTTCGGCTGGCGGGTCGGGGTCCTCGTCGCGCTGCTCGACATGCTCAAGGGCTTCCTGCCCGTCATCGCGTTCGAGGCGGTCGGCCTGCCCGAGGCGGGGCTCGTGGCGGGTGTCGCCGCCGTGCTCGGGCACGTCACGTCGCCGTTCCTGCGCGGCCGCGGCGGCAAGGGGGTGGCCACGTCGCTGGGCGCGATCCTCGCCGTGCAGCCGTGGTGGGCGGTGATCGCGCTCGCGGTGTTCGGCGCGACGTTCGCGCTGACGCGCCGCGTGGGGCTCGCCTCCGTGGCCGCGGCGCTCGCGCTCGTGCCCGCCGCGCTGTGGGTGCACTCGACGACCGCGCAGGTCGCCTTCGCCGTCGCGCTCGCCGTGGTGGTCGTCGCCCGGCACCGGCGGAACCTCGCGTCGGCGTTCGCGCGCGCGAAGGGCTGACGGCCGGTTACAGCTAGGCCGTCAGTGCGTCGAGCAGCTCGCCCGTCACGTCGATGTAGAGGTCGACGTCGTCGGCCGTCGCCGCGACCGAGCAGGTCGGCCCGGCGCCGACGAGCGCCTCCCAGACACCGCGGTTGGCGAGGTGGGCGCGCATGAGCCGGCGCAGGTCGACGTCGAGGTCACGCACGGCGTCCGCGCCGTTCTGCGGCATCGCGGGAGTGAAGCTGAACCCGCTGCGCGGCCAGAACCGGTGCACCGTCCAGTCGAGCCCGCGCGCCGCGACCGCCGCCTCGAGCCCGTCGGCGAGGCGCGCGCCGTGCGTCTGCGAGCGCGCGTAGGCCTCCGCCGTGAGCACCTCCGACATCGTCGCCCGAGCCGCGGCCATCGACAGCGGGTTGCCGAACAGGGTGCCGCCGGTGGCCACCAGCGGTTTCGGGTCGTCGCGCCCGGCAGGGCGCTGCAGGACGTCGGCGACCTCCGGGGTCATGCCGTAGGCGCCCAGCGGGACGCCGCCCGCGATCGACTTGCCGATCGTCACGATGTCGGGCTCGAGCGACCACATCCGGGTGAGCCCGCCGGGGCCGACGACCTGCGTGTGCGTCTCGTCGATCACGAGGACGGTGCCCGTCTCCCGGGTGATCCGGCGCAGCTCGTCGTGGTAGCCCGGCGCGGGCAGCACCAGACCCACGTTGTTGGTCATGGCCGGCTCGGTGACGATCGCGGCGATCTGGCGCGACTCCAGCGCCCGCTCGAGCGCGGCGACGTCGTTGAACGGGAGGATCACCGTCCGGCTCGTGACGTCGAGGGGGAGCCCCTCCTCGTCGGGCACGTGCTCGCCGTCGACGACGGAGACGAGCGACTCGTCGAAGTGCCCGTGGTAGTGGCCGTCGAAGAAGGCCACGGCCTGGCGCCCGGTGAACGTGCGTGCGACCCGGATGGCCTCGGTGTTGGCGTGCGTGGCCGACAGCGTGAACTGCCACAGCGGCAACGTGTAGCGACGCGCGAGCTCCTCGGCCACCCAGACGCCGTCCTCGCCGGCCGCCATGAACTGCGAGCCCTGCGCCATGCGACGTGAGACGGCCTCGACGACCGGGGGCGGCGCGTAGCCGGTGAACATCGACATGTCCGCGATGTTCATGTCGAGGTAGTCGTGGCCGTCGGCGTCGCGGAAGTGCGACCCGTCGCCCTCGTCGACGAACATCGGGATCGGCTCGAAGGAGTTGCGCAGCCAGCTCATCGGGACGCCGTTGGGCATCGACGCCTGCGCGCGCTGCCAGAGCGCCATCGTTCGCGGGTGCGCGGCGACGTAGGCCGCGTTCTCCCGCGCGAGGAGTTCGGTGATCCTGCCGCGGTCGATGCCGGTGTCCATCGCTGCTGCCTCCGCTCGACGACGTGCCGCCGCCGAGCCTGGCACGTCGCGAGGGTGGGACGCCGTCGAACGTCACGGCTGCCCGGGCCGGGGTACGGTCGTCCACCGTTCTGCTCGGGGGCGTGTCGTCCCCGGCGCCACTGCGGCCGGGCCACGACGGCGCGCGGCCCGCCTAGCGTCGCGCCCGTGCTGCCGCTGCCCCGTCGTCGCCTCGACGCCGAGCAGGTGCGCGAGCGGCTGCGTCGGCTGGCCGGGCTCGATCCCGAGCCGGGCGGAGCGTGGGACGACGGCGGCGGTGCCGACGCTGTCGGCCCGCCCGGCGGCGACCTCGCGCCCGTGGTGGTGGGCCACGCCTCGCTGCGCGCGGTCGCCGTCGCGGTGGCGGTCACGGCGTTCGCGACGTGGCTCGTCGTGCACCTCACCACGGGGGGAGCGCCCTCGCCCGTGCAGCTCGTGCCGGGCACGCCGCTCGCGTCGCCGTCGGGTGCCTCGCTCGCGGCGGCGAGCACCTCGCCTGCGGCGTCGCCGTCGGCGAGCGTCGGGCACGTGGTGGTGCAGGTGGTGGGTGCGGTGGTGCACCCCGGGCTGGTGACGCTCGAGACCGGTGCGCGCGTGGCCGACGCGATCGCGGCCGCCGGCGGCCTCCTGCACCACGGCGGCAGCGGTGGGCTCAACCTCGCGCGCGCCGTCGTCGACGGCGAGCAGGTCGTGGTGAGCCCGTCGACCCCGGTCGGAGGAGGAGCCGCCTCGGGCTCTGTCGGCCCGGGCACCGCGACGTCGCCGTCGGGGGTCGTCGACCTCAACAGCGCGACGGTGGCCGACCTCGACGCGCTCCCGGGCGTCGGCCCCGTGACAGCCGCGCGGATCCTCGAGTGGCGAGCGGCGCACGGGCGTTTCGCGTCGGTCGACCAGCTGCGCGAGGTGTCGGGCATCGGTGCCCGCACCTTCGAGCGGCTGCGGCCGCACGTGCGGGTGTGAGCGTGGGCGCTGTGGCCGGTGCTGGTACGTGGCTGCTCGTCGCTGTCGAGCTCGCCCTCGCCACGCACCTCGGAGTCGTTCCGGCGCTCGCGGTCGCGGCTGCCGGTCTCGTCGGGCTGTTCGTCGTCGGAGTGCGCTCATCGGCCCTTCGACGTGCCTGCGTGATCGCCGCGGTGCTCCTCGCGCTGGGTGCGGGCGCCGTGGGCTGGCGCGTCGTCCCGCTCGTGTCGGGCTCCCTGGCTGCGCTGCGGGGCACGGGCGCGGTGATCGACGCCGACCTCGTGCTCACCTCCGACCCGCAGGCGCGGGCCGGTCGCATGTCGGGCTCGCGGCGTACCGACGACGGCTGGCAGGTCGACGCCGACACGCACGGGTGGCGCACGTCGGCCGGCGACCTGGTCGACGCCGATCTCCCCGTGCGCCTGCTCACGACCGCAGACGTGGGGGTGCTGCTGCCCGGCACCCGGGTGCGTGTGGTGGCGCGCGTGCTCGACGCCGATCCGGTGCGCGGCCGCGCTGCCACCCTCGTGGCGCGCACGCTCGTCGTGGTGGCGGGTGCGCCACCGCTGCAGGGGGCGGCGGGCGCTGTCCGCGCCTCGTTGCGCGCCAGCGTGTCCGGGCGCCCGCCCGACGAGGCGGGGCTGCTCCCGGGCCTCGTCGTCGGCGACACCTCGCAGGTGCCTCCCGATCTCGACGCCGCCATGCGTGCGTCGTCGCTGACCCACCTCGTCGCGGTGAGCGGCGGCAACGTGGCCGTCGTCGTCCTCCTCGCCCTCGGGGGCGCGCGCCTGTGCCGCATCCGTCGTGGTCGCGCGCAGGTCGTGATCGTCGCGCTGGCGGTAGCGGCCTACGTCGTCGTGGCCCGGCCGCAGCCGTCGGTGGTGCGCGCCGCGGGCATGACGGCGGTCGTGCTCGTCGCGGTGCTGCTCGACCTGCGAGTGCGCCCGCGCGACGCGCTCGGGGCGTCGGTCGCGGCGCTGGTGCTCGTCGACCCGTTCCTCGCGCTGTCGATCGGCTTCGCGATGTCGGCGCTGGCCACGGCGGGCCTCGTCGAGCTCGCCGCCCGGGCCGCCGCGCGCGAGGCACCCGTGCGCCGTCCGCTGCTGCGCGCGCTGGTCGGGGTGGTCGCGGTGAGCACCGTGGCGCAGCTCGCCGTCGCGCCCCTGGTCGTGGGGATGGGCGGCGGGCTCCCGGTCGGTGGCGTGGTGGCCAACCTCCTGGCCGCGCCTGCCGTGGCGCCGGCGACGACATCGGGCCTGGCGGCGGCCGCGGTCGGGCTCGTGTCGCCGGCGGCCGCGGCGGTCGTGGCGCTCCCGGGTGCGTGGGCGGTCGGCTGGATCGGGCGGGTCGCCCGCGCCACGGCCGGCTGGACGCCGCCGCTGCCCTGGCCCGACGGCTGGGCCGGAGGGCTGCTCATGGTGCTCGTGCTCGCGCTCGTGGCTGTCGCCGCGGCGTACGCCGTGCGCCTCGGGGGCCGGCTCGCGAGGGCCTGCCTCGCCGTGGGGGCCGCCGGCGCGCTCGTGGTGCTGGCTCCTCCGCCCTCGCTCCCCGGCGCGGCGGCGTGGCCGCCGGCAGGCTGGCGCGTGGTGCTGTGCGACGTCGGGCAGGGCGACGCCGTCGTGCTGTCCGACGCGCCGGGCGAGGCGGTCGTGGTCGACACCGGGCCCGACCCGGACGCCGTCGACCGCTGCCTGCGCCGCCTCGGGATCGCGCGCGTGCCGTTGCTCGTGCTCACGCACTTCCACGCCGATCACGTCGAGGGCGTGCCGGGCGTGCTGCGCGGACGCGACGTCGGGATCGTGGTGGTGTCACCGCTCGCCGAGCCCGCCGGTGAGGAGCGCCGGGTGCGGAGGTGGCTGCACGACGCCGGTGCCGGCGAGCGCGTCGCGGCGCCCGGCGACGCCTGGACCGTGGGCGGCGTCCGGTTGCGCGTGGTGTGGCCGACCCGGCTGCTGCGCGGGCAGGGGAGCGACCCGAACAACGCCAGCGTGGCGATGGTGGCCGACGTCGGTGGCACGTCGGTGCTGCTCGACGGCGACCTCGAGACCGCGGCGCAGGACGCCGTCCTATCGGCGGGCGGGCTCGGGCACGTCGACGTCGTGAAGGTGCCGCACCACGGCTCCGCCAAGCAGTCGGCCGCGTGGGCCACGACGACGCGGCCGGCGGTGGCCCTCATCGGCGTCGGGCTCGACAACGACTACGGCCACCCCTCGCCGGGCACGGTCGCGGCCTACCTGCGGGTGGGCGCCCTGGTGGGCCGAACCGACCTCGACGGCGACGTCGCCGTGGTCGTCGACGACGCCGGCCGGCTCGGCGTCGTGCGCCGCGGCCGCTGACGCCCCCGTGGTGATCACTCCCTGCTGGTGGCTGGCGCCACCTGCAGGGGCCCACCGCGTGCTCCACCTCGCGCAAGCATGATCACCACGAGGGGTGCGTGGCTCGGTCGGGGGCGCGTGGGATGCTCGCTGCACCATGCCGCCCGCCAAGCGCTCCTCCGGGGCCTCCGCCAAGCCGCCGGCGTCGACCACGCCCGAGGCCGACGCCGCGCGCGAGCGCGCCGTGGTGACGGTGGGCGCCGAGGACTTCCTCGCGGAGCGGGTCGTGGCCGCGATCGTCGCCGACGCGCGCAAGGTCGACCCCACGGTCGAGCGGCGCGACGTCGACCTCGCCTCCGAAGGCGGCCTCGGCACCCTGGTCGAGGCCTGCTCCCCGAACCTGTTCGGTGACGCCGCCGTGGTGGTGGCCCGCAACGCCGACTCCGCCGACGAGCACATGGTCGCCGCGCTGCTCGAGGCCGCGGCCACGGGCGACGTCCGCGTCGTCGTGCTGCACCCGGGCGGCGTGAAGGGCCGCAAGGTGGTCGACGCGTTGTCGGGGGGCGGCTTCACGGTCGCGCCGTGCGAGAAGGCCAAGGGCCGGGCCGTCGAGGAGTTCATCGGGCGCGAGCTCAAGGCCACCGGGCGGCGGGCCGAGCCGGCGGCGGTCGAGGCCTTGCGGCTGGCCATCGGCGACGACCTGAGAGCCCTGGCGGCCGCCTGCGCCCAGCTCGTCAGCGACGTCGAGGAAGACCCGATCACGCCGCAGGCGGTGGCCCTCTACTACGAGGGCGTGGCCGACGTCCCCGGCTACCTCGTCTCCGACGCCGTGCTCGGCGGCCGGGCCGTCGAGGTGCTGCGCCGCACGCGGTGGGCGCTCACCAACGACCCCGGGGCCGGCCCGGCGCTGTCGGCCGCCGTCGCCGCCGGCCTGCGCGGTCTGGCGCGCGTGGCCTCGATGCCGCGCGGCACCCCCGACGCCGAGGTGGCCCGCGAGGCCGGCGTCCCCCCGTTCAAGGTGCGCACGCTGCGCGAGCAGTCGCAGCGGTGGCACCCCGCGGGCCTGGCCGAGGCGATCGTGCGGATGGCCGTGGCCGACGCCGCCGTGAAGGGGCGCGACGTGGAGGGTCGCTCGATGAGCGACGAGGGCCTCGACCGCGAGCAGGGCTCCTACGCCCTCGAGCGGGCCCTGCTGCACGTCGTCCGGCACCGCTCCCGGTCCTGACGCCGGCTCTCGTGCGAGATGTGATCACGTCTCAGACAGGTGCGCGGGGCTCCCCGTGCCAGATGTGATCACATCCGGCACGGGTGGGAACGCCGACGGGCGCCTCCCCACGTGGGGGAGACGCCCGTCGGGACGTGTGCGGTCAGGCGCTCTTCTGCAGCTCAGCGGCCCGCGAGGCGATCGCCGACTTGCGGTTGGCGGCCTGGTTCTTGTGGATGACGCCCTTGCTGGCAGCCTTGTCGAGCTGGCGCGACGCGGAGCGGGCGAGGTCGGTCGCCTTCGCGACGTCGCCGGCGTCGGCGGCCTCGCGGAACTTGCGCACCTCGGTCTTGAGGGCCGACTTCACGCTCTTGTTGCGCAGGCGGGCAGCCTCGTTCGTGCCGTTACGCTTGATCTGCGACTTGATGTTCGCCACGGTTCGCCTTCGGTTCGGTCGTGCAGGAGCCGGTGGTCCAGGTCTGGGGTGCTGCAGTCTGGGGTGGTGCGGGCGCGCGCGTAGTGCGCCACGCGACATGCCAGGGTACCCGGCGCGGCCCGGCCGGGCCAAATCCGCCCAGGTCGGGTGCCGCCGACCCGGAACCGGGCCCGTGACGCCGGAGGACGGCGCAGCGCCGTGGACGTGGGACGATGGTGCCCCGCGCGGCGCCCGGCGCCCGCACCCGAGCCACGCTCGCCACCGCCCGCCCGACCCCGAGGACGACTCGCCCCATGGCAGCCCCTGCCACCGCGCCCAAGCCCGGATCCACCGACCCGTCGGTGATCCGGAACTTCTGCATCATCGCCCACATCGACCACGGCAAGTCCACGTTGGCCGACCGCATGCTGCAGATCACCGGTGTCGTCGACGGCCGCGCCATGCGCGCCCAGTACCTCGACCGGATGGACATCGAGCGCGAGCGCGGCATCACCATCAAGAGCCAGGCCGTGCGCCTTCCCTACCGCGCCGACGACGGCGTCGACTACGTCCTCAACCTCATCGACACCCCCGGCCACGTCGACTTCACCTACGAGGTGTCGCGCAGCCTGGCCGCGTGCGAGGGCGCGGTGCTGCTCGTCGACGCCGCCCAGGGCATCGAGGCGCAGACCCTGGCCAACCTCTACCTCGCGCTCGAGAACGACCTGCAGATCATCCCGGTTCTCAACAAGATCGACCTGCCGGCCGCGCAGCCCGAGAAGTACGCCGCCGAGCTCGCGCACATCATCGGCTGCGACGCCGCCGACGTGCTGCAGGTGAGCGCGAAGACCGGACAGGGCGTGCGCGAGCTGCTCGACCACGTCGTGCACCTGGTGCCCGCACCCGTCGGCAGGGCCGACGCCCCGGCCCGCGCGATGATCTTCGACTCGGTCTACGACACCTACCGCGGCGTGGTCACCTACGTCCGCGTCATCGACGGCCACCTGCACACGCGCGAGCGGATCGCGATGATGAGCACCGGCGCCGTCCACGAGATGCTCGAGGTGGGCGTCATCTCGCCCGACCCGATCGTGTCGCCCGGCGGCATCGGCGTCGGCGAGGTGGGCTACCTCATCACCGGCGTGAAGGACGTGCGCCAGTCGCGCGTGGGCGACACCGTCACCTCCGCGAGCAAGGGCGCCACCGAGGCGCTCGGCGGCTACCGCGACCCCAAGCCCATGGTGTTCTCGGGGCTCTACCCGATCGACGGCTCCGACTACCCGCTGCTGCGCGACGCCCTCGACAAGCTCAAGCTCAACGACGCCGCGCTCGTGTACGAGCCCGAGACCTCGGTCGCGCTCGGCTTCGGCTTCCGCTGCGGGTTCCTCGGGCTGCTCCACCTCGAGATCGTGCGCGAGCGACTCGAGCGCGAGTTCGGCCTCGACCTCATCTCCACCGCGCCCAACGTGGTCTACCGCGTGCAGATGGACGACGGCTCCGAGATCGTCGTCACCAACCCCAGCGAGTTCCCCTCGGGCAAGATCGCCGAGGTCTACGAGCCGATGGTGCGGGCGACGATCCTGGCGCCCAGCGAGTACATCGGCGCGATCATGGAGCTGTGCCAGACCCGGCGCGGCGACCTGCTCGGCATGGACTACCTGTCCGAGGACCGCGTCGAGCTGCGCTACACGCTGCCGCTGGCCGAGATCGTGTTCGACTTCTTCGACGCGCTGAAGTCCAAGACGCGCGGCTACGCCTCCCTCGACTACGAGCCCACCGGCGAGCAGTCGGCCGACCTCGTGAAGGTCGACATCCTGCTCCACGGCGACCCCGTCGACGCGTTCTCCTCGATCGTGCACCGCGACAAGGCGTACGCCTACGGCGTCCAGATGGCCTCCAAGCTCAAGGAGCTCATCCCGCGCCAGCAGTTCGAGGTGCCGATCCAGGCCGCCATCGGCGCCCGGGTGATCGCCCGCGAGACCATCCGCGCCATCCGCAAGGACGTGCTCGCCAAGTGCTACGGCGGTGACATCACCCGCAAGCGCAAGCTGCTCGAGAAGCAGAAGGAAGGCAAGAAGCGGATGAAGATGGTCGGGCGCGTCGAGGTGCCGCAGGAGGCCTTCATCGCCGCGCTGTCGACCGACGACTCGGCCGCGGCCAAGCCCAAGTAGTCGTCGTCCGCACGCTGAGCGGACAGCCTGCACGCGGGTCAGGAGTACCTCGGCGAACGTGCGGGCGACGGCGTACGCTGCGGCCACAGGGCGCCGGACGCGGCACCCGAGAGCCGCACACGATCGGAGTGACCCTGTGTCCGAGGCCGTTCCCAGCGCTGGTCGTACCACCACGGGGCCCGAGACCTTGCCGGAGGCGGCGCCGTCGCTCGGCGCCCTGTTCTACTCCCGCGTGGCCGCCGACTCGGCGCGCGAGGCGTTCCGCTCGCCCAAGCCGCAGGGCGGCTGGGACTCGTGGTCGTGGGGGCGAAGCGGTGAGCGGGTCACCGAGCTCGCAGCCGGTTTCCTCGCCCTGGGCCTCGCGCCGGAGGACCGCGTCGCCATCGCCATGAACACCCGGGTCGAGTGGATCTTCGTCGACCTGGCCGTCCTCGCTGCCGGCGGTGCCACCACCACCGTCTACCCGTCGACCCAGGCCGACGACGTCGCCTTCATCCTCAGCGACTCGGGCTCGCGCTTCGTCGTGGTCGAGGACGCCAAGCAGCTCGCGAAGCTGGTGCAGGAGCGCGAGAGCATCCCGGCCGTCGAGAAGGTCGTCATCCTCGACACCTCCGACGCCGACCTGTCGGCCCGCACCGACGAGTGGGTCATCACCGTCGACGACCTCGCCGGCCGCGGACGTGCCCTGCTCGCCGACGACGCCGACGCCGTGACCCGCGCGAACGATGCCGTCACGCCCGACCGCCTCGCGACCCTCATCTACACGTCGGGCACCACCGGCCGGCCCAAGGGCGTCGAGCTGACGCACAGCAACTGGGTCTACGAGGGCGTGGGGGCGCAGGCCATCGAGCTCGTGCACCGCGACCAGCTGCACTTCCTGTGGCTGCCGCTGTCGCACTCGTTCGGCAAGGTGCTCCTCGCCGCGCAGCTGCAGATCGGCTTCACCACCGCCATCGACGGCCGGATCGACAAGATCGTCGACAACCTCGCCGAGATCAAGCCGCACATCATGGCCGGTGCTCCGCGCATCTTCGAGAAGGTCTACGCGCGCGTCACGTCGCAGACCGAGTCCGAGGGCGGCGTCAAGGCGAAGATCTTCCACTGGGCCCTCGGCGTCGGCCACCAGGTCGCCGAGCTGCAGCAGCAGGGCAAGGACGTGCCGGTGACGCTGTCGGTGCAGCACTCGCTCGCCGACCGGCTGGTGTTCTCCAAGGTCAAGGAGCGCATGGGCGGGCGCGTCGAGACGTTCATCTCGGGCTCCGCGGCGCTGTCCAAGGACGTCGGCTCCTGGTTCGCCGCCGTGGGTCTGCCGATCCTCGAGGGATACGGCCTCACCGAGACCTCGGCCGGCACCTGCGTGAACCGGCACGGCAAGGTGAAGGTCGGCACCGTCGGCAAGCCGTTCCCCGGCACCGACGTCAAGATCGCCGAGGACGGCGAGATCCTCATCCGCGGCGGCGGCGTCATGCGCGGCTACTACAACCTGCCCGAGCAGACCGCCGAGGTGCTGCTCGAGGGCGGCTGGTTCGCGACGGGCGACATCGGCGAGATCGACGACGACGGCAACCTGCGCATCACCGACCGCAAGAAGGACCTCATCAAGACGTCGGGCGGCAAGTACATCGCCCCGTCGCTCATCGAGGCCCGCTTCAAGGCGCTGTGCCCGCTGCTGGGCAACGTCGTCGTGCACGCGAACGGGCGCAACTACGCGACCGCGCTCGTCACCCTCGACGCCGACGTCGTCACCGGCTTCGCCGAGGCCCATGGCATCACCGGCGGTCCCGACGCGTGGGTCACCGACCCGGTCATCGAGAAGAACGTGCGCGACGCCATGGACGAGGTCAACAAGGGCCTCAACCGCTGGGAGACCCTCAAGGACGTGCGCATCCTGCCGCGCGACCTGTCGGTCGAGGAGGGCGAGCTCACGCCGAGCCTCAAGATCAAGCGCAAGGCCGTGGAGACGAAGTACGCCGACCTCCTCCAGTCGATGTACCCCAACTCCTGACCCCGCCGCAGACGCCTCCCGGCCTGACCAGGATCACGCGGGTTCAGGGGGCGGCGTAGGCCTCGACGACGAGGTCGACGAGGTCGGTGACGGCGCGCGGCGGGTCGTCGGTGCGCCAGGCGATGCTCACCGGCACCGGCGGAGCGTCGCGCACCGGACGGAACACCACGCCCGGCCGCGGGTGCTGGTGCACCGTCGCCTCGCTCGTGATGCCGACCGCGAGCCCTGCCTCGATGAGGGTGAGCCACTCGTCGATGCCGCTGGTCTCGCGCACCTCGCCGGGCTCGGCGCCGGGGCGCCACAGGTCGGGGCTCGTCGACCCGGTGAGCGCGTCGAGCGCCACCGTGCGCCCGCCGACGTCCTCGAGCCGCACCGTCCGCCGCCGAGCGAGCGGGTCGGACGCCGGCAGCGCGGCGTAGCGCGGCTCGACGCCGACCAGCACGCTCGTGAGCCGCGGGTCGTCGACCGGTCGGCGCAGGACGGCCACGTCGGCCTGGCGCTCGGCGAGGCCGGCGGTGCGCGTGTGCGCGAGGACGAGCAGCAGGGCGGTGTCGGGATGCGCCTGCGACCAGCGCCGCAGCACGTCGGTGGTGCGGCGGCCGAGCGCCGCCCACGCGTAGCCCAGGCGCAGCTCGTCGACGCCGGACGCGGCCAGGCGGCGCAGCGCGTCGGCCTCCTCGAGGATCCGGCGCGCGTGCTCCACGACGCGGACCCCGACCACGGTGGGGGAGACCTGGCGCGTGGTGCGGTGCAGCACGCGAACGCCGAGCACCGCCTCGAGCGCGGCGACGGTGCGCGACACCGAGGCCTGCGACACGTCGAGCGCGGCGGCGGCGTCGGTGAACGTGCCCTCGTCGACGACGGCGACGAGGGCGCGGAGGTGCCGCAGCTCGAGATCCATGCGTTCAGCGTATAACCGGACCACGCTGTGCATTTCCCGTATGACTGCGCGGCGCGCCATCATGCTCCGGTGGCCACCGCCGACCCGCGCGCCCCCGAGGCGACTGCTGACGCCGACCCGGCGCGCCCCTCGGTGCTCGGCTCGGCGGGGATCATGCTGTTCAGCTCGACCAGCAGCCAGGTGGGCGCCGCGATGGGTGCGCACGCGTTCCCGATGATCGGCCCGGCCGGTGTGGTGGCGGTGCGCCAGCTGGTGGCCGCGGGGGTGCTGCTGCCGACCGCTCGTCCGCCCTTCCGCCGGATGACCTGGGCGCAGTGGTGGCCGGTGCTGCTGCTGGCCCTCGTGTTCGCCACGATGAACCTCTCGCTCTACGTCGCCATCAGCCGGCTCGGCCTCGGCCTCGCCGTCACCCTGGAGTTCCTCGGCCCGCTCTCGGTGGCGCTCCTGGGCTCCCGCGGCCGCCGTGACCTGCTCATCGCCGTCGCGGCCGGCGTCGGTGTCTACGTGCTCGTGCTCCCCAGCCCGTCCAGCGACTGGGTCGGCATCCTGCTGGGCCTGCTCGCCGCCACCTGCTGGGGCTCCTACATCCTGCTCAACCGCGTGGTCGGCGGCCGCCTCCCGGGGCTGCAGGCGCCCGCGGCGGCGACGACGATCAGCGCGCTGGTCTACCTCCCCGTGTTCGTGTCGCTGGTGGTCACCGGGCGGATGACGCCCGCGGCGCTCGGGTACTCGATCGCCGCCGGCGTCGGGTCCTCGCTCATCCCGTACGCGACCGACCTCATCGCCCTGCGCCGCGTGACGCCGCGCTTCTTCGGCGTCTTCATGAGCGTCAACCCGGTGCTCGCCGCCCTCGCCGGCCTGCTGCTGCTCGGGCAGGTGCTCGCGCTGCACGAGTGGACGGGCATCCTGGTCGTGGTCGCCGCCAACGTGGTCGCGGTGCTGTTCGCACGCACCGAGCAGGTGGAGGAGCGCGCGCAGACCGAGGCCGCCCTCGACGCCGCCGCCCAGACCTGACATCCCGCCGGGGTCGTAGGGTGCGGGGGTGCCGTCGACGCCGCCCGAGGGGGAGCCTGCGCCGCGCGACGGTGCCCTCCCGGCAGCGGCGCTCGGTGAGCTCGACGCCGCGCTGGCCGGTCGAGGTCCGCGGCACGGGTTCGGCGTCTACGTGCATGTGCCCTACTGCTCCTCGCGCTGCGGCTACTGCGACTTCAACACCTACACCGCCGCCGAGCTCGGCGAGGGCGTGAGCCGCTCGACGTACGCCGACCAGGCCATCGCCGAGATCCGGCTCGCACGAAGGGTTCTCGGCGACAGGGAACTACCGGTGGCGACCGTGTTCGTCGGAGGCGGGACGCCGACCCTGCTGCCCCTCGGCGACCTCGGGCGCATCCTCGCCGCGGTGCGCGACGAGTTCGGCCTGCTCGACGACGCCGAGGTGACGACCGAGGCCAACCCCGACTCGGTCGACGCGCGCTCGCTGCAGCGGCTGCGCGACGACGGCTTCACTCGCGTGTCGTTCGGGATGCAGAGCACCGCGCAGCACGTGCTCACCGTCCTCGAGCGCACGCACACGCCGGGACGCGCCGTCGCGTCCGTCGCCGACGCGCGCGCGGTCGGGTTCGAGCACGTCAACGTCGACCTCATCTACGCCACGCCCGGTGAGACCGAGGCCGACTTCGCCCGCTCGCTCGACGACGCGATCGCGAGCGGCGCCGACCACGTGTCGGCCTACTCGCTCATCGTCGAGGACGGCACCCGGTTGGCCGCCCGCGTGCGACGCGGCGAGCTGCCCGACGTCGTCGACGCCGTCGCCGCCGACCGCTACGTGCAGGCCGACGAGGCGCTCGCCGCAGCCGGGTTCTCGTGGTACGAGGTGAGCAACTGGGCGCGGCCCGGCGGCGAGTGCCGGCACAACCTCGGCTACTGGCGCGGTGACGACTGGTGGGGCGTGGGCCCGGGAGCGCACAGCCACGTGCGCGGCGTGCGGTGGTGGAACGTGCGCCACCCGGTGGCCTACGCCGAGCGCATCGCGCTGGGCGAGTCGCCGGCCCAGGCGCGCGAGCTGCTCGCGCCGGCCGACCGCCTCGTCGAGGACGTGCTGCTGCGGGTGCGGCTGCGCGAGGGGCTGCCGCTCGCGGCGCTGACCGGACCCGGGCTCGACGTCGCGTCGCGCGTGGTCGACGACGGCCTCGCCGAGCCGGCGGCCTACGCGATGGGAAGGCTCGTGCTCACCCTGCGCGGGCGGCTGCTCGCCGACGCCCTCGTGCGCGACCTGCTCGACTGACCCGCCCCGTCCCCGATGTGATCACGTCTGGCACAGGACCGGGGCTGTGTCAGATGTGATCACATCTCGTGCGCGGGTCAACGCAGGAAGCGGATGGCCAGCGGGTAGCGGAACATCGCGCCCTGCCACGACCGCAGCGCGCCGAACGCGGCGAGGATCACGCCGTACGCCGCCACCACGCCCAGCGGGGTCGGCCCGGTTCCGCGCAGGGCCACCACGGCGGCCACGACGATCATGAGCACGTACGTGGCCTGGTGGTTGAACGCCTCCTTGGCGTGCCGGTCGACGAACGTCGAGCTGGGTCCGATCGAGGCCAGCAGCAGCATCGGCGCGACGACGAGGCCGGCGACCTGCGAGAGGTGAGCGAGGGCGGCGTAGATGCGTTCCTGCCGCGGCGTGAGGGTCTCGCGGTCGTCGCGCGCCACGTAGGACGCGTAGCGCTCGCCGAGCGGAGGGGCGCCGGGGGTCGTGCGGTGGTTCGGCCGCGGTGGCGGGTCGCCGGGCATGAGCGGACCAGGACGGACGTCGTCGGTCATGGGACCTCCTCGCCGTACGGTCGAGCGGATCCGACCATCGTGGGGCAGGCCGCCGGATCCGGCCACCGCAGACGAGCGACCCATACCGAAGCCTCAGCGAACGACCGCCCACCGGACGCCGGACCTCCCGGACGTGCGAGGGGCGGGGTCCCGCAGGACCCCGCCCCTCGACGAGTGCTCGAACCGGTGCCGTCAGGTGGCGACGACCGGCTCCTTGTTCAGCTGGCGGTAGATGTGCACCGTGAACAGTGCCGCGAACGGCAGCGTCACGAGGGAGAGCACGCCGAACAGGATGCTTCCCAGGAAGCTCGCCACGATGTTGACGATGGCGGCGACGATCACCGGGACGAAGTTGCTCATCACGGCGCGGTAGCTGTTGCCGAACGCCTCGCCGACGCTCTGGCCCTTGTCCAGGGCGTAGAGCGGGGCGAACTGGAACAGGAACGCGACGATGAGGCCCGGGATGATGCAGAGGATGAGGCCGACGAAGATCGCGATGCCGTAGAGGATCGCCACGACGATGTAGGCGCCGAGGTTCTCGCCCGACGTGAGCATCGAGAAGTCGGGGGTCTCGCCCTGGCTGCGCTTCAGCGCGGCGCGGTAGACGCCGATCGACGCCAGCCACACCAGCGCGCCGAAGATGACGCCGAGCACCAGCGTGATGCCGATGTTGGCGAACAGGCCGGTGGCGCACGTGACGCCGCCGCCGGTGATGGACCCGTCCTGGTTGATCGTGACGGCCGAGTTCGAGCAGTTGTTCGCCGCGGCGTTGGCCATGACGCGGCTGATGATCTGGTTGACCGCCTGCAGGACGAAGACCACGGCCGCGAGGCCGATCCAGATGCCGGCGTGCTGCTGGAACTTGGCCATCGCCCAGGAGAAGGCGCTGCCGACGTCGACGCTGGAGCCGGCGGCCGGAGCGGCTGCGTAGCCGGGAGCCGGGGGCGGGGGGACCGCGCCGGGGGCCGGCGGGGGCGGAGGCGGCGGGGGAGGCGGCGTCGCGCCTGCGGGAGGAGGCGGCGGGGTCAGGTTCACGCCGTCGTCGCCCGGAGGCGGGGTCGGCGGACCCTCGGGCGGGAACTGGTCGGACATGGGGCTCCTCGGGACTGCGGCACCGCCCCCCTTCCGAGGCGGTGATCGTGAGCCACGCTAGCGACGTGCGAGGCGCAGTGGGGGGATGCTGACTCGTTCGGGCGGTCGGATTTCGTGACGGGCGAGTAACGCTCTGCCGCCCGCGAGCCCCTTTCCGGCGACGTCCCGGCGTCGAGCGGTGGTGCTGGGGGCCTCGGGGCGGGGCCGCGTCAGGCCGGCGCGGTGACGATGTCGATGAGCTCCTCGACCCGCGCGAGCAGCGCGGGCTCGAGGTCGGAGTACGTGCGGACGTGCCCGATCAGCCAGCGCCACCCGTCGGCGACGTCGGCCGCGGAGGCGTGCGGGCGCCCGAGGGCCTCGAGCACGCCCTCCTTCCAGGGCCGGCCCTTCGGGACGACGGGCCACTCGTCGATGCCGAGCACCTGCGGGCGGATCGCCTGCCACACGTCGACGTAGGGGTGGCCGAGCACGGTCACGTGGGCGCCGTAGGAGCGCCGCACCTCGTCGGCGATCCGGGTCTCCTTCGAGCCGGGCACGAGGTGGTCGAGCAGCACGCCGAGGCGCCGCGAGGGTCCGGGACCGAAGGCACGCACCGCGCCGAGGAGGTCGTCGGCGCCGTGCAGCGGCTCGACCACGACGCCCTCGACCCGCAGGTCGTGGCCCCACACCTTCTCGACGAGCTCGGCGTCGTGCAGGCCTTCGACCCAGATGCGGGAGTCCTTGGCGACCACGGCCCGGTGGCCGGCGACGACGAACGAGCCGGACGCCGTCCGCGCGGGACCGCTCGGCGCGGCCGGCCGCGGACGCACGAGAGTCACGGGTGCGCCGTCGAGCAGGAACGATGCGGGGCGCAGGGCGAACGGGCGGCGTACGCCGTGTCGGTCCTCGAGCACCACGGCCCAGCCGTCGGGACCCTTGTCGGTGCCCACGACCGCGCCGCACCAGCCCGAGTCGACGCACTCGACGACCAGACCGGGCTCGGCCTCGACGTCGGCGACCCGCGTCCGACCGGCCGCGTGCGGGTCGGACGCGAGAACGTCGCGCCCGTACCGGTCGGTCACTGAAGGCTCCCTGTCGTCGTCGCGTCGTCGACCCTAGGCGCAGGCCGCGCGGGTACCGGTCACCGCGCGCCGAGGGCGCGTCGCGCGCCGTCGTCGTAGACTTGGCACTCGGTCGCCAGGAGTGCCAGATGACGGGCCCGCACCCGCGCCGACCGGTCGCGAGGAGGTGGGACGTGGTCGAGGACCGACGGCTGTCCGTGCTGCGCGCGATCGTCGAGGACTACGTCGCCACCCACGAGCCGGTGGGCTCGCGCTCCCTCGTCGAGCGCCACTCCCTCGGGGTGAGCCCCGCGACGATCCGCAACGACATGGCCGCGCTCGAGGAGGAGGGGCTCATCGCGCAGCCCCACACCAGCGCCGGCCGGGTGCCCACCGACCAGGGCTACCGCGTGTTCGTCGACCGCCTCTCGCAGGTCAAGCCGCTCTCCGGCGCGGAGAAGCGCGCGATCGGCTCGTTCCTCGACGGCGCCGTCGACCTCGACGACGTCATGCAGCGCTCGGTGCGCTTGCTCTCGCAGCTCACCCGGCAGGTCGCGCTCGTCCAGTACCCGTCGCTCACCCGCTCGACCGTGCGGCACGTCGAGCTCGTCGGGCTCGCGCCCATGCGCGTGCTGCTCGTGCTCATCACCGACACCGGCCGGGTCGAGCAGCGCAGCGTCGACACCGCGGTCGAGGTCGACGACGATCTGCTCCGCCGGCTGCGGGCGCGCCTCGGCGACGCGGTCACCGGGCTGCGTCTCGTCGACGTCCCCGAGCGGGTGGCCGACCTGCCCGCGCAGTTCGACCCCGACGAGCGCGCGGCCGTCTCCGCGGTCATCGCGACGCTTCTCGAGACCGTCGTCGAGCGCCACGAGGAGCGCGTCATGCTCGCCGGCACGTCGCACCTCGCGGCGGTGGGCGAGGACTTCAACGGATCGGTGCGCCCGGTGCTCGAGGCGCTCGAGGAGCAGATGGTGCTGCTGCGGCTGCTCGGCGAGAGCCGCGCCACCGACGCGCTCACCGTGCGCATCGGCCGGGAGAACGAGGTCGAGGGTCTCACCACCACGTCGGTGGTCACCGTCGGCTACGCGCTCGGCGACGAGGTCGTCGCGCAGATGGGGGTCCTCGGCCCGACCCGCATGGACTACCCCGGCACGATGACCTCGGTGCGCGCCGTCGCACGCTACGTCGGCCGCATCCTCACCGAGAGCCCCTGACCGCACGAGCCCGAGCAGCACGCACGCACGAAGCCAGCCCGACCCCGACAGATCGGACGAGTCCCCACCCGTGGCCACGGACCTCTACGCCACCCTCGGCGTCGCGCACGACGCGACGCCCGAGGAGATCAAGCGCGCCTACCGCAAGCTCGCGCGCGAGCTGCACCCGGACGTCAACCCGGACGCGCAGACGCAGGAGCGCTTCAAGGAGGTCACGGCCGCCTACGAGGTGCTGTCCGACCCCGACAAGCGGCAGATGTACGACCTCGGCGGCGACCCGCGCGGCGGCATGGGCGGCGGGGCCGGCTTCGGCCAGAACTTCGGCTTCGGCGACATCATGGACGCGTTCTTCGGGACGCAGTCGCGCGGTCCGCGCTCGCGCGTGGCGCGCGGCAAGGACGCGCTCATCCGGCTGCAGATCACCCTGGCCGAGGCCGCGTTCGGCGCCACGCGCGACATCACGGTCGATACCGCGATCGCGTGCACCGAGTGCGACGGCAAGGGGACCGCGCCGGATGCGCAGATCGTCACCTGCTCGATGTGCCAGGGCCGCGGCGAGGTGCAGTCGGTGCAGCGCTCGTTCCTCGGCCAGGTCATGACCTCGCGCCCGTGCCCGCAGTGCCAGGGCTACGGCACGCTCATCCCTCACCCGTGCCCCGAGTGCTCGGGCGAGGGGCGGGTCCGGACGCGTCGCACCCTCACGGTGAAGATCCCCGCGGGCGTCGACACCGGCACGCGCATCCAGCTCTCGGGCGAGGGCGAGGTCGGCCCCGGCGCCGGCCCGGCCGGCGACCTGTTCCTCGAGATCGTCGAGCAGCCGCACGACACCTTCACCCGCCAGGGCGACGACCTGCACTGCACGATCACGCTGCCGATGACCGCCGCTGCGCTCGGCACCACGCTGTCGCTGCAGACGCTCGACGACGGCGAGTCCATCGACGTCAAGCCCGGCACGCAGTCCGGAGCGATGATCACGCTCAAGCAGAAGGGTGTCACCCACCTGCGCGGGAGCGGCCGCGGCGACCTGCACGTGCACGTCGACGTCGTCACGCCGACCAAGCTCGACGAGAGGCAGACCGAGCTGCTGCGCGAGCTCGCGGGGCTGCGCGGCGAGGAGCGTCCGGCGGCGACGATGCAGAGCACCACGTCGACCGGCGGCCTGTTCTCGCGGCTGCGCGACGCCTTCAACTCCTAGGCGTGCGATGACGGCCGCGTTCTTCCTCGTCGACCCCGCCGCCCTGGTCACCTACGTGGGCGGCACCGTCGTCGTCGACGGGCCCGAGGGGCGTCACGCCGCGACCGTGAAGCGCATCGGCGTCGGCGAGCCGGTGCTCGTCGGCGACGGCGCCGGTCGCGTCGTCGAGGGCCACGTCGCCGCCGTCGTCGGGCGCGACGTGGTCGAGGTCGAGGTCACGGCCTACGCCGAGCACCCCGTCCCCGTGCCGCGCGTGGTGGTCGTGCAGGCGCTGCCCAAGGGCGAGCGCGGCGAGCTCGCGGTCGAGCTGCTCACCGAGGTGGGCGCCGACGTCGTCGTGCCGTGGGCGGCGTCGCGCTCCATCGCGGTGTGGAGGGGCGAGAAGGCCCAGCGCGGCACGGAGAAGTGGCGGGTGACCGCGCGCGAGGCAGCGAAGCAGTCGCGCCGGCCGTTCGTGCCCGAGGTGCGCCCGCTCGCGTCGACCGCCGACGTCGCCACGCTGCTGCGCGCCACGGTCGACGTCGGCGGCGTCGGGCTGCTGCTGCACGAGGCGGCCGCGCGCCGGCTCACCGACGTCGCGCTGCCGCACTCCGGCGACGTCGTCCTGGTCGTGGGGCCCGAGGGCGGGATCGCCGGCGACGAGCTCGAGATCTTCGCCGACACCGGCGCCCACGCGGTGCGGCTCGGGCCCTCGGTGATGCGCACGTCCACCGCCGGCGCCGTCGCCGCGTCGCTGGTGCTCTCGTCGTCGGGCCGCTGGGCCTGACGTGCCGGGGCTACTTCGCCATCTGGGCCAGCGTCTCGAGCTGGTCGGCCATCGCCGGTAGCGGCGTGTTCGCGGTGTCGGTGTGCTGCGGGACGAGCACCACGACGGTGATGTCGGTCGCCGGCCAGTACAGCATCAGAGACGCGGCGATCCGTGCGTCACCGAGGTGGCCCACGATGAGCGACCCGCTGTCGGTCACGGCGCGCATCGTGGCCAGGCCGTACTCGTCGGCCGGGTCGCCGGCCGTCATCTGGGCGACGAGCGAGGCCGGGATGGCCTTGCCGCTGTAGAGGAGGGCGCCCCAGCGCGCCAGGGTCGGCGCATCGGCCGCGATGCTGCCGCCGCCGATGCCCATGGCCGACGCCCACGCAGTCGACGGCAGGTAGCCGGTGGCCGGGTCGGCGAGCTTCCACTGCTGGTCGTCGAGGAGCGTGACGAGCGGCGCGGTCGGCTTCTCGTCGACCTGCGACCACATCCGGGTGAGGCCGAGCGGGCGGAGCAGGTCGCGGCGTACGACGGTCGTGAACGGCTGACCGGTCACCCTCTCGACGGCGAGCGCCAGGATGTCGAAGTTGTTGCTGTTGTACCAGAGGGACATGTCACCGGTCGGTGCCGCGCCGAGCGCGCCCTGCCGCGCGCTCAACGGGTCGATGAGCGCGAGCTTCATCTGCACGCTCCACGGCTTCGTGAGGTCCTTCGACACCAGGGGCAGCAGCACGTCGTCGGTCGTCGTCGGGAAGCCGCTGCGCATCCCGAGCAGCTGGCGCACGGTCGCGCCGCGGGCGTCCCAGGGGAGCGGGACGTACGTCGTGATGGGTGCGTCGAGGTCGATGAGGCCCTTGCTCGCCAGCAGCATCACCTCGGCCCCGGTGACGGTCTTGGTCACGCTGGCGACGGGGAAGGCCGTGTCGACCATGAGGGCACGACCGGACGCGTCCTTGCCCACGGCACCGACCCACGTGGCCTTGGGCGAGATCACGGCCCCGGTGGCGCCGCTCAGCCCGGTCGACTCGACCCACGCGGCGAGCGCGGCGTCGAACCGGTAGGCGTTGGAGAACGCGGCGGTCGACGTCGTGGGGCTGCCGGACGTCGGTGGGCTGCTCGACGTCCCGGAACCGGTCGGTGAGCCGCAGGCGACCACCGACCCGAGCACGAGGGATCCGACCACGAGGAGACGACGAAGGCTGCTCATGACGCCCACCCCCAGGGACAACGGTTCCACCGCGTCGCGGGCGATGGCAGGTCGAGGTTCGGATGGCGGACGGGCACGTCGCGCGGGCCGCGGAGGCGCCATCGGTGCACACTGCTCCGCATGACCGACGACACCCGCAGCCTCCAGGAGCAGTACTTCCCGGAGCTCACCTGCTTCGGGTGCGGGCCGCGCAACGAGCGCGGCCTGCGACTGCGCAGCTTCGAGCGCGACGGGGTGGTGGTCGCGGAGTTCACACCCTGGCCCGAGCACGACAACGGCTTCGGGTTCCTCAACGGTGGCATCATCTCGACGCTGCTCGACTGCCACAGCGCGGCCGCAGTCGTGCACGAGGCGAGCGTGCGCGGCTACGAGGCGATCGGCGCGGCGGCGCTGCCCTACGTGACCG
>Ga0302299_10000279_pt1 | contig 26284 bp, 25 predicted proteins | sample III_Fen_N3_4_FD_198795 | JGI IMG/M metagenome (GOLD analysis project Ga0302299, IMG submission 198795) | Peat permafrost microbial communities from Stordalen Mire near Abisko, Sweden - III_Fen_N3_4 | ecosystem: Environmental > Terrestrial > Soil > Wetlands > Permafrost | place: Sweden: Abisko...
CCGCATGTCTCATCCTGAGAACCCCGCGCTGGCTCGTCTGGAGAGTGAGTGGTTGCACGTCGCGACCGACCCTGAACCAGCTGGCCGACGTCAAGCCCGCACACGTGATAGCCGTCCGGGTCCTCGGCGTGGTCACCGCGTTGTTCGCGGTCGGTTTCGCTGCTGCCGCGCTGGTCGGTGAGACCCGCGCGGATGTGCCGTTGGCGCGCACGCTCAGGGTGCACGCGGTGTGCCGATAGGGCGCGGTGCAGAGTCGCTGCTGCGGCCTAGAGTCCGCCCATGTCTGTTCTGTCGTTCACTCGAGTCACGAACGAGCTGACTGCCGACGCTTGGGCGCAGGTCCACAACGAGATCATCGCCAGCGATCCGTTGACGGTCGAACAAGTCGTGGGCCGATCGGCGACGTACGTCCTGGATCTCGCGGATCTCGGCGGGATGGTCGTGGGCTGTTCCACCGTCCGACCCGCCTCGGGTGACGAACCTGTGACGGTCATCGTCCGGATCCTGCCCACCTTCCGGAGGCGTGGGTTGGGCACGGCCTTCCTCGCTCATGCATTGACCCACGCCCGAGAGCTGGACGCGGTCCGCATCCAGACGATCGTGCTCGCGTCGAACTCGGACGGGTTGGAGTTCGCGCTGCGGCGAGGGTTTGTCGAGACGGATCGATACACGCTGGACGGCGAGACCGTTCCCTATGTCCACCTCGCAACATCCCTGGACCACCTGCGCAACAGGTAGCGCCGATGTGCCTCTCGCGTTTCGCATGGGGGTGACTTTGAGGTCGGCGCCAACTCATGGGTAACGGGCTCGACGAAGAACGGCTTGTCGCTCGCGTGGGTTGACTCCAGGGGCCTTGCAGCGCGTCACCCGCTAGAAGGGCGGGGTCTCGTCCTCGTCACGCGGTGCGGGCGTGGTGGTACGCGGCGCGGGTGGGGGTTCCGGCGCCGGAGGCTGGGTGGGTCTGAGTCGTGTCGGGGGGTCGTCTGCGGGGTCGTGGAGGAACGGTCGGGGTGGGATGTGGACGGTCTGGCCTGATGCGGTGGTCCAGGTGCGGGATCCGTCGGCGTTCGTGTCGGTGACGGTGAGGTGGCCGGCGGTCTTGAGCTGGTGGCACACGATGCACTTGGTGTCGGTGTTCGCGACGTTCGACGGGCCGTCGGGGAACGGGACCACGTGGTCCAGCTGCAGCCGACGAGGTGACCGCGTGGTGCAGTCCGGCGCGATGCAGCCACCGTCACGCGACATCACGAACCTGCGGAGGGGTTCGGGGAGGTACTGGCGGGTGCCGTAGTCGAGCAGGTGCCCGTCGACCGGGTCGGTCACCACCCGCCGCCAGGCGCGGGCGGTGTCGGCCCACTCCCGGGCGATCTGCGCCGGGACGGGCTGGCCCTCGAGGAGTGCGAGGCGGTCGTCCTCGCCACGGAGCGTGTCGAGGTCGATCACCACGTCGACCGTCACCTGCACCGACTCCCGCGGCTCCCAGGTGACCGTGCCGTCCTCGCCCACCGTCCCGAGGACGTGAGCAGCCAGCGCGTCCGCGCGGCACGCGCCCACACGGGCGTCGTCGTCCTCGGGGACCGCCGCGGCACCGCCGCGCTCCTGCCGCAGCACCGCCGCGTCGGCGTCGATGGTGGCCTGCATCGCCTTGATGGTCGACCACTCGTCGACCACACCCAGGAAGCCCAGGCCGTCGGGCAGCGGTCGCGAGTAGACGCACCGGGAGTCCGTCGCCCGGCGGTGCCGTGCGACCGCGTCAGCGTCCAAGGCGGTGACGGCCTTGGTGACCTCGTCACCGAACTTACCCACCGGCAGCCGTGTCGCCTTGCGCAGCACGCGGGTCTCGATCGCGACCAGCACCTCCGGGTCCCGAACGTCGCGGGTCCGCTCGACCAGCGTGCGGCAGTGCCCCTCGCTGACCTCTCCGGCGAGCAGCGCAGCCGAGAACTGGCGGAACGTCGTCGCGAGGGACCGGGCCACGTCGATGTCACGGCCGGCGGCGTACTTCGAGCAGCGACGGGTGATCGCGACCTCGTGCTCGTCGGCCACCTCCGCGAGGTAGTCACCGCAGGGCTCCGCACCGGCGAACGCGACCAGCACCTGCGACCGCTTGGCGGCCACGAACGCCGCGACCCGGTCCAAGCCCGCCACATACGCCAGGCGCGCGGCGTTCGACTCCAGGTCGTCGGGGTGCACCGAGGCCAGCAGCAGCAGATCCGACTCGTGCGCCGGACCGGCCAGCCCCAGCACCAGCTCGTCAGGAGTCAGCGGGTCGACCTCGCACCCCTCGACCGGACCCCAGCCGTTCGCCTCCGCGATCTCGTCCTGCTCCGCGAGCTCCGCGAGGTGCTCCACCACCAGGGCACGCGCGAACGCGCGCTCCTCCTCGGTGACGAACAACCCGAGCTCCTCGGGCCAGTTGTCATCGGCGCCGTCGTCGAACACCACGGTGACCGGCTGGTCGCCGGTGCCGTTCGTGGTGTTCCGCATGACCTCATCATCGTACATACGTACGATTCGTGTCAAGGGGTTCGAGCCATGTAATCCATTGCAGCGCAACGGTTCACGACGAGTACGGTGCAAATGGCCAGTCTCGCGGAGGGGTCTGACAGCCTCGTCCGGCGCGAGGCACGACGACCGGCGCCCAGGGATCGGTGTTGTCGCCGACGACGTCGGCGACGATCATCGGGGTCGGCGTGGTTGCGCACGGACGCCCGTCGCAGCGTCGCGTCGGGGGTGACGTGCAGGTAGAACGACGTCGCCCACCGGTCGCGCAGCCCCGGGCGCAGCAGGAGGACGCCGTCGAAGAACGATGTCCGTCGTCGCGGGGACGTCGATCGCGTCCGGGTGCACGGCACGTCATGTGCTCGCGGCGTCGGGTGCACCGAGAGCCGGGCGGCCCTTGGGGCGGCGCAGGCCGGCGTCGGTGAGGCGGCGCACGAGCTCCTTGGACGGCACGAGCTCGGCCCCGTGCGCGAGCGCATCCGGGTGCAGGTGCTCGGGGATGTCGTAGTGGTCGCGCTCGAAGCCGCGCCGCGGGATCCCGAGCTCGGCCGCGAACGCGTGCAGCTCGTCGAACGACTGGTCGCTCACGAGGTGGCCCCACCACCGCTCACGGTGCCACCACTGGGGCGGGTCGATGAGGATGGCCACCCGCGCAGGGTACGTCGCAGGCGCGCCCCCGACCCAGCGATCGGCGGCGGGTCGCCGGGTGCCGCGCGTCAGCCGGCGACTGTCGGGGGAGTGTCGTCGCCGTCGGTGGGCGGCGGCGCCTGACCCGGGCCGATCCGCTCGCTGAGCACCGCGACCTCCTCGGCCAGGCGCCGCACCCTCGACTCGAGGCGCGACACCTCGTACGACAGCTGCACCGACACGAGCAGCAGCACGACTCCCGACAGCAGGAACAGCAGGTTCGACGGGACGGCGATGCCGAGCAGGCGTGCGGCGTGCTCGAGGATCGTGGGCGCGATCGCCATCACGAGCAGCGACAGCGAGACGACCAGCCAGAGGACGGCGTACTTCTCGCGGAGGATGCCGCGGCGGAGCATCGCGATGACGAACACGAGCGTGCCCGCGGCGGCGACGATGCCGAGGATCTGCGGCTGGTTCACAGGTCGCCTCCCGCATCCGTGCGCCGCGTGAGCGCCACGACCAGCGCGAGCACCGTGCGGCCGAGGTTGAGGCTCGACTTGAGCGGCCCGTGGCTCGGCGTCCCGCCCTGGCGCTCGCGCATGTGCACGGGCAGCTGCGTCACCGTGAGCCCGGACCGCGACGCCAGCACCAGCGACTCCACGGTGTCGCCGAGGTACTCGGCGGGGTAGCGGTGCGCGAACAGCTCGATGGCCTTGCGGCTGCTGGCCCGGAAGCCCGACGTGGTGTCGGTGAGGGTCGCGCCGGACACGCGCGACAGGCTGCTCGCGAGCATCCGCATCGCCCACCGGCGAGGGCCACGCACCGTGTAGTCGCCCGCGCCCGCGAAGCGGGCGCCGATGACGATGTCGTGGTCGCGCGTCGCCTCGAGCAGCGCCGGGATCTCAGCGGGGTCGTGCTGGCCGTCGCCGTCGACCTGGACGACGCGGTCGTAGCCCTCGCGCTCGGCGACCAGGAAGGCCGTGCGCATCGCACCGCCGACTCCGAGGTTGAACGGCAGCCGGATCACGCGGGCGCCCGCGTCGGCCGCGCGCTGCGCGGTGTCGTCGCTGCTGCCGTCGTCGATCACGAGGACGTCGTACGGCCCGGCGGCGCGCGCCGCCGTGACGACATCGGCGATGGACCGGCTCTCGTTGAGCGCGGGCACGGCGATGAGCACGCGCCACTGGTCATCGGCCACGGGCGTACCGTAGCGCGGCTCCGTGGGGGAGCCGAGGTCGCGACGCACTAGGAGCAGGTGTCCTGCGCCGCCGTACGGGCCTTGACGATGGTCGAGGTCGGTGTGGTCGTGGCCTTGCCCACGACGACCTTCTTCGCGCCCGCGTACGACGACCCGACCGTGACCTGGATGGTCTTGCCGAGCCCCTTCTGGGCCGCGAGCGTCGAGCCCGGGATCGCGGCGGCGACGGTCTTGGCGGACTGGTCGTAGCGCGGGTCGTAGGTGATCACCGTGGCCGAGCCGACGTTGCTGGCGGCGTTGCCCGCCGCGCCCGAGATCCCGAAGCCGAGGGCCGCGAGGTCGGTGGCGGCCTTGTGGCCGAGGCCCGCGGTGCTCGTGCCATTGAGCACCTTGAGCGTCACGAGGCCGGGTGCCACGGTGACGACGGGCGCTGCCGAGGCCGAGGCCGACGGCGCGGGCGCCACGATCGGGGTGTCCTTGTTGATGGCCGCGAACAGCTGCGCCGACCGGGTCTTGTCCCAGAGCAGGACGTCGCCGAGGTGCGGCAGCTTCTTGTCGCCGGCGATCGGGACGGTCATGAACGCGACGTTGGCCGGGTTGGTGCCCTTGAGGCGGTCGGCGAGGGCGAGCAGCTGGTCCTGCCCGAGCCCGTTGTCGGTGGTGATGCTGCCGGCGACGGCCGACAGGAAGTTGTTGAGCTTCACGGGGTTGAGCAGCGTGCCGGCGCTCGTGGCCTTCTTCACGATCGAGGCGACGAACCTCTGCTGCCGCTTCATGCGTCCGATGTCGGCCGAGGGGTCGACGTAGCGGGCACGCACGTAGGCCAGCGCCTGCGGCCCGGTAATCGTCTGGCGTCCGGCCTTGAGGTCGAGCCCGGACTTCTTGTCCTTCATCGCGGTCGCGAGGCACACCTCGACGCCGTCGACGGCCTGGACCATCTTGAGGAAGCCGTTGAAGTTGATCTCGACGTAGTGGTTGATCGTGACGCCGGTGAGCGCGGTGACGGTCTTCACCATGAGGGGCGCGCCGCCCTGCTCGAAGGCGGCGTTGAGCTTGGCCTGGTGCGCGGCCTTGCCCTTGTACGCCGGGATCGTGGCGAGCGTGTCTCGCGGGAGGGAGACGACGGTGACGGCGTTCGCGTCGGCGCTGATGTGCACCAGCATCATCGTGTCGGTGCGGGGGGCGCCGTAGTCGGCGGTGCCGAGGTGCAGCTGCGAGGCCTGCTTGCGCGAGATGCCCTGCCGGCTGTCGCTCGCGACCACGAGGATCGTCTCGGGCGCGCTGGGCGTGCTGTCGTCGGCGTTGGTGAGGCCGGGGATCGCGATGCGGGTGACCTCGCCGGAGTAGCGGTTGACGCCGGCCCAGGCCACGCCCGAGCCCAGCACCACACCGACGGACACGACCGCCGCCACCACGCGGAGCCCGCGGCGGGGGGTCGGGGACTGCGGCGACGCGAGCGTGCCGGGGCGCGGCTCGGCACCCGGCTGCTGGCTCACGCAGTACCTCCGGCTCGTGGCCGGGCGTCCGGCCGACATTCCTGTCCACGGTACGACGACGGGGCCGCGGGGCCGGTTTCGCAACGCCGGGTGACCTCGGTCACCTGCGGCGGTGGACTAGCGTTCCCCTCGATGTCCGATCAGCACGCGTCGCCGGGTCCCGAGCAGCGCCCCGCGTCAGCGGCGGCGCCCGGGGCACCGATCGGCGTCTCGGTCGTCGTCCCCGTCCTCAACGAGGAGCGCCACCTGGCCGAGGCGGTGCGCAACCTGCTCGAGCAGGCCTACGACGGCCCGATGGAGGTCGTGCTCGCGCTCGGCCCGAGCGTCGACCGCACCGACGAGATCGCCGAGGGCCTCGCCGAGGCCGACCCGCGTGTGCGGCTGGTCGCCAACCCCACGGGCCGCACGCCGGCGGGGCTCAACGCCGCGATCGCGGCCGCGTCGTACGACGTCGTCGTGCGAGTCGACGGCCACGCGCTCGTGCCGCACGACTACGTGGCTGCGGGCGTGGAGACCCTCGAGCGCACCGGGGCCGACAACGTCGGCGGCATCATGGCCGCCGAGGGCGAGACGCCCTTCGAGAAGGCGGTCGCCTGCGCGATGACCTCGCCGCTCGGCGTCGGTGCAGCGTCCTTCCACGTCGGCGGCGAGGAGGGGCCGGCGCCCACGGTCTACCTCGGGGTGTTCCGTCGCTCGGCGCTGCAGCGCGTCGGCGGCTACGACGAGTCGATGGTGCGCGCCCAGGACTGGGAGATGAACCACCGCATCATCGAGACCGGCGGTCTCGTGTGGTTCACGCCGCGGATGCGCGTCACCTACCGGCCGCGCCCCACCGTGCGAGCCCTCTGGAAGCAGTACTTCGAGTACGGACGCTGGCGTCGCGAGGTCGTGCGCTCGCACCCCGGCACGCTCAACCTCCGCTACCTCGCTGCACCGGTCGCGGTGGTGCTGCTCGTCGTCGGCGCCCTGTTCGGGCTGCTGTCGGTGGGCGGCCCGCGCTGGTTCGCGCTCGGCTGGCTCGCCCCGATCGGCTACGTCGTGCTCGTGCTGCTCGGCGGGTTCTGGATCAGCCGCGGCGAGAGCTGGTCGACTCGCGTGCGAGTTCCCTTGGCGCTCATGACGATGCACGTCGCGTGGGGCCTCGGCTTCCTCACCAGCCCTCGCGGCCTTCGCGCGGGCGGCTGACGTGCGCGTCCTCATGCTCGTCGCCACCTCGGTGGCCACCGACACCCGCGTGCTGCGCGAGGCCACCACGCTCGTCGACGCCGGTCACGAGGTGCACGTGGTCGGGAAGGACGTGCCGCCCGACTTCGTGCCTCCGCCCGGCGTCACGGTCTCGAGCGCCGGTGCCTCCAGCGTGTTCCGGCAGGCCGGTGCGCCGTCGTCGTCCGGGCGCCGTCTGTCCTCGCCGCAGCGGCTGGCCCGGTGGGCGCTGCTGCCGCAGCACCGCAACCAGGCGTTCGGGTCGTGGGCACGTGCGGCGCAGGACGACGCGCGCACCCGCGAGTTCGACGTCGTGCACGCCCACGACTTCACGGCGCTCGAGGCCGGCGCCGCTCTCGCCTCGCAGCACGGCGTCCCCTACGTCTACGACAGCCACGAGCTGTGGCTCGGCCGTCAGCGCCAGTACCGGCCCACCCCGCTGCAGGACCGACGTGAGCGCGCGATCGAGAGCAGGCTCGGCCAGCACGCCTCCGCGGTGATCACGGTGGGCGACGGCGTCGCGGCCGCCCTGCGCCGCGACTACGGCTGGGACCACGTGGTCGTCGTGCGCAACACGTTCCCGCAACGCGTCGACGACGGCACCACCCTGCCCGCCCGCCCCTCGGGGCTCGTCTACGCCGGGCGCGTCGACGCGCACCGAGAGCTCGAGACCGTGCTCGCCGCGGCCCGGATGGTGCCCGAGCTGCCCGTCACGCTCCTCGGTCCGAGCGACGACGTGTGGGTGGGCGCGCACGCCGCCGACATCGCCGTGAGCCGGGCCACGCTGGCCGCGCCGGTGCCCGTGGCCGAGGTCACAGCCGCCCTGCGCGCCGCCGGGCTGGCCCTGGTGACCCACTCCGACCGCTTCGAGTCGCACGTGCTCGCGCTGCCCAACAAGCTGTTCCACGCGGTGCACGCCGGGGTGCCGGTCGTGGCCACCGACGTCTCCGAGCTCGCGGGCATCGTCCGAGGTCACGGGCTCGGGGAGGTCTACACCCCCGGTGACGCCGGGAGCCTCGCCGCGGCTGTGCGCCGGGCCGTCGAGGGCTACGACGACCTGCTCGCGAACGTGGCCGCGGCGGGCCCGGAGCTCTCCTGGCCGGCCGACGCCGCGCGGCTGCGACAGGTCTACGAGGGCCTGACGGTCGGATAGACTCGGCCCACCGCAGCGACCGCGCCGCCCGGGTCCGCACGCCATGGATCCGGCGCCCGATGCGCCCCCTCCGAAGGACTGACGTTGGCGAAACGCAAGCCGCACGACAGCGACATGTTCACCCCGGTGAGCAGCGTCGACGTCGACGACCCGCACGACATGTTCTCCGACGTGCAGATCTACAAGCCGCACCGCGCCGGCATCCCCAACCTGCCGCGCTACATCCGCGAGGTGTGGAAGCGCCGCGAGTTCATCACCGAGCTGTCCCGCTCGATGATGGTGGCCCAGCACTCGACGACGTTCTTCGGTCGCGCCTGGCTCATCATCAACCCGCTGCTGCTGGCCGGTGTCTACTACTTCCTGGTCTACGCGCTGCGCGGCGGCAAGGCCGAGCCGTACTACTTCGCCTACCTCACCGGCGGACTGTTCATGTTCTACTTCGTGTCCGGCTCGATGCAGGGCGGCTCGGGGTCGATCGTCGGCGGCGGACGCCTGGTGATGAACACCGCGTTCCCACGGCTGCTGCTCACCATCGCCGCGGTGCGCACCGCATTCTTCCGCTTCCTGCCCACGGTGCCGGTGTTCTACATCATCTACCTGGGCAGCGGGCTGCGCCCCAACTGGCACCAGCTGCTCGCGATCCCGGCGGCGTTCCTCATCGTGCTCTTCGCGATGGGGATGGCCGCCATCGTGGCCACGCTGCAGGTGTACTTCCGCGACACGGCGTCGTTCATGACCTACTTCATCCGCATCTGGCTCTACGTCTCGCCGGTGCTCTGGCCCTGGTACTCCCACGGCCAGACGGGGATCGTCGAGCTGCTGCTCAAGTTCAACCCGCTCTACTCGTTGCTCGGCGTGTGGAACGACGCGATCCTGTCGAGCGCCTACAACCCCGACAAGTTCCCCGGCGGTCCGGTGTACGCGCCGCTGAGCCTCTGGCTGCTCGCGATCGCGTGGGCCGTGGGCACGCTCGTCGTCGGCTGCCTCTACTTCATCTCCCGGGAGCGTGAGTTCGCTGTCCGACTTTGACATGGACTCCGGCTACGAGGACCTCAGCGGAGCCGACGACGAGACCGCGAAGCAGGCGCAGATCCAGCGCCCCGAGAAGGCGATCTCCCGCGATCTGGCCATCTCGGTGAAGGACCTCGGCGTCACCTACCGCACGTCCTTCCAGGCGACGCCGACGTTCAAGGAGACGATCGTCCGGCTCGGCCGCGGCCAGCGCGTGGTGCGCGAGGTCAAGGCGCTGCAGGAGGTCTCCTTCGACGTCCAGCACGGCACCGTGCTCGGCATCATCGGCCACAACGGCGCCGGCAAGTCGACGCTGCTGCGTACGATCGCGGGCATCCTGCCGCCCAACCAGGGCAGCGTCGAGGTGCGCGGTCGAGTGAGCACGCTGCTCGCCCTCGGCGTCGGCTTCAACGGCTACCTCACCGGCCGCGAGAACGTCATCCTCGGCGGCCTGGCCGCGGGTCTCTCACGCGAGCAGGTCGAGGACAAGTTCGAGGAGATCGCGGCCTTCGCCGACCTCGGCGACTTCATCGACATGCCCATGCGCACCTACTCGTCGGGCATGTACTCGCGCCTGGCGTTCAGCGTCGCGGTCAACATGGACCCCGACATCCTGCTCATCGACGAGGCGCTCTCCGCCGGCGACACGAAGTTCAAGCGCCGCGCGAGCGCCAAGATGAGCGAGATCATGAACACCGCGCGCACGATGCTGCTCGTCTCGCACGGCCTCGGCACGATCAAGGACCTGTGCAACGACTGCATCTGGATGGACCACGGTCGCCTCATGATGCGTGGCACGCCCGACGACTGCGTGGCCGCCTACAACGAGTCGGTCAACGCGTCCGAGAGCTCCCTCACCCTCGAAGACATCTGACCCGCCATGGCGCGCGACGGCGCACGCCCTGACGTCAGCATCGTCACGTCCGGGCACGACGTCGCCGACGCGCGCCTGCACCGCGAGGTCGCGGCGTTCGTCCGCGCCGGGCTCACCGTCGAGGTGCTCGGTCTCGGCGACCCGTCGGCGGGGCCGGCGTCGGCGTCGGTGAGCACGCACCCGCGCGGTGGTGCGGGCCGTCGCGCGCTCGACGCGCTGGTGCGTCCGTGGCAGGCCCGCGGCCGCGTGATCGTCGTCCTCGACCCCGACCCGGTGCCCTCGGTGCTGGCCCAGCGGCTCCTGCGTCGTCGCCCCGTCGTCGTCGACGTGCACGAGGACTACACGGCGCTGCTGCGCGACCGGTCGTGGGCGTCAGGCCCCGTCGGCGGCGTCGCGCGCGGCGTCGCCCAGGTGGTCTCCCGTGCAGCGGCGCGCGGAGACCTCACCGTGGTGGCCGACGACCACGTGCCGCCCGGCACCGCCCGCAACCGCCTGGTCGTGCGCAACCTGCCCGACGTCTCGTTCCTGCCCGAGCCCGGCCCGCGCGACCCGGAGCCGCGCGCGGTCTACGTCGGCGACGTGCGCGCGTCCCGAGGGCTGTTCACGATGCTCGACGCCGTGGCCGTGGCGCCCGCGTGGTCGCTCGACGTCGTCGGGCCGGTGGCCGCCGCCGACCAGGCCGAGCTCGACCGTCGGCTCAGCGACCGGTCGCTCGGCGAGCGCGTACGTCTGCACGGGCGCAAGCCGCCGGCGCAGGCGTGGGAGGTCGTGCGCGGGGCATGGGCGGGCCTCCTGCTGCTCGCCCCGACGCCGGCCTTCGTCGACGCCGTGCCCAGCAAGCTCTACGAGTACCTCGCGTGCGGCCTCGCCGTGGTGGCCACCGACCTGCCGCGCCAGGCGGCGCTGGTGGCCGAGTCGGGCGCCGGCGAGGTCGTGACCGCAGGCTCCGAGACGGGTGCCGCGGCCGGCGCGGTGCTGCGCGGCTGGGCCGACGACCCCGCGGCCCTCGACGTGCTGCGCGAATCCGGCGTGGCGTGGACAGCTCAGCGCGCGGGCGAGCCGACGCCGTACGACGTCCTCGCGCAGCGCGTGGCCGCCCTCGTCCGGAGCACCCACCCCGGTTGACGTGTGCCCAGCGCGGGCCGGGGCCCGCGCCGGGCACACACCGACGGTCAGGTGTCGATGGCGTCGGGCGACAGACCGGAGGCGACGCCGATCTCGACCGGGTCGAGCGACACGAGCACGGTCATCTCGGGGTGCATCGCGGCGATCCGGCTCGCGGCGGTGATCGAGTAGGGCTCGGTGGAGACCACGACGAGGTCGGGGCCGGGCTGCAGGTCGGGCCAGAAGTGCCGCTCCATGATCGCGGCCAGCATGCGCGGACGGACCGCGTGCTGCACCGGGCGCAGCCCCTTGCGGTAGACCTGCAGCGCCTTGCCCAGGCGCGACCGTGACTTGCGCGCCGGCGTCGCAGCCGCGGGCGCGGCCGCCGCGACGGGCGTGATCTCCGGTGCGGCGCGCGGCTTCTCGATCGGCGTCGGCTCCTCGCGGTCGGGCGTCGCGAAGTCGTCGGCCGCCACCGACTCCTCGGCCTTCTCGGTCGCCGAGTCCTCGAGCGAGGTCTCGTCGGGCTCGTCGTCGTCGACCGCGGGCGCCGGGGCGGGCGGGAGAGCAGCAGGTGCCGGCGCCGCGGCACCGCCGCGCATCGCCACGACCTTGTCGGCGACCGGGCGCACGACGCGCAGGGCGGCGGACGGCATCGTGTGCGTGAGCGTGCGCTGCACCCGGTGGGCGGGGTCGTCGGCCTCGCGGTCGATGAGCCACTCGAGGTGCACCGAGCGCGACACCGAGGGCGGGTCCTCGGGGTCGAGCCACGGCACCGGGTCGTTGGTCACGATCGTCACGGAGTCGACGCCGGCGGCCACGAGGGAGTCGGCGATGCGCATCACCGTGTGGCGGCGCTGCTTGGTGAAGCAGAGGAGCACGACTCTCATGCCAGGCCTCCCGTCGGCAGGGGGTCGCCGGCGTAGAGGGCGACAAGACGCCGGCCCACGGCGTCGGGGGAGTAGCGGTCGGCCACCGAGCGGCGTGCCGCGGCCGGGTCGCGGGAGCCGAGCGTGGCCGCGAGGTCGTGCACGGTCGCGGCCACGTCCTCGGCCGACGCCGACACCTCGACGAGCCGGGCGGAGTCGGTGGGCACCCCGGCGAGGATGTCCTCAGGGCCGCCGCAGCGCGTGACCACCACGGGCATCCCGCTCGCGAGCGCCTCGGCGATCGTGATGCCGAACGTCTCGATCGACGACAGGTGCACGAGGACGTCGTGCCGCGCCAGCAGCGCGGGCACCTCCTCGGGCGGCAGCGCGCCCAGCACCGCGACCGACGCCTCGAGGCCGAGCTCGGCGGCGCGGGCCTGCAGGGCGTCCTCCTCGCCGCCGCCGCCGACGAGCGTGAGCGTCGCGTCGGGGTGCTCGCGCCGGTAGACCGCGAACGCGTCCACGACGGCCAGCGGTCGCTTGTGGGGGAGCAGCCGGCCGAGGTAGAGCCAGCGGTCGAGCGAGGCGACGGGCGTCGTGCGCAGGTCGATGGCGTCGACGTCGACGACGTTGCCGATCTGCACCACGCGCTCGGCCAGCCACGGGAACGCGCCCGAGATCTGGTTCGCGAGGAACGACCCCGGCACGGTGACGACGTCGGCGCGGTGCACGGCCTGCTGGTAGAGCGCGCGGCCGTCGACCGAGCGGAGCACGCGCGGGAGCTTGGTGTAGTGCTCGCTGAGCACGAGGCGCGTGCCAGGCGAGACGGTGGTGGCCGCGGCCCAGCCGGACAGGTGGCCGACGTGCGCGTGCACGACCGGTGCGTCGAACCACGCGCCAGGCGCGTGCGCGGCCGTGGCGGTGCGGAACGCGTCGCGGTGGGCGCGCGCCGTCGCCGCGAACGTCGTCTCGGTGGGGCACAGGGCGGGCACGCGCACGAGGCGGGCGCCGGGCGCTGCGGGGTCGTCGACACGACCGGCCCGCTCCATGGCGATCCGGGTCTCGGACAGCCAGCGCGAGCGCAGCGAGTCGACACCGTCGATGCCGGTGTGGACCTGGTGCTCCTTGGTGTGCACGACCGTGACGTCGCCGACGAACGGCTGCACGGCGCGCACCGCCGAGGAGACGAAGGCGCCCGCGAAGGGCAGCGCCTCGTCGGGGTACCACGGGCTCGTCACGACGAGCGGCATGCGGTCAGCCACCGGACACCAGCGCGCGCATGCGCTCCTCGAACGGGGCGATGACCGTCTCGCGGGCGAAGGGCAGCGCGGACGCCGCGGCCTCCGCCTGCTGCTCGGCCGTGAGGGTGCGGGCCGCGGCACCGGCCGCGGAGAAGGCGGCGGCGACGTCGTCGGGCTCGAGCGACGCGGCCGGGAACCACAGCGGGTAGTCGGCGAGCACCTCCTCGGCGGCGAGCCCGCGCTGGTGCACCGAGACGATCGGGCGGCCGGTGGCCATGTACTCGAACACCTTGCCGCTGGTGACGAATCGCGCGCCGGGCACCGAGAACACGAGCACGTCGGCGCCGGCGTAGGTGGCTCCGACCTCGGTCTTGGAGACGGCGCCGTGGTAGTGGACGCCGGAGGCCACTTCGTCCTCCGGGAAGCGCGCGCGGACCCGGGCCGCGGCGTGCGGGAAGAACCCGAGGTGGCCGTAGACGTCGAGGGTGGCGTCGTCGAGAACCGGGCCCTTGCGCGCGAGCTCCCAGCCGGAGAACAGCTCCTCGAGGGGCATCGGGTCGGTGACGGTGCCCAGGTAGCGGAACGACAGCGGCCGCGCCGGGTCGGGCACCCGCGGGGGCACCTCGCCGAGGATGTCGGGCTCCCAGCCGTTGAGCACGACCTTCACGTGGTCGGCCGCCTCGGGGTAGCGCTCGGCGTACCACTGCCGCATGCCGTCGTTGACGACGAGCGCCTCGGCGGCGCCGTCGAGGCACCACTTCTCGGCGGCCATCACGCGGTGGTCGTCGGGGTAGCGCATGGTCTCGGAGAACTGGTCGAAGGTCCACGCGTCGCGGTAGTCGATCACGTAGGGGATCTTGAGCATCCGGCCGATCACCCCGGCCGCGACGAACGCGGAGAACGGGTTGCCGGTGGCCATCACGAGGTCGAACTTCTCCTTGCGGTGCCGCTTGACCGCCTCGCGGAAGACGGCCGGCAGCCACGTGATGTAGGGCTCGGACAGCGTCTGCTTGATGAGGGTGCGCCGCATGCCCTCCCACACGATGGGCTGGGTGCGGTGCAGCCGGGAGAAGCGCCGGATGTCGGTCTCCCAGGGCTGCAGATCCATGTGCGGCCGCACGATCGTGACGCGCGGGTCGACCGTGGCCAGCAGCGACGGGTCGACGCTCTTGATCGAGTGCGAGAAGAAGCGCTCGGGCGCGGTGAAGACGGTGACGTCCCAGCCGGAGTCGGCGAACACGTTGGCGAACGCGCGGGCGCGGTAGACACCGCTGGCGCGAGTCGGTGGGAAGTAGAAGGCCAGGTACAGCACACGGGGCTCGCGCACGAGAGGGGAGTCTACGTGAGGAAGGAGGTGCTGCCGTCCGGCGCGTAGGGTGCCGCCGTGGCCAGAGCGGGTGTCCCCGAGCCGGTCGTCGCCCTCGCGCGCGACGCCCGGAGGGTGCTGCGGCGCGCCGCGGTGCTGGGCTCGGACGCCTCCTGGCCCCCGGCGGGAGCCTCGCCCGACGCCGCGGCCGGCGTCCGGCTGCTCGTCGGCGGGGCCAACTTCGCCGGCCAGGCATGGGCGTGGGCGCGCACCGCCGAGCGCCTCGGGGGCGTCTCGGCGCGCGCCTTCGCCGTGCGCCGCGGCGGCTTCCCGTTCCCGTCCGACCTCGACGTGCCGGTGGCCCGGCTCGCCGACCCGCGCTGGCAGCGCGCGCAGGAGCAGTGGGTGCTCGGCTCGTTCACCCACGCGCTGGTCGAGTCGTTCCGCCCGGTGCTGGGCGACGCGCACGGCAGCGACTGCCGCGGCGACCTCGCCGTGCTGCGGGCCGGCGGGATCCGCCTGGCCCTCGTGGCGCACGGCAGCGATGTGCGCCAGCCCTCGCTGCACGCCGCGACCTACCCGACCTCGCCCTTCCGCGGCGCGGGCGCCGAGGGACAGTACGTCGCGAAGCTCGAGCGCCAGGCCACGCGCAACCGCGAGACGGCCGCTCACTTCGACGGCCCGGTCTTCGTGTCGACGCCGGACCTCCTCGACTTCGTCCCGGGTGCGACGTGGCTGCCGACGGTGCTCGACCTCGCGCCGTGGGAGCAGGCGGCGGCCGGGCTCGGCGCACTCGAGCGCGACCGGCCGCTCGTGCTGCACGTGCCCACCAACCCGCGTCTCAAGGGCACCGCCGAGATCGACGCGGCGATGCAGGCGCTTCACGCCGAGGGGCTCGTGGAGTACCGGCGCGTGCAGGGTGTGGCGCCCGACGACATGCCCGCGCTCGTCGCGAGCGCCGACGTCGTCGTCGACCAGGTGGCGCTCGGCCTCTACAGCCTCACGGCGGTCGAGGCGATGGCCGCGGGCCGCCTCGTGGTGGCGCACGTGCCCGAGCACGTGCGGGCGCGCACACCGGTGCCCCTGCCGGTGCTCGAGGCCGACGGCGCGACCCTCGTCGACGTCGTGCGGCAGGCCCTCGCCGGCCGGGATTCGGCGCGCGCCCTCGCGGCCGAGGGGCCGGCGTACGTGCGGGCCGTGCACGACGGCACCAGGTCGGCCGAGGTGCTCGCCGGCTGGCTGGCGGGCCCCTGACCTGCGGTGCACCACGTGAGCGCCGTCACGCCGGGCGGCCGGTGAGTCCCGTCACCCGGGCCTGTCGGCGTCCAGGAAGGGGCGTTTCGCCCGGGTAGAGTGGGGCGAACCCCGGAGGAGCCGCTGTGACCGTGCGTATCTTGCCGTCGGCTGACGTCGACGAGCGCGCCACCATCGGTGACGGATCGTCGGTCTGGCACCTCGCGCAGGTGCGCGAAGGCGCCGTCCTCGGCGAGAACGTCGTCGTCGGCCGCGGCGCCTACATCGGCACCGGCGTCCAGGTCGGCGCCAACTCCAAGATCCAGAACTACGCCCTCGTGTACGAGCCAGCCGTGCTCGCCGACGGCGTCTTCGTCGGGCCCGCGGCCGTCTTCACCAACGACCACTACCCGCGCTCGATCAACCCCGACGGCTCGCAGAAGAGCGGCCACGACTGGGAGCCGGTCGGCGTCACCGTGCAGCAGGGAGCGTCCATCGGCGCCCGCGCCGTGTGCGTCGCCCCCGTCACGATCGGGCGCTGGGCGCTCGTCGCGGCCGGGTCCGTCGTGATCGCCGACGTCCCTGACTTCGCGCTCGTGGCCGGCGTGCCCGCTCGACGTATCCGCTGGGTGGGCAAGGCCGGCGTCCCCCTCGATCCCGACGGCGACGGCCGTTGGGTGTGCCCGCAGACCGGTGACCGCTACGTCGAGAACGACGACACCCTCACGGAGGCCGCAGGATGATCCCCGCAGCGAAGCCCCTCATCGGCGACGAGGAGCGCGCGGCAGTCGACCGCGTGCTGCAGTCCGGCATGATCGCCGGCGGCCCCGAGGTCGCCGCGTTCGAGCAGGAGTTCGCCGAGCAGGTCGCGGGCGGCTGGGCCTGCGTGGCCGTCAACTCCGGCACCGCCGGCTCGCACCTCGGCCTGATCGCCGCGGGTGTGGGCGCCGGCGACGAGGTCATCGTGCCGTCGTTCACCTTCGCGGCGACCGCGAACTCGGTCGCGCTCACCGGTGCCACGCCGGTGTTCGTCGACATCGAGCCCGACTACTTCTGCGTCGACCCGGCCGCCGTCGAGGCCGCGATCACGCCGCGCACCAAGGGCATCCAGCCCGTTCACCTCTACGGGCACCCGGCCGACATGACCGCGCTGCGCGCGATCGCCGACAAGCACGGCATCGCGATCTACGAGGACGCCGCCCAGGCGCACGGCGCCGAGTGGGGCGGGCAGCGGGTCGGCACGTTCGGCGACTTCGCGATGTTCTCGCTCTACCCGACCAAGAACATGACGTCGGGCGAGGGCGGCATGGTGTCGTGCAAGGACGACCACATCGCGCGCAACGTGCGCCTGCTGCGCAACCAGGGCATGGAGAAGCGCTACGAGAACGAGGTCATCGGCTTCAACGCCCGCATGACCGACGTCCACGCCGCGATCGGCCGCGCGCAGCTCGCGAAGCTGCCGGGCTGGACCAAGCAGCGCCAGGACAACGCGGCGTTCCTCAACGCCAACCTGCGCGGCGTCGTGGTGCCGAAGGTGCACGACAACGCCACCCACGTGTGGCACCAGTACACGATCCGCGTGGTCGACACCGACCGTGACGCCTTCGCCGCCGAGCTCGGCAACCGCGGCGTCGGCAGCGGCGTCTACTACCCGATCCCCAACCACCGCCTGCCCTCGCTCACGCACTTCGCGCCCGACCTGCACCTCGAGCAGACCGAGATCGCGGCGCAGCAGGCGCTGTCGCTGCCGGTGCACCCGGCTCTGTCGCAGGCCGACCTCGAGACGATCGTCGAGACCGTGAACGCGGTCGCGGGAGCGGGCGCCTGATGACGCTGCGCGCAGGCCTCATCGGCCTCGGGATGATGGGGCGTCACCACGCCCGCGTGCTCGGGTCGCTCGACGGCGTCGAGCTGGTCGCGGTCGCCGACCCGGCGGGCGACGTCCACGGCGTCGCCGGTGGTCGCCCGGTCGTGTCGAGCATCGACGAGCTCATCGCTCTGGGCATCGACTACTGCATGGTCGCGGTGCCCACCGCGTTCCACGAGGCTGCCGGGATCGCGCTGGCCGAGGCCGGCGTGCACGCGATGGTCGAGAAGCCGCTCGCGCCCGACGTCACGGGCGCCACGCGCCTCGCGGAGACCTTCGAGTCGCGCGGACTGGTCGGTGCGGTCGGGCACATCGAGCGCTTCAACCCCGCTCTGCAGGAGGCGCGCCGCCGCCTCGCCGAGGGCGAGCTCGGGCAGGTCTACCAGATCGTCACGCGGCGCCAGGGCCCGTTCCCCGCGCGCATCGCCGACGTCGGCGTCGTCAAGGACCTCGCCACGCACGACATCGACCTCACCGCGTGGGTCGGTCGCAGCCCGTTCGTCACGGTGTCGGCCCAGGTGGCGCACCGCAGCGGCCGCGAGCACGAGGACCTCGTCGCGATCGTCGGCCGTCTTGCCGACGGCACCGTCACGAGCCACCTGGTGAACTGGCTGTCGCCGCTCAAGGAGCGCGTCACGATCATCACCGGCGAGCGCGGGGCGTTCGTGGCCGACACCCTCACCGCCGACCTCACCTTCTACGCCAACGGCACCATCGCCACGTCGTGGGACGCCATCGCCGGCTTCCGCGGCGTGTCCGAGGGCGACGTCATCCGCTACGCGTTCGCCAAGGCCGAGCCGCTGCGCACGGAGCACGAGGCGTTCCGCGACGCCGTGCTCGGCGTCGACGGCGCCCTCGACCGCATCGTCACGATGCGCCAGGGCCTGGCCACCGTGGCCGTGGCCGAGGCGGCGATCCGCTCCGCGGCCGATGGCGTCTCGGTGTCGCTGGTCTGACGCCGTCGCAGGTCTGACGCACGCCTCCCGCAGCACCGGGGCAGCGCCGGAACCCCGGTATCCTGAAGGCTCTGCAGCCCGCCGGATGCGCACTCCTCACCACCGAACAGATACCTCGTCGAAGAGAGCACTCGTGAACATCACCGTCGTCGCGCTGGGCAAGATCGGCCTCCCGCTGGCCGTGCAGTTCGCCTCGCGCGGGCACACCGTGATCGGTGCCGACGTCAACCCGACCACCGTCGAGCAGGTCAACGCCGGGATCGAGCCGTTCCCCGGCGAGGCGTTCCTCGGCGAGAAGCTCGCGCACGTCGTCGGCGACGGCCTGCTGCGCGCCACGACCGACACCGCGACCGCGGTCGCCGAGAGCGACGCCGTCGTCATCGTGGTGCCGCTGTTCGTCGACGCTGAGGGCATCCCCGACTTCGGCTGGATGGACTCGGCCACGAAGGACGTCGCGCGCGGCCTCAAGCCCGGAACGCTGGTGTCGTACGAGACGACGCTGCCGGTGGGCACCACCCGCAACCGCTTCGCGGCGATGCTGTCGGAGGGTTCCGGCCTCGTCGCCGGCACCGACTTCCACGTCGTGTTCAGCCCGGAGCGCGTCTTCACCGGTCGCGTGTTCTCCGACCTGCGTCGCTACCCCAAGCTCGTCGGCGGCATCGACGCCGAGAGCGGCAAGCGCGGCGTGGCGTTCTACGAGCAGGTGCTCGAGTTCGACGAGCGTCCCGACCTCACCCGTGCCAACGGCGTCTGGGATCTCGGCTCGAGCGAGGCGTCCGAGATGGCCAAGCTCGCCGAGACGACCTACCGCGACGTGAACATCGGGCTGGCCAACCAGTTCGCCCGCTTCGCCGCGGCCAACGGCATCGACGTCTACGAGGTCATCGACGCGTCGAACAGCCAGCCGTTCAGCCACATCCACCGCCCGGGCATCGCGGTCGGCGGCCACTGCATCCCGATCTACCCGCGGATGTACCTGTGGAACGACCCCGAGGCCACCGTGGTGCGAGCCGCGCGCGAGGCCAACGTGGCGATGCCCGAGTACGCGATCGCCGTCCTCGAGGGCGCCTACGGCGACCTCGCCGGCGCTCGCGTCGTGGTGCTCGGCGCGGCCTACCGCGGCGGCGTCAAGGAGACGGCCTTCTCCGGTGTCTTCCCGACCGTCGAGGCGCTGCGTTCGCGCGGTGCCGACGTGCTCGTGCACGACCCGATGTACACCGACGACGAGCTCGCCGGCTTCGGCTGGGCGGCCTACCACCGCGGCGACGCCGCCGACGCGGTCGTGGTGCAGGCCGACCACGCCGAGTACCAGGAGTGGACGGCGGCGGACGTGCCCGGCGTCCGCGTCCTCGTCGACGGCCGCCGCGTGACCGACGCGTCGCGCTGGACCGGCGTCACCCGCCGCGTCCTCGGCACCCCCTGACACCCGGTTGATGTGTGCTGAGCGCGGTCTGTGGCCCGCGCTCAGAACACATCGACGGTCAGGGGCGCCAGGCGCGGTGGAGGTCGGTGAACGCCGCGTCGAGCAGCTCGTTCAGGCTCGGTCGCTCGACCGCGCCCGACCTGCGCAGCGCGAGGTCGTGCAGCAGCGCCGTGCGCACGAGCGCGACGCACGTACGTGCCAGCGCCTCGCTGCGGAACGTGAGCAGGTCGTCGTCGGGGACGCCGTCGCGCAGCAGCCGTTCGCGGATCGCGGGGGCGAGCGCCGTCTCGAGCACGAGCAGCCGCATGCGCAGCCCGCGCGGCCCGTCGGCGCGCACGAACTCCGCCGGCACGCGGTCGGCGTAGAGCGAGAGCAGGGTGGGGCCGTCGCTGGCGCGCATGAGGGCCTCGGTCGCGAGAACGACGCGCTGCACCGCGGTGACGGCGTCCTCGTCGGCGGGGCGCGCCCGGATCGCCGCGCTCACCGGCCCGAGCCAGTCGCCGGCCGACGCCAGGACGAGCTCCTCCTTGGCGCCGAAGTAGCGGAAGAACGTGCGCTCGGTGACCCCGGCGGCCTCGGCGATGTCGCGGACCGTCGTCTGCTGGTAGCCGCGCTCGGCGAACAGCCGCTGGGCCGCCTCGTGCAGCGCGGCGCGGGTGGCCCGCTTGTGCTGCTCGCGGCGTCCGGTCGGCTCGGTCACGGAGCCGATTCTGTCATGGCTGACACTTTGGCGTAATCTGCTGCACGTGGCACATCTGTCGCCGGCTGCGCAGCCGGTCCCGGCCCCGGAGCCGGGCGCGGCGATCCGGGCCGAGGCCGTGAGCAAGGTCTACCGGCTCGGCGCGGTCGAGGTGCCGGCGCTGTTCGACGTCTCGCTGGCCGTCGACCCCGGCGAGATGGTCTGCATCATGGGCAAGAGCGGCTCGGGCAAGAGCACGCTGCTGCGCCAGCTCGGCCTCATCGACCTGCCGACGAGCGGACGGATCCACCTCGAGGGCCACGAGGTCACCGGCCTCCCGGAGTCGCGGCGCGCGCGGCTGCGGCTCGACCGGCTCGGCTACGTCTTCCAGGAGTACGCGCTCATCGCGGCGCTCACCGCGGCGGAGAACGTCTACCTGCCGGCGCTCATGCAGGGCCAGCGGCGCAGCCAGTGCCGCGCGCGAGCGACCGAGCTGCTGGCGCAGGTGGAGCTGGCCGACCGGATGGACCATCGGCCCAAGGAGCTCTCCGGCGGGGAGCAGCAGCGCGTCGCCATCGCGCGCGCTCTCGTCAACGGCCCGGTGATCGTCTTCGCCGACGAGCCGACGGCCAACCTCGACTCGATCTCTGGCCGCGCGGTGATGGAGACGCTGGCGCGCCTCAACCGTGAGCTGGGCATCACGGTCGTGTTCGTCTCGCACGATCCCGACGACCGCCGCTGGGCCACGCGGCTCGTCGCGCTGCGCGACGGACGGCTCGAGAGCGACGAGCGGGTGGCACCGTGACCAGGTTCCGCCGTACCCGGGTCGCGCTGTTCCTCGCCGTGCGGTCGTTGGCGCGCGGCAACGCCAGCATCACGCTCATGTCGGTCGCGATGCTGACGGCCATCTTCATCAGCGTGATGTTCCTGCCGTCGCTCATCGCGGGCGCCACCGACGGGCTCAACAAGCAGGTGGTCGGCACCCTCACCGGCGACCTGAGCATCACGCCCACGACCGGGTCGGCGATCCACGACGGCACGGCGTACCTCGCGCAGATTCGCGGAACCGCAGGGGTCGAGGCGGCCACCGGCATGCGGCGCGTGGGCAACGAGGTGAGCCACGGCGCGGAGTCGGTCGCGGTCGGCGTCGACGCGATCGAGCCGGTGTCGTACGCCGCCGTCTTCACCACCCCGCAGCACCTGATCGAGGGGGCGTTCCTCACACCGGGCGACAAGGACGGGATCGTCCTGGGCATCGGGGTCGCGGGCGCCGACCAGACGCGGCAGCGCACCTACGGCTCGTCGCTCAAGACGGTGCACACCGGCGACAAGGTCGACGTGACGCTCGCGGGCGGGCAGAGCCACACCTTCGTGGTGCGCGGCGTCTACCAGAACAACTTCCCGCTGAGCGACCAGGGCGCGTTCATCACGCTCGACGCCGCCGACTCGCTCGTGTCCGACACCGACATCTCCGAGCAGCTGCGCACCACCTTCGACGCCCTCGACAAGCTCACCGCGACGCTCCGCACGGCGTCCGGGACGTCGGCGTCGCTCGCCACGGGAGCCGGCGGGGTGGCGTCGGCGCTGGACACCCTCACGTCGAGCGCCTCGGCCCTCGCGTCGAGCGCGTCGTCGGTCGACGCGGGCGCCGATCGCCTCGCGTCGAGCGCCGCCGCCGTGGCGTCGAGCGCCTCGTCGCTCGCCGCGGCCGGGCAGTCGCTCGCCGACGGCCTGCAGAAGACGTCCACCACGCTCGGCAAGCCCGCCGTGGCGGGCGCGACCGGGTCGGCGACGGCAGCGGCGACAGCGGCGCAGGACGCCGCGGCCCTCGTCGCCACCTGCCCGCCATCGACCCCGGCGTACTGCGTCACCGTCGGCCATCACGCGACGCTGTCGAAGGACGCCGCCACCTCTGCTGCTGCTTCCGCGAAGGCGACCGCGACGCTGGCCGGCGCGGTGACGAAGGCGGCCGCCTCGGCGGCGACGCTCGCGTCCGGCCTCGCGCAGCTGGCCACGGCCACGTCGAGCCTCTCGACGGCCGCGACCTCGCTCGCCCAGGGCACGTCCGGCGTCGCCTCCGGTGCCGCAGGGCTGGCCACCGCTACCGACGAGGTGCGAGCCAGCGCGCAGAAGGTGGCGTCGGGCGCCGACTCGCTCGCGGCCGCCCTCGCGAAGGGCGCCGACGTGACCGGCCCGACCAAGGCCGACCGCGACTCCACCCTCGCCAAGCTCGACGCCCTGGGCACCCCGCCGGGCAAGGACTCGTTCACGCGCATCGTGGTCACCGCAGCGCCTGGCGCTGACGACGCCCAGGTGCAGACGCAGCTGGCAGCGCTGCGCTCCGACGTGCAGCTGCAGAGCCCGGCCCAGCTCGCCGCCGCGATCCAGGACCAGCTCGACACCTTCGAGCTCATCGACCGGATCATGCGCGTGATGTCGCTGCTCGTCGCCGCGATCACGGTCATCATCATCACGTACGTCGACCTCGCGAACCGGCGTCGGCAGATCGGCATCGAGCGCGCCATCGGCATCCGGTCGGCGGCGATCGTCGGCAGCTACGTGATCAAGTCGATCGTGACCGCTGCGGTCGGCACGGTGGTCGGCTACCTGCTGTTCCGGTTCGTGCTCGTCCCCGTGGTCGACCAGCACCCGTTCCAGTTCCCGAGCGGCCCGGTGACGCTGCTGATCGTCCCGGAGGTCACCCGGTCGAACGTCGTCATCCTCATCGTGGTGGCCGCCGTGGCCGCGCTGATCCCCGCGGTGCGCACCGTGCGGATGCGCATCCTCGACGCCATCTGGGGCTGACCGAGCTCCTCGGTACCTCGGCTCGCTCATCCCCTCTGCTCGCTCATCCCCTCGGCTCGCTCATCCCCTCAGCTCGCTCATCCCCTCTGCTCGCCAGCGATGGGCGGCGACCAGCCCGGCCGGGGAACCAGGCAGAACGGGTGACCGCTGGGGTCTGCATAGACCCGCCGGGTCGCGTCGTCGTCGTCCAGCCTTCGGCATCCCAACGCGCGCACCCGCTCGTCCGCGGCCTCCACATCGTCGACCATCACGTCGAGGTGGATCTGCTGCGGGCGCCCGGGCTCGGGCCAGAGCGGAGGCACGAGGTCGGGCGCGCGCTGGAAGGCGATCCCGGACGACGTCGTGTCGCGGGAGATGACCACCCAATCGCTGGACTCGAACGTGACGGGAAGCCCGAGAAGCTCAGAGTAGAAGCCGGCAAGGGCACGAGGGGTAGGGCTGTCGATCACGACGTGATGCAGACGACCGATCATGCCGTCAGTCTGACGTCGTGGCCGGCTGGGCGTCACCGCATACCGCTCACCGGAGCGTGATCGGCGCCTGGGCTGCGCATTGCGGTCTCGTCGCGTTGCTGATCGGGACATCCCTGCCCTCACGTTGGGATGCGCTCATCGAGCCTGCCGTACAGATGGCCGATCACTGCTCCCAGGGCGAGGATCCGTAGGCCGTTGAACAAGCTGGCGATGAGGAAGTAGTGGACCGAATCGCTCATGGGGGTCAGGAACTTGGCCGGAACCTCCAGGAACAGGGTGACGATGGCGAAGGCGACGAGGGCGAGCAGGAGAGACTTCGCCATCGGGCTGTTCGTCGGGATCCTGTCGAAGAAGCGGAGCAAGCAGTAGCTGACGCAGGCCCCGATGATCAGGCCGCCGAGGAGGGCTTCAAGGAGCATCGGCAGGTAGGCGATCGACAGCGCGGCCCGATAGTCGGCGGCCAGCGGAGTCAGGGAGATGGCGAAGTTGGCCAGCCAGAATCCCAGCGCTCCTCCGACGGCAAGTACGAGCACCCGAGGCCGTTCTCCGCCGAGCCGGGTCATCCGGAGTTCCTCTTCCGACTGTGGTCGTCGTTCACGGCGTGCGTCGTGGGCCGATGCAGAGCGTCGGTCTCGGTGCACCCGTCGATGCAGATGCCGGAGGAACCACCTCGGTTGCGCATGCGCGCCTCGCACTGCGACAAGCACTCTGCGTCCGCCCTCCGACTACGGCGGGCGGCCCGCTGCGGGCGATGCGGCCCATGTCTCGAGGCTAGCCCTGGCCCGCCTCCGCATGCAGCCCAGCAGGAAGCCGAAGGCACATCGCGCGGTCGGTTGTCGACCCCGCGCGACTCAGGTGGCGGACCGAAATAGGCTCGGCATGGTGACCCAGGATGTCGGGTCCTGGCACCGCCCGTCGCTCGGGAGATGAGCGTATGGCTTCCCTGTCGAAGTCGTCGGTCCCGCACTACGTGGGTGCAGCCTTCGTGTTCCAGTTCTGCACCAGCCTCGCTGCCGGGCTGATGTCGAGTTCAATGCTGTCGGGCGATGTGCGCGACGTGATCGGCGCAGCTGGTGCGGATGCCGCGCGTCTGCGGGTGATCGTCTTGCTGGAGCTGGCCACCAGCGTCGGGATCATCGCGCTGACGTCGCTGCTCTATGTCGCCTTGCGGGGCACGATTCGGTGGATGGCCACCGTCGCGTTCGCTCTCTGGCTCGCGGAGGCAGCCGTTCTTGCAGTCAGCATGCTCGGCCTCTACGAGTTGCTCGACCTCGGTGCCACGAGCGTCAGCCCAGGTTCGTCTGTGGCGGCGTCCGATGCAGCGCTCGGCGACTTCGCTCTCGGCATGCACGATCACGCGGCCGCCATCGCCATGCTCTTCGCCAGCGTGGGAGCGTTGCTCTGGTACTCACTGTTCATCCGAACCCGGTTCGTTCCGCGGTGGCTGGGCGTGTGGGGACTTGCCTCTATCACCCTGGTCGGTGTAGCAACCCTGCTCGACGTGTGGGACGCCGATCTGCAGCCTTCGATGCTGTTCTACGTCGCCTACATGCCCTTCGAGCTCGTCGTGGGTATCTGGCTCCTCGCGAAGGGCTCTCCTGTCCAGCCGGCGACGACCGGAGGGACACGGCTGGAGGCTCTCGCCCTGACCGAGGTGCGACACGCTGACGCCGCCGATGCCAACGCAGGTGGGATGACGTCCACCTGAGCGGCCTCACGACGTGGGCGCGGATCGCGTGTCACGAAGCAACGCAACGGCTCTTCTCGAACGTCTATGGCGTGAGGTCGAGGCGGTAGACATTCGTCTCGCGCAGCGCGAATCCGAGCGACTGGTACAGCCGGTTAGCCGCCTCGCGGGCTGGGCGTGACGTGAGTTCCAGGAAGTCGAGTCCCTCGGCGCGGGCGATGTCGGCGAGCCCTTCGATGAGGCTCCGCCCGATCCCTGCCCCACGCGCAGACTCGTCGACGACTGCTTCTTCGACGTAGCCGAACTGGCCGACGAGCGACAGCAACCGGATCAACGTCGCAGAACCGACGACTCGCCCGTCAACCTTCGCGACGATCACCGTCGTGGACGGCTGTTGGACGACGCGCCGCACCCGTTCAGCGGTCACATCACCGCCTCGACTCGACACCTGAGGAAGCAGGCGCAGCAGCGCCTCGACCACCTCATCGTCCAGGCTCATCGGCTCGATCACGACGGAAGACACTGAGTCAGGATGCCCGTTCCTTCTCGCTCGGGCAGGACGGATCGGCGGAGTCGC
>Ga0302299_10000280_pt1 | contig 26279 bp, 23 predicted proteins | sample III_Fen_N3_4_FD_198795 | JGI IMG/M metagenome (GOLD analysis project Ga0302299, IMG submission 198795) | Peat permafrost microbial communities from Stordalen Mire near Abisko, Sweden - III_Fen_N3_4 | ecosystem: Environmental > Terrestrial > Soil > Wetlands > Permafrost | place: Sweden: Abisko...
CGGTGCCGTCGGATCCAGTGCTTGATCACCGCGACCGGCGAATACGCGCGCGACGCGATGCGCGCCCCGGCCTTGAACGCCTTCAGATCGGCGGCCAGCGCGCCGGCATCGGCGTAGCGCCGCGCCGCGAGCGGGTGGGTCGCCTTGTCGATGATGGCGATCAGATCCTCGTCGATGCCATTGCGGCGAAGCTGGCGATGGCGCTCGCCCCTCTCGGGGGCGGGACCCCGATCGAGCGAGCACAGCTCCCACAGCATCGCGCCGATCGCGAACACGTCCGCGCGCGCATCCACGCGCTCGCCGCGCGCCTGCTCGGGCGCCATGTACGCAGGCGTACCCAGCACCGTGCCGTCGCGCGTGAGCTCGTCATCGCCCGGATCGCTCCCCGGATCGCAGCTCGCGACATCGTCCGCATCCGACAGGTTCTTCGCGAGCCCCCAGTCGATGACCATCGTCTCGCCGAAGTCGCCGACGATGATGTTGCTCGGCTTGAGATCGCGGTGGATGACCTTCTGGCCATGCGCATACGCGATCGCATCCGCCACCGCGATCACGTGATGAAGCAGCCCGAGGCGCTCCGGCACGGTCCGCCGCTCCGCGATCAGCTCGCGCAGCGGGCGTCCGGCGATCAACTTCATGGCATAGAACGGCGTGCCGTCGGCCCACCGCCCGGCCTCGTGAACCGGGACGATGCCGGGATGCTCGAGGCGCGCCGTGAGCAGCGCCTCGCGCATGAACCGGCGCTCGTTGACCTCGTTGCGCGACACGAGCTCCTTGATCGCCACCTCGCGCTGCAGCTCTCGATCATGCGCTCGCGACACGCGGCCCAATCCGCCGCGCCCATGCTCGGCGAGCAGCTCGTAGCGCTGCCGTGGGTCGCTCGACCCCGCCAACCGGAACCCAAGCACGTCGAGCCGCGCGCTCCCGGAGCCCTCCGATCCAGGCTCTCGCGGGATCAGGGCGACGGACGGACTGGCCGGCCTCGTGGCCGAGACCTCTTCTCTGGCGGTCGGCTTCACGCGACGATCACGATACCGGGTCGGGGCCCCTTCTGGCTACCCCTGCGTGTGGCAAGAATCGGCCCGGCGCGCCGCGACGCTCGCCACCTCACCTGGCACAACAGCCTCTCGCAACGAGCGACAGGCTCTCTGGTTGCGGGTGAGACGACGCCGCATCGGGGCATGTCACCGCACATCCATCACCGTCGATTCGCCGGGGGGGTGGGGCCAGGATGCCCCCCGGAACCACGTTCGAACATCATCGCGAGTTGCCAAAACCAACGCTCGCGGTGCAGCCACACGCAGCATGCGAATCCGTACCGTCGTCCTCTTCGAGCGACGCTCGCGCGTCCTGGGATGTGCCGCGATTCATTGCACCACCGTCCTCCCCGGGAGGCGACGCTCGCGTGCTACTGGATGTGCCGCGAATCGCTGCACCGCCAATCCTCCAACCACGCACTGCGAGGCGTTACCGGCGCTCCGGGGTTGCGGTTGCGGCGCACGCTTGGTGGCGGCTGGTCGCTCCGCGGCAGCGCGTCCAGCCCCTCGGCGGAGGACCCAGCTCCCGCCGACCACGCGGCCGACGCGGTGCCGTGCCGGCGTCGCGTGTGTCATCGCGATCCAGCGGCATCGCCGCCGCGCGTGGCTGCGCGCTGCTCGACCGCCTCACCGTCCAGCGGCCGCTGCCAAGGCGACCGGGTGCCCGGCGAGGCCGGCGAGGGCCGTGCCCAACGCCTCCCCGCTCGGCGACCACGCGAACCGCGTTCGAGCGCGACCGCCTGTACTTCGTGTGACTTCGCGCGCCCGGTCGAGCGCTTGGCCGCTGCTCGGCGAGGAGTCGCGCAAGGATAACTTGAGTCACAGCCGCACACGGCGACGGGGCCTCGTCGCGAAGTGGCCCGGCCGGCGGTCAAGTGATTCGTGCACGGCGCTGGATTTCACCCGAATGGTCGGCTTCGGTAACCCGCGAGATAGATGAGGTTAACGCCGTGAAGGAGAGGTAGGCGTTTGTTGCTGGCGCGCCGTAATAGGATGCTTGTGAAGGCAATCGATGCAAAGCTTCTAAATCGCGCAGGACGAACCAGTCAACCGAAGCCATTTGTATACCCTTGCAATAGATGTAGAAAGATCAGGTCAATGGAAAGCGGTTAACATGTTGGCGATCCATTCGCATTTGGTGGGAGATGACTGGCAACTGATGTCGTGTCACATGGGTCGCAGGGAGTCAGCATCGATCTTCGGTATTCAGCTGGTTCGCCGAGGGGGACTTCGGCCCGTGATGGCTGTCCTTGCGGTCGTCGTCCAAACGCTCGAGCGTGCGCGTCGGCGATCCCAGTAACGCCCGCGTTGCCGCGACGTGGAGGGCCCTGCGGTCGTGTCCGTTCCGTCCGTTGGGTGGAGGACGAGCGATCACGATTCCTACTCCGACCCATCGATAGGGGGTTGGTCGCGCGGATCCTCGTGGCCGTTCGGCGGCATCGTCAGGTCTATGGCTACCATGGTCGCCACCGCTTCATCCATCGTAGAATCGGGTGCGTTTCGCAGGTTCGTCCCACGATATCTACGTTCGTCGCGTCGTATCTAGAACTGAACTTGAACCTCGTGGCCCAGCATATCCGACGCTCGATCGCGGTGCATCGGCGACGATTGCATCGTGACCTATCGTATCGGCGACCAGCGCGGTGCAGCGTGGCGAGCATCGGATCACAGTCGAAGCGACCGTCTCGTTCACCATGGCCGTCGGTCGTTGCCGCGTCCACGCCACCGCGGAGCCGTCAGGCTCCGCGCCACCACTGGCGAGCGTGCACAGCGTTCGCAGCCGTCGCTCTGCACGCGCCATCCTCACCACCGTGGATCCCGCGGACGCCCCTCGCTGCGCGTGCGCGCGCGTCCCCCTCGGTCGACCCCGCCGCTTCCGCCCAACCCACCTGTTGACCTATCCACGTTGGTCCCCCGAAGCCTCAACGCCCTGCTCGCCTCCTGCTCCCCATTCACTCGACTCACGCCACGCGCTCGATCCGCGTGTCCTCCGTGCCCCTCGAGCCGGCATGCGATAGCCATTGAGCAAGGAGCGGGCCGACGTCGGAACAGCTGCAAGTGTGCGAAGTCGCGTGGGCTGGCTCGCAGCGGGTGGGACAGCCTGTTTCGAGTTTTGTTCCGATCTGTTCCTCCTAGCGCAAGGCGCTGAGAGGCCGAGGTGTTTCGACCGATCGAGCGGAACATCGGGGGTGTTCCGATTGTTCCGATGCGTGGCGGGTAGAAGTCAGTTTGTTGCGTAGGCGACCGTACGTGTTTTGATCGTGCTGACGTCGCTCGCGGGGGCAGGGCCTGCCCAGCGCGGGGGCGCGCGGCGAGGCCTTCCGGTGGCTGTGCCGGGTGTTCGTCGTCGAGTCATGCGCGTTCGGGCGGCGGCACCGCGCGGCCCGCGCGGACGCGGCAGGCCACGGTGGCGGTGGTTCCAGGGGGCGAGCGGCCGACGTACTCGCGGCGGTCGCGATCCGCTCAGACGCGGAACTGCGAGAGTTCGATCTGCATGCGGTGGCACCAGCGGCGGATCTGGATCGGCGCCTTGCGCATGGCGCGGGCGACCGCGCTGACGTTGCCGCCGTGTTCGCGCAGCAACTCGACGACGCGCTCGCGCAGCACGCGGTCCTCGGGGCGCATGCTGGCCAGGCTCGGTGGCGAGTAGGCGCGGATCGCCTCGGAGAGGTGCTCGAGCCGGATCTCGCCCGTATCGGCGAGGGCGACCGCGGCGCGCAGCCCCTGCTCGAGCTCGCGGATGTTGAGCGGCCAGCCGTAGCGGAGCAGGGCGCGTGCGGCGGAGCGATGGAGGGTGATGCGCTCGGGTGCGGAGGCGACGCGCGGCAGGATCGCGGCGATCAGGGTGCCCAGGTCCTCGCGGCGGTCGCGCAGCGCCGGGAGCACCATCTCGAAGCCGGCGAGGCGCGCGTAGAGGTCCTGGCGGAACCGGCCGTCGGTGATGCGCGCCGGGATGTCCTGGTGGGTGGCGGCGACGATGCGGATGTCGACCTTGATGGCGTCGCTGGCGCCGATCGGGCGGACCTCGCCTTCCTGGAGGACGCGCAGCAGGGCGACCTGGGATTCTTCGGGGAGCTCGGCGATCTCGTCGAGGAAGAGGGTGCCGCCGCTGGCCCGGCGGACCAGGCCCTCGCGCTCCTCGTTGGCGCCCGAGAACGCGCCGCGGCGATGGCCGAACAGCTCGCTTTCGATGAGGTTGCGCGGGAGCGCGCCGCAGTTGATCGGGACGAACGGGCCGCGGCGCGCCGAGACGTCGTGGATCGCGCGGGCGACCAGCTCCTTGCCCGTGCCGGTCTCGCCGCGGATCAGGACCGGCACGCCGGCGCGCGCGATCTTGGTCAGCTGATCGACGCGGTGCTCGAGCTCGGCGTTGACGGTGCGGAACGCGATCGGCGTGGTGGTCGCGGTCGCGAGGTCGCGGTCGGTGATGCCGTCGGGCGAGGCGCCATCCTCGCGAAACATCAGCAGCGTTCCGCCGGCCTCGATGATGTCGCCATCGGTGAGGGTCGTGAGCCGGGTCGGCTCGCCGTTGACCAGGATTCCGTTCTTGGAGCCCAGGTCCGCCACGTCCCAGCAGGTCGCCTGGCGGCGCACCGCGAGGTGCCTGCGCGAGATCTCGAAGTCCGGCAGGGTGACCACCGCAGCGCGGCCGGTTCGTTTGAGCTCGCGCTGGGAGTCTCGTCCCACCGTGACCTCGTGGAGGTCGGCCAGCGCGATGCGCAGCGCCGGTGCGGTCAGCCGACCGCATTCACAGACGACGATCAGCCGCGGAGTGCCATCATCGGCGGTGGTATCGTTGTCAGGTCCGCCGGGATTGCTGACTGTCTCGGTGAGGTCGCCGTTCACGGGGTCCTGGCCATACAATATCCGTACCCAGACGCGAGGAGCACTTCGATCGCGGGGTTCTGTGCGACCGGATCCGCGGTGTTGCCGCCTCAGTAGGCCAGGCCCAGCGTGACCACGCCGCCGATCGAACGGTCGTCCGCGCTGTTGACATCGCGCGTGGTCGGGTCGTTGTCGCGGTTGCTCGCCATGGCGCCGCCGGTGTCGAACGCGAGGTGGATCTGGGTGAACTCGAAGGCGACGCGCAGCGCGATCCGCCGGGCGAACGCGATGCCGATGCCGGCCGTCGCTTCGACGCCGTAGTCCGAACCGGTGCCGTAGTTGTCGGGCGCCTGGATCGGGCCGGCGTCGAGCACCACCATGCCGGCGAGGCCGCCGAACACCTCGATATTGGCGGTGAGCGGCACGTGGACGGCGGCGCCGGGGGTGATGGTGACGTAGTCGACGTCCGGTGTGTCGAGTACGACCGTCGTAAGGCCCGAGCGGTCGGCGACGAATTCGCGCCGTGCGTAGTCGAGGCCGAACGTCAGGCTCGCCGCGTCGCCGAGGACGACGCGGTAACGCGCGCCGATCGAGAAGTGGCACTGGCGGATCGGCACCTGCACCGGCTGGTCGGGGATGTGGAGGGTGAGGCCGAAGGTCGTGTCGTAGGCGGCGGCGAAGCCGAGCCGGGCGAGAGCGGCTCCCCCGGTATCGGCCAGCGCGAACGGATAGATCTCGCCGTCGATGCGGGCGGCGCCGGCGGTGGTCAGGACGCGCGGCGGGGGCTGCGTGAACCCGGCCCGGGTCTCGAAGGTCAGCTCGCGGTGGGCGAACGATGCGCCGGCATCGACACGCACGAGCGGCATGGTCGAGGCTGCCGCGGCGCGGGGGGCGCGCTCGTGCACCGTGGTCGGCGGCTCGTGGGCGATCGGCTCGTCGGTGGTTGCGGTCGCGGTCGCGGCCGCGAGCCGCGGGCGGCCAGGCGTGGGCTTGGCGTCGTCGTCGGCGGGCCGGTCGGCGCCGAGGGCGGCCGGGGCAGCGGCAGCGGGCGGGGCAGCGGCAGCGGGCTGGCGGCGTGGGGCAGCGGCAGGCGGGGCAGCGGCAGGCGGGGCAGCGGCAGCGGCAGACGGGGCAGCGGCAGGCGGGGCAGCGGCAGCGGGCTGGCGGGGCACGGCAGCGGCGGGCGGAGCAGCAGCGGCGGGCGGAGCAGCAGCGGCGGGCGGGGCAGCGGCGGCGGCAGCGGGCTGGCGGGGCGGGGCAGCGGCGGCGGGCTGGCGGGGCGGAACAGCGGCGGGCACGGCAGCGGCGGGCTGGGGGCGCAGGGCTGCGGCGAGCAGCTGGCGCTGGCGGTCGGCGGCCTCGCCGGCAGCGCCGGCAGGGGGCGCGGGGGCACGCGAGACCGGCGCGGCGTCGGCGGGCACCGGGTCGGCGGCGTCGAGCTTCTTCAGGATCTCGTCGTGGATCCCGCGGCGGAAGCCGTCGGAGGCGGTCGTGCGGAACTCGATCGTGAAGCCCGAGGAGGGCTTGCCGCGGGGATGGACGTCGAGGTGGAGCAGGCGCTTGCCGCCCGCCGTGGCGACCGAGCCCTCGATCGTCGCGGCGGCGCCGAGCGCGGTCGCCAGCGTGCGCGCGTCGTCGGGGCCGAGCTCGTCGGGCAGGCCGAGCTTGGCCATCTCGCGGCCGGCGACCCGGGGGCCGATCACGGCGAAGTCGTTCGCGCCGAGCGCCGCGATGATCGCCTGTGCGAGCTGGTTCTTGGGATCGCCCTGGATCGGCGCGAGCGCGACCTTGCGCCGCGGCCTGGCCTCGGCCTGGATCGGAAGCCCGAGGCACGCGAGGCCGATCACCACGAGCAGGGTGCGCACACCGCGAGAATAAACTGCGATCGCGGCCGCGTCGCCGCCGTATGTTTGCGCGCGCATGTTTCGATGTGATGACGTTTCAGCGTTTGGTCGGCGCGATCACGATGGCTTGACGAGGTTCGGGTTGCTGCTCACGACGCGCAGCACACCATGGGTGCAGGAGACCAGCGCGAGCAGGCCGAGCGACGCCAGGATGCTGCGTGGCGAATCGTAGCCAGTCAGCGCACACAAGGCGATATTGGCGACAATGAACAACACGGGCGCCCAGGGGTGGAATCGACTCGTCGGTAGCGCGGGCCGCTTGCGGCGGACCGCGAAGTAACTCGCAGTCTCGAACACGCCCAGCAGGCCCTGCGCAAACGCGAGCAGCGGCAACAACTGGTCGTAGCTGCCCGAGGCCACCAGCACGAGCGACAGCGCCGCATGAAACAGGATGGCGCCATACGGGGTCCCGGAGCGGCTGATCGCCGCGATCGCGGGCCACGCCATGCCATCGCGGGCCAGCGCCATCGCGATGCGCGGCCGGACCATCATGCTCTCGGACGCGCCGCCCAGCGTCGAGCACAGGGTGAGCGACGTCAGCACCGTGAGGCCGACGCCGCCGAGCACGTAGCCCGCGATGATCCGCGCCGGCAGCTGGCCGTAGGCCTCGGAGCCACCGCCGAGCGCGAAGTAGACGCCGAGGTGTACCACGAGGTAGATCGCGATCGTCGCGCCGACCGTGCCGAACAGCACGGCCGGGAGGTCGCGCCGCGGATCGTGGAGCTCCTCGGCAAGCAGCACGACGTCTTGCCAGCCGAGGTAGGTGTACCAGCAGGCGCTGACCGCGAGCGCGAAGGACGCCGGCGCGATGGCGCCGGTCGCCGCGGGCTGGCCCCGGCCGAACAGGATCGCGGCGAGCACGAGCAAGAGCGCGATCGTGCCGAGCTTGCCCGCGGTGAAGATCCGCTGGGTGATCGCGCCCGCGCGGACGCCGCCCAGGTTGATGGCGGTCAAGAGGACGAGCACGACGGCGGCGAGCACGCGCGCGCCGCCGGGGAGCCAGCGCGACAGCAGCTCGCCGGCGAACGCGACCAGGGCGGCCTGGCGCACCGGCATGCCGACCGCGGCGTTGACCCAGCCGTAGACGAACGCGACGGGCCGGCCAAACGCGACGCGCACGTAGGCGTAGGGGCCGCCGGCCTCGGGGACCCGCGCGCTGAGGTCGGCGTAGAGCACGGCGCCGGCGAGGCAGACGATGCCGATCACGATCCAGGTGAGCGTGGCACCTGCCAGGCCTCCGGCGCCCCGGAGGACGTTGCCCGTATTGCGGAACACGCCGACGCCGATCACGCTGCCGAACGCGATCGCGAGCGCGTCGATGCGATCGAGCCGGCGCTGCAGGGAGGCCATCGGGGCAGCACATTCCGCGATGTTGGAATGTGTGTCAATCCTGACGGAGACGTTGGTTCAGACGGTCTGGGCGGCGGGGACCGGCGGGCGTTCGAGGCTGATCCGGCCGAGGGTTCCCTGGCGAAACTCGCGGACCAGCACCTCGGCGGCCTTGTGCAGATCGACGCTGCCGCCGGGGCCGAGCCCGCGGCGACGGCCGATCTCGGTCAGCAGCGCCTCGGCGGTGGCCGGCGTGGCGGCGAGCTTGTAGCGCGCGACGATCAGCGCCGGGTAGGTCTCGAGCAACAACCGGGCGCCGAACGCGCCGGTCGTGGCGTAGTCGATCGCGGTGTCGGGGATCGAGCCGGCGAGCGCGAGCCGCAGCGCGCCGGCCTCGTCCTCGATCTTGGGCCACATCAGCCCCGGGCTGTCGGTGACGATGAACCCGCTCGGCAGCACGACGCGCTGCTGCTGCTTGGTGACCGCCGGCTTGTCGGAGGTCTTGGCGACCAGGCGGTCCATCAGCACGTTGATGAGGCTCGACTTGCCGACGTTGGGGACCCCGGCGATCAGCGCGCGCAGCGGCCGGTCGCGGGTGTGCGGCACGCCGAGCCGGCCGGCCAGCTCGACGATCCGCTTGCGGGTCTCGCCGGGTCGCTCGAGGGTCGCGGCGAACGCCGCGGTCTGCGGCGTGGCCTGGAGGTAGTCGAGCCACGCCCGGGTGACCGCCGGGTCGGCCAGGTCGCTCTTGGTCAGCACCTGGATCCGCGGCTTGCCCGCCGCCAGCTCGCCGACCACCGGGTTGCGGCTCGCGGCGGGCAAGCGCGCGTCGAGCACCTCGATGACGAGATCCTGCGATGGCATCAGCTGCGCGAGCTCGCGCCGCGCCTTGGTCATGTGACCGGGGTACCACTGGAGGGCCATCGCAGATGTTCTACACCGGCGGCGCCTGGCACGGCGGGCGATCGTCGCTCCAGGCCGCGCGGTCAATCAAATTCAGGCGAAGCCGAGGATCCGCTCGAACACGCCGAGCAGCGCCCGGGTCGGATCGGCGACGGCGTCGTGGGCGCGCCAGGCGACGTGCATATCGGGGCGCACCACGACGCAGCCGGCTTCCTCGACCTCGCTGTCGCGGTACCAGTCGGCGTAGAGATCGAGCGCGTCGCAGCCGGCCGGCCCGATCGTGATCGCGTCGAGCGCGATGCCGAACTTCGCCGCGACCGCGGCGGCCGCGATCCGCCACGGCTCGCCGCCGATGCCGGTGAGCAGCGTGAACCGGCCGTGGCCGACCAGGTCGATCGTCGACTTGCGGATCCCGGCGTGCTCGACCCAGACGTGCGGGACCCGCGCGCCCGGCCAGGTCGTCGCCTGGTAGTACAGCTCGCGGTCGCGCTGCCAGGCCGGCTCGGGGCTGCCGTCGGGGACGATCGCGCGCGACGCGTAGCGCTGGTTGAGCTCGACGCCGTGGCAGTTGAACTCGTAGCTCTTGTGGGCGATCGCCTCGTGGAGCTGCTTGCGGCGGGCCTTGCCGTCGGCGGTCGGCGCCTTGCGCGCGGCGATATAGGCCTGGGCGAGCGCGGGATCGGCCGAGGCCAGGAGGCCCACCGCCTCGAAGATCGGCCGGAACTCCTCGATCGACTTGTTGGCGCGCGTGACGATCTGCTTGCCGACCGGCTGGCGCTCGGCCGAGTAGGTCTCGAGCAGCGCCGGTGACGCCTGGCCGCGCAGCACCAGCGCGAGCTTCCAGCACAGGTTGTAGGCGTCCTGGATCGACGTGTTGGACCCGAGGCCGTTGGTCGGTGGATGGCGGTGCACCGCGTCGCCCATGCAGAACACGCGGCCGACCGCGTAGCGGCTCGCGTAGAGGTGATTGACCGTCCACGTCGAGGTCGAGCGGATGTGGGGCTCGAGGGTGGGGTCGCCGACCAGGCCGCGCACGATCGCGATCGCCTCGTCGTCCCCGACCTGCTTCTCGCCCTGGCTCAGGTCGTAGCCCCACACGATGAGCCAGCGGTGCCACGGCCGCACCATGCGGATCAGGCCCGCGCCGATGCCGCCGATCTCGGCGCCCGGCTGCAGCACCCAGTACAGCACGCTCGGCCGGTGCGCGACGTACTTCGATAGATCGGCGTCGAACACGATGTTCATCGAGCCGGCGACCCCGAGCCTGCCCTCGAACGGCAGGTCGACGAGCTCCGCGACCCGGCTCTTGCCGCCGTCGGCGCCGATCAGGTACTTGGCGCGGATCGGATAGCGCTGCTGGGTCGCGCGATCGGTCACCGTCGCGGTGACCCCGGTGGCGTCCTGCACGAGATCGACGAGCTCGGTGTCGAACCGCAGCGTGGTGCCGCGCTGGGCGGCGGCCTCGAGCAGGATCGGCTCGAGCAGATCCTGCGGAATATCACAGATCCGGGTCGGGCTCGCGAGATCGTAGTCGGCCTTGCGCCGCGGGTGATTGCCCCACGCGTACAGCCGGCCGAGCTCCTCGCCGGCGAGGCTGGTGCAGAACACGTTGTTGGCCATCAGCTCCTGCGGCGACGACTGCGCGACCGCCTTGGCCTCGACCCCGAGATCGCGCAACACCTCCATGGTGCGCTGATTGGTGATGTGGGCACGCGGGGTATCAGCGAGCCAGTTGTACTTGGTGACCAGGACGTTGGGGATGCCGTACTGGCTGAGCAGCGCGGCCGACGACGAGCCCGCCGGACCGCTGCCGACGACGAGCACCTCGGTCTCGATCCGCGGGGTCACGACGCGCCTCGCATCGTGAACTGGTACGCCATCCGGTACCAGCGCGGCGGGGCCAGCGTGCCGTCGGGCCACGTCGCCTCGTCGCGGGTCTCGAGCCGCGCGATCAGCGAGGGCTTGACGCCGAACACCGCGTCGGACGCCAGGTAGGGATCGCCGGCGACGAAGAGGTGGGTGACCACGTCCTCGAAGCCGGGCGCGCGGAGCAGGAAGTGGATGTGCGCCGGGCGCATCGCGTGGCGGCCGCCGGCCCGCAACAGCTCGCCGACCGGGCCATCGGTCGGCACCGGGTAGCTGCGCGGGACGATCGTCCGGAAGTAGAACCGGCCGTCGTCGCCGGCGACGAACCGCGCCCGCATCGCCGGCTCGCCGAGCGCGTAGCCCGGCCGCTGCGAATCGTAGCGCCCGCCGGCGTCGGCGTGCCAGACGTCGGCGGTCGCGCCCGCGATCGGCCGGCCCGCCGGGTCGCGGATCGTCGCGTCGACGAACACCCGGTCGCCCGGCTCGCTCGGCGCGATGTCGCTGCCGTGCGGGGTGACGCGGTGGTCGCCGACATAGAACGGGCCGAGCACCGTGGTCTCGGTGGCCGCCGTGCCGCCGCGGTGGGCGAGCTGGTCGACCAGCATCGAGACGCCGAGCACGTCGGACAGCAGGATGAACTCCTGCCGGGTCGCGCTCGACATGTGCCCGGTGCGGTTCAGAAAATCGATCGCGCGTTGCCACTCGTCGAACGTGACCTCGGCTTCGCGCACGAACGCGTGGAGATGGGTGATGAGCACGTCGAGCACGGCCCGGGTCCGCGGATCGGCGGCACCGGCGTAGCTCTGGCGGACCAGCTCGGTCAATTGCATGGCGCCTGCATCTGGCATCGAGACCTCCCGAGGCTATGTGGCCGTCGCCAGCCGCTCTACCCGGCTGTGTAGTGCGCGCCGCGGACCATCGCCTCAGGCGAGATCGAACACGAGCAGCTCGCTCGCGTCGAGGCCTTCGATTCGAACCAAGAGTTCGCCAGACAGCGCCACGGCGTCGCCCGCGGACACGGTCTGGCCGTTGACCTTGGCCGTGCCGCGCGCGACGTGGACCCAGGCGTGCCGGCCGGGCGCCAGGGCGAGCTCGCCGGTGCGGCCCACGTCGAAGCTTCCCGCGTACAACCGCGCGTCGGTGTGGACCTTCACGCTGCCGTTGCTCGCGTCGGGTGACGCGACGAGTCGCAGCCGGCCGGTCTTGTCCTCGGCGCTGAACGTCTTCTGCTCGTAGCTCGGCGCGATGCCGGCCTTGTCCGGCAACAGCCAGATCTGCAAGAAGTGCACGGGCTGGGTCCTGGACGCGTTGAACTCGCTGTGGGTGACGCCGGTGCCGGCGGTCATCCGCTGGACATCGCCGGGGCGGATCACCGCGCCGGTGCCCATCGAGTCCTTGTGCTCGAGCGCCCCCTCGAGCACGTAGGAGATGATCTCCATGTCGCGGTGCGAGTGCCGGCCAAATCCCTGGCCGGGAGCAACGCGGTCTTCGTTGATCACGCGCAGCGCGCGGAACCCCATGTGGGCCGGGTCGTAGTAATCGGCGAACGAGAACGTGTGGTAGCTATCGAGCCAGCCGTGCTGCGCGTGGCCTCGCTCGGTAGCTCTGCGAACTTGAATCATGACGCCGCTCCTTGAGGCACCAGGATGGCCACGCCGAGCCATCCGCGGAAGTGGCAATCGGTTGATGTCTTTCATCGCCCCATGAGATGGTCGGGCGTGCTCGAAACCTTCACGCTCGACCAGCTGCGCGCCCTGATCGCCGTGATCGAAGAGGGCAGCTTCTCGGCCGCGGCGCGCAAGCTCCATCGCGTGCAGTCGGCGATCAGCACGTCGATGGCGAACCTCGAGACCCAGCTGGGGATCCCGCTGTGGGACCGCTCGACGAAGGTCGCCCGGCTGACCGACCAGGGCCAGGCGGTGCTCACGGCGGCGCGCAAGATCTGCACCGAGGTCGATGCGCTGCGCAAGCTCGCGGCCGGGATGGTGCTCGGGCTCGAGGCGCAGGTCTCGCTGTGCGTCGATATCCTGTTTCCGGTGACCGCGCTGGTCGACCTGTGCGAGCGGTTCCGCGCCGAGTTCCCCTCGGTCGATCTGCGGGTCGACACCCAGACGATGACCGGCGTCTCGGCGCGCGTGATCGAGGGCAGCGCGACGATCGGCGTCGCCAGCCCGATGGGCGTGACCGCCGGGCTCGAGCGCAAGGTGCTGACGACGATCCAGATGGTGCCGGTCGTGGGGCCAGACCACCCGCTCTCCCGGCGGGGCGGCTCGATCCCCACGGTCGCGCTGCGCGACCACATCCAGCTCGTGCTGTCCGAGCTGCACGGCGAGGGCCACCCCGATCAGGCGGTGCTGTCGTCGCGGACGTGGCGGGTGCGCGACCTCCACACCAAGCACGCGCTGGTCCGCGCGGGCCTGGGCTGGGGCAACCTGCCCGAGCATCTGGTGCGCGACGACCTGGCCGCCCGCCGCCTCGTCAAGATCAGCGTCGAGGCGTGGGGCGAGGACGAGCACAAGCTGTATCTATCGGCGGTGTACCGCGGCGATGTGACGTTCGGACCGGCGCACCGCTGGCTGCTCGATCAGCTCGAGCACCTGTGTCTGCGCGACGCGCATCCGGCGGTCGCGATGGCGCCGGCGGCGCCGGCCAGGCGCGGGGGACGCACATCGCGACGCCGCACCCGATGATCCCAGGCGCTTGATTCCGCCATGGCGCGTTGCGCCACGGGTTCGCCGCCGGGCGCGGCTCGCGCGGCCCCCCGGGTCGCTGTTTAATGCCGGCATGTCGGCTGACTCTTCTCGCCCGCTCCGCGTCGGCTTGCTCGGCTACGGCCTGGCCGGCCGCGTGTTTCATGCGCCCCTCATCGCTGCGACGCCGGGCCTCGTGCTCGCCGCCGTGGTCACCCGCGACGCGGATCGCCGCGCTGCGCTGCACGCCGCGCATCCCGCGGCCGAGGCGCTCGCGACCCCCGAGGAGCTGTGGGCGCGCGCCGGTAGCCTCGATCTCATCGTCGTCGCCACCCCCAACAGCAGCCACGTCGCGCTCGCGCAGGCGGCGCTCGAGGCCGGTCTGCCGGTCGTGGTCGACAAGCCGTTCGCCGCCACGGCCGCGGCGGCGCGCGCGCTGGTCGCCGTGGCCCGGTCGCGCGGCCGGCTGCTCACCGTGTTCCAGAACCGCCGCTGGGACGGCGATTTCCTCACCGTGCAAAACCTCGTCGCCGGCGGCGAGCTCGGCGCGATCCGCCGCTTCGAGTCGCGGTTCGAGCGCTGGAACCCGGTGCCCAAGGTGGGCTGGCGCGAGCGCGGTGAGCCCGAGGAGGCCGGCGGCCTCCTGTTCGATCTCGGGTCGCACGTCATCGATCAGGCGCTGCAGCTGTTCGGCCCGGTCCGCACCGTGTACGCCGAGATCGATCGACGGCGGTCGGGCGTCGTGGTCGACGACGATTCGTTCGTCGCGCTGACCCACGCGTCCGGGACGCGCTCGCACCTGTGGGTGAGCAAGGTCTGCGCGCAGCGCGGCCCGCGGTTCCGGCTGCTCGGCGAGCGCGGCGCGTTCACCAAGTTCGGGCTCGACGGCCAGGAAGCTGCGATGGCGGCGGGCGTGGTGCCCGGCGGACCGAGCTGGGGCGAGGAGCCGGCCGCGCAGTGGGGGGTGCTCGGCGTCGATGGCAGCGCGGCGCCGCTGCGCACCGAGCCCGGCGCGTACCCGCGGTTCTACGCCGCGGTCGCTGCCGCCGTGCGCACCGGCAGCGCGATGCCGGTCGACCCCGAGGACGCGATCGCCGGGCTCGACGTGATCGAGGCTGCGCAGATCGCCGCGGCGCGGGGCGGCCCGGTCGAACTCGCGGCGAGGTGAGGCGCCGCACGGTCCCGCGGATCCTGCAGTCGCCCCTGCGGGTCTCGCAGCGGCTACCTGTGGTTCGTTCTCGGTTACAGCCACTTAGCCGTGGCATCGACCGTGCACAACGTGTCCTCGAAGCGCGAACCGCTTCCCCCCAAGGAGACACGTCATGAACCTCAAGACCCTCGTCACCGCTCTCGTGCTCGGCTCGTCGTCTGCTGCCCTTGCGTCTCCTGCGGCCGCTCTCCAGCTGCGCGGCTCGGTCTCGATCGGCACCGTCCGCCACGTGCCGGCGCAGCCGATCCGCACCGTGGTTCGCGATCGCGGCTGGGTGTCGACCGAGTGGCACCGCGACCACCGCGAGCCCGCGGCCGTCTACGTCGAGCCCGCCGCCGTCTACGTCGAGCCCGCCGCCTACGTGAAGCCCGCGCGGCCCGAGCCGATCGACGACTGCGATAACGTCGTCGGTTCGTACTACCGCGGCCCGGTGGGCAGGATGCCGGCCTGGGGCCACGCGAACGTCGCGCTGACCGCACCGACCCGGATCGCGAATGGCCGCGAGGTCATCGCGGTCGGCCCCGACAAGGGCGTGTTCACCGGGCTCACCCTGCGCGCGACCGACGGCGCGACGTTCATCCGCGAGATCTCGGTCGACCTGGGCGATGGCGACGTGCAGCGCATCGAGGTCAACCGCTGGCTCGACGCGCGTGGCCAGGCGCTGGCGTTCGATATCGATGGCCGGCGCGGCCGCGCGATCGTGCAGCTGACCGTGGACGGCCACAGCGACGCCGGCAGCCGCTACATGATCACGTCGGAGCGCTGAGCCGGCAGGTCCTCGAGCCGGACCTGCGCGGCGGGCCGCTCGAGGACCCGCACGTCGGCGCCCTTGTACGGCGTGCGCGCAAACTCGCGGTAGCCACACTTGGCCGCGACCCGCAGCGACGCCGCGTTGTCGTGATCGATGAGGCACACGGTGCGGGGATGCCCGGCGGCGTCGGCCCACGCCAGCGCGGCGGTCACCGCCTCGGTCGCGTAGCCCTTGCCGTGCGACCACGGCGCGAGCACCCAGCCGGCCTCGGGCGCACCCTGGAAGTCGACCGCGATGTCGCGCTTGAAGTCGGCCATGCCGACCTCGCCGACGAACCGGCCGGTGGCGCGCTCGTGCAGCGACCAGAAGCCGTAGCCGGCGAGCGACCAGTGGCCGAGGTAGCGCAGCAGGCGGGCCCAGACCTCCTCGCGGCTGAACGGACGGCCGCCGACGAACCGCACGACCTGTGGATCGCCCCACATCGCCACGGCCTCGTCGAGATCCTCGGCGCGATTCGCGCGCAGGACCAGCCGGGCGGTCTCGACCACGGGGATGGCGACGGTCATGGCGAGGCCAGCAGCGCGTGGTCGCGGACGTACGCCACGAGCCCGCGGCACGCGCGATCGCAGAGCTCGAGCACGTGCTCGAAACCCGCGGCGCCGCCTGGGTAGGGATCGGGGACGTCGGCGGCTCGGTCGCCCGCGGTGGCGTCGGCCGGGCCCGCCTCGAACGCGCGGAGCAGGTGGAGCTCCGGCGCGGGGCGGGCTCCGGTCATGGCGCGCAGCGCCGCGAGGTTCATCCGGTCCATCGCGATCACCAGATCGAAGCGGTCGAGATCGGCGGGCACGAACTGGCGCGCCCGGTGCGTGATCGCGATCCCGCGCTGGGCCGCGGCGGCGCGCGTCCGCGGATCCGCCAGCTCGCCGGCGTGCCAGCCGCCGGTGCCGGCGCTGTCGAGCGTGACTCGCGCGCCGAGCCCGGCGTCGTCGATCAACCGCTGCATCACCGCCTCGGCGGTCGGCGAGCGGCAGATGTTCCCCAGGCACACGAAGCAGATCCGCACGGCACCAGCGTACGCCAAGCGGTCCCCGCGGGCGATCGTTCCGGGCAACTGTGTGGTCGCACGCTATGCTGGCGCCATGCACCAGATCGCGACGGGGGCGCGCGATGTCGGCCGCGGCCTGGGCGTGCTCCGCGCGCACCCCGTGCTGTGGAGATGGGTCGTGGCGCCGGCGGTGATCACGGCCGGGTTGATCGGGGCGCTGGTCGCCGGGATCGTCCACCTGGTCGCGCCGGTCTCGGCGTGGGCGGTCGCCCACCTGCCCGTCGTGCTCGGCCACGTCGCCGGCGCGCTGCTGACCGGGGTCGTGGTCGTCGCGCTCGCGGCGGGCGCGCTGCTGATCTTCGTGCCGCTCGCCGGCATGATCGCCGGGCCGTTCAACGAGAGGCTGTCCGAGCACGTCGAGGCCGCGCTGACCGGCGCGCCAGTCGCGGCGTCCTCGCTCGCCGGGTTCGTCCACGGGCTGGCGCTCAGCGCCTGGCACGGCGCGCGCCGCCTGGTCGCGGCGGTGGTCGGCGTGATCCTCGTGTTCGCGGTCGGCTTCGTGCCGGTGATAGGGCCGGTCGCGGCGGCGGGAGCGGCGGGCTGGTTCGCCGCCACCGGGGCTGCGTATGACTGCTACGACGCCGTGCTGGCGCGCCGCGCGATGTCGTATGGTGACAAGGTCGCGTATCTCGCGCGCCACCGCCGCCGCACGGTGGGGCTGGGCGGGGTGGTCGCGGCGATGCTGTTCGTCCCCGGGCTCAACCTGGTTGCGCTCGGGCTCGGCGCGGCGGGGGCCACCGTGGCCGCGGTCGCCGCGGAACGCGACGCCGGCCGCGCCGGTCGACGCTAGGTCTGGCACGTCGCCCACGCGGTCCGTGTGGGAAGGTGCGAGTTCCCGTCGGCGGGAGTGACACGCGGCGCGAGGCGCGAGTCGCCGGCGGGTGTTGAAGGATGTTCGCCGTGCGGTGGGGCTGGCATTATCCACCCCGAGCAACTCCCGGTGGTGGGTGACCCGCGAACACCACGCGTGCGCGAATTTCTGTGCGCCAGCTCCTAACTCGATAGTCGATTATCGTGAACGCAGTGCTGTCTTGACTCATAATAGCTTGAAGCGCATCGTTGGTATTCTGATCGACGTGTCGCGTTATGGCAAACTTCCATAGTTCGTCCGAGTCCCCGATGCGGCGCGACCTCTCCCCCCCCGGCGTCGAGCTGCGCCAGCGCAGGGTGCTCGCCTTGCTCGAGGACCGGGCGCGGCGCACCGATCTCGTCGCGGCGCTCGCGATGGCCGGCGGGCTCGAGCCCGAGCGCGCGGCCAGCGTGCTGTGCTCCGAGCTCGGCGAGCTCGAGACCAGCGCGGTCGAGGCCGGGTTCGACAGCCTGGCGGCGATGGCGCGGGCGGTGCGCAAGGCGGTCGGCTACCTCGGCGGCGTGTCGTCGTCGGCGTGGCAACCGCGCGAGGTCGTCGTGCTCGACGATAACGAGGTCACGCGCGATCTGATCACGCTGGCGCTGCAGGCCGAGGGCCACCGCGTCCGGACCGCCACCAACTTCCAGGAGCTGTCCGCGCTGGTCCGCGAGCGCAAGCCGCACGTGCTGCTGACCGAAGCGCGGGTGCCGGATGCTCCCGGTACCCGGTTCTGCAACTACCTCCGGGTCACGATGGCGCTCGAGAAGATCCCGATCGTGATCTTCTCGAGTGCCCGTGGTGACGAACTCGCCATGCTCGCGCGCGAGGCCGGGGCCGACCTCTGCCTTTCGAAGGATCAGGGAATCAGCGATCTGATGCGTGAGGTGGCGAGGTTATTCGAAGAGATCCTTTGGTGAACGGGCGGTTCGTCGCGCGCGTCGCGTGAATCGACCGAGAGGACCGACCCAAAGCCGACGGGACAAGCGATCATCGAAGCAACCAGAGCGACAGGACCAACAGGACGAGACCAAGTTTGCACAGCATGCCAGTCGAACATTGGCCCGCTGCGTGAACGACGAGAGGGGACATGACGAGCGGCGGCGATTCGGATGACAAGGTCGTGGTCGATGCGGCGGAGCTCGAGCCGGCGGCCCCGGCGCGTTCGGCGCAGACCCGGCCGTATCGCGTGGTCGAGCGCCGTGATGCCACGCCGGTGCCGCTCGGCCGTGGCACGCGCGATCAGCCGGCGTTCTCGATCGAAGATCTGCCGGACGATCTGTCACCAGAGCTGCGGTTCGCGCCGGCCCCGACCGCGATGGCGCCCGCGCTCGCCGCGGCCCTGGTCGCGCCGCGCACCACGCCGCGCGCGACGCCGCCGGTGACTCCCGGGGCGCCGCCGTGGGTGCCCGCGCCGCTGCCGCCGATCCCGCCGCTCCCGATCGCCGCGCCGGTCGAGCCGCCGGTGCGCGCGCGCACCGCGCGCGAGTTCGAGACGTCGCGCGATCCGGTCGAGGTGTTGCGGATGTGGCCGCACACGCTCCGGGCCGGCGAGGACGTCGCGCCGCCGCCGCCGCTCGCCGCGCCCGAGCCCGCGCCCCCCGCGCCGGTCCCCGGCCCCGGGGCGCCGCCGGTCTCGACCGCGCCGCGCCGGATCGAAGACAAGGTCCTGCTCGCGCACCTCGCGCTCGATCTGTATCGCGAGCTCGAGACCGACGTGCAGGGTGCGCACGTCGTCCACACCGGCCCCGACGCGTGCAACAACCAGGCGTGCGAGGCCCGGGTCAACGCGCTGCGCGGCGGCCTGGTCGAAGCCTGCTTGCTGGTCCAGCGCGTCGCGCTGCTCACGCCCGTAGCCAAGGGTGCGCTGGAGGACCACGTGCGCGAGTTGCTGCAGCTGCTCCAGCGGTGATTCCAGCCGCGCGGAAAATTCGTCCGCGATCCGGACGCGTGCGGTCCTCGACGGTGAGCGCGCGGCGCGGTGCTTGACTCATAATGATGCTGAGCGCATTGTGCTGACAGCCGCGCATCTCAGCAGGGGGAACAATGCAAGGTTTGACTGTCGGTGATCTTCGGATCGAAGCGCTGGATACACCTCCAGCTGTGCAGTTGTTGTGGAGGGGCAAGAGCAACGAGCGTCACCCGGGGGAAGCTCTCGCGCCCTACTTCCGCGAGGTGCTGGCCGCCGCGGGCACGCGCAACTTGCCCGTCGAGCTGCACTTCGAGAAACTCGAACACTTCAATTCGTCCACGATCACGTCGATCATCCAGCTGATCCAGGATTCGCGCGCGCGATCGATCAAGCTGGTGCTGGTCTACGATCAGGCGCTCAAGTGGCAGAAGCTCAGCTTCGATGCGCTGCGCGTGTTCGCCAAGGACGAGCTCCTCGAGCTGAGGTCGGCGTAACACCATGGGGAACTTCAACTTCTCCATCGATCTGCCGGTGCGCAGCGAGTGGGCCAACGTCGACCTGCTGCGCACGTCGGTGCAGAACTGCTTCACCGCGATCTTCAGCGATATCGAAGGTTGCCATTCGCTCGCGATGGTGACCGGCGAGCTGATCGAGAACGCCATCAAGTACGGCGACTGGACCGCGTCCGACGAGCAGCGGTTCCGGCTGCGCGTGTGGGGCGAGGGCCGGTCCGCGCACATCTCGGTCGAGAACCCGGTGCGCAGCACCGACACCAACGCCGAGGAGGTGATGAAGACGCTGGGCTGGATGCGGAGCTTCCCGTCCGCGATCGAGGCCTATCGCGCCAAGTTGCTCGAGATCGCGGCGGCCGATCGCGATCCGGGGAACAGCAAGCTGGGCCTCGTGCGGATCGCGTACGAGGGCAACTGCCTGCTGTCAGCGGCGCTCGACCGCGGCGTGCTGCGCGTCCAGGCCGAGCTGACGGTCTGAGGTAGTCCGCGGGCACGTCCGCGCGGGCGCGCTACGAAACGTGCGCCGCGTCGACCTCGCCGACGTACTTGAGCGCGAGCATCGTGACGTCGTCGTCCTGCGCGCCGCCGTGCGCGGCGAGCTTGGCGGTCACCGCCTCGATCACCTGGGCGGGGCCGAGCTCGGCGTGCTCGGCGAGTTCGGCGGACACGCGGTCGAACCCGAACATGCCGCCCGAGCCGTTGTACTCGACCACGCCGTCGGTGAGCAGCAGCATCGTATCGCCCTTGGCGAGCTCGAAGTCGGTCTCGGGCACGAGCTCCGGGGTGACCCTGTCGATCACGCCGAGCCACACCCCCGCGATCTCGACCTCTTCGACGACCTGGCGGGCGGCGCGGTAGATCAGCGCCGGCAGGTGAGCGCCGACCACGCGGAACTTGCCGCCGCCATCGTGCTCGATCAGCGCGAACGTCATGTAGAGCCGCAGGTTCATGCGTTCGAGGTTGCGGCACAGACAGCGATTCATCGCGATGTAGAGATCGGCCAGCGAGGCGTTGCTGCGCGACTCGAGCGTGCTGACCAGGCTGGCGCGCACCATCATCATCGTGAGCCCCGTGGTCACGCCGTGGCCCGACACGTCGCCGATCGCGAGCAGCCGGCGCCCGGCGTCGGTCTCGATCACGTCGTAGTAGTCGCCGCCGACCTCGGAGGCCGGGGTCATCTGGCCGGCGATCAGGTAGCCCGGCAACATCGGCTCGCGCGGCAGCAGCAGGGTCTGGATCTTCTGCGCGACCTCCATCTCGGCGAACAGCGCGTCGCGCGCGCCGCGAAGCTCGATGCGCGCGCGGCGCTCGTCGAAGAACAGCTTGCACAGCACGCGATTGAGCACCACGCCGATGAACGTGAGCTGGAAGAAGTAGATGAGGTTGGCGACCAGATCGTGGTCGTTGTAGAACAGCGACGTGACGATGTAGCCGGCGACGATCGCGGCCGAGGTTGCCACGATCCACAGCGCGTCGGCCGGGAACAGCGCGGTGAACGCGAAGTAGACCAGGAAGAACGCGAACAGAAAGCTCCCGCCGTTGGCGGCGACCAGCGCCATGATCGCCGAGGCGACCAGGCCGAACACGACGCCGACCAGGCCGAACATCGCGAGGTGGTAGTGGTGCCTGAACGCGCCGCGCGCGATCGCGACGCCGAGCAGGATCGAAGCGGCGATGCCGCCCACGACGATCCACACCGCGATCGAGAACGCGTCGCGCGCGGTGAAGTAGACGTACGACAGCACGGTCGTCGGCATGACGAACACGGCGATCCAGATCAGCACCACGGTGCGCTGCAGGATCACGTCGCGCTGGGCGCCGCGCAGCTCGTCGCGAAACGGCCCGCGCAGCTCCGAGCGCAGGGCGTCGCGGCCGATCCGCGTCGCGGAGGCGATCCGGCTGGCGCGCCGCGCTGGTCCAGCGGTGCTCGGGGACGCGGTCGGCGCTCTCGGTTGCCGCGGTTCGACAGGGAGCGGCGAAGGTTCAGGCATGCAGGCGCATCGTCGCATCCCGCGCGAACGGCTCCAAGATCGTTCATGCGAGGTGATCGAGAGATGCGTCAAAGGGTCAAAGGTAGGACCGTGAGAACCCGCCATCGACCGTCACGATCTCACCGGTCAAATTGCGGGCCAATGCACTGCATAGAAAGCTCACAGTGCCCGCGACGTCATCGTGTTCGATCGCGCGGCCGGTCGCGCTCCGCCTGGCCTGCACGGCGCGAGTCGCCTGCGCGTTATGCTCACCGATCGCGCGGATCGCACCATCGGTGGCGATCAGCGATGAGCCGACCGCGTTGACCAGCACGCCATCACGGCCGAGCTGCATCGCGAGATACAATACGGTGGATTCCAGCGCAGCTTTGGCGATCCCTGCGGCGTGGTAGTGAGGTGTCATCCGGTGGCTACACGCCGAGGTCAGCGCGACGATCCGCGGTGCTGTACTCCGTATCAGCAGGGGGTGGGCGTAGCGCGCCGCCGCGATCAGCGACCATGTAGTCACCGACATCATATGTTCGAAGTCGGCGCGCGACAGCTCGAGCAGCGAGCGCGCGAGCACACCCTGGGGAACATCGACCAGGCCGTGCACCATGAAGTCGAGCGCCGCGCCGCCGTGGCCCAGCGCCGCGAACGCGGCCGCCAGGCTCGCCTCGTCGGCGATCTCGACCGGGTACGCGGCGGCGCCGCGCTCCCCGGCGAGCTCGGCGATCGCCGAGAGCCGGCGCGGCCGGCAGGTCACCGCGACCGTCGCGCCGTGCGCGTGCAGCGCGCGCGCGACGTGGAACCCGATGCTGTTCGTGCCCGAGACGCCGAGCACGACCCCGCGCCGGCCGGCGAGCAGGCCGCCGTGCGGTGGCGGCGGCTCGAACGGCCGCGGCGGCGCGCGATCGATCACGGCGTCCTCCGGTGCGGCGGCTCCGGCGGAAACCACGCCTCGAGCGAGGCGATCCCGCGGTGCTCGTACTCGCCGATCGCCTTCTGGATATGCGCCGCCGCCTCCGCCGCCTGGATGCCGCCGACCCACATCGCCAGCCGCGCGGTCGCCTCGATCAGCTTGCCGCGCGCGACCCCGAGGTGCAGCAGGGTCTTGGCGAACATCGCCGCCGTGGCGTAGTTGCGCTGCGCACACAGCACCACCATGCCGAGCAGATAGTTCTCGGGCACCGACAGGTACCGCGTGTCGGATTCGAGCACGTGGTAGCCGTGCAGCGTCTCGCGCAGCACCGGGTGCTCGAGCCGATCGATGAACGCGGCGTGGCGCGCGCCGGCGCCGGTGCCGAACAGATCATCGAGGTAGGCGAGCGATTGCTTGTGGAGATCGTCGGCGTGATCGGCGGTCTCGTCGTTCGGATCATCGAAGCCTTCGACAGCACTGGGCGTTGCCATGATTTCATCTCCCTTGTCCGATGGGCATCACGACCAATTCGGCGATGACGATGTGGGCCGGCCGCGTCGCGATCCAGAGGATCGCGTCGGCGAGATCGCTCGGGGTGAGCCAGCGCGGCACCTGCGCGGCGATCTTGTCGCGGGTGGCGGCGAACCCGGCGACCTTGTCGTACAGCGGCGTCTCGACGAGCCCCGGCGCGAGCGACGTCACGTGGACGCCGCGCGGATCGAGCTCGAGCCGCAGCGCCTCGGTCGCGCGATCGAGCGCCGCCTTGGTCGCGGCGTAGGCGGCGAACCGTGCGTTGGGCGCGAACCGCGCCGTGATCGACGAGATGTTGATCAGGTGGCCGCCGCGGGGGATCCGCGGCGCGAGCTCGACCGCGAGCTCGACCGCGGCGTGCAGGTTGAGCTCGAACAGGGCGCGCCAGCCGGCGGCGCCGAGCTCGAGCGGCGACGCGTAGGCGGCCTCGCCGGCGTTGTTGATCAACAGATCGATGCGCGGGGCGCGGTTCTTGATCTCGGCGATCGCGCCGCCGCGGGCGCGCGGGTCGGCCAGATCGGCGCAGATCGGGATGAACCGGCCCTTGGCGCGGACGGTCTGCGCGGTGAGCGCGTCGCCGCGCCGGCCCAGGCCCACCACGGTCGCGCCCTCAGCGCACAGCCGGCGCGCGACCGCCGCGCCGATCCCGGAGGTCGCTCCGGTGACGACCGCGAGCCGCCCCTCGAGCCGGGGATCCCCGCTGCTCCTCGTGTCATCGCCCTCGAGTCCGCGTGGCATGAGACCTCTTTTTCCGTCTGGCGTGGCCGCCGTGGGGTCGTTGACTCCCGGTCGATGCTCGCGATGGTCAACAGTAATAGAGCGCGCCGGCGACGTTCATGCCGGCGCCGGCGGCGAGCGACATCACGAGGTCGCCGCGCGCGAGCGTGCGGTCGGCGCGGCGGGCGCCGAGCGTCGCGGCGATGCTGGCGCTCGCGGCATACCCGGTGACGTCGCCCGACCACACGAGCTTTTCGCGCGGCAGCTCGAGGCCATCGCACAACGCCTCGAGCATGCCGATGTGGGTCTGCGCGGGCACCAGCCAGTCGATGTCGTGCGGCGTGAGCCGGTTGCGCGCCATCAGCCGGCGGCCGGCGTCGAGCATGAGCTCGAGGCCGGCGAGCCCGGTGCGGCTGCCGCGCACGAACAGCGACCGGCCATCGGGGCCCCAGCTGGTGAGATCGGCCTTGCTCACCACGGTCGCGCCGAGCGAATCGACCACGCCCGTGCGCGGCGCCGCCGGCCGCTTGCGCAGCACGACCGCGCCCGCCGCGTCGCCGACGATGAAGCAGAACGCCGAGCGGTTGGTCTCGGCGGTGGCGAACCGGCCGCCCTGGTCGGTCGCGACCAGCAGCGCCGCGCGGTAGTCGGGGTTGTCGAGCATGGCGTCGACGAGCTCGAGCCCGCGCAGGAACCCGGCGCAGTACGTCGCCTTGAGATCGATCCCGATCGCGTCGTCGCGGCCGAGCTCGGCGAGCACCAGCGGCGCCAGATCGGCGACCACCGGGTTGGCCGGGTCTGGATAGTTCACCATCGGGATCGTCGAGCACGACGACACGACGACGAGGTCGATGTCGTCGCGCGCGACCGGGCCTGCGCCCAGCGCGCCCAGCGCGCGATCGATGGCCTCGCGCGCCATCGTCCAGGTGTTCTCGCCCGGCCCGCACCACGTGCGGCACACCATGCGGGTATCGGCGACCAGCGCCGCGTGATCGTCGCTGATCGGGAACCGGCAGCGCGCGAAGAACTCGGCGTTGTCGACGATCATGTGGGGGTAGGCGAAGCCGGTCGCGACGATCTCGGTGACCCGATCGCGCGGCGGCCGCGGTGCGCCGGCGAGCCGGGTCATGCGCGCGCGCGATCTGCCGGCGGGTCGCCGACCGTGTAGAGCGCCGCGGCGGCGTACCACCCGCCGCCCACCGCTGCCGAGAGCACCAGGTCGCCGGGCCGGATCGTGCCCGCCGCCACGTGGTGATCGAGCGCGACCGGGATCGACGCCGAGGACACGTTGCCGACGTCGCGGTAGTTGGTGAGGATCCGGTCGGGCGCGACCTCGAGCGCGCGGACGATTGCCGCCTGGACGCCGGCGGTGCCCGAGTGCGGGACGATCCACCGGATGTCGGCCAGCGTGAGCTGGTTGCGCGCCAGCATCCGCTGCGACACCTCGAGGATCGAGCGCGCCGCGAGCCCGCATAGCTCGCGCTGCTGGATGAACGTGCGGACCCAGCCCTCGTCGGAGATCTCCATGATCGCCGCGTGCTCGCCGTCGCTCGCGAGCTCGTAGTCGATGAGCCGGCCGCCGCGGCCGGCGTCGCGCGTGCCCTCGGGGCCGCGCTCGAGCACGAACGCGCCCGCCGCGTCGCCGAGGATCAGCGTGCCGCGGCTGCCCGGCCGGGCGCGCTGCGAGGTCTGCTCCGAGGCGATCACCAGCGCGCGCCGGTAGCGCGGGTTGCGCAGGAACTCGCTGGCCGTGCCCAGGCCATAGAGGAACCCGGCGCACGCGCAGCCGAGATCGTGGGCGAACGCGCGGCCGGCGCCGAGCTGGTGCTTCACCGTCGGGGCGAACTCCGGCAGGTAGCGGCGCTGGGTCCAGTTGGCGAGGATCACGAGGTCGAGCTCGCCGGCCGGCAGCTCGGCGCGCTCGAGCGCGCGGCGGCCCGCGAGCACCGCCATCTCGCCGACGCTCTCGCCGTCGCGCGCCCAGCCGCGGCGATGGACGCCCAGCCGCGCCAGGTCGGCGGGCTCGATCGGCTCGTCGAGCGCGGGCAGCGTGGCGTTGTCGTGCATCAGCCTGGGCAGGTAGCTGGCAAACCCGGTGATCCGGACATCGTGCGAATCTGGGTGCGAATCTGGCGGTCGCATGGGAGACTCCTAGCCGGCGCGATGCCGGTACTTGCCGGTGGGATCGAGCAGGTCGAGCAGGTGCGCTTCGTCGCGCGTGATCGGAGGGGTGAACGCGAGCTCGGGC
>Ga0302299_10000281_pt1 | contig 26268 bp, 15 predicted proteins | sample III_Fen_N3_4_FD_198795 | JGI IMG/M metagenome (GOLD analysis project Ga0302299, IMG submission 198795) | Peat permafrost microbial communities from Stordalen Mire near Abisko, Sweden - III_Fen_N3_4 | ecosystem: Environmental > Terrestrial > Soil > Wetlands > Permafrost | place: Sweden: Abisko...
GTGGGCGACCGCGAGCTCGCCCCGGCCCTCGGCGAGCTGGGCGCTGCCCAGGCTATGCAGCTCGCGGGCGACCTGCGGATGATTGAGCCCCAGCGCGCGCTCGTCGATCGCCAGCGCGCGCGCGAACCACGCCGCGGCGCGCGCCGGGTCGCCCTGCGCCAGGGTCGCCACGCCCATGCCGTGGACCGCCTGCGCGGTGCGCGGATCGTCGGGGCCGTGCGCGCGCTCCTCGATCATCAGCGCGCGCTCGAAGTGCTCCGCGGCGACGTCGATCTGGCGCTGCTCGTGCGCGATCCCGCCGAGCGCCTCCTCGAGCTCGGACTCGATGTCGGGGTCGCCGCCCATCCGCGCGATCGCCGCGGCCGCGAACGGCGCCATCGCCTGCGCGCGCGCGTACTCGGCCTTGCCAAGGCCTACCAGCGAGACCAGCGCGGTCCGCGCGCGCGCGGCGATCTCGTCGTGCCGGCCGGCCTCGGCGGCGAGCACGGCGGCCTGCAGCGTGGGCTCGGCGTGGGTCGCGTCGCCGAGCTCGACCTCGAGCGCGCCCTGCAGATAGTCGGCCTCGGCCTCGAACGGCCGGTAGCTCAGCGCGCGGGCCGCGGCCGCGATCGGCCGGACCCGCGCCAGGGCGGGCGCGTACGACCCGGTCTCGAACTTGGCGCGCGCATCGGCGAGCTGCGGGGTCAGCGCGGCGAGCCTGGCGCGGGTGGCCGCGTCGCGCGGCGGCGCGATCACCTGCTGCAGCGCCGCGACGTCGGCGCAGGCCGCGATGTCGGGCAAGCTGGCGGCGGCGCCCACGGCGCGGGTGAGCATCGCCAGGTCCGCCGTGGCGAGCGTGCCGATCAACGCGGCCGCGTCTTGGCGCCGGCGCTCGAGGCAGGTCATCCGCAGCTCGAGCATCGCCTCGGTCTGCTCGCCGAGGATCCGCGTGGCGCGGCAGGTCGCCGTGTGCGCCTCGGTCCACCGGGTGGCGTAGCGGTCGAGCGAGGCGGCGACCTGGCTGAACGCCTCGGTCGCGAACAGCGCGTGGGTCGCCGCGAACGCCGCCCGGAGCGCGGCGCGGCGATCGGGGGACCAGGTCGCCGCGTACGCCGCCGCGGCGCCGGTGCAGCGCTGGTCGATCGCGGGCGCGCTGTGCATCGCGTACCAGCCCACCACCGCGACGCCGGCCAGCGCGGCGGCGCCCGCCCACGCGCCCCAGCGGCCCGCGCGATCGGGCGGCGTCAACGCGGCGAGCAGCTCGGCGACCGAGCCGAACCGCGCGGCAGGGTCGGTGGCGAGCCCGCGCTGCAGCGGCGCGCGCAGCCAGCGCGGCAGCCGGCACGAACCGACCAGCAGGCGCAGGCGGGTCGCCCGCGCCCCGGCGTCGGCCACCTCGGCGCAGGTCAACCGCTCCCCGCGCAGCGCCGTGATCAGCGCCACGCAGAAGCTGAACTGATCGCTGCGCTCATCGGCGAGCGCCCCGTCGTACAGCTCGGGCGCCATGTAGTACGGCGTGCCGACCAGGATGCCGGGCACCGTCAAGTCGGGCTGCGCCGACGCCGCGGGCGCCGGCTGCGAGCGCTCCGGATCCGCCGGCTCGGTCGAGCTCCCCACCTCGGCCGGATCGGCCGCCGCTGGCCGCGGCTCCGTCACCGGGCGGATCGGCGGGGGCATCTCGCGGGGGCTCGCCGCGCGGGCGAGGCCGAAATCACCAACGCAGACCCGGCCGTTGTTGCCGATCAGCACGTTCTCCGGCTTGAAGTCGCGATGCACGATGCCGGCCGCGTGCGCCGCCGCCAGGCCCGCGCCGGCGGCGCGAAACACGTCGAGCACGGCGCGCTGCGAGCGCGGCACCGCCAGCCAGCGCGCCAGGGTCTGGCCCTCGACATACTCCATCGCGATGAAGATCTGATCCCCGAACGAGCCCACGTCATGGACCGCGACCACGTTCGGATGCGCGAGCCGCGCCATGGCCTGGGCTTCGCGCCGCAGCCGGGATTGCATGTAGCGATCGCCCCACCGCCGCAGCACCTTGACCGCGACCATCCGGCCAAGCTCCGGATCCTGCGCCGCGTAGACCGCGCCCATGCCACCGGCACCGACCTCGCGCGCGATGACGTAGCGGCCGACCTGCGCGCCGATCGCGAGCATCGAGGGCCGCGACGCGACCGCGCCACGCGTCGCGGCCGCTGGCTCAAGCGGCGACGGCGAGCCGGTGTGCACCAGCGCCCCCAGCGTCGCGCGGCAGGGACCGCAACGCGACGCGTGGCGCCGGACGATCGCGCGCGTGGTCGCGTCCGCGCGGCCATCCACGAAATCGATCAAGATCTCGATTCCCGGACACCCATCCGCCATGGGGGCGGCCCTACACGCGCACCAAGCGCCGGACGCGCTCGAGGCGATCAACCATCGGGATCGGGCTCGCACAGACAACGAGCGAGTCGCCGACCCTACCAGCAGCTTCCATCACGCCCACAATAGCATCGATCGCCCTCGCGGCAGCGGGTATTCGCCTCATGCCATCCCCCCGTCCGACTGTCTCTCGCGCAGCGCCGGTCTCGAATGCAACTCAATCAATCAAGAACTGTCGATCAAAGGGGTTCGGGAGGGCTGGGCCGGGACAGGCGGGGACAAAGTCTACCGCGGGCGTCGCGGCGCGTCGTCCGCTCGACGTCGACCTGGGCCTTGACCGTGACGGCCGTCGTCGCGGTTTTCGTGGTACGTGGCCGTGAACGTTGAGCCTCCGGACGCGATCTCCGCTCGCCCAGATCGCATCCACCGATACGAAGCGCTCGCTGGTGCGTGCGCCCGAGACGCTGGTCTGGAGCACCGCCGGCTGCCCAAGATGGGGCTCACGTAGTCGGCCGCCCCCCGATCCGTCGCCGAGGGGCGCCATCGAGCGCGAAACGGTCCGCAGCGCATCGCTGGAGGCCGGCGGCGGTAGCGGCAGCGGGTGCCGCCAAGCGATCGGATGGTGGTGGCAGCAGGGCTGCTGTCGGACCCGTCATGTCCAGCAATGCTGCCGAGCGCAATCGGCTCGGCGACATCCTCTACAGCCTCCAACGCAGCTGACCTGGGGCCGGCGACGCGCCGGCTTCTCACCTCGTGACGGGGTCTGGCTCGTCAGGAGCCCGGCCGGATCGGCGCACCGCCTGGCAGGCCGACAGAACCGAGATCAGCGCGTCGCCGTGGCGAACCGCCGCGATCGCGTCGTCGGCCACCTTGGGTGGTTCCTGGACTCGTCGGCGGCGGTTACCGCCGGCGGGTCGCCATGGGCTTGATGCTGGTCGCCGGACGGCGCGCGCAGACTCTCAGTGGCCCTCGTGAAGCGTGGCAGTCAATCTATGAGTGCACATCAGGTGCTCGTTGGCTTCGGCGGCCGCGGTTCACGGCTGCGTCGCGTCAGGCCATACAGCAAACCGATCTCGCGATCGAGGATCGCGCGAGCAGGCCCACTATCGATCGGCCAACCCCACGCCTCCGCGACATCGAGCGCGCCGCGGATCTCGCCCGCACTACCATGCGCCATGTCGAAGAACCGTCTGGGATCGCGGCCACTGCGGCGGCTGCCTTCGGCGATGTTATGCGCAACGCTACTCGCGGCGCGTTCTACTTGTTCCGCGGCATCGGGGCTGTGCTTGCGCAACTGCGCGACGACGGGACGGAGCGGCGGGGGGAGGAGGCAACTTGGCGAACAAACCTGCGGCGTTGCCCCGGCCGCCGCCCAGGGTGCAGGCTCGCGTGTCCACTATCATTGCCATTGCAACGAGCCAATCCACCTCGCCCAGTTCATCAATCGAGGGCGGCGCCTGCGCATCGCCGCGCGCGCGGCACGCGGGTTGGCTCATCGATCTCGCGCGGTCTCGTGACGCAGCGGACCATCGTCGCGCACCGCTCCGGTGGGCGACGATGCCTCGCGCCGCCGTGGGCCGACTCGAGCCGCACTGCAGCATTGCCGCGATCCGTCACGCCGAGAACGGACTACCGGTCCCATTGCAGTGTTTCGTCGTGCTGGAGTACGGTGGCTGCTACTCCTTGGAGCTCAGGCAGCCCGCGGGTTGTCAGTCTCCCCTTACATTGAAGAGGATCGTCGATGAAATTCAATCGTGTGGGCCGGGCAGTTTGCGTAGCCGTGGCCCTTGCTGCACTGGCGTGCGGCGATAGCAATCCATCCACCCCGCAGGGCGATGCCGCCCCGCAGGGCGATGCCGCCCCGCCGGGCGAAGTCGCCCCGCGTGGACTGAGCTACGCGCAGGCCGATCTCGCGGCCACCGTGGGCGTGGCGATCGCGCCGGATGTGCCCGCGGTCACAGGCACCGTGACGTCATGGTCGGTGAATCCGCCGCTGCCCGGTGGCTTGAGCCTCGACGCGAGCGGCGTGATCAGCGGGACCCCCACGGCGGCGTCGCCCGCCGCGACCTATACCGTCACGGCCGCCAACAGCGCCGGCGCCACGGACGCCGCGCTGCAGATCACCGTGACCGCGCCCCAGGCCGACGCGTGTCGCGAGATCCCCGCGTTGCCGCCGGCCTACACGAGCTGGCCCGCGCTCGAGCCGGCCGTCGCGCGGGACGCCGACATCGAGGCGCAGGTCGCCGGGATCGTCGCGAAGATGACGCTGGCGCAGAAGGTCGGCCAGATGGTCCAGGGCGAGATCGCCGGCACGTCGCCCGCCGACGTCTCGACGTACTTCCTCGGCTCGATGCTCAACGGCGGTGGCTCGTGGCCGGCCGCCGCGCGTCACGCCTCGGCGCAGGCCTGGCGCGCGATGGCCGACGCCTACTTCGATGCGTCGCCATCGATCGACGGCGTCAAGATCCCCGTGCTGTGGGGCATCGACGCCGTGCACGGCAACAATAACGTGTACGGCGCGACGGTGTTCCCGCACAACATCGGCCTGGGCGCGGCGCACGACGCGTGCCTGGTCCAGCAGATCGGCGCGGCCACCGCGGCGGAGGTCCGCGCCACCGGTCAAGACTGGGCGTTCGGCCCGACGCTGGCGGTGGTGCGCGACGACCGCTGGGGCCGGACCTACGAGGGGTTCTCCGAGGACCCGGCGATCGTCCGGTGGTACGGCGAGGCCGCGTTCAAGGGGTTCGGCGCGATCGACGCCGACGGCAAGCGGCTCCACGGCGTGCTCGCCACCGCCAAGCACTTCATCGGCGATGGCGGCACCACCGCCGGCGTCGATCAGGGCAATAATCAGCACGCCGAGAGCGAGCTCATCAATCTCTTCGGCCAGGGCTACTTCGGCGCGCTCGGCCGCGGCGGCGGGCAGACCGTGATGATCTCGTTCAACAGCTGGAACAGCGGCACCGGCGACCACCCCGCCGAGGGCAAGATCCACGGCAGCAAGTACCTCATCACCGACGTGCTGAAGGGCCAGATGGGGTTCGACGGCCTGACCGTCACCGACTGGAACGGCCACGGCCAGGTGGTCGGTTGTACCAACAGCGATTGTCCCCGGGCGGTCAACGCCGGCATCGACCTGTTCATGATCCCGGCGCGCGGCGATCTCATCGCCTTCATCACGAACACGATCGCCGAGGTCGGGCTGCCGGCCGACGATCCGAAGCACATCCCGATCGAGCGCATCGACGACGCGGTCACCCGCATCCTGCGGGTCAAGGCGCGCGCCGGCCTCCTGGCGTCGCCGCAGAAGCCGTCGCAGCGCCAAGACGCCAACGACGCCGCGCTCCTGCATCGCGATCTCGCCCGCAAGGCCGTGCGCGAGTCGCTGGTGCTGCTGAAGAACGACGCCGCCGTGCTGCCGCTCGCGGTGCCCACCACCAAGCGGCTGCTCGTCGTCGGCAACGGCGCCGATAGCTTCGCCACCCAGACCGGCGGCTGGACGATCAGCTGGCAGGGCGCCGATCTCACCAACGCCGACTTCCCGGCCGGCGTTGGCGATACCGTGCTCGCCGGCATCCAGGCCGCGGTCGGCGCGGACAAGGTCGACGCGTTTGCGACCGCGGCCCAGATCGCCGCGGCCGCCCCGGACTTCACGCAGTACGCCGCGGTGATCGCGGTGGTCGGCGAGACGCCGTACGCCGAGGGCGCCGGCGACATCACGGCGAGCATGACGCTCGGCAAGCAGGGCAAGTACCCCGCCGCCGAGATCCAGGCCGTGCTCGCCCAGGTCACCGGCCACGACGTCCCGGTCGTCACCGTGCTGCTTTCGGGGCGCCCGCTGTGGGTCAACAAGGAGATCAACGCGTCGACCGCGTTCGTCGCAGGATTTCTGCCCGGCACCGAGGGCGCCGGCCTCGCCGACGTGCTGTTCCGCAAGCCCGACGGCTCGGTCAACTTCGACTTCTCGGGCAAGCTGTCGTACTCGTGGCCCAAGGCCGATTGCCAGACGCCGCTCAACGCGGGCGACGCGAGCTACGATCCGCTGTTCGCGCTGGGCTACGGCGCGAGCTATGCCGGCGGGCCGGTGCCCGTCGCGCCGCTCGACGAGACCGCCGGGCCGTTCGGCTGCGGCCAGACCGCGGTCGATAGCTCGGTGCTCCAGATCCACAACAACACCGGCGCCGTCGATCCGTACAACCTGTATCTGGGCGCGAACCCGAACTATAACCAGCTGGTCGAGTCGCCCGGCACGACGCTCAACGCGACGGTGGCCAGCGATGGCAACCGCATGACCGTGACCGGCAGCTCCACGCTGACCGTCGATCTGCAGGGCGATGGGCGGCGCGCGATCTGGGCCGGCGGCGCCGACGGCTTCGCGCAGATCTACATGCAGGCGCTCGCGTCCACCGATCTCACGTCGTTTCTCACCAACGACGGCGCCCTGGTGTTCCGGGGCATCCTCAACGCGCCGACCACGGCGCAGCTGACCGCGCAGGTCACGTGCGGGTACCCGTGCCTCGGCCAGGTCGACATCACCAGCCTGCTCGGCGCGGTGGGCGCGACGACCACGTTCAAGATCCCGCTGGCATGCTTCCACGCCGCGGGCGCGGACTTCTCGCAGATCAACGCGCCGTTCCAGCTGCAGACCGACCAGGCGCTCGACTTCACGTTCGCCGAGGTGAAGTGGGTGCAAGGCGCCGCCAACGATCCCGACGCGGCCGCGTGCCCGACCCCGGGCATGGCGCTCGCGGCGCCGCCGGGCGGCCGCGAGCTGTCGTTCCTTGGCCCCGACGACGCGATCCGCGCGCCGTACACGCTCTACATCGGATCGCAGGCCGACTACGCCGTGAAGGTCGAAGGCGGCGACCTCGGCATGCTGAACGGATCGAAGAACACCGCCGAGCCCACGGCGCCGTTCCTCCTGACGATCACCGCCGGCGATCCCGAGGGCGATGCGCCGCCGGTCACGGTCAACCAGCCCGGCGACGGCAAGGACACGGTGTGGCGCACCGGCGGCGCGCAGGTCTACTTGCAGGCGCCGGACCGCGACCTCATCACCCCCGCCAACCAGGGCTGGAACCTGAGCGGCTACGTCAACAGCGGAGGCATGCTCGCGTTCGACGCCAAGGTCAACGCACCGCCTCAAGGGAATGTCGCCGCGCGGATCGATTGCAGCTATCCATGCCGCGGTGAGTTAAATGCGACGGCGCTGTTCACCGACCCGACGCTCGGCGACGGCGACGCGCACACGTTCAAGATCCCGCTCGAATGCTTTCAGGGAGCTGGCGCGGACTTCACGCAGATCAACACGCCGTTCCTGCTGGCGACCGACCAGCCGTTCGAGCTGACGTTCGCGAACGTACGCTGGCTCCCGGGGCCGGTCACGGCCGACGCGGCGCACTGCACCAACAACACGCTCTCACCATGAGCGCCGGACTGCCCTGGCATTCTGATAGCGTGGTTGGGTGGAAGTTACCGAACCGAAGCGTTCCCACGAACCAAGCGAGCTCCCCACCGCCGTCGCCATGACCCCCGACGGGGTCACCGCGACCGATCGCGCCCGCGATCGCGCCAAGACCCGACGGCTGTACACGCTCGTGATCATCGCGATCGCGCTCGGCGTGGTGCTCGGGCTGTTCGCGCCGGACACCGGGGCGAAGATGAAGCCGTTCGGCGACGCCTTCATCAAGCTCATCAAGATGACGATAGGTCCGCTGATCTTCTGCACGGTCGTCACCGGCATCGCGGGCATGCAGAGCATGAAGGCGGTCGGCCGGGCGGGCGGCCTCGCGCTGATCTACTTCGAGGTCATGTCGACGGTGGCGCTGGTGCTCGGCCTCGTGATCGTCAATCTGATCGGGCCCGGCGTCGGCATGAACATCGATCCGAGCAAGCTCGACACGACCGCGATCAAGGCGTTCACCGGCGCCGGTCAGAAGCTGACGTTCACCGACTTCGTGCTCGACATCATCCCGGATACGATGGTCGGCGCGTTCACCCGCGGCGACCTGTTGCCGGTGCTGCTGGTGGCGCTGCTGGCGGGCTTCGCGCTCCACCGCGCGGGTGAGCGCGGCAAGCCGATCCTGCGCGCCGTCGAGCAGATCGGCCACATCGTGTTCGGGATCGTCGGGATCATCATGTACGTGGCGCCGATCGGCGCGTTCGGCGCGATGGCGTTCACGGTCGGCAAGTACGGCGTCGGCGCGCTCGCCTCGCTCGGCGCCCTGATGGGCTGCTTCTACGCGACCTGCCTGGTGTTCATCTTCGTCATCCTGGGTTCGGTCGCCAAGCTCACCGGGTTCTCGATCTTCCGGTTCGTCCGCTACATCCGCGACGAGCTGTTCATCGTGCTCGGCACGTCGTCGTCGGAGTCGGTGCTGCCGCGGATGATCGCGAAGATGGAGACGCTGGGCGCGAGCCGGCCCGTGGTCGGCCTCGTCATCCCCGCCGGCTACTCGTTCAACCTCGACGGCACGTCGATCTATCTCACGATGGCCGCGGTGTTCGTCGCGCAGGCGACCAACACGCCGCTGGGCGTGTGGCAGCAGATCGAGCTGCTCGCGATCCTGGTGCTGACCTCGAAGGGCGCCGCCGGGGTCACCGGCAGCGGCTTCATCGTGCTGGCCGCGACGCTCGGATCGGTCGGCCACGTCCCGACCGCCGGGCTGGCGCTGATCTTCGGCATCGACCGCTTCATGTCGGAGGCCCGCGCGCTGACCAACGTGATCGGCAACGGCGTCGCCACGCTGGTCGTCGCGAAGTGGTGCAAGTCGCTCGACCACAAGCAGCTGACCGACCAGCTGCACGCACCGTCGGAGTGACCGCGCGCTACAGCGTATCGCTCGCGATGCACACCTGCGCGTCGAACGCGGCGAGGCTGGTCGCCGGCGCCGCGTGGGTGCCGACGATGGCGCTGTCGTCCGGGGTCACCTTGCGCGCCGTGCAGGTCGACGGCTCGGCCACCACGGCCGGGAACGGCGTGTTGGTGATGCCGGTGATATCGATGTTGTCGATGTCCCAGCCGGTCAGCGCGGTGTTGTCGTCGCTGCCGAGCCGGAACCGCAGCAGCACCGACTGGCCGGCGAACTGCGTGCCGAAGTTGAGCGTGAGCAGGTTGCGCGCCGGGAACCCGGGGCTCCGGCCGCTGAACGCCCGGCGGCCCTCGAGCGGGTTGTCACCGCCGAGCGAGAGCGTGCCGGTGTAGCCCGGATCGACGCCGAGCGTCGCGACGTCGGCCCAGCTGGCGCCGCCGTCGGCCGAGAGCTCGATCACGCCGCCGTCGAACCACGCCGCGGCCGAGCCCTCGAGCGCGAACGCGTGCGAGATCTTGACGATGAACGGATCGGTCGGGCTGACCTGCAGCGCCGGCGAGACCAGCTGCGTATCGGACGGCTGGCCGGCGTCCTTGCCGAGCAGCGAGTGGTTGCCGGCGGCGTCGACCGTACGGCCCCACAGCGAGGTCGCGAGCGCGCCGGTCGGGGTCCACGGCGACTGCGTGGCCTCGACCGTATCGATCTTGGCCGCGGCGGTGAGCTCGTCGATGCCGGTGATCAGCGTGAGCCCGGCGGTCACGCCGCCCGGGCTGCACGTGCCGTCGCCCGCGAGCCGGACCGTGATCGTGATCGGCGTGTTGCGCGGCGCGGTCGGCAGCAGCGTGACCGGGATCGCCAGGTCGAGCGTGTTGAACGGGCTCACCGAGGGCAGGTGGATCGCCGCGCCGATCCGGACCCCGGTGTTGCCGGTCGTGGCCGTGACGCTGACCTGCTCGGCGTCGACGATGCCGGCGTTGACCAGGGAGACGTGCAGCGTGCCCGACTCGCCCGGATCGAGCACGCCGTCGTGGTCGCACGACACGCCGTCGTCGACCAGCGTCAGGCCGCTGACCTGGAGCCGCGCCGCCAGCGTGCCGCTCTCGACCACGCCGACGTTGGTGGTGACCGCGTTGCCGGGCACCACCGCGCACGTGCCGGCGCCGCGGCCGGCGAACGCCGCCGCCAGGAGGATCATGTCGTCGGTGTCGAGCGCGCTCGCCGCGGCGAGGATCGCGTCGCGCGCCTCGGTGAACGTCGCGTCGGGCGGCGTGAGCAGGAGGCCCGCCACCACGTAGTCCGACATCCGGCGGCGCGCCACCGGCACGTCGTGCGCGTCGATCAGGACGTTGAACGCCTCCCACAGCAGGCTGGCCCAGACCTCACCCGCGTTGTGGGGCTCGCTGTTGCGGCCTCCCGGGAAGCCCGGCGTGGTGGTCGGCAGCGGCACGCCGTCGGCGATGTGACGCAGGCTGAGCGCGTTCTTGGCGTGATCGATGCTGTAGGGGAACCGGCGGATGCCGTAGTACGCGTTGTCGGGGGTGCCGTCGTTCAGCGCGAACACGCCCTCTGCGTAGCTGCTGTCGCGGTTATCGCCCTCGCGCAGCATCAGCATGAGCGCGTTGAAGTCGCCCCAGCCCTCGCTCATGCCGCTGCACTGCCGCCCGGAGCCGCAGTCCGCGAGCCGGTGATGCAGGTAGTGGCCCCACTCGTGCGCCACCACGGTGTTGTCGACGTCGCCGTCGCGCTCGGGCCCCAGGCCGCCGGTGTTCCACAACAGCATCAGCATCTGCGGCGAGTCGCCATCCGACGGCGTGCCCATGAAGGCGTTATTGCGTTCGCCGAACGGCGCGCCGAACTGCGCGAGCAAGGTCAGCGGGTCACCGCCGACGCCGCCGCGGCCGTAGTTATCGACCTGGGCGTTGCCCGCCGCCTCGGTGAACCCGGAGTCGTACCACCAGTCGTGCATCCAGTTGGTGAGGAAGAACGAGTTGACCGTGCCGGCGTGGAGCTGGGTCTCCGCCGACAAGGGCTCGATCGTCGGGTCGTAGGTGTAGTTCAGCACGCGGCCGGCGCGGACCTGCGGCCGGATCTCGCCTTCGTCGAACGTGCCCGAGCCATCGAAGTCCGAGAACGCGTCGACGTTGTTGCCCGACGTCGTCGTCGCGTCGTCGGCCAGCCACTTGTCGTGGGGCTGGTTGAACGCCTCCATCACGACCAGGTTCTGCTTGGAGAACCCGGGCGCGAAGCCGTTGGGGAACCCGGCCGGGTGCGGCGCCCAGCTGTCGAGCGCACCGTCGATCGGGCGGCGGTTGCCGGTGGTCTCGGCGTAGGCGCGGTAGACGTAGGCGTCCGCCTGGATCAGATCGGCCTCACCGAGGATCTGGTGATCGGCGTCGCCGACCAGGTAGCTGCGCCACACCGGAACGAGCGTGGGCTTGCCCTGGGGGTCCGGCGGCGCGGCGCCGCGGACCTCGAGCGCCCAGGCCGGCACGAGCGCGTCGCCGACCTTGGCGAGCTCGCGCCGCGCGCGCACCTTGGTCACCTTCAGCGCGGGATCCGCGGCCACGGCGAGCGTCTGCCAGCCGGCCTGCGCGGTCGCCGCCGCGAGCTCGGTGACCGCCGGCCGCGCGCGCGCCGCGCTATATAGATGATCGAGCGCGCTGTTGAGCACCTCGCTCGGCGACGACGCGAACTGGGGCTTGTTCACCGCGCCGAGCAGCGTGCCGGCGACCGCGGCGAGCGAGCCGTCGGGGTGCATCATCACGCGGAGCTCGCCGCCGTGGACGGGGATGCCGTCGACCTGCTGGGCGAGCTTGACGACCGTGGCGCCGTTGCGCAGGCGCTGGGTGCCGTTGCCGACCAGCGCCATCGATGGCACCTTCTGACCCCACAGCGGCGCGAGCGCCGCAACGTGATCGCGCGCGGCTTGCTCCGGCGGCTGGCCGGCGACCGCGGCGCGCGGAATCAGCGAGCGCATCAGGCGAGGCGCGCCGGAGGCGTCCTTGGCCATCACGGTCATGCCCAGGTCGACGGCGGTCTGATCGGTCGGCGCGGCCGGTTGATCGCCGCCAGGAGCGGCGGGGTTGGAGGGATCGGTGGGGTCGGGGTTCGACGGTGGCGTGGTAGGCGCGTCCACCGCACACGCGGCGGCAAACATCAGGGAACCGAGAGCGAGCGAGCGCAAACGAAACATGCAGTGCCTCCTTCGACGACGGTCGCCATCCTGCATCAAGCAAGTTCGTGGAGGGGCGTTTCGCCACTAACTCGCGATGTGATTGCGTATTGTGGAGGTCGCAGTCTCGATCCCCCACATGGTGGGCGGGCCGCGCTGGCGACCAGTATGGGGGCGAGCTCGCCGAGCGCCGCAAACCACGCCTGACAGCCTGCGCCCTGTGGATATCAGTTTGTCGGACTGTCGAAATCCGCTGTTCGGGTATCGTGATCACGGTTTCTGCATCCTGGTTGGTTTAGATTGCCGATGCCAACCAGCCGCACGTCTCGTCGAGGGGGTTTCATCCATGGTCCGGTCTCGTCCGATTGCCCTGTCATCGCTTCTATTTGCGGCCGCGTGTGCCGCAGGTTCATCCCCCACGCCGCCGTCCGGTGGATCCGGGGATCCGGGGTCCCCGGGCTCGCCGGCGCCGAGCCAGCCCGCCTCCGCGAATGATCAGGCCGCGACCGCGCTCGGCGTCTCGATCGTCTCGAGCGACGCCGCGGGCGTGCCCCGGTTGATCCGATCGATCGTCCCGCGCGCCGCGCCGGCCGGGATGGCGCCCCAGGCGATCGCCCGCGACCACGTCGCGGCGCTCGCCGCGCTGTGGGTCCCCCAGGGCAGCCCGATGGCGCTCGTCGAGACCGCCACGCAGCGGCTGCGCAACGGCGCCACGGTCGTCAAGTTCGACCAGCAGATCGACGGCGTCGTGGTCCACGAGGGCGAGCTCGGCGTCCTGCTCCACACCGACGGCGCGCTCGCCGCGGTGTCGGGCACCCTGCTGCCCCAGACGATCAAGCCCGCGTTCGTGTCGTCGGCCAGCCAGGCGGTCGGCCGCGCGCTCGACCAGCTCTACGGCAAGGCCCGGCCGCAGCCGGCGATCACCGAGACCGGCGACGCCGCCGGCTGGACCACCCTCGCGATCGCCGCCGATCCGGTGGTCCAGATCAGCGAGGCCCGCGCCCGCCGCGAGGTAGCCCAGGTCAACGGCAAGACGCTCGAGGCCTGGTCGCTCGAACTGGTCGGCACGGCGGCCCCCGATCCGCGGGCCGATCTCAGCATCCCGCAGACCGCCGGCCATCGCTACCTGATCGGCGACGCCAGCGGCGACATCGTCGAGGACACCGACCTCGTCCAGCGCGACGCGTTCGTCTATCGCGTCTACGCAGATACCACCGGCAATCGCCGCCCGCTCGACGGCCCGCTCCAGAGCTTCGCGCCGCACCCCACCGGCGTCCCCGATGGCTCGCAGCCCGGGCTCATCCCCTCGAACCTGGTCGTCCTGGACTCGTTCAACGGGCCGCTCGACAAGTGGCTCCCCGACGACGCGACCACGACCTCGGGCAACAACGCCGAGGCGTTCGCCGACCTCGACGCCAGCGCGTCGTTCACCGCCGGCGACATCCGCCCCGAGGTCCGCGCCGGCCGCGTCCTCAACTACCAGTACGACCACCAGGCCGAGCCGCTCGCCACCGTCGACCAGTCCAAGGCCGCGGTGGTCAACGTGTTCTTCATCGTCAACTGGATGCACGACTGGTGGTACGACTCGGGCTTCACCGAGGCCACCCGCAACGCGCAGGCCAATAACTTCGGCCGCGGCGGCGTCGCCAACGATCCGCTGCTGGTCCAGGCCCAGGCCGGCGCCAACGCGGGCCTGCGCAACAACGCCGACATGACCACGCCGGGCGACGGCGGGCGGCCCCGGATGCGGATGTTCCTGTGGACCGCCGGCACCGCGACCTCGGTCGCGACCCCCGGCGGCCTCGTGGTCCACGGCGAGGCGTTCGCCGCCGGCCCGCGCAGCTTCGACCTGACCGGCGAGCTGGTCATCGGCGTCGACGGCACCGCGCCGACCAACGACGGCTGCCAGCCGCTGACCAACGTCGCCGGCAAGATCGCGCTGCTCACCTACACCGGCGTCTGCGGCTCGCTCGCGACGGTCAACAGCGCCAAGGCCTCGGGCGCGATCGGCGTGATCCTCGCCGACGGCGAGCTCGACAACCCGCGGTCGTTCGCGGGCAGCGCCCCGGCGAACCTCCCCGGGTTCCCGATCGGCAAGTCCGACGGCGACGCGCTGCGCGCGGCGCTGGCCGCGGGCCCGCTGACCGTCACGATCCACAGCGAGATCACCGGCGCCGAGCGCGACGGCGACTTCGACAACGGCATCGTCGCCCACGAGTGGGGCCACTACATGCACCACCGGCTGTCGTCGTGCGGCGGCACCGCGCAGTGCGGCGGCATGAGCGAAGGCTGGGGCGACTTCAACGCGCTCCTGCTGATGCTGCGCGAGGGCGAGAACCGCGACGGCGTCTACGCGATGGGGCCGTACGCGCTCGACGACGGCACGCCCAACACCGCCTACTTCGGCATCCGGCGGTTCCCGTACAGCACCGATCGCACCAAGAACGCGCTCAGCTTCCGCCACATCGGCGACGAGAACCCGCTGCCCACGACGACGCCGGGCCTCCCGAGCGGCGCCAACAGCGAGGTCCACAATACCGGCGAGATCTGGGCGACCATGCTGTGGGACGTCCTCAACGTGCTCGCCGACGAGCACGGCGTCACGATCGCGCGCCGCCGCATGACCGACTACGTGGTCGCCGGCCTGCTCATGATGCCCGCCAACGCGACGTTCACCGAGGCGCGCGATTCGATCCTCGCCGCCGCCAGCGCGCTCGACACCGACGACATGACCCTCATGGCCGCAGCGTTCGCCGGCCGCGGCGCGGGCTCGTGCGCGGTGGCGCCGCCCGTCACCTCCGCGACCAACGCGGGCGTCGTCGAGAGCGGCACGCTCGCCGCGGTCCTCCAGGCCGGCGGGCTCCGGCTGGCCGACGATGGCATCTCGTGCGACCACGACGGCGTGCTCGATCCCGGCGAGTCGGGCTCCTTGCACGTGACCCTGGCGAACACCGGCCTGTTCGCGGCCGACGAGGTCACCGTCACCGCGACGACGACCAACACCGGCGTGCGGCTCGGCGCGCCGCTCGACGTCGCGTCGGTGCTGCCGCACTCGAGCCTCGACGTCACGATCCCGGTCACCCTGCTGGCGTCGGCGCCGCGCAACACCCCGCTCACGATCACCGTGCACGTCGCCGGCCTCAACACCTGCACCCGCAGCGGCATCACGCTGGCGCTCACCGTGCCGACCGGCCTCGACGAGGTCGCCGGCGCGGCCAAGATCGACCACGTCCAGACCGTGATCACGCCGTGGACCAAGGCCGGCACCGCGGTCGCGACGACCTGGAGCATCGCGACCGACGCGACCGGCAACAAGGCGTGGCTGGGCGCCGACCTCCCGACCGCCAGCGATGCCCAGCTGGTCTCGCCGGCCCTACTGGTCAGCCCGACCGACCCGTTCGTCGTCAAGTTCTCGCACGCGTTCGACCTCGAGAACCGGTTCGATGGCGGCGTCGTCGAGCTCTCGACCAACGGCGGGACGACCTGGACCGACGCCGCGGCGCTCGGCGCGACGCCGGGCTACACCGCCGCGCTGCTGTCGGGCTCCGCGCTCGGCGGCCGCTCGGCGTTCACCGGCACGAGCCCGGGCTACCCCGCGCTGCGGCTCACGACGCTCGACTTCGGCACCCAGTTCGCCGGCCAGTCCGTGCTGCTGCGGTTCCGGGTCAGCAGCGATGGCAGCGTCGCCAACCGCGGCTGGCTGGTCGACGACATCGACGTCAGCGGCATCACCAACACGCCGTTCCCGGCGGTGGTGGCCGAGCCGTCGACCTGCACGGCGCGCAAGGCGGGCGACGAGGAGAGCGTCGTGGTCGCCACGCACCTGGCGCCCGTGACGAGCCTGGACGCGTTCGACGCGGACGCCTGCATCGCGCTCGACGCGCCGGCGCTGTAGGGATCGGCGGCGCCCGGCCGGGCGGCGCCATGCATGTCAGTCGTGCGGCGGGTAGAACCGCTGCTGGGCCCAGAGGGCCACGTGGACGAGCCCGATCAGCGCGGGGACCTCGACCAGCGGGCCGATCACCGCCGCGAACGCCGCGCCGCTGTGGATGCCGAAGCTGGCGATCGCCACGGCGATGGCCAGCTCGAAGTTGTTGGACGCGGCGGTGAACGACAGGGTGACCGACTGCTTGTAGTTGGCCCCCACCCGCTTGCTCATGACGAACGACAGCGCGAACATCACGACGAAGTAGATCAGGAGCGGCACCGCGATGCGGACGACGTCCAGCGGCAGCTGCACGATGGCCTCGCCCTTGAGCGAGAACATCACGACGATCGTGAACAGCAGCGCGACCAGCGTGATCGGGCTGATCCGCGGGATGAAGCGCCTCTCGTACCAGTCGCGGCCCCGGGCGCGCACGAGCACGCGGCGCGTGAGGTAGCCGCACGCGAACGGGACCCCGAGATAGATCGCCACGCTCCGGGCGATCTCGCCGATCGAGATGTGCACGACCGCGCGCTCGAGACCGAGCCAGGTCGGCAGCAGCGTCGCGAAGAAGTAGGCGTAGACCGAGAACAGCAGCACCTGAAAGATCGAATTGAACGCGACGAGCCCGGCGCAATACTCGGCATCGCCCTTGGCGAGATCGTTCCACACGATCACCATCGCGATGCAGCGCGCCAGCCCGATCAGGATGAGGCCGAGCATGTACTCCGGCCGGTCATGGAGAAAGGCCACGGCGAGCCCGAACATCACGAACGGCCCGACGACCCAGTTCTGGAACAGCGACAGCGCGAGCACGCGGCGATCGCGGAACACCTTGCCCATCTCGTCGTAGCGGACCTTGGCGAGCGGCGGGTACATCATGAGGATGAGGCCCGCGGCGATCGGGATCGACGTCGAGCCGATGCTGAGCCGGTCCAGCGCCGCCGTGACGCCGGGAGCCACGAAGCCGAGCGCGATCCCCGCCCCCATGGCGGCGAAGATCCACAACGTCAGGTAGCGGTCGAGCAACGCGAGCCTGCCGGCGACGCCGGTGCGGGGGGCTGCATGGAGATCATGTCGCTCACGACGCGCACGCGCTCGGACCACACGACCTGCGCAGCCTGGCGTGATCGGCGCGCAGCGCCCGCTCGGCGCCGAACGCCCGGGTCAGCACGTCCAGCGCCCCGGCGACCGTAGCGTGGTCCTGCTCGGTGAGCGCGTAGTAGACCCAGGTTCCCTCGCGCCGGCTGTCGACGATGCCCGCCGCCTTGAGGATGCCGAGGTGGCGCGACGCGGTGGACTGGTTGAGGTCGAGCGCCGCCTCCAGGTGACAGACGCACAGCTCGCCGTGAGACAGCAACGCGACGATGCGCAGCCGGGTCTCATCGCCGAGCGCGCGAAACAGCCTGGTCAAGGGCCGGACATCGATCGCGTTCGCGCTGGACAACATGGCATCGCTATATCACGATATCCGCATGTACACGAGCCTGCTGTTCCTGTGCGTCGCAAACTCGGCGCGCTCGCAGATGGCGGAGGGCCTGGCGCGCGCGCTGTTCGGCGGCCGGGTCCGGGTTGCGAGCGCCGGCAGCCAGCCCAGCCGGGTCCATCCCACCGCGATCGCCGCGATGCGCGAGGTGGGCATCGACATCACGGGCCAGCGCAGCAAGTCGGTGGACGAGATCGATCCCGCGAGCGTGGGCGCGGTCATCACGCTGTGCGCCGAGGAGGTCTGCCCCGTGTGGCCGGGCAAGATCACCCGCATGCACTGGCCGCTCCCCGACCCGGCGAGCGCCGATCCCGCCATGCCGGCCGAAGTCCTGCTCGCGAGGTTTCGCGTCGCGCGCGACGCGCTGCGCTCCCGGCTCTGGGCGTTCGCCCGCACGAACCTCCCCACGGCAGTCTCGCTGGGCCGGCCGACCGGCGACGAGATCGTGGCGATCGAGGCGCTGGTGCGCGAGGCCGGGCTGCCGGCCGAGGTGGTGCGCGAACGCTTCCCCGATGCCTACACCGTGGCGCGTCGCGACGGTCGGGTCGTGGGCGTAGCGGCGCTCGAAACCCACGATCGATGCGGCCTCTTGCGCTCGGTCGCGGTCGCCGCCACGGAGCGGGGCCGCGGCACGGGGACAGCGCTCATCGCCGATCGACTCGCCGCGGCCGCGGGCCACGGCCTGGAGGGCGTCTATCTCCTCACGACCACCGCGGCGCCCCTGTTCCGCCGGTTCGGCTTCGCCGACGTGGACCGAGCGAGCGCGCCGGCGGCGCTGGCCGCCTCGCCCGAGTTCGCGGCGCTGTGCCCCGCGTCTGCGGTGTGCATGCGCGTGACCCTGCCAGGCACGGCCGAGGCCGGCCCGACCGACCAATGATCGTGGAGATGCCCCGATGCCCCTCATCACGCTCCAGGATCCAGATCAGCTTCCCGCCCTCGACACCGCGTTTGCTCGTCGCCGACCGGCGAGCGGGCTCGGCCCGGACGACCCGCGGCCGAAGATCCTGCTGCTCTACGGGTCGCTGCGCGAGCGATCGTTCTCGCGGCACGCCGTGGAGGAGGCGGCCCGGCTGCTGCAGCTGTTCGGCGCCGAGACCCGGATCTTCGACCCGCGCGAGCTGCCGCTGCCGGACCTGGTTCCCGGCGACGACCACCCGGCGGTCCGCGAGCTGCGCGCGCTATCGATGTGGTCCGATGGCCACGTGTGGTGTAGCCCCGAACGCCACGGCCAGATCACCGGCCTCATGAAGCTCCAGATCGATCACCTGCCGCTGGAGATGAAGGGCATGCGTCCGACGCAGGGCCGGACCCTCGCGGTCATGCAGGTGTCCGGCGGATCGCAGTCGTTCAACGCGGTCAACACGCTGCGCGTGCTCGGTCGCTGGATGCGGATGTTCACGATCCCCAATCAGTCGTCGGTCGCGATGGCGTACAAGGAGTTCGACGAGGCCGGCCGCATGAAGCCGTCGAGCTACTACGATCGCATCGTCGATGTGATGGAGGAGCTGGTGCGCTTCACGGTCCTGCTGAGGCCGCACGCCGCGCAGCTCGTCGATCGCTACTCCGAGCGCAAGGCCGCGGGCCGGCCGGTCGATCCCGCGACCGACCTGTCCGCGATCGCGATCCGGCGGCCGTGATCGGCGGGCGCAGGACCCGCCCCCGGCGACGCCGATCGGTCGCGAGCGAGCCAGCGACTCCCAGGTTCTCGCACGCCGCGGTGCGAGTCGTTCCGCGCGTGGGCTCGCGCTCACGGCGGCGCCCGCGAGGTCGGCGCGGTCGGGGTGGTAGGCTGGGAAGTCCGTGTGACTGGTGACGACAAGATGGAGGCCTTCGCGGCGTGGCAGCGCGCCTGCGGTTGCGAGCTGACCGGCGGCGAGCGCTCGCTGATCGCGGGCTTCCTCGCGCTCGCCGGGCGCGAGCCGGTGACCCCCGAGCACATCGCCCACGGCATCGAGCTCGCGCGCGGCGCGGCGATCTCCGACCGTACCCGGCTCGAGCAGCTCGGCGCGCAGCTGCTCGCGTTCGAGGCGGCGCGGGCGGCGGTGAGCCCGCCACCGCTCATCACGCTCGACGAGCCACCTCTCGTCGAGCGCGACGAGCCACCTCACGTCGAGCGCGACGAGCCACCCCACGTCGAGCGCGACGCGCCGCCCCCCGTCGAGCGGGACGCGCCGCCCCCCGCGGTCAGCGCGCCGCTCCACATCATGATTCGCTCGACGACCAAGATCGCGACCGTCGCGCCGGCCGCCGTCGCCGAGGCGACCCGCGAGCCCACCGACGAGCTCGACGCCACGCCCCCGGCGGCCGCCGGGCCGCGCCGCTGGTCGCCGCGCGTCGGGATGCGCACGCGGGTGGCCACCGTCGCGGCCCTCGCAGCGCTCGCCGTCGCCGCTGCGATCTACCCGCGCCACGACGAGCCCGCCCCGGCGCCGGCCGCGCGCGCCGCCGCCGACCCGCCGCAGCGCTTGCGGCGCCTCGCGCTCGCGGTCCGGCTCCCGCCCGGATGGCGCGAGGCCGGCGACGCCGAGCTCGGCGCGTTCACCAGCCAGCGCGATGCCACCGTGGTGTTTCGCGGCCAGACGCCGGTCGACCCCGAGCACGGCATCTTCATCGCGGCGTCCACCGCCCGCGGCGATGATCTGATCGCGACCGCGCGGACCGCCGAGCGCGGCGTGATCCGGCAGCTCGGCATCGCCGCCAGCGCGTATCATCCGGCCGGGTGTGCCCAGGTCGCGATGGGCGGGGGGCGCGCGGCGCGATGTCGCGGCATCGCCGAGCGCGGCGAGGCGGCCGTCGGCGTCGAGATCTACGTCCGCGTCGTCGCCGGCCGCACGATCGTCGCGCTGTCGCTCGCCCGGACCTCGCAGGCCAGCGCCTCGGCCGATGCCGCGGCGATCGTCGCGTCGTTCACGCCTTGACCGCCGGCCCGGCGTGCATGGCGGCGAGCTTGGCGACGTCGGAGCCCGGGAACTCGGCGACGATCTTGCGGTAGATCTCGCGCGCCCGCTCGGGCTGGCCGAGCGCGTCGGCGTGGAGCTGCGCCAGCGCGAGCCACGCCTGGCCCACCGCGCGGCCGTTGCGTGCGCACGCCTCGTCGAGCAGGCGCTGCGCGAGCGGCAGCTTCCGGGCGCGCGCGGCGGCCTTGCCCAGCATCACCAGCTGGCGATCCTCGATGCTCGCCGCGCTCCAGCTCGGCCGCGCCTCGTAGATCCGCAGCGCGCGCACGAGCTCCTCGGCCTTGAGCGCGCTCGCCAGCTTGGCGGCCTCGGCGCGCTCGCGCGGCGCCACCAGCGTGGCCAGCGCGCCGGGCTCGGCGGCGTCGGCCGCGGCCTCCGCCCCGCCGCGGTTCGCGAGCTTGCGGCGGCCCTCGGCGATCACGTGGGGATACAGCGGGTCGACGAACAGGTCGGCGCTGCCCCAGCCGAGCAGGTCGCCGTGAACATGCGCGAGCATGCCGATCGCGTGGCCGAGCATCGCCAGGCCCGCGAGCATCGGCAGCTGGGCCACGGCGTCGCGCACGACCGGCGTCGGAATGGCGTGCTGGATCGAGCTGGCCGCCGCGGCGCCGAGCACCGCGACCGCCGCGAATCCGAGCGCCGCGACCAGCGCGATCGCGTAGGTCTTGCCGAGCCGGAGCATCGACTCGAACGTCCGGAACGGATTCACCAGATTGGCGAACGAGATATCGGTGACCGCGACGGCGAGCACGAGCGGCACGTAGATCACGGCCAGCGCCGCGAACAGCCAGAGCGACCAGTCGTGGCGCGCCGCCGGCCCGGGCAGCCCCAGCAGCAAGCCGTAGGTCACGCCGGGGAGCCACACGAACACGGTCGCGACCACGGTGTGCGCGAACCGCAGCAGCTTGCCCGCCTCGGCGCCCCGCGCGGTCCGATCGATCGTCGCGAGCACGTAGCCGGTGATCAGGCCGGTCCGCGCGATCCGGACCCCCAGGTCGAGTTGGTGGGGCGAGGCCTCGACCATGCTGGCCAGGAGGCCGGTCGCCGCGAGCGCGCTCGCCATCGCGATCGCCAGCGACAACCCGGCGTCGAACGGATAGCGCACCGCCGCGCCGAGCCAGTACGCGCGCGACTTCGACTTGCGAGCCACCGTGAGCTGGCGCGCCGGTCCGCCACACGCGCAGCACGTGAACAGCTTGAGCAGCCGCGCCGTGCATGCGCCGCACAGCGCTCGCCGGCATCCGTCGGTCCCGCACTGCCAGCCGGCGAGCGCATCGGGGTGCGTGGTGCAGCACAGCGGCGGTCGGGTCACGGGGCCTCCTTCGCGGTCAACCACTCGACCTCGACGACATCGAGCGCGCGGTCGACCTTCTCGAGCGCGATCTCGACGCGCTCGGCCGCGAGGCCGGCGATCGCGAGGTTGCTCACCAGCTCGAACGCGCGGTCGCGATCGACGGTGACGCTGTACGCCTGGCCGCGCTCCGCCGCGAGCACGTGACCGAGCGCGCGCACGACGTGCTCGCCGTCGTCCGTCAGCGCCGTGCCCGCGCGCTCGAACAGCTGATCGCACAGCAGGATCAGCACGACGTGATGATCGCGCACCGACACGGCGATCGCGCCGGTCGCGGTCAGCGGCCGGAGCCGGTCGTGCAGCGCGGCCAGCTCGTCGGGGCTCGGGTCGACCGCGGCGCGCGGGGTCAACGCGGTGGCCGCGGCGCCGCCGAGAGCGAACAGCTCGAGCCCCTGCACGGCCGGCGCGTGCGGCGGGTCCGCCGCCGCACGCGCCTCGACGGCCCGCGCGCCGCCATCGGGCTTGGTGACACGAGCATCCGCGCCCACCCCAGGGTCCTGCTGGAGGTGCACCTGGGCCGCCGCGTCCGCTGCGCTCGCGACCCCGTCCCGCTGCGTCGCATCCGCTGCGCTCGCGGCGCCGGCTTCGCGCACCGCCGCCGCGGTCTCCTCGCCACCCGCGCCGCCGCCTGCCGGCGCCGCGCCGGGATGCCGGCGCTCGCGGGCCCAGTTGAGGATATTTCCGTCCTGGCGATCGGCCCAGCCGGCGTAGCTCGCCCGGCCCTCCGCCGCCTCCTCGCCGCGCAGCCAGGCCAGGGTCTCCGGATCGGCCTTCTTGCCGCGGTTGCGCTTGAGCCAGCCGGCGATCCCGCCGCGGGTGACCACCACGAGCTTGCCGGCGGTCGCGACGTTCTCGCCATCCAGATCGATGCCGTGCGCGAGCGAGGCACGCGCGGCCTGGATCGTCCGCTCGCCGGGATCGTCGCCCTCCCCGGCCGCCGCCAGCCCGAGCGCGTGCATCCGGTTGGTCCGGATGCCGTTGATCTCGTCGACGTCGAGCATCGCGACCCGCTCGATCGCGCCGCCGTCGCCGGGGTGGCCGAAGGTCGGTGCCTCGGCGGCCGGCGCCGCCAGCGCGCGATGGATCGTCGCGCCCCCAAAGACACCGAGCCCCACGAGCCACCCCGAGGCGACACAGTGCGACGCGTGGTCGCGCAGCCACCGCGCGGCCGTGCGCCGAAGATCTCGCAGCGCGCGGATCTGCCGCCCGACCCACGCCGCTACCTGCCAGACCTTCGCACGCATGGCCCGCACCGTAGTCGATCCGGTCGTGCCGCTCGGGCCCGCCCGAGGGCGCGACCAGGGTCTGGTCGGTTACGCCGCGCGCGGCTCACGCTGGACGAGCGAGCCGGCGGCGCCGCGCGGGGGCGGTGGCCAGGTGGCCGGCCGCGACCGCCAGGCCGAGCCCGAGGCAGAGCGCCCAGAGGGTCGGCGCCCCGAACCGCTCCATCACCTGGCCGCCCAGGACCGGCGACAGTCCCATGCTCATGCCCCACGCCATGGCGAACGCGCCGTGGTAGCGGCCGCGCAGCGCGACCGGCGCCAGATCGGAGACCAGCGATGACGCGACCGGAAACCCGACGACCTCACCGACCGTCCAGAACCCGGCGCCCGCGAGATAGAGCACGAAGCTCCACGGACCGGCGCCGCCGAGGCCGTGCGCCGCCAGCGCTCGCGCCAGCTGCGGGATCACCGCGTTGACCCCGTAGCCGATGCCGAACAGCACCGCGGAGCCGGCGAGCAGGTGCGAGCCATCCCAGCGGCGCAGCCGCGGCGTGAGCCACGGCTGCAGGATCACCACGCCGGCGCAGTTGAACGCCATCAGCCATGCGAACGCCCGCGCGCCGTGACCGTGCGCCGTCATGTCGAGCGGCAACGCCAGCTGGAGCTGCGTGAACACCACGAGCGCCACCAGGTGCAGGCCGGCGAACGCCATGAACGTCCCGTCGGTCGCCACCCTGGCGAGCCCGCGCAGCACGGGATCGTGGTGCGCGGCGGCAGGGCGGGTCTCGGGGACGCGCCACGCGGTGAGCCCCGCGCACACGAACGTCGTGCCCGCGTCGGCGAGGAACAGCAGCCACAGATCGCGATCGGGCACGATCCCGCCGATCACGAAGCCGATCGTGAGGCCGAGGTTGACCGCCCAGTAGATGAGGCCGTACGCGCGCGACCGGTCCTCGATCGGCACCACGTCGGCGATCGCCGCGCTCGACGCCGGGTAGTACAGCTGCTGGGTCCCGCCGCCGACGAACGACAGCCAGAACAGGAGGTGCACCGAGCTGACCAGCGCGATCGCCAGCACCGCGAGCCCGCCGAGCACGAGCCCGAGCAGCATCGTCGTCCGCCGGCCGACCCGATCGGCGAGCACACCCGCGATCGGCGAGGCGATCCACGATCCGAGGCCCCAGGCGCCGACGATCCAGCCCGCGGCCGCCGTGGTGACCCCCAGATCGCGCGTGAGGTGGAGCGCCAGGAACACACCGACAAAGCTCGCGGCGCGATTGACCAGCGTGCCCCAGAACAGCACCCAGAACACCGGCGAGAGCGTCGAGCGCGACGCGCCGTGGCCGACCGTCATCCGCGCTCTGGGTTGCACGCCGGGCGCCCGCCACGGCCGGTCTCGACAGCCTGATCCGTCACCCACGCAGCTTGCGCCACGGTCCGGGAGTGCGCCAGTGTCTGGTCGACCACAACGCGATGCGGCGCCGCCGGTCCAGCGAAGCGGCCCCCCCGGGTTGCGATAACCTGCCGCGCATGCACGCCTTGGCCCTCCTCATCGCACTGACCAGCATCGTCACCAATGCCCGCGTCGCCGTGACCGATGGCAAGGACACCACGACACGCACGCACGACGTCGTGGTCGTCGATCCGAAGACCGCGCGCGCGAAGTTCATCAAGGCCGGGACGCCGCTGCCCGACAGCGACCGCGCGATCTTCGTCGAGCTCCTGGAGCCGCCGGCCGGCCGCCTGGCCAACACCACCGGCCTGCCCGACGCGTTCGACCGCCCCGGGATCGAGAAGCTGCTCGACAACGAGCGCGTGACGGTGTGGCGCTACACGTGGCAGCCGCACAAGCGGACGCCGATGCACTTCCACGCCACCGACGTGGTCGTGGTGTTCACCGCCGATGGCGTGCTCGAATCGTTCACTCCCGACGGCAAGACCGCGATGAATCCAAACTCGTTCGGCCTCGCGAAGTTCAGCCCGCGCGGCCGGGTTCACCAGGAGGAGCTGGTGAAGGGCAACGCGAGCGCGGTCATGGTCGAGCTCAAGTAGCGCGCCGCGGCCGGCTACTTGGTCACGAGCTGGAGCGCGACGGCGATGGTCTTCTGCACGGTCTTGCCGGCCAGCACCGCCTTGACGGTATCGACGCCGAGCGAGCCGATCAGCGCGGGCTGCTGCGCGACCGTGGCGGCCAGCGTGCCGGCCTTGACCGCGGCGACCGCGTCGTCGGTGGCGTCGAAGCCGATGACCTTGATCTTCTTGCCCGAGCCCTGGATCGCCTTGAGCGCGCCCAGCGCCATCTCGTCGTTGTGCGCGAACACCGCGTCGATCTGCGGCTGGGCCTGGAGGATGTTCTCCATGACCGACAGCCCCTTGGCCCGGTCGAAGTCGGCGACCTGGCGCGCGACGACCTTGATCCTCGCCGCGGTCATCGCGTCGTTGAAGCCCTTGCCGCGATCGCGCGCGGCCGACGTGCCGGCGATGCCCTCGAGCTCGACCACGGAGCCCTTGCCGCCGAGCGCCTTGGCGATGAACTCCCCGGCCAGCTTGCCGCCGGCGACGTTATCGGACGCGATGTGCGACGCGACCGTGCCGCTGGCCGCGCCGCGGTCGAGCGTGATCACCGGCAGCTTCTCGCGGTTCGCCAGCTTGATCGCCGCGCCCACCGCGTTCGAGTCGGTCGGGTTGATGAGGATCGCCGCGACCTTCTGCGAGATCAGATCCTCGACGTTCGACAGCTCCTTGGCCGAATCGTTCTGAGAGTCGAGCACGACGAGGTCGATGCCCGCGTCCTTGGCTTGCTTGATCGCGCCGTCCCGCAGCTTGACGAAGAACGGGTTGTTGAGGGTCGAGATCACGAGTCCGACCTTGGGCTTGGCGTCCGCGAACGCCATCACCGGAGCCAGGGTCAGCGCCATCAGGAATGTCAGCAATTTCTTCATACAGACTCCTCGAGGTATCGGTCAGACGAAAAACGAATGCTCATGATTCAGTTTTCCGGTCGAGCA
>Ga0302299_10000282_pt1 | contig 26173 bp, 21 predicted proteins | sample III_Fen_N3_4_FD_198795 | JGI IMG/M metagenome (GOLD analysis project Ga0302299, IMG submission 198795) | Peat permafrost microbial communities from Stordalen Mire near Abisko, Sweden - III_Fen_N3_4 | ecosystem: Environmental > Terrestrial > Soil > Wetlands > Permafrost | place: Sweden: Abisko...
GCCCCGCGTCGGTCACCGTGACCGATGACGGGCCCATCCGCATCGTCACCATCGACCGACCCGAGCGGCGCAACGCCGTCGACCGACCCACCGCCGACCTGCTCATCGACGCCTTCGCCGCGTTCGGCGCCGACGACGCGCTCTCGGTGGCGGTGCTCACGGGAGCCGGGGGCACGTTCTGCGCGGGCGCCGACCTCAAGGCCGTGTCCGAGGGGCGCGGCAACCGCGTGCTGCCCGACGGCGAGGGCCCCATGGGGCCCACGCGCATGCTGCTGAGCAAGCCCGTGATCGCCGCGGTCGAGGGGTTCGCGGTGGCAGGCGGGCTCGAGCTCGCGGCCTGGTGCGACCTCCGCGTGGCGGCTTCCGACGCGGTGTTCGGCGTGTACTGCCGGCGCTGGGGGGTGCCGCTGATCGACGGTGGCACCATCCGGCTGCCCCGGCTCATCGGCCACAGCCACGCCCTCGACCTCATCCTCACCGGGCGCGGCGTCAGCGGCGACGAGGCCCTCGCCATGGGCCTCGCCAACCGCCTCACCGAGCCGGGCGGGGCGCTCGATGCGGCGCTCGAGCTGGCCCGCCAGGTGGCGGCCTTCCCGCAGATCTGCATGCGCGGCGACCGGATGTCGAGCTACGAGCAGTGGCCGCTCGACGTGCCCGCGGCGCTGAGCAACGAGTACACCCACGGCATCGCCACCATCAGCAGCGGTGAGACGCTCGAGGGTGCCGCCCGCTTCACCTCGGGCGAGGGGCGCCACGGCGCCTTCTGACCGTCCCACCGGCCGCAGCCGACCGCCTGAGGTGATGGACCACTGGCTGCCCGCGCAGCCAGTGGTCGCATCGCCCTGCCTCGCCTCCCTCGGATCGGCACCGTCACCGTGCCACCCCCCGCCAAAGGCCCGCCAAAGGCGCGAGGGCTACGCTTCGTGGCGCGCGTGTCGACAACGTGGTCAGCCCGCACTTCTGCCGCAGCGAGCCCGAGAGGGGGTGCGATGGTCGACTACCGGGTGCTGGGGCCCTTGGAGGTCCACGACGCGTCGGGTCCGCTGCCGCTCCCGCAAGGCCACCCCCGACGGGTGCTCGCGGTGCTGCTGGTCGACGCGGGTCGGCCGGTGTCGGCCGAGGTGCTCATCGACCGGCTCTGGGGCGCCGACGCGCCGGCCACCGCCCGCGCCGCGCTCCAGGTGCACGTGTCGAAGCTGCGTCGCCACCTCGGTGGCGGCAGCGCCATCCGCACCACCTCGGCGGGGTACGTGCTCGACGTGGGGACCGACGAGCTCGACGCCTGCTGCTACGAGCGGGCGGTCCACGAGGCCCGGCAGTGCGTGGCGAACGACCCCACGCGCGCGCTCGAGCTGCTCGACGTCGCCGACCGGCACTGGCGGGGTGTGCCCTACGCCGAGGTCGCCGACGAGCCGTGGGTCGAGCCCGAGGTCGCCCGCCTCACCCAGCTGCACCTGGCCGCCGAGGAGGTGCGCGCCGAGGCCGAGCTGCGCCTCGGCCGCCACGCCACGGTGGTCGACCGGCTGCGTGCCGCCGCCGAGGAGCAGCCCCTGCGCGAGCGCCGCTGGGAGCAGCTGATGCTGGCCCTCTACCGCAGCGGCCGCCAGGCCGAGGCGCTGCGGGCGTTCCGGCGGGCCAGCCAGGTTCTGGCCGAGGAGCTCGGCGTCGAGCCCGGTCCGGCCCTGCGCGACCTCGACCACCGCATCCTCCTGCAGGACCCCTCGCTCGGCACCCCGCTCGACCGTCCGGTGCAGCGCGGGAGCCTGCCGGTCGCGGCCACGCCCCTGGTCGGACGCGCCGCCGAGGTCCACGACGCGGGCCAGCTCCTCACCGGCAACCGCCTCGTGACCATCGTGGGGCCGGGCGGGTGCGGCAAGACCCGCATCGCCATCGAGGTGGCGCGCGAGGCCATGGTCGAGAACCCCGACGGCGCGTGGCTGATCGAGCTCTCGCCGGCCTCGGGTCCCTCGCTCGTGGCGCCCCTGCTGGCATCTGGGCTCGGGCTCACCTATCCGTCCGAGCACGGCCCCACCGACACCCTCGACCTGGTCCGGTCGTACCTGAGCGACCGCACCGCGCTGCTGGTGCTCGACGCGTGCGAGCAGGTCGCGGCCGAGGTCGCGGCCTGCGTGCAGGTCATCCTCACCGGTGCGCCGGGCGTGCGCGTGCTGGTGTCGTCGCGGCAGTCCCTCGGGTTGACGGGCGAGGCCGTGCTGCGCCTCGATCCGCTCCAGGTGCCGTCGGTCGACGCCGACGACGACGAGCTGGCCCGCTCGCCGTCCGTGCGGCTGTTCCTCGAGCGCAGCCGGGGCAGCGGCACGCCCGACGTGGCCGAGCTGCGCCTCATCGGCGAGCTGTGCCGCTTCCTCGAAGGGCTCCCGCTGGCCATCGAGCTGGTCGCCGCCACGTCGCGTGGCCTGGCGATGTCCGACGTGCTGGCGCGCCTCCCGAGCCGCCTCGTGCTCGACCGGGGTCCCGAGGGCGACATCGCCGTGCGCCCGGCCATCGCCTGGAGCCACGACATGCTGCCGCCGGGCGACCGCGCGGTGTTCCGGCGCCTCTCGGTCTTCGCCGCGGGCTTCAGCTACCGCGGGGCGGTGGCGGTGGCCGCACCCGTCGACGGGCCCGAGGCGGTCGGCGGCTCGCTCGCCCGCCTCGTCCAGGCGTCGCTCATCAGCGTCGATCCCCGGGCCACGCCGGCCCGCTACCGGATGCTCGACACCGTGCGCGAGTACGCGACCGAGCAGCTCACCGTCAGCGGCGAGGTCGACGACGCGCGCGACCTCCTCGCCGCGCACCTCGGGGCGGTGGCCGCCGAGGTGCGCACCAACTGGGTCGGCGTCCCCGACTACCAGGCGCTCGCCCGGCTCGACGGCGAGCACGACAACTGTCGCAGCACCCTCGATGCCATGCTCACCCGTGGCGAGGCGGAGGCGGCGCTCGTGCTGGCCGTCGCCTGGAACGAGTACTGGTGCGAGCGCGGGTTCTGGGCCGAGGGCGCCGCGTGGCTGCGCCGTGCGATCGACGCGTGCGATCCCGGCGCCGCGCTGCTGCGCGCCCGCGGCCTGATCGCGCTGGTGCGCGCCGGCGCCGCCTTCACCTCCATCGCCGCCCACCGCGACGAGCTGCTCGCCGCCGGCGCGGTGCTCGAAGCCGACGACCACGCCACGCTGGCCGACCGCCTCGCAGCCCGGCTCATGCTCGCCATCGCCGCTCTCATGCACGGCGACGTCGACGAAGGGTTGGCCTACCTGGCCAGCGCGCGCGAGGGCGTCGCCGCCATCACCGACGACGCCGACCGCGCCTGGGCGGAGACCGCGCTGCTCACCTACGAGACGCTGTCGACGGTGATGTCCGGCGACGTCGTAGCGGCCCGCGCGGGTCAGTACGAGGCGGCCGAGAGGTTCCTCGCGCTCGGCGACCCGGGGTTCGCGGGTCGGACGCTGATGTACGCCGGCACGCTGTCGCGGATGCTCGGCGACGACCTGGCCGCACGCGAGGACTTCACCCGGAGCGTCGAGCTGTGCGGCAGGTCCGGCAGCCTCGCCACGCAGACGCACTCCTCCATGTCACTCGCCGTCGTCGCGGGCGAGCTCGACGACCCCGACGCGCCGACCCTGCTGCACCGGGCGCGGGCCGCGCTCGAGACCACGGGCGACCTGCGCTGCTGCGCGGTGGTCGATCGCACACTGGGCGAGATCGAGCTCGACGCGGGCCGCCTCGACGCCGCGCTGACCCTGCTGCGCCGCTCGCTGGCCCCGCTCGCCGCCACCGACCTCCGGTCGCTGTCGGTGGCCCTCGCCGACATCGCCGCCGCCTACCTCGCCACCGGTCGCGTCGACGCGGCCACCGCGCTGCTCGTGGCGGCCCGCCACTGCGCCGAGTCGACGGGGCTGCCGCTCACCGCGGCCGAGCGGCGGCGCCTGACCGCGGCCTACGAGGCGTTGCCCGAGGGGCTGCCGCCCGAGCAGGTGCCCGGCGATGAGCCGGCGCCAGCCACGCTCGACGAGGTGCTGTGCCTCGCCGGCGCGACCCCCATCGGGGCGCGGGCCTGACCCCACGCCCGGTACCGGCCAATTCCGCCGGACGGGAATACCACGGGATCCGTCGGGCTTCTACCCACCATGACCGAACCCACGACTCCAGCCGCCGGCCAGGCCCTTCAGGTGGGCGACGTGGCCCCCGACTTCGAGCTGCCCTCGTCGACGGGTGAGACGGTGAAGTTGAGCGACCTGCGCGGCAACTGGGCCGTCGTGTACTTCTACCCGGCCGACGACACGCCCGGGTGCACCAAGGAAGCCTGCTCGTTCCGCGACAGCTTCGAGGACTTCACCGACGTGGGCGCCGCGGTCGTCGGCATCAGCGGTGACTCCGTCGACTCCCACAAGGCCTTCGCCGCCAAGCACAACCTGCCCTTCACGCTCCTCAGCGACGAGGGTGGCACGACCCGCGACGCCTGGGGCGTGGGCAAGTCGCTCGGCCTGCTGCCCGGTCGGGTCACCTACGTGATCGACCCCCAGGGCGTGGTGCGCACCAAGTTCTCGTCGCAGCTGCGCTTCGCGAAGCACAAGGACGAGGCGCTCGCCACCATCCGCGCCGGCGTCTAGCGCGCGCCGGCACCCACCACGACCTCTGGGGCACGCAAGCACCCCGCAGGCTCCGCGGGGGCGGGTGCTACCGTCCGAGGGATCGTGCCAGCAGCAGTCCCTTCGTCCAGCAGCGTCCCCGGCCAGGGGTCGGCGGGGCGGCGGCGGTGATCCTCACCATCGTCGTCGTCGTCGAGGCGCTGGTCATCGTCGCCCTGGCCGTGCTGGTGCTGGGGCTCCTCCGCAGCCACGCCGACATCCTCCGCCGCCTGCACGCCCTCGACGGGGGTGATCCCGACGGCACCGGCGTCGCCGCCACGACCTCTGCCGGCGGGCAACCGTTCCAGACGGTCCCCGAGATCCCCGGCCCGGGCCCGGTCCGCATCGCCGATCCCAAGGCGGCAGCCAAGGACATCGTCGGCCAGGGCCTCACCGACGACTCGGTGGTGATCCGCACCGCCGGCGTCGACCACGACACGGTGCTGGCCTTCCTGTCGACCGGCTGCCTCACGTGTCAGGGCTTCTGGTCCGACTTCGCCAGCCCCGACGGGGTGCTGCTCCCGGCCCGCACCCGCCTCGTGGTGGTCACCAAGGACCTGGCCGAGGAGAGCCCCGCGGTCCTCGCCGAGCTGGCGCCTCCCGGCATCGACGTGGTGCTGTCGAGCCAGGCGTGGGCCGACTACGACGTCCCCGGCTCGCCCTACGTGGTCGCCGTCGACGGTGCCACGGGCCGGGTCCAGGGCGAGGGCACGGGCATGTCGTGGGAGCAGGTGGCCGGCCTGCTGGCCCAGGCGACGGGCGACCGCGCCTACCTCGTGGCCGACACCTCGGGGCGCCCGGTGAAGCCCGAGAGCGACGTCGAGCGCGAGGCGCGCGTCGACCGGGAGCTGCTGGCGGCCGGGGTCCTGCCCGGCGACCCGAGCCTCTACCCCGACGGTCCGCCGCCCGTCGGCGTCCCGGGCGTCGGTGACGCCACATGAGCGCCTCGCTGTCGGGTTGGGGCATCTCCACCCAGCTGCCCGACGGGTGGGAGGGGCGCATCAGCCTGCGCGTCACGCCCACCGGCACCACCCACGACGAGGCCGCGGCCGTGGCGCCGAGCGGCCGCCGGACGCTCCGCGCGCTGGCCGGCTCGTCGGCCCCCGGCGCCGTGGGTTGGCCGGGGGAGATCCCGAACCCGGTGGTGCACCTCGCCAACTTCGCCCTGCCGCCCGGGCGCGGCGACTTCGGGTCGGGCGCCACCGACCGCATGACCGAGGCCAACGCCCTGATCGTGCTCTTCGAGTACGGCCCCGAGAGCGTGGGCCAGCCGCTGTTCGCCTCGCAGGGCCTGCCCCACACCCTGCGCCCGCACCACTTCCGCGCCAACGCGCTCCAGCGCCAGATCCCCGGCCAGGTCGGGTTCCAGCACTTCTTCACCGAGGCCGGGCGGGCGTTCACGCTGTTCGTCGTGCTCGGCTCGACGCACCACGCCCCCACGCTCACCGCCTCGTGCAACCGCACGCTCGCCAACACCCGGATCAGCCCCCGATGACCGATCTGCTGCCCCCCTCGTCCGAGCCCGCTGCCGGCGCGCCTGCCAAGGCGTCGTTCCCGGAGCGCGTCGTCAGCCGCGTCGCCGACGTGCTCGGCGGGCGGCGTGACAGCCGGCGCGGCTTCCTCACCAAGACCGCGGTCGTCGGGTCGGCGCTCGCGGTGCAGCCCTGGGACTTCATCACCAAGCCGGCGAGCGCCTACGACGTCGTGTGCGGGGAGGGCAACGCCTGCGCCGACGGCTGGTCGGTGTTCTGCTGCACCATCAACGGCACCAACTCGTGCCCACCCGGGTCCTTCACCGCCGGCTGGTGGAAGGCCGACGCCTCCGGCTTCTGCTGCGGCGCGGCCCGCTACTACATCGACTGCAACGCGGCGTGCGGCAGCGGCTGGACCTGTCACTGCAACGACAAGACCTGCGACCAGCGCCTCGTGGCCTGCAACCAGTTCCGCTACGGCCAGTGCCACCAGGAGATCGCCTGCTACGGGCCGGTCGTCTGCCGTGTGGTCACCTGCACGCCGCCGTGGCAGTACGACCACACGTGCACCACCGCCAGCGCCACCGACAACCGCACGGCCAGCCACAGCGCCCCCTGCCTGCCGGGCAACTGCCCCTCGCCCATCGCCCAGCTCTACGCCGACCTCGGCGGACCGGGCGGGGCGCTCGGGCCCATTGTGCAGACCGAGCGTCCGGGTCCGGGCTCGAGCGGCCGCTACGCGCTCTACGCGCGCGGGGCGATCTACCAGACCGGGGCGGGGGTCCACGAGGTCCACGGCTCGATCTGGACCAAGTACCAGGGCATGAACACCGTGCACAGCTCGCTCGGGTTCCCGAAGCGCAACACCGGCACGGCGTCCGACGGCGCCACCCGCTTCAGCGACTTCGACCACGGCTCCATCTACGCCACGAAGGTGGCGGGCACCCGCGAGGTCCACGGCGCCATCGCCGACCGCTGGTACTTCATGGGCCGCGAGCGCAGCATCCTCGGGCTGCCCGTGGCCGACACCGCCACCGCGCCCGACGGCAAGGGCCGCTACAGCAAGTTCGAGGGCGGCTCGATCTACTACACCGCGGCCACGGGGCCCCACGAGGTGTGCGGCGCGATCCGCACCGAGTGGCTCGCGAAGGGCGGCCCGACGGGCTTCCTCGGCTACCCGATCACGGGGCAGCGCACGCCGTCCGACGGCAAGGGCCGCTACAACGACTTCCAGCACGGCACCGTCTACTGGCGCCGCGACCTCGGCGCGCACGAGGTGCACGGCCCGATCTTCTCCCGCTGGGACTTCATCGGTCGCGAGCGGAGCATCCTCGGCTACCCGATCGAGGACCAGCGCCCGTCCACCGACGGCGTCGGCACCTTCAGCAACTTCCGGGGCGGCTCGATCTACTGGAGCCCGGCCACCGGTCCCCACGAGGTGTGCGGGTCGATCCGCGACAAGTGGACCGTGAAGGGTCGGGAGACCGGCTTCCTCGGCTACCCCACCACGGGGCAGCGCACGCTGTCCGACGGCGCGGGTCGGTTCAACGACTTCCAGGGCGGCTCGATCTACTGGGGCCCGCCGACGGGCGCCTTCGAGCTGCACGGGCCCATCCGCAGCAAGTGGTTGGCGATCGGCGGCGTGGCCAGCAGCGTCGGCTACCCCATCTCCGACGTCGTCCCCATCTCGGGCGGCCGCGAGCAGGCCTCGTTCCAGTCCGGCACGCTCACCTACGACCCCGGCACCGGCGTCGTCACCGTCACCACCACCTGAGGACCGCCATGCACGTTCCCCTCCTCCCGGTCGCCGCTCTCGTCGCGGTGGTGGCCGCGATCCGCTCGCTGTGGTCGCCGTGCGGCCTGTCGATGCTGTCCACGATCACCCCGGTGAGCGAGCGCTCTCGCCAGCACCGCTACGCCGTGACCGCGTCGTGGTTCGTGCTCGGTGCCGTCGTGGGCGGGGCAACGCTGGGTGTCGGCGCCGCCGCGCTGGCTGCGGTGGTGCACGTCCTCGGCCTCTCCGGCGGCGCACGTGCGGGGCTCGCCGTGGCGGGCTCACTGGTGGCCATCGCCTCCGACATCCGCCTGTTCGGCTTCCGCCTCCCACGGCGGGCGCGGCAGGTCGACGAGACCTGGCTCGGCACGTACCGGCCGTGGTTCTACGGCGCCGGGTTCGGTTGGCAGATCGGCACGGGCCTCGCCACCTACGTCATGACCGCGGGCGTGTACCTCACCATCCTGCTGGCCGCGCTGACGGGGCAGCCGCTCGCCGCCTTCGCGCTGTGCGTGCTGTTCGGCGCGACGCGGGGCCTCGTCGTCCTCATCGGCGCCCGGGCCACCACCCCGGCCCGGTTGCGGCACATCCACCAGCGCCTCGACCAGCTCGAGCCGGCGTCGCGTGCCGTGGCGGTCGGTGCCGAAGGTGTGGCCGGTGCCGTCTGCGCGGCGGCGCTGTGGGGCGCCCCGGCCGCCGTCGTGGTGGCGGCGCTCGGTGTGGCCGGTGTGGCCCAGGTGCTGCGCGGTGCCGGCACGGCGCGGCTGCAGCGGCCGCTGGCGGGCCGGCCCGCCGAGGTGGCGGCTACCCCACGCTGACGGGCACGCGCTCCGGCTCGGGATCCTCGAACTCCACCTCGACGCCGAGCTCGGGCACCAACCGGTCGAGCCAGCGGGGGAACCACCAGTTGGTGTCGCCGAGCAGCTCCATGGTGGCGGGCACGAGGACCATGCGCACGAGTGTGGCGTCGATGAACACCGCGGCGGCGAGGCCGAGGCCGAAGAGCTTGAGCACCCGGATGTCGCCGAGCACGAACGAGCCGAAGACGCACACCATGATCGCGGCGGCGGCGGTGATGACCCGGGCGGTGCCGGCCAGGCCGTCGGCCACCGAGGTGGCGTTGTTGCCGGTGCGGAGCCACTCCTCACGGACGCGCGACAGCAGGAAGACCTCGTAGTCCATCGAGAGGCCGAACAGGATGGTGAACAGCATCAGCGGCACCCACGGGTCGATGGGCCCCGTCTTGCCGATGCCGATGACGCCGCCGAGCCAGCCCCACTGGAAGACGGCCACGATCACGCCGTAGGCGGCGCCGATGGAGAGCAGGTTCATGACCGCCGCCTTGACCGGCACGGCCACCGACCGGAACACGGCCATGAGCAACAGGAACGAGAGCAGCACCACGCCGCCGATCACCCAGGGCAGCCGGCTGGAGAGGTGGGTCGAGGCGTCGACCGAGGCCGCGGTGACGCCGCCGACCAGGGCGGTGACGCCCGTGCCCGCCAAGGTGGGCTTCACGACGTCGGTGCGGATGTGGTGGACGAGGTCGTGGGTGGCCTGGTCCTGTGGCGAGGTCTTGGGGATGACCACGAGGGTGGCCGCGCTCCCGTCGGCGTTGAGGCGGGGCGGCACGGCGAAGGCCACGCCGGGCGTCTCGGCGAGCGCGGTGTGCAGCTTGTCGAGCGCGGCCTGGCCCCCGGGGGCGGTGCCCAGGTCGACGGCGACGACGAGCGGGCCGTTGGTGCCGGGCCCGAAGCCCTGGGCGAGCAGGTCGTAGGCCTTGCGCGTGGTGAGCTCGGGCTGGTTGTTGCCCGCGTCGGTGAACGACTGCTGCATCGAGAACAGCGGGATGGCCATGATCAGCAGGATGACGAGCGCGGCGCCACCGGCGATCCACGGGTGGTGCTGCACCACCCGGCTCCAGCGGTACGAGAAGGTGTGCTCCTTGTCGACCTCGCCGCGGTGCATGAAGCGCTGGATGCCGAACTTGTCGATGTTCTGCCCCGAGAAGCCGAGCATGGCGGGCAGCAGCGTGACGGCGGCGGCCATGACGAGCAGCACGGCCGCGATGCACCCCATGGCGAGGCCGTAGATGAACGGCAGCCCGAGCAGCAGCATGCCGAGCAGCGAGATGACCACCGTGGAGCCGGCGAAGAGCACCGCCCGCCCGGCGGTGGCCAGCGAGGTGATGACCGCGTCGCGGGGGCTGGCGCCACGGTGCAGCGTCTCGCGGTGGCGGGTGACGATGAAGAGGGCGTAGTCGATGCCCACACCGAGGGCGATCATGGCGGCCATCTCGGGCCCGAAGGTGGGCACGGTGAGCACGTGGCTGCCGAGCTCGAGGATGCCGATGCCGATGCCGAGCCCGAAGAGCGCGGTCATGATCGGCAGGCCCATGGCGATGAGGGAGCCGAAGGCCACCAACAGGATGACGATGGCGGCGAGCAGGCCGATGGCCTCGCTGGAGCCCATGTTGGGCTGCTCGACGAGACCGATGGGCTGGCCGCCCAGCTCCACCTGGAAGCCGGGCTTGTTGGCGGCTTCGGCGGCGGCGACGAGCCGCTTCACGTCGGCCTTCTTGAAGTCGGACAGCGACTTGGTGAGCACCACCGGCGCGTAGGCCGTGTGCCCGTTGGACGAGATCTGCGCGCGGGTGGCCGGGGTGGCCGGACCGGGTGCGGTGACCTCGGCGATGCCGGGCAGCGCCTTGGCCTCGGCCACGAACGCGGCGATGGCCGCGGTGCTGGCCGGGTCGGAGATGGGCGCGGTGGTGTGGAAGACGATGTCGGCGGTGGCGCCGGCCTGCTGCGGGAAGTGCGCCTTGAGGAAGTCCTGCGCCTGGACCGACTCGGAGTGACCGCCGCCGAACTGGTCGGTGAAGTTGCTGCCGACGGCCCCCCCGATGATCGAGACGATGACGAGGGCGGCCAGCCAGCCGACCAGCACGAAGCGGCGGCGGTCGTAGCTCCAGCCGGCGAGGCGCCCGAGGCGGGTCGCGGCGGCGTTCTTGGCTTCGGGGTGGGGAGACGACGTAGAATTCATCAATGCTGAGTTCTAGCAGAGGTTCTCGCGGCAGTACACCCCCTCATCGGTCACACGTGCACCTGGGGCACCGATGGTGACGCCGCCGCTCGGGCGCCGGCCCGGCAAGCGCGACACGCGCACCGAGATCGTCGCGGCCGCGCGCGAGGCGTTCCGGACCGATGGCTACGACGGCACCACCATGCGCAGCGTCGCGCGCCGGGCCGGGGTCGACCCCTCGCTGGTGCACCACTACTTCGGCGACAAGGCCGGCCTCTTCGTGGCGGTCATGGACCTGGCCCACGACCCGCGGCGGGTGTCCGAGCAGCTGGCGCTCGGCGCCGGGCCCAAGGGCGCCGGGCTGGTCCTCGCCTTCCTCGACATCTGGGAGGGCCCGGCATCCACCGGCGAGCCCGGCTCGGGCTTCGTCGCCATGGTCCAGGCGGCCAGCTCCGCGCCGGAGGTCGCCACCGCCCTGCGCGAGTTCCTCACCGAGCGGGTGTGGCGCCCCGAGGGCGGGGCACCGAGCTGGGGGCCGGCGCTCGTGAGCGTCCAGCTCGCAGGCGTCGGCTGGGCGCGCTACATCATGCGCGTCGAGCCGATCGCGTCCGCGTCGCCCGAGGAGGTGGCGGCTCTGGTCGGGCCCACGATCGACCGCTACATGGCCGGTGGCCAGGCATCGGAGGGGGCCGGAAACGCGACCGAGTAGCCCGTCGGCGTCTGGTGCGTTACCGTTCTGCAAAGGAAGTATCGACACTCGGACTGTCAGGGAGGCCGGTCCACACGTCGTCGTCGACAAGGGGGCTGCGAGCGTGCGCTGCGGGTGCACACCGGCCGCACGCCCGCTCCAGGCGAGTCAACGATCGAGCCGGCTGCGCAGCGCTCCGCTGCACGCCGGCCGTGGCCGCGAGACCCCACCCCCCGCCCGGGGCCGGTGCGAGCGGACTCGGCTTCCGTCGTCCTCCAGGCACAACCCAGGTAGGGAGCACCAGCAAATGAGCAAGTCGATCGCAGGGACCGGGTCCCCGTCCATCTCCGTCATCGAGGAGAGCCTGTCGCTCCTCGCCCGCCGGGCCAGCCTGCCCCGCATCCACGCGTACATGAACTCGCGCGCCGGCACGCAGCTCGACTGGTACGCCTACATCGCCCTGTACTGGATCGACGCGGCCGGCCCCATGCGGCTCACCGAGCTGGCCCACCACTTCGGCGTCGTGCCCTCCACCGTGTGCCGCCACGTGCAGCAGCTCGAGCGTGAGGGGCTCGTCGAGAAGACGGCCGACCCCACCGACGGACGGGCCGTGCAGCTGGCTCCCAGCGACAAGGGCCGCCGGATCCTGGCCGAGCTCAAGCAGGCCCGTGAGTCCACCCTCGAGGAGAGCCTCGGGTCGTGGAGCGACAGGGACCTCGACACCTTGGCGGGTCTGCTCACCAAGCTGCGCGGCGACCTCGCCCACTTCGGCAGCGAGACCCTGCTGGCTGAAGCCAGCTGAGCGGTCGACGCCGGCGCCGACCGCGCGCCGGTGTCAGGTGCGGTCGAGCGCCCGCAGCACGGTGGCCGGCACCGTGAGCCGGCGGATGCCCAGGCGCTGCTCGACCATCGTGACGTAGTCGCCCTCGACGTCGGCCAGCACGGCGCGCCGTCCGAGCGTGCGCGCCACCGCGCCCGTGGTTCCCGACCCGCACATGGGGTCGACCAGCAGGTCGCCCTCCACCGTGGCCATCTTCACCAGCGGCTCGTACACGGCCACGGGCTTCTGCGAGGGGTGGCCCGTCTGCTCGGTGCGGCGGATGAAACCGACGAGCAGCGCCGACTCGATGACGCTCGGCGGGCCCGGCAGGTAGCGGAGCTTCCCCTCGGCCTGCTTGGCGAGCTGGGCCTCGTTGAGGAAGGCCTCGGGGTGCAGCACGCCGTCGGGTCGTGAGAGGTGGAGGCAGGTCATCTGGGCGCTGCGCCACCCGCGGATCACCGACGGGTTGTTCTTGTAGTACCAGGTGAGCCATGCCGTGAGGGCGAGCGGCTCGGGCAGGCGGTCGACGAAGCGGGCCACGATCTCGGGGAAGCCCCAGAGGTAGGTGTGGGGTGCGACCCCTGCCGCGCCCTCGAGCAGGCCGACGATGTAGTCGGTGTAGTCGTCGCGCGTGCCGCCGAGGCCCTTGTTGTACCAGGGGTCGAGCATGCAGCAGTCGGCCCGGAGGGTGGGCGCCACGTTCCCTGCAGCGGTCAGCAGCGCGAGCGACCGCTCGACGTCGAGCGGTGACAGCACGACCACGCCGTCGCTCGCGAGGCGGGCGTCGAGCTTCGCCGCGAACGACGCGAGGGGGTCGGAGGCAGCCAAGGTCCGCCAGCCTGCCAGAAGGGTGTGCTCACCGGTACATGGCGTCGATCTCGTTGGCGTAGCGGCTGTTGATGCCCCGCCGCTTGAGCTTGGACGTGGGGGTGAGCACCTCGGAGTCGGGAAGCCACTCCTCGCCGAGCAGCGTGAACCTCTTGACCCGCTCCGCGTTGTTGAACTCGGCCATGGCGGTGTCGACGCCCCGCTGCACCTCGTCGCGCACCTCGGCGCGGTCGGCCAGCTCGTCCAACGTGGCGTAGGTGAGGTCGTGCTGCGCGGCCCACACCGGGGCGACGTCGGGGTCGAGGGTGAGCAGCGCGGAGATGAACGGGCGGTCGTCGCCGATCGCGCACGCCTGGCCGACGAGGGGGACCGCCGACTTGATGGCCGCCTCGAGGTTGGCGGGGCTCACGTTCTTGCCGCCCGCGGTGATGATGAGCTCCTTCTTGCGGTCGACGATGCGGAGGTAGCCCTCGTCGTCGAACTCGCCGATGTCGCCGGTGTGGAGCCAGCCGTCGGCGTCGAGCGCCTCGGCCGTCTTCTCCGGGTCGTCGAGGTAGCCCACGAACACGTTGCCGCCGCGGCAGATGACCTCGCCGTCGAAGTCGAGCGCCACCTCGCACCCGGGCACCGCGGGACCGACCGTGCCGGGCTTGATGAGGTGCGCCGCCCACGTGATCGGACCGCAGCTCTCGGACATGCCGTAGATCTCCGAGAGGGGCACGCCGAGCGCGTTGAACCACGCCAGGAGGTCGGCGGGGATGGGGGCGGCCCCGCTGATGGCGGCGTCGAGCTGGTCGAGGCCGAGCGCCTCGCGGGTGCCGCGGAACGCGAGGTCGTCGAGGAACTCCGCGGTGGCGAGCTCCTCGGGGGTGGCCTCGCCCCACGCCCGGCGCAGCGAGATGGGGGTCGCCAGCTCGATGCCCTCGGCGAACTTGACGGCGTTCTCGGGGCTGGCGGCGAGGCCGGCCGACACGCCCGCGTACATCTTCTCGTAGACCCGCGGCACGCCGAACATCACCTGGGGACGGACGTCGCGGAGGTAGGCGGCGAGCTGGCCGGGCTCGGGGCAGGTGATCACCTCGTAGCCGAACGCGACCATCTGGTAGTGGCTGTTCATGCGCTCGGCGATGTGCGCCATCGGCAGGTACGAAACCATGCGCTTGCCCTCGTAGGTGTCGAACTGGAGGGCCAGCCGGAGGCACTCGTTCGTCCAGCACACGTTGGCGTTGGAGATCATCACGCCCTTCGGGGGACCGGTGGTGCCCGAGGTGTAGATGACCGTGGCGAGGTCGTCGGGCGAGCCCACCTCGGCGGCCTGATCGAGGTCGGCGGGGTCGTGCGCGAGGAGGTCGTCGTAGGTGAAGACGTCGGCCGCCCCGGCGGCCGGCGGGTCGACCACGCCGAGCGCCCGCAGCGTGGGGAGCTCGTGGCGCACCACGCCGAACTGCTCGAGGAAGCGGCCGTCCTCGACGACGCCGACGCAGGCGTTGGAGTGGCCCACGAGGTAGGCGATCTGGTCGGGCGACGAGGAGTTGTAGATGGAGATCGGGGTGGCGCCGCAGAAGAGGACGGCGAGGTCGAGGACGTGGAACTCGGGCCGGTTGCGCAGCATCAGCACCACGCGGTCGCCGGGGCCGACCCCGAGCGCCCGGAACCCGGCCGTCGCGCGGGCCACCCGCTCGGCCAGCTCCCCGTAGGTCCAGCTGACCCAGCCGTCGCCGTCGCGCCGGCGCAGGGCCGGCGCGGCGGGCGTGCGCGCGACGGTGGCGAGGAACTGCCGCGCCACCGTGTGGCCCTCGACCACCCGGGCGATGTCGGCGCTGGTCACCGTTGGGGTGGGGGCGAGTTGTTCGGTCACGGTGGCTCCAAGCGGGTACGGCGAGGTGAGGCCGTCCATTCCAGCCGATCGTCCGGCCGCGTGACGACCGGAGCCCGGGGAAGCGGGGGGAGGGCGCCCGAGGCGGGCTGTGGCAGGCTGACCGGGTGACCGGACCGCCCTTGGCTTCCGCCGACGTGCTCACCGGTTCGCCGGTCGAGGGGGCTCGGCCGTGAACCTCCTCGCCTCGATCCCGAGCCCGTCCACCAACGTGCTGAAGATCGGTCCCGTGCCGCTGCACGTCTACGGGCTGATGATCGCGCTCGGCGTCGTCGCGGCGGTGTGGATCTGCCGCTGGCGGTGGGCGGCTTGGGGGAACGACCCCGACGAGATCGTCGACATGGCCTACTGGGCGGTGCCCGGCGGCCTCATCGGCGCCCGGCTCTACCACGTCGCCACCGATTTCAACCGGCTGTACGTGCACAACCTCTCGGGCATCCCGAAGATCTGGGACGGCGGCCTCGGCATCCCCGGCGGGATCCTCGGCGGGGTGCTCACCGGCTACGTCTACGCGCGGCACAAGCACATGAACGTGCCCGACCTGCTCGACATGGTGGCGCCCGCGCTGCCGCTCGCGCAGGCCATCGGCCGGTGGGGCAACTACTTCAACCAGGAGCTGTTCGGGCGGCCCACCACGCTGCCGTGGGGGCTCCAGATCGACGTCGCCCACCGGGGCAACCTCCCGCCCGCCTACGTGGCCGCGACCACCTTCCACCCCACGTTCCTCTACGAGATGCTCTGGAACCTGGTGCTGGTGGCCGTGATCCTCGGCCTCGACTCGCGCCGCAACAAGGGCGGCGTGCTGCCGACCTGGATCGTGGCCTCGTTCTACGGCATGTTCGCGGTGGGCTTCGGGCTCGACACCCTGCTGGTCGTGCAGCGCCAGACGGGGCTCGGCACCGCGGTGCAGGCGACCCTGTTCGTCGTGGGCGCCGCGCTCGGCGCGCTGCTGGTGCGCGGGATCACGCAGATCGGTCCCAAGGGCCCGCAGCGACGGGGCGACCTCTTCTGGATCTACATCGCCGGCTACTTCCTGGGCCGGCTGTGGGTCGAGTCGCTGCGCATCGACACCGCCAACCTCATCCTCGGGCTGCGCCTCAACGAGTGGACCGCGCTGCTCGCCGGCGCCGGTGCGCTGCTCGTGCTGTTCGTGCGCCGGCTCCGTCCGGGCGTCCCGCCGATCGAGCCGCTGGTGCCCGCGGGCGACGACGTCGCGGCTGGTGACGAGGCCACGGAGCCGGCCTCCGACGACGCCGAAGAGGAGGCCTCCGCCGCCGAGGTTGCAGAGCGCGAGGCGGCCCCGCCAGACTCTTGACCGTTCGGTCTAGTTCTGCTGACCGGCGCCCGGGGGCGTCGGCACGAAGGGAGCCCACGTGGCCACTGCAGTGATCATCGACGCCATCCGCACCCCGGGTGGCAAGCGCAACGGCAAGCTCTCGGGCTGGCACCCGTCGGACCTCGCGGCCGAGGTGCTCAACGCCCTCGTCCAGCGCAACGACCTCGATCCCGCCCTCGTCGAGGACGTGATCATGGGCTGCGTCATGCAGGCCGGCAACCAGTCGCTGAACGTCGGCCGCAACGCCGTGCTCGCGGCCGGGTGGCCCGAGTCGGTGCCCGCCACCACCATCGACCGCCAGTGCGGGTCGTCCCAGCAGTCGGCGCACTTCGCCGCGCAGGGCGTCATGGCCGGGGCCTACGACATCGTCGTGGCCGCCGGCGTCGAGGTCATGAGCACCACGCCCATGGGCGCCTCGGTCACCCCGGGCAGCTTCCCCATGGGCCCCAAGGTCATGGGCCGCTACGCCGAGGTCGAGCACTACGGCAACAAGGGCATGCAGGGCCAGGGCATCGGCGCCGAGATCATCGCCGACCAGTGGGGCCTCACCCGTGACGACCTCGACGAGTTCGCGCTGCGCAGCCAGAACAACGCCGCCCGCGCCCGCGACGAGGGCCGCTTCGACAACGAGATCATCCCGATCAAGGCGATGCCTCGCGACAAGGAGACCGGCCAGCTCATCGAGTCCGACGAGATCGTCACCTCCGACGAGGGCATCCGCCCCTCCACCATGGAGTCGCTCGGCAACCTGCGCGCCGCGTTCAAGCCCGAGGGCGGCAAGGTCACCGCGGGCAACAGCTCGCAGATCACCGACGGCGCCTCCGCCCTGCTGATCATGAGCGAGGACAAGGCCAAGGAGCTCGGCCTCACCCCGCGGGCCCGCTTCCACACCTTCGCGCTCGCCGGTGTCGACCCGGTCACCATGCTCACCGGCCCGATCCCGTCCACGCAGAAGGCCCTCGAGAAGTCGGGCCTCTCCATCGACGACATCGACCTCTTCGAGGTCAACGAGGCCTTCGCCTCGGTCGTGCTGGCCTGGCTCAAGGAGCTCAAGGCCGACCCCGACAAGACCAACGTGAACGGCGGCGCCATCGCCCTCGGTCACCCGCTCGGCGCCTCCGGCGCCAAGCTCATGGGCACCCTGCTCAACGAGCTCGAGCGCACCGGTGGCCGCTACGGCCTCCAGACCATGTGTGAGGGTGGCGGCATGGCCAACGCCACCATCATCGAGCGCCTGGGCTGACCCACCTCGCCGGTCCTCCGGCCGGGTCCGTGCGAACGGATCCGGTCGGACGGCTGCGAGACTGGTGGACGATGTTCTGGCTCAAGTTCGCCGTCGCCGTGTTCGCGGCCGCGTTCATGATGCGTGGGGGCTACGCCCTGCTGCGGCACCTCGCGCGGCCCATGCCCGAGCCCCCGCCTCCCGGCGAGCTCCGCAAGGTCAAGCTGACCTACCGCTGCAGCATCTGCGGCGCCGAGGTGCGGATGACGATGGCCAACGACGAGATGCCCGAAGCGCCGCGCCACTGCCTCGAGGACATGGACCTCCAGACACCCGTGGAGTGACGCGAGTGGTTCCCCACAGCCTGTGGACAATGCTGGGGAGCATCACAACGCTGTAACTCCACCGCAATCTCGGGGCAACCTCGTTGCAACGAGGAAACGAGACCGCCACCTGCAGTTTCGCGGGCCGGTCGCTCAGCGGTAGTTGGTCGCGGCCACGATCCCCGCGGTGATGCACCCGAGGGCCGGGAGCAGCCACCAGCCACTGCGGCCGCCCGGCAGGACCCCGAGGTAGTTGAGGAAGATCAGCAGCATCCCACCGGCCAGGAGGCCGAACATGAGGTAGGGCCACCAGGGCGGGCTCTCCTTGGCGGAGCGCGGCGTGGGCGCGGTGTAGCGGCGGGAGGTCTCGGTGGCCGAGCCGCCGTGGGCCCGGGCCCGTGCCGCCTGCGCGGCGGCCGGCCCGCCCTTGGGGGTGACCCGGCCACCTTTCGCCTTCTTGCCCGTCGACTTGCTGTTGCGCCCCCGTGTGCCCATCGCGCCGACCTTACCGGGGCCAATCGAGTCGGGCGGTCGCGGGTCGCTCCACTACCGTGGCCCGCCGTGGCGACCCGGGTGCTCGTGATCGACAACTACGACTCGTTCGTGTTCAACCTGGTGCAGTACCTGGGCGAGCTCGGTGCCGAGCCGCTGGTGTTCCGCAACGACGAGCGGTCGGTGGCCGAGCTGGCGGCCCTCGACCCCGATGCGGTGCTCATCTCGCCCGGTCCCGGCAACCCCGACGACGCCGGGCTCTCCAACGAGGTCATCGCGCACTTCGCCGGGCACCGACCCGTGTTCGGCGTGTGCCTCGGCCTCCAGTGCATCGGCCAGCTCTACGGCGGCAAGGTGGTCCGGGCCCCGCACGTGATGCACGGCAAGACCTCGTTCATCGAGCACCAGGGCACCGGGGTGTTCGCCGGCCTGCCGAACCCGCTCGAGGCCACCCGCTACCACTCGCTGGTGGTCGACCGCGACTCGGTGCCCGACTGCCTCGAGATCACCGCCACCTCCGACGACGGGCTCGTCATGGGCCTGCGCCACCGCGAGCTCGACGTCGAAGGGGTCCAGTTCCACCCCGAGTCGGTGCTCACCGTCGGCGGGCACCAGCTCCTCACCAATTTCCTGGCCCGCGCCGCGGTGTAGCGGTCCTTCCGCCTCAGTTGGCGGTGGTGGTGGGGCTGGCGCTGGTGGGTGGCGCCGTGGTCGGCGGAGCGCTGGTGGGCGGCACCGTCGTGGGGGGCAGCGTCGTCGGCGGGATCGTGGTGGTGGGCTGGGGCCCGTTCGAGATCTGGATCGCCACGTTGGAGCCGGGCTTCAGCTGGGAGCCGCCCGCCGGGTCGGTGCCCGCGACCTTCCCGGCCGGCACCGTGTCGCTGTAGACGTAGACGGTCGACACGGTGTAGCCCGCGTCGGTGAGGACCTTGGTGGCGTGGTTCACGCTGAAGCCCTCGAGGCCACTGGGCACCCGTGAGCTGGGACCGGCCGACACCACGAACGTGACGCGGGTGGTGTCGTTGAAGGGCTGGCCCTTGCCGGGCGTCGAGCTGATGATGAGGCCCTTGTCGACGCTGTCGGTCTCTCGGGTGGTCTGGGTGACGAGCGTGGTCCCGTCCCAGCCGGGACGCAGGCTCTCGAGCTGGGAGATCGCCTGGTCGGGGGTGAGCCCGGCGAGGTTCGGCATGGGGCTGCCGTTGGGCCCGCTGCTCACCAGCACCTTGACGTCGGAGCCCTTGGCGGCCTTGGTGCCGGCCGGGGGCTTGGTGCCGATGACGATGTTGGCGGGAACCGTGGCGCTCGGCTGGCTCACGATGGTGACCACGAAGCCCTTGTCGATGAGCGTGGCGCGGGCGGTCACGCCCGACTCACCGTGCACGTCGGGGATGGTGACCGTGTTCGAGCCGCCGGCGCCGAGGCCCTTGTAGAAGAGGAAGATGATGCCGGCCAGGACGGCCAGCAGCAGCACGAGCGCCAGGATGAACCAGCCGGTGCGGCGGGGCTGGGCGGCGTCGTCGTACTCGTCGTAGCCGTAGGCGGGAGTGCCCCCGGGCGGCGTGTGGCCGGGCGTGCCCGCGCCGACGGCGGCCACGGCCGCGGTGGCCGCCACCTCGGGCTCGTGCGGGCCGCTCTCGGCCAGGACCGGTTGGCCCTCGCGGAAGCGGCGGAGGTCGGCGCGCAGGTCCTCGGCGGAGGGGTAGCGGTTCGCCGGGTTCTTGGCGAGCAGCTTCATGGTGACGGCCTCGTAGGCCGCGGGGACCTCGGGGTTCACCGAGCGCGGCAGCTCGGCGTGCTCCTGCACGTGCTTGTAGGCCACCGCCACCGGGCTGTCGGCCTGGAACGGCGGCTTGCCGCACACCATCTCGTACATGACCACGCCGAGCGAGTAGAGGTCGCTGCGCGGATCGACGGCCTTGCCCTGCGCCTGCTCCGGGGAGAAGTAGGTGGCCGTGCCCATGACGGACCCGGCCTGCGTGAGGTTGTCCTCGGCCGACGCGGAGATGGCGCGGGCGATGCCGAAGTCGGTCACCTTCACCACGCCCGACGACGAGATGAGCACGTTGCCCGGCTTGATGTCGCGGTGCACCACGCCGTTGCGGTGGGCGAAGCCGAGCGCCGCTGCCACGTCGGTGGCCACGTCGGCCGCGCGCTGGGGGTGGAGCGTGCCCTCGCTGCGGAGGATGTCGGCCAGGCTGCGCCCGTCGACGTACTCCATCACGATGAAGTAGGTGCCGGACTCGCGACCCCAGTCGTAGACGCCCACGATGTTGGGGTGGTTCAGGTTGGCGGCGGCCTGCGCCTCGCGGCGGAAGCGCTCGACGAACAGCTGGTCGGACGCATATTCGGGGAACAGGATCTTGACGGCCACCGGGCGCTCGAGCAGCTGGTCGCGCGCGAGGACGACGTCGGCCATGCCCCCGCGGGCGATCCGCCGATGCAGCTCGTAGCGCCCGTTGAGCACCACCGGTCCCTGGTCAGACATGCGCGCTCCAGCCTAGAGGTCGCCGGAGGGGGCGCCGGGTACGCCACACGGGCGGTTGCGGGTGGCGAGCAGTGCTGGTCGGCGCATCAGTTGGCGGGGGTGGTCGACGGCGTCGTGCCGCCCGCCGGGTGGAGGATGGCGAGCGCCTTGGTGAGGATCTCGTGGGCGGCGGGACCGGCCACCGCGGCGCCCGTGGAGTTGTTGCCGTAGCCGGGCACGTCGGGAACGACCACGGCCACGACGACGTCGGGCATGGCTCCGACCTGTCCGGCCCATGCCACCATCCAGGCGTTGTTGCTGCGGTGCTGGGGCGTGCCGATCTCGGCGGTGCCGGTCTTGGCGCCCACGTCGAAGCCGGGCTCCTGCATGATCGTGGCCGTGCCGCTTTGCACCACCTGGCGCATCGCGTCGCGCATGGTGGCCGCGCTGGCCGCGCTGATGGGCGAGCGCCAGGTGCGGACCGGGTAGGTCTCCACCAGGTTGCCCTGGGCGTCGCGCACCTCGCGCAGCACGTGGGGCGCCATGATCGTGCCGTTGTTGGCGATGGCCGAGGCCACCAGCGCCATCTCGAGGGGCGAGGCCTTCACGTCGGCCTGCCCGATCGAGGACTGCGCCAGGATCGGCAGGTCGCGGGTGAAGTCACGGGCCGGGTCCGACGACGACGCCGTCAGCGGGCGGAACGTCGACTCGGCGACGGGGCCGGGAAGGTCGATCGGCGGGGCGCCGTCGAAGCCGAAGCTGTCGGCGCCCTGCACCATGCCGCGCGGGCCGATGGTCTCGGTGCCCATCTGGGCGAAGGCGCTGTTGCACGACTGGGCGAGGATGGTGAACAGCGTGCCGCCGCACGCCTCGCCGTCGAAGTTCGAGATCGGGGCGCCGTAGGGGACGGGAGCCTTGTAGAAGGTGGCCGTGGGGTACACCGGGTTGGTCGGGGTGACCTTGCCCGTCTGCACGCCGGTGGAGCCGGTGACGAGCTTGAACGTGGAGCCCGGCGTGTAGTTCTCCTGGTAGGGCTTGACCAGGAGCGGGTCGCCCGGGGCGTTGAGCAGGGCCTGGCGCTGGAGCTTCGCCACCGGGTTGCCCGGGGTGTCGTGGTGGCTCAGCGGGTTCGGGTCGTACGACGGGTTGCTCCACATCGCCAGGATCGCGCCCGTCTTCGGGTCGAGGACCAGCGCGGAGCCGTGCTTGTCGCCGAGGGCCTGTCGGGCGGTGGCCTGCAGGTCGTCGCGCACCGTGAGCGTGAGGTTGCCGGTGTGGTCGCGGGCCACGAAGAGGTCGGAGAAGGTGCGGAGCTGCTGGGTGGCCGTGTGGCCCGAGAGCTCGTCGTTGTACTCGCGCTCCACGCCGGAGGCCCCGTACGTGAAGCTGAACGAGCCGGTGATCTGCCCGAAGAGCGAGCCCGTGGGGAAGACCCGCTGGTACTTGTAGCGGTCGTTGCTCGGCACCGACTTGGCGAGCACCACGCCGTCGGCGCTCGTGACCGTGCCGCGGTTCTGGCTGAAGTCGCGCGTGATGGCGCGCACGTTGCGGGGGTCGTTGTTGAGGTGCTGCTGGCACCCGGACCGGTCGTACGCGGCCACCAGGCCGGGGCACGAGGTCTGCCCGACCTGGAGCAGGTTCACTTGCACGAACAGCACCAGGAAGCAGCCCATGAGGATGAGCGCGAGGCCGCGGATCTGGCGGTTCACCGGGCGGCCTCGTTGGCCAGGCGCTTGCGCGTCGACTCGTCGGACACCCGCATGAGCAGTGCCAGCAGGACGTAGCTCGAGACCAGCGACGAGCCGCCGTAGGACACGAACGGCAGGGCCACGCCGGTGAGCGGCAGCACGCGGGTGACGCCGGCGATGATGATGAACGACTGGAAGCCCAGCAGCGCGGTGACGCCCACGGCGAGGAGCTTGTCGAAGGCGCCGTCGGCCTGGGCCGCGATGCGCAGGCCCGCCCCGATGATCATGAGGTAGGCGACGAGCACCAGGGTGCTGCCGAGCACGCCGAGCTCCTCACCGATGACGGCGAAGATGAAGTCGTTCTGGCTCTCGGGCACGAGCCCGGGCGACCCGAGGCCGAGGCCGGTACCCGCCACCCCGCCCCACGACATGGCGAACGCGCCCTGCACGATCTGGTAGCCGTTGCGGTCGTAGCTCGACCACGGGTTGAGCCAGATGGTGAAGCGCGCCCGCACGTGGGTGACCTTCTGCCACGCCGCGTAGGCCCCGGCGGCGAACAGGCCGAAGCCCACCACGAGGTACGTCGAACGCTCGGTGGCGACCCACAGCATCACGATGAACAGGGTGACGAGCAGCAGCGACTGGCCGAAGTCGTTCTCGAACACGAGCACGAGGAGCGCCACCCCGACCGCCGCCAGGATGGGACCGAGGTGCTTGAGGTCGGGCAGCACCGGGCGGAAGCGGGGCCACGTGGCCATGCCGAGCAGCTCGCGCTTCTCGACCAGGTAGGCCGCCAGGAAGATGACCAGGCAGATCTTGGCCACCTCGCCCGGCTGGAAGCTCATGGGCCCGAGGAACACCCACACGCGGGCGCCGAGCACGGGCCGGCCGATGCCGGGCAGCAGGGGCAGCAGCAGCAGCCCCACGCCGACGAGGGCGAACGTGTAGCGGTGGGCCTGGAGGTCGCGGGTGCGGCGCACCACGAGCAGCGTGAGGACGAAGGCGAGGATGCCGACGGCCGTCCACGCGGCCTGGAGGCCGGCGAGCCTCTGGTCGAGGCGGGCGATCACCACGTAGCCCAGCCCGTTGAGCAACCCGGCGACCGGCAGCAGGATGCCGTCGGCGGCGGGCGCGAGGCGGCGCACGGCGAGGTGGGCGATGAGGACCAGGCCCACCACCACGCCCAGGAAGGGCCCGATGTTGGCGGGGATCGACGCCGTGCGGCCGAGGCTCGCCAGCGTGTAGGCGCCGCCGATGATGACCGCGCTGAACAGGATGAGGCCCAACTCGCTCCGGCGACGGAGGCGGGGGAGCACGGCGCTGATGGTGGCCGTGGTCATGGCGTGGTCGTGGCCGTCTGTTTTCCGCCGGTGGTGGTGGGAGGGTGCTTCGCGCCGCCGTGGACCGTGGTGGTGGGGCGCGCCGGCTTCACGGTGGTGGTCGGCGCCGTGGTCTTGGGTGTGGCGTGGGCGCACTCGGCCGGGAGCGTGGTGGTGGGACCGGCGAGCGCCCCGGCGACGGTGGTGGTGGTGGCCGTGGAGGGGGCGACGGCCTGCTCGCAGATGACCTTGCGGATGTTGGTGACGTAGGCCTCGGCGTCGCTGCGGCTCGACCACACCTTGCCGGTGTCGAGCGAGTCGACGAACAGGCCGGGGACCTGGCTGCGCGCCACACCGGTGCTCTCGACGTAGGTCGGTTGGAACCAGAGGAACCCGCCGGGGCGGCCCTTGTAGATCGTGACCGTGTCGCCGCCGTCGTAGCCCACGAAGTAGGCCCCGCGGCCGTACCAGGCGAGGGTTCCGATGACGGCGCCGACCACGGCGATCATCAAGAGGATGAAGAGCGCGGTGCGCCAGGTGAAGCTGCGGGCCTTCAGCTCGGGTGCGGCCGGCGCGGGGGGTGTGGCGGCGGCGGCCGCACCCGCGCCGCCGAGCGTCGCCGTAGCCCGGGCGCCCACAGCAGCCGCCTCGTCGGCGCGCGCCTTGCGGCGGCCGCGCTTCTTGTCCTTCGCCGGTTCGGCACCCGCGGGGCCCGGGACGGCGATGGTGTCGGCGGTGGTGAACCCCGCCACGTCGGGGGGGCGCTTGTCGCGGGTGCGGATGAGGGCCGTGCCGGCGAGAGCCGCCCGCTCGGCGCGGCCGTCGTCGTCGACGACCTCGACGATGACGCACGTGATGTTGTCGCGGCCACCGTTCTCGTTGGCGAGCCGCACCAGCTCGTGGGCGGCCTCTTCGGGGTCGGCCAGGCGGCGCAGCGTGGCGGCGATGCGGTCGGGCGCGACTTCGTTGAACAGGCCGTCGGAGCAGAGGATCAAGCGGTCGCCGGTGCGCGGGATGACGCTGAACTCGTCGACGTCGACGCGGGGGGCGATGCCCAGCGCCCGGGTGACGATGTTGCGCTGGGGGTGCACCGCCGCCTCCTCGGCGGTGATGCGTCCCTCCTGCAGCATGTCCTCGACCAGGCTGTGGTCGCGGGTGAGCTGGATCAGCTCGTCGTCGCGGAGGAGGTAGACGCGGGAGTCGCCCACGTTCACCACGGCCAGCTCCTCGTCGCCGTCGTCGCTCACCACCGCCACGGCGCAGAGGGTGGTGCCCATGCCCCGCAGGTCGGGGTCGTTGCGGGCCCGGTCGAAGATGACGTGGTTGGCCTGCTGCACGCTGCTGAGCAGCGCGTCGGGGGTGGGGTCGGCAGCCAGGTGCTGGAGCGCATCGACCGCCATGGCCGACGCCACCTCGCCGCCACGGTGGCCGCCCATGCCGTCGGCGACGGCGAACAGGGTGTCGGCGATGAGGAACGAGTCCTGGTTGTTGGTGCGGATGCGGCCGGTGTCGGTGGCCGAGCCGACGCGGAGTGAGGTCATCCGAGCTCCATGACGGTGTTGCCGACCTGGAGCCGGTCACCCCGCTGGATCACCAGCGGGCCCGTGACCTTCTGCCGGTTGAGCCACGTGCCGTTGGTCGACCCCAGGTCCTCGACCAGGAGCTGGCCGTCGCGGACGTAGAGGCGCGCGTGGAGCTGCGACGCGTAGGTGTCGTCGAGGGTGACCTGGCAGCCGGCCGCCCGACCGACGGTGACCTCGTCGCCGAGCACGAACACGCGTCCGGCCTGGTCGGCGGGCTCGACGACGGTGAGGTGGGGCTCCTGGTGCCTGCCGCGGGCCTTGTGCTTGGCCTTGGAGGCCTCGCGTCCCGACTTGCGCGAGGTCTTGCCGGCCGGGACCAGCGCCGGGCCGCGCACCTCGACCCACACCGCGCGCAGGACGCGGAAGAAGAACAGGTACAGCAGTACCAGGAGGCAGATCTTCAGGATGTTGAGCAGTTGCTCCGACATCAGCCGCGGAGCTTAGGGGCAGGGTCGCCGCAGACGGCCCCACCGGGGCGTGCCGCAGGGACGTCGAGGGGGGCGCGCCCGCACCCGGACGGGGGTGCCGGGGAGGGGCACGACCGGTGCGTGGTCAGGACGCCTCGAAGCGGAGGACCGTGTTCCCGAAGGTGATCTGGTCGCCTCCGTCGAGCTCGTGGTTGGCGATGCGGATGCCGTTCAC
>Ga0302299_10000284_pt1 | contig 26151 bp, 29 predicted proteins | sample III_Fen_N3_4_FD_198795 | JGI IMG/M metagenome (GOLD analysis project Ga0302299, IMG submission 198795) | Peat permafrost microbial communities from Stordalen Mire near Abisko, Sweden - III_Fen_N3_4 | ecosystem: Environmental > Terrestrial > Soil > Wetlands > Permafrost | place: Sweden: Abisko...
GCCAGCTATCAGCTCGTCGGCCCGCACGTCGTCCCCGACGCCGTGCTGCTGGTCAAGGGGCGCGTCGCCAAGAGCGACGAGGAGGCCACCAAGCTCATCGCGAGCGAGGTGACCGTGCCCGACCTGTCCACGGGGGAGCAGGGCCCGATCGTGGTCACCATCCCGGCGGCGCGCTGCATCCCGCCGGTCGTCGACCGGTTCAAGCAGGTGCTCTCCGACCACCCTGGCGTCACCGAGGTGCGGCTCGCGATCCAGAACGGTCCGCGCACCACGGTGGTGCGCCTCGACGACCGGCTCCGCGTCACGCCGTCGCCCTCGCTCTACGGCGATCTCAAGGCTCTGCTCGGCCCGTCCTGCCTGCAGCACTGAGGGGACGTCCATGGGCCTGCTCGACCGGTTCCGTCGCCAGGATGACGACGCCGTCGAGCTCGCGCGCCACGCTGTCGACGAGCCCGCGACGCCTCCGGCCGCGGGCCTGGCCGGGCTGCGGTTCCCGATCGCCCGCGGGAGGGGCTACCGCCGCGACGAGGTCGACGTGTTCCTGAACCGCGCCGCAACCCTGCCCGCAGCCGAGATCCGCGACGTGCACTTCCGCACCGAGCGCCGCGGCTACGCGATGGATCGCGTCGATGCCGTGCTCGACGCTCTCGAGATCGAGGCACGCGCGCGCGAAGCCGAGCCGGGGAAGGCGTGACGGGCGTCTCCCCGCTCGCGGCGCTACGACGCCGGGTCTCTGTGGCGCAGTAGCGTGGAGCACGACATGCACGTCATCACCGACACCATCGCGTCGAACCCGCTGCTGCTGCTGGCGATCCTGCTCGCGGTCGGCAGCGCCATCGGCGCGATCCGCATCCGCAGCTTCGCGCTCGGTCCGGCGGCGGTGCTGTTCCTGGCCCTCGCTCTGTCGGCGTACGACGAGAGGCTCGCCCTGCCTCCGATCGTCGGGCAGCTCGGCCTCGTGCTGTTCGCCTACGCCGTCGGCGTCTCCGCGGGCCCGTCGTTCTTCTCCGCGCTGCGCACCGGCGGCCGCGTGCTCGTCGTCATGGTGCTGCTGCTGTCGGGTGCCGCGCTGCTCACCGTGCTGATCGGCAAGCTCATGGGGATCACCGGCCCGGTGCTCGCCGGCGTCTACTCCGGTGCGCTCACCAACACCCCGGCGCTGGCCGCGAGCACCGCGCAGCTGCACTCGCAGCTGCCGGTCGTGGGCTACTCGGTCACCTACCTCGGCGGCGTGCTCGGCATGATGCTGGCCGCCAGCCGCGCGTCGCGCACCGAGGCGCCGCCCGACGCACCCTCGGGTCCGATGGCGCCGCCGCACCTCGAGCGCGCGAGCGTGCGCATCGACACCGACGGCCTGCCCACCCTCGACGAGCTGGTCGAGCGCTACGGCTCCCACGTGCGGTTCTCGCGCCTCATGACCGGCGACGAGCCCGGCCACCCCGGCCATCTCGACCTGCCGGCAGGCTCCTACGCGCCGGTGCGCGGCGACATCCTCACCGTCGTCGGCGACGGGCCGACCGTCGCGCAGATCATCACCGACCTCGGGCACCGTTCGTCGGTGCGCCTGGTCGCCGACCGCATCTCGCTGGACTACCGCCGCATCGCGGTGTCGAACCGCAAGATCGCGGGTCGCCACCTCGGCGACCTCGACCTCCCGGGGCAGTACGGCGTCACGGCCACCCGCGTCCGCCGTGGCGACGTCGACCTGCTCGCCACCGACGACCTCGTGATCATCCTCGGCGACCGTGTCCGCGTGGTCGGCCCGCCCGAGCGCATCGCCGACACCGCCGTCTACCTCGGCGACTCCGAGCGGGAGGCCACCGACATCAACCCGGTCGGCCTGTTCCTCGGGCTCGGGCTCGGCGTGCTCGTCGGCCTCATCCAGGTGCCGGTGCCCGGCGCCGGGCACATCTCGCTCGGGATCGCCGGCGGCCCGCTGCTCGTGGGCCTCATCGTCGGTCGTCTGCAGCGCACCGGCCCCGTGCTGTGGTCGCTGCCCTACTCGGTGTCGGCGACGCTGAGCCAGCTCGGCGTCCTCATGTTCCTCGCCTACGCCGGCTCCAACGCCGGGTCGGCTCTCGTCAAGGCGCTCAACGGCGCGTACGGGCTGCGGCTGCTCGCGCTCGGCCTCGTCGTCACGGCTCTCGTCGCGACCGGTCTGCTGCTCACCCGACGTCTCACCCGCATGCACGGCCCGTCGCTGGCCGGCGTGGTCGCCGGCACGCAGACCCAGCCGGCGGTGCTCGCCTACGCCAACGACCTCACCCACGCCGACCCGCGCGTCAACCTCGGCTACGCCCTGGTCTACCCCGTCGCGATGATCGTCAAGGTCATCCTCGCCCCCGTCATCGGCGGCTGGCTCTAACCCGCCCGACCAAGATCACGGCTGGGGACGGTCAGTCGCGGGCGATGTCGGCGGTGGTGGCGCGGGTGAGGGCGAGCAGGTCGTCGGGGGACAGGCCGAGGTCGAGACCGCGGCGGCCGCCGCTCACGTACACGGTGTCGTGGAGGATCGCGGTCTCGTCGAGCACGGTGCGCAGCCGCTTGCGCTGACCGAGCGGGCTGATGCCTCCGACGACGTACCCGGTGGTGCGCTCGGCCAGCCTCGGGTCGGCCATCTCGGCCTTCTTGCCGCCCGTCGCGGCCGCCAGCGCCTTGAGGTCGAGCATGCCCGCGACGGGCACGATCGCCACGACGAGCTCGCCGTCGACGTCGGCCAGCAGCGTCTTGAACACCTGCTCCGGAGGGAGCCCGAGCACCTGCGACGCCTCGAGCCCGTACGACGGCGCCGCCGGGTCGTGCTCGTACGCGTGCGTGCTGAACGCGATGCCCGCCTCGGTCAGCGCGACCGTCGCCGGCGTGCCGCCGCGCGATGCCTCCTTCGCCACGGGCCGATCCTGGCGCGGGGCGATCAGTTCAGGCCGCTGGGGGTGCGGGCGAGCTCGACGGCGGGGAGCGAGGGCAGCTCGGTGAGCAGCGTCGACTCGCGCGCGAGCAGCGTGAGCTCGAGCCGCAGGCGGTCGACGGTGGTGGCGGCCTCGAGGAGCCGCTGGCGCTCGGAGAGGTCGAGCACCACCGCGGCGCTCACGAGGTAGGACAGGGTGCGCGGGTCGTCGGGCATGGCGAGCATCTGCGAGCCCTCGACGGCGCCGGCGCGCACGACCGCGGCGCGATAGAGGTCGAAGCGCCGGCACACCTCGGCCGACAGGCGCGCGGCCGTGTCGGCGTCGGCCGGATCGTCCTCGGCCAGCCACTCGACCTCGGCGCAGTGGTAGGGCGTCCCCTCGTCGACGAGGGCGTGCACGCGGAAGCGGGTGTCGCCGCTCGTGCGCAGGTCGTAGCGCCCGTCGGCGTAGGTGTGGATCTCGTCGACGACCGCGAGCGTCCCGACGTCGTTGAGCGCCTTGACGCCCCGCTCGCCGACGTCATGGCCCTCGCGGATGGCGACGACGCCGAACACGCGGTCGCGGGGCTCGCGCTGCTGCAGATCACGGACGAGCTGGCGGTAGCGGGGCTCGAAGACGTGCAGGGGGAGGAGGAGGCCCGGGACGAGGACGGTGCCCAACGGGAACAGCGGGATGACCTCGCGCGCTCCCACCTGGCGTCCCGGCACGGGTTCAGCGTCCCGTACCGCGGGCCGCGGCGCATCCCGACGACCGCAACAGGGTGCGCGCTCCCTAGACTGGCCGCATGATCCGCCGCCTCGACCTGCGCGGGTCGGACGCCGACCCCCGCGACGCGCTGCCGCGCGCTGCCGTCGACGTGGAGAGCGTGCTGGCCACCGTCCGACCCATCGTGGAGGACGTGCGCGACCGCGGCACCGAGGCCGTGCTGTCGTGGGGCGAGCGGCTCGACGGCGTACGACCCCCGTCGCTGCGCGTGCCGCAGGAGGCTCTCGACGCCGCCCTCGCCGCGCTCGACCCGGCCGTGCGCGCGGCTCTCGAGGAGTCGATCCGGCGCGCCCGTCTCGTGCACGACGACCAGCGGCGCACCGACACCACGACCCACGTCGTGCCCGGCGGCACCGTCACGGAGCGCTGGGTGCCCGTCGACCGAGTCGGTCTCTACGTGCCGGGCGGTCGCGCGGTCTACCCGTCGTCGGTCGTGATGAACGTCGTCCCCGCGCAGGTGGCCGGCGTCGCGTCGTTCGCCGTCGCGAGCCCGCCCCAGCGTGACCACGGCGGCCTCCCGCACCCCACGATCCTCGCCGCGTGCGCGCTGCTCGGCGTCCACGAGGTCTACGCCGCCGGCGGAGCGCAGGCCGTCGCGATGTTCGCCTACGGCACGGGCACCGGCCCCGACGACTGCCGGTCCACGAACATGGTCACCGGGCCGGGCAACATCTACGTCACCGCGGCCAAGCGCATGCTCAAGGGCCGCATCGGCATCGACTCGGAGGCCGGCCCCACCGAGATCGCGATCCTCGCCGACGACACCGCCGACGCCGCGTTCGTCGCCGCCGACCTCATCAGCCAGGCCGAGCACGACGTCATCGCCGCGTCGGTGCTCGTCACGACGAGCGAGGAGCTCGCCGACGCCGTGGTCGCCGAGCTCGCCGTGCAGGTGCCCGCCACCAAGCACAGCGAGCGCATCGCCGAGGCGCTGGACGGGCCGCAGAGCGGCATCGTGCTCGTCGACGACATCGAGGCCGGGCTGCGCGTGGTCGACGCCTACGCCGCCGAGCACCTCGAGATCCAGACGCGCGACTCTCGCGAGGTGGCCGCGCGCGTGCGCAACGCCGGCGCGATCTTCGTCGGCTCCTTCGCCCCGGTGTCGCTCGGCGACTACGCCGCCGGCTCCAACCACGTACTGCCCACCGGCGGCTGCGCCTGCCACTCGTCAGGCCTGTCGGTGCAGACCTTCCTCCGCGGGATCCACGTCATCGACTACGACGAGGACGCGCTCACCGGCGTGGCGCACCACGTGGTCGCGCTGGCCAACGCCGAGGACCTCCCCGGCCACGCCGCGGCCATCGAGGTGCGCACGAACCGTCGCACGGGCGCCTGACGTGACCCACCTCGACGACCTCCCGCTGCGCGACGACCTGCGGGGGCAGGAGCCCTACGGCGCCCCGCAGCTCGACGTGCGCGCGCGCCTCAACGTCAACGAGAACCCGTTCCCGCCGTCGGACTCGCTCGTCGCCGACATCGCGGCGGCCGTGGCCGACGCCGCGCGGGGGCTCAACCGCTACCCCGACCGCGACGCCGTGACGCTGCGCGACGACCTCGCGGCCTACCTCACCGTCGAGTCCGGCGTCGCGCTGACCGGCGAGCAGCTGTGGGCGGCCAACGGCAGCAACGAGATCATGCACCAGCTGCTGCTGGCGTTCGGCGGCCCCGGACGCACGGCGCTCGGCTTCACGCCCACCTACTCGATGTATCCCGAGTACTGCCGCGACACGTTCACCGTCTACGTCACCGAGCCGCGCGACGCCGACTTCCGCGTCGACGCCGACGCCGCCGTCGCGGCGATCGCGACGCACGCGCCCGACGTCGTCGTCCTCGCCTCGCCCAACAACCCCACGGGCACACCGCTCGAGCTCGGCGTGGTGCGCGCCGTGCTCGACGCGGCGCCAGGCATGGTGATCGTCGACGAGGCCTACGCCGAGTTCCGCCACGAGGGCACGCCGTCGGCGCTCGAGCTGCTGGACGGGCACCCGCGCCTGGTCGTGACCCGCACCATGAGCAAGGCGTTCGCGCTCGCGGGTGCGCGCCTGGGCTACCTCGCAGCCGACCCCGCGGTGGTCACGGCGGTCAAGCTCGTGCGCCTGCCCTACCACCTGTCGGCGGTGTCGCAAGCGGTCGCGCGGACGGCTCTCGCGCACACCGACGAGCTGCAGTCGCAGGTGGCGCTCCTGCGCCGCGAGCGCGACGACCTCGTTGCGTGGTTGCGCGGTCGCGGGCACGACGTCGCCGACAGCGACGCGAACTTCGTGCTGTTCGGGCGTTTCGACGACAGGCGCGCCGTCTGGCAGGGTCTGCTCGACCGGGGCGTGCTCATCCGCGAGACGGGCCCGGACGGCTGGCTGCGCGTGAGCGTGGGCACGCCGGAGGAGAACGCCGCGTTCCGCGCGGCGCTGGAGGAGGTCACGGCATGAGCCGGTTCGCACGCGTGCAGCGCAGCACCAAGGAGAGCGAGGTCCTCGTCGAGCTCGAGATCGACGGCACGGGCGCGCACGACGTCGACACCGGTGTGCCGTTCTTCGACCACATGCTCGCGCAGCTGGCCAAGCACGGGCTGCTCGACCTCGTCGTGCGCACCAAGGGCGACCTCGACGTCGACGCGCACCACACCGTCGAGGACACCTCCCTGGCTGTCGGCCAGGCGCTGCGCGAGGCGCTGGGCGTCAAGGCCGGCATCCGTCGTTACGGCGACTCGCTCGTCCCGCTCGACGAGGCGCTCGTGCAGTGCGCCGTCGACCTGTCGGGCCGTCCCTACCTCGTGCACCAGGAGCCCGAGCTGATCGAGCTGATCGGCAACTACGACACGACGCTCACCAAGCACATCTTCGAGTCGATCGTCGCCGAGTCGCGCATCACGCTGCACATCAACGTGCTGGCCGGGCGCAACGCGCACCACGTCGTCGAGACGCAGTTCAAGGCGTTCGCGCGGGCGCTGCGCGACGCGGCCACGCACGACCCGCGTGTGGTCGGCGTCCCGAGCACGAAGGGCACGCTGGGCTCGTGACCACCGCGATGCTCATCGCCGGCGGCCTGTTCGTCGGCGGCACCTACTCGTTCGCGCGGCAGAAGCACTACGTCGGCGCGGTCGTGCTGGCGATCGCCGCGGTGCTGTCGTTCGCGGCCGCGTGGCTGTGGTCGAAGTGATCCCGCGCGGGGCCCCGCGATGACCAAGCGCGTCGTCGTCCTCGACTACGGATCGGGCAACATCCGCTCGGCCGAGCGGGCACTGGCGCGGGCCGGCGCCGACGTCGTCGTCACGGCCGACCGCACGGCGGCGCTCGAGTGCGACGGGCTCGTCGTGCCGGGAGTCGGCGCGTTCGCCGCGTGCATGGCCGGGATCGAGGCGGTCAGGGGCGGCGAGATCGTCGGACGACGGCTCGCCGGCGGTCGTCCGGTGCTCGGCATCTGCGTGGGCATGCAGGTGCTCTTCGAGCACGGCGTCGAGCACGGCGTCGACACGGCGGGGCTGGGGGAGTGGCCAGGCGTCGTCGACGAGCTGCACGCGTCGGTGCTGCCGCACATGGGCTGGAACACGGTCTCGGTGCCCGAGGGGTCGACGCTGTTCCGCGGCGTCGAGCACGAGCGGTTCTACTTCGTGCACTCCTACGCCGTGCGCAGCTGGACGCTCGACATCGGGCCCGACGGCCGCACCGCGGCGCCGCTGGTCACCTGGGCCGAGCACGGTGAGCCGTTCGTCGCCGCGGTCGAGAACGGCCCGCTGTCGGCCACCCAGTTCCACCCGGAGAAGTCCGGCGACGCCGGCGCCCTGCTGCTGTCCAACTGGGTCGCCGGCCTGTGACCGCGTGGCCCACCGCCGTCGTGATCACTCCCCTGCTGGCGCTCCGGGCAGCGGAGGCCCACCGCGAGGTAGAACTCGCGGAACCGTGATCACGACGAGGGGGCGCACCCGGTGAGCAAGGAGCGCGCGCAGCGACGCGCCGAGCGCGAGGCGGCAGCCGCCGAGGAGCGGCGACGTCGCGACGCGGCGCGCAAGCGCAAGCAGGCGCGGGCCGCCGTCGTGGGCAGCGTCGCCGACCCCGCCGCGCGGGCGCAGAACCGGCTCGCCCGCTGGTGGCGTCGGACCTACCCGAAGAACGACCCGTTCGCGCGACGTCGACGTCGTCAGACGGTGGTGGTGGTGCTCATCGCCCTGGCGGTGCAGGCGGTGGCGTGGGTGCTCGTGCCGTCGTGGGCCGGTCGCCTCGTGGTGCTGGTGCTCACGCTCTTCCTGCTGCCCGTCGTGCGCGTCGTCATCTTCGACCGCCGCTGACCCCACCGGTCGAGCCGCCGTCCGACCTGTCGAGGACCACGCCCGTGCCCGACGCGCGGTTGCTGGGATGCAGCGACGCCGGGCAGCCTGGCGGCGGCGGTCCCGTGGACGCCTGGAAGGCGTCCGGCATGGGCGACGACTACGTGGTGACCCTCACGGCGTGCGCCGAGGCCGAAGGAACGAGTGCGGCCGCGGGCTGCGACCCGAACGCGTCGCGCTACAACCTCTGGCACCGAGAGAAGTCCGGCACTCCATGACGACGCAGCACGTGGTTCGTCGTCGGGGCGGGAGCGAGCGCCCCGCCCGACACCTCGCGTCTCGCACGAGGTGTGGCACTCACGCGGTGGGCCGGCACGCGGCGATCACGGCCTTGGCGTGCTCGGGCAGCGGCCCGCCCTTCGCGAGAGACGCGTCGAGGGCCCGGTACTCACGGAGGGTGTACGTCCGCTGGATCGCGTCGAAGGCGCACTGGCAGTAGGCGGTCGTCGCCGTGGATCCCTTCTGGCACGACGACATGAAGGCGGCGTGGTCAGGCTCCGGGTAGGTGTGGGCACGCACGTCCGCCAGGATCAGGAGCGCCGACGTGCCGGCCACCGCTGCCAGGGTCAGGACGATCGCTGCGATGGGGCTCAAGGACGGCTTCCCGGGTCGGCGCTGCTCCTTCCCGCACTCCGAGCAGCGGTAGCGCCGGGTGGCGACGATCGGCGTGAGGACGGCGAGGCCGACGAGCCCCCCGAGGAGTGCGGCTCCCGCCACCCCGAATGCATCGCCGACCACGTTGCCGGTCAGCACGCTGACGGCGACCCCTAGCACGACCGCGAGCCCGCCGAGCCAGTCGACGGCCCGGCGCTCCCACCGCACCCCGGTCGCGCTCCCGCAGTGGACGCACGGGCCGAGTGGACGTCCCGGGGCGGGTTTCTTCAGCGGAGGAGCGACCGGGACCCATGCGTTGGTCGCCGCGTCGAACCGGTGACCGTTGACGATCTCGCCGTCCTGAAAGGTCATCGACGTCCCCGTTCTCTGTGCTCCCGTCAGTACAGCAGCGGCGGACGACGCCGTCAGGGGATCGGGCGACACGGTCGTTCCCGACCAGCCCGGATGCGCCGTCGTGCCGAGCGCGGTCGGACGTCGAACGGGGCCGGGCCGAGCATCTCCGCGGGTTCCGCCGACGCGGCCGGTGCGGGAGGGGTGGCGAGTGCCGGGCCGATACGCTGACCGGCATGAGCGACCAGCGCCCCGAAGACATCGACCCCGAGGTCCCCTCCGAGCTGACTGCGGAGGAGCTGGCCGCCGCCGAGCTGCCGCCGGGCATGCTGCCCACGCTCGAGCTGCTTCCCGCGGTCGACGTGGCCGATGGGCTGGCCGTGCGGCTCGTGCAGGGCGCGGCCGGCAGCGAGACGTCGTACGGCGACCCGCTCGAGGCCGCGCTCGCGTGGCAGGAGCAGGGCGCGACCTGGATCCACCTCGTCGACCTCGACGCCGCGTTCGGTCGCGGCTCCAACCGCGAGCTGCTCGCCCGCATCGTCGGCGCGCTCGACATCCAGGTCGAGATGAGCGGCGGCATCCGCGACGACGAGTCGCTGGCCGCGGCGCTGGCCACGGGCTGCACCCGGGTGAACGTCGGCACCGCGGCGCTCGAGAACCCCGAGTGGGTCGCGCGCGCCATCGTCGAGCACGGCGACCGCATCGCCGTCGGGCTCGACGTGCGCGGCACCACGCTGTCGGCCCGGGGCTGGACGCAGGACGGCGGCGAGCTGTTCGACGTGCTCGCGCGCCTCGACGGTCAGGGCTGCGCGCGCTACGTCGTGACCGACGTGGCCAAGGACGGCACTCTCGCCGGCCCCAACCTCGAGCTGCTGCGCAGCGTGTGCGAGGCGACCGACGCCCCTGTGGTCGCCTCGGGCGGGATCGGGTCGCTGGCCGACCTGCACGCGATCGCGTCGCTGGTGGCCGAGGGCGTCGAGGGCGCCATCATCGGCAAGGCGCTCTACTCGGGGGCGTTCACGCTCCCCGAGGCGCTGGCCGCGGTGGCGCCGCGCGTCGAGACGTGGAACTCGCCGTTCCGGCGCGGCGACGAGATCCCCGGCGTCATGCCGTGAGGCGCTCCAGCGACTGACGTCGCGCGCCGATCCTCACCACGACGCGGGCGCACCGTCCGCGTGCGCGGCGAGCCTCCGGGCCGTCCGATCTGCCACGCTGGTCGAGTGGGGCCGTCGGAGGGACGGTGGGGACGAGCTTGAAGATCTTCGCTCCGGTGCCTGCGCGGCTCGCCGCCGAGCGCACGCCGGCCGATCGCGACCGTGTCGTCGACCTCGCGCGAGCCGCCGCGCTGCTCGTGGTGGTGGCCGGGCACTCGATCATGGCTGTCGTGGCCTGGCCCGGCGGGGTGCCGAAGATGGGCAACCTGCTGGCCGCCTATCCCTGGACGCAGCTGCTCACCTGGGCGCTGCAGATCATGCCGCTGTTCTTCTTCGCCGGTGGTGCGGCCAACGCGCTGTCGTACGACCGGCACCGGGCGCGCGGCGGCAGCTACGCCACCTGGCTGTGGGGCCGGGCCGACCGCCTGCTTCGCCCCGCGCTCGTCTACCTCGTGATCATGGGCGTCGTGGCGGCCGTCGTCACCGTCGTGGCACCGAGCGACGTCGCGGCCCCGCTCATGGAGCTCACCACCCAGCTGCTGTGGTTCCTGGGCGCCTACCTGCTCGTCACCGCCATGACGCCGTGGTTCCGTGACACGTCGCCGCTGCGTGGCGGTCTCGTGACCCTCGCGATCCTCGCGCTCTCCGCGGCCATCGACGTGGGTGTCCTCCTCCTCGGGCTCCCCGGCTTCCTCGCGCTGTCGGGCTTCGCCATCGTGTGGGCGGTGCCGGCCTACGTCGGGTCGCTGCGCTCGCACGGCGTGCTCGCGCGCGTACCTCGCCCTGCGCTCGTGGGCGTCGTCGTCGGCGGCCTCGCGATCAACGTGACGCTGATCGCGCTCGGACCGTGGCCGATGTCGATGGTGGGCATGCCCGGTGACGTCGTGAGCAACATGGCCCCGCCGACCGTCGTGCTGGGCATCCACTCGGTCGTCCTGTGCTGCCTGGTCACACTGTTCGACGCCCCGCTCGCGCGCTTCACCCAGCGGCCGCGCGTGTGGCGGCTGGTCACCGCGGTGAACCTCGCGGCGATGACCCTCTACCTGTGGCACCTGCCGGTGCTCATCACGGTGACGGTGCTGGGTCACGCGCTGCACCTCGAACGTCCGACGGTCATCGACGGCGCCGGCTGGCCGGTGCCGGACGGCTGGGGCTATCTCGTGGGATGCCTGGTGTTCTGGACGGTCTACGGGGTCGGCGTCTGGGCGATCGTGCGCCTCATGTGGCCCTTCGAGCACGCGCCGCTGTGGTGGTGGGACAGCCCGCCGAGGGCGTCGGCGCCGAGCCCGCGCACGGCGTCGGTCGTGGCGTGCGTCGGCACCGTCGCCGTCGGCATCTCGGGGCTCGTGCTCTCGGCGTGCGGCCTGGCCGGCTTCCCGACACGCATCGTCGACTACGCCGGGATCCCGCTGTCTGCTGCCGCAGGGATGCTCCTGCTCCTCGCCGGTGGTGCGGCGATCCGCTGGGCCGGGGCGCCGCGCGCGACCGCCGAGCGTCCCGTCGTCAGAACGTGACCGAGGCGCGCCGCCGAGCGTCGCTGCCCCCGTGGCTCAGACGACGGTGATCTCGATCGCGGCGTAGTCGCGGCCGCGGCGGAAGAGGCGACCGCCGACCTGGAAGATGCGGAACACGACGCCGTACTTGCCGCGGTGCAGCCGCTCCACCCGATCGATGTCGGCCGGGTCGTCGAGCACGCGCGCGGCGGCGTCGACCAGCGCGCCCTGCAGCCGGCCGCGCTGGTCGCACGGCGCCACCTGCACGTGGCCGCGGTTGCGGATCCGCTTGGCCTTGCCGGAGTCCGCCTGCGTCCACACGTAGAGGCGGTCGCCGTCACGGCTCACCCACACCGGGGTGGGCACCGCGGTGCCGTCCCTCTTGTACGTGACGAGCGAGACGTACTGGCCGGCCGCGAGCCGGTCGACCTCCGGGTTCGACGACGTGCTGCTCATGCCGCTCAACGTACGTCAGCCCCCGGGGTCACGCAGGTCGGCGCATCCCTAGGCTGGAGCCGTGTCCGTGGCCGTCCGGGTGATCCCGTGTCTCGACGTCGATGCCGGCCGCGTGGTCAAGGGCGTCAACTTCGTCGACCTCCGCGACGCCGGCGACCCCGTCGAGCTCGCGCGCGTGTACGACGCGCAGGGCGCCGACGAGCTGGTGTTCCTCGACATCACGGCGAGCAGCGGCGACCGCGAGACGACCTACGACGTCGTGCGGCGCACCGCCGAGCAGGTGTTCATCCCGCTCACGGTCGGGGGAGGCGTGCGCGAGGTCGGAGACATCGACCGGCTGCTGCGCGCCGGCGCCGACAAGGTGGGCGTCAACACCGCGGCCCTCGCGCGGCCCGAGCTGCTGCGCGAGTCGGCCGACCGGTTCGGCTCGCAGTGCGTCGTCATCTCGGTCGACGCGCGGCGCTGCCGCCACGGCGTCGAGACGTCGTCGGGCTGGGAGGTCACCACGCACGGCGGTCGACGCTCCACGGGCATCGACGCCGTCGAGTGGGCCGAGCGCGCGGCGGCGCTCGGGGCCGGGGAGATCCTGCTGACGTCGATGGACGCCGACGGCACCAAGGACGGCTACGACCTGCCGCTCATCCGCGCCGTGCGCGCGGTGGTCGGCGTGCCGGTGATCGCGAGCGGGGGAGCGGGTCGGCTCGCCGACTTCGCCCCCGCGGTCGACGCCGGAGCCGACGCCGTCCTCGCGGCGAGCGTCTTCCACTTCGGCCAGCTGCGCATCGGCGACGTGAAGCAGGCGCTGGCCGACGCGGGCCACCCCGTCCGCTGACCGGACGCGGGGCCCGCGGCGTGTCACCCGTTCGGCGCAGTCCCGCGTTCAGGACCCGCCAGCCGGGGCCGATCACCTCCTGGGGCGGGCAGGCCGCCGCACGCACGACCAGGGGACGACGAGCATGAACGATCCAGATTACGACTTCTTCGGCGGCGGGCCGAGCACGGACGCAGCGCCGGAGACGATGGCGCACGGCATGCGGCCCGACCGGCCCGAGCCGGAGCTCGTCTCGTCCCAGGGCCGGGTCGACCGCTTCGGCATCCCGGTGGGAGCGCCGGTCGTCCCGACCGGTCCGTCGGCCGCCCCGGGCATCGGAGCGCAGCCGACGAGCACGCCCGGCATGGTGACGACGTGGCAGGGCCCGCCGGTGCCGACCCGCGCCGCTGCCCGGGCCGCCGCGCCTCAGGGAGCGCCGACCAACGTGCGCGCGGTCTCCGTCCTCGCCGTCGTGCTCGGGCTGCTGGCCGGGATCGTCGCGCTCTACGGCTTCTCCCAGTACCTCGCGCTCAAGAGCATGATCGACCAGACGCTGGCCGCCGAGTCCCCGGGCGGGGTGCAGATCAGCGGCTCGCTGGCCGGGGCCGTGCTCACCGCGGTGCTCATCAGCCTGCTGATCCTCGGGATCGTCAGCGCCGTCATGCTCGCCGGCGGCGTCGCGACCCTGGCCGGCAAGCAGTGGGGCGGCTGGATGCTCGTCGGGGCGTTCGGGCTCTACGTCCTGGGACAGGTCTACTCGTTCTCGCAGGGCGGCTACTCGCTGTTCGGCGGCATCTTCCTGGCCATCGGCGTCCTCATGCTGCTGGTGCTCGTCACCGGCGACGGCCGCCGGTGGCTCCTGCACGGCTGAGGTCGCGGAAACCTGCTCGACCCCGCACGGCACAATGGCGGGCGTGACGCCGCCCGTGGATCCCGAGACCTGGGACGCCGTGCGCGCACGCCTGCGACCCGACGCGAACGGCCTCGTCGCCGCGATCGCGCAGCAGCACGGCTCCGGCGAGGTGCTCATGCTCGCGTGGATGGACGTGGAGGCGCTGCGCCGCACCCTCGAGACCGGCCGCGCCACCTACTGGTCGCGCTCGCGCCAGGAGTACTGGGTCAAGGGCGACACGTCCGGCCACGCCCAGCACGTGCGCTCGGTACGACTCGACTGCGACGGCGACGCCGTCCTCCTCACCGTCGACCAGGTCGGGGCCGCGTGCCACACCGGCGACCGCACCTGCTTCGACGCCGACGTCCTGCTCGACCTCGACGCCGCCGGGAGCGACGCATGACCACCGCCACCGCGACGCCGTTCGGACCCGCCGCCGGGTTCGGCGGCGCCGCCACGCCCGACCTCGAGACCTTCCGAGCGCTCGCGCGCGACCGCCGGGTGATCCCCGTCGTACGGCGCCTGCTCGCCGACGGCGAGACGCCGATCGGCCTCTACCGCAAGCTCGCGGGGGAGCGCGCCGGCACGTTCCTGCTCGAGTCGGCCGAGCACGGCCGCTCGTGGTCGCGCTACTCCTTCGTCGGCGTCCGCAGCGCGGCGATGCTCACCGAGGTCGACGGTCACGCGCAGTGGTGGGGCAACGCACCGGTCGGCCTGCCGACCGACGGCGACCCGGCAGCGGCCCTGCGCGACACCATCGAGGCGCTGCACACCGAGCGGTTCCCGGGCCTGCCCCCGCTCACCGGCGGGATGGTCGGCTACCTGTCCTACGACGTGGTGCGCCGGTGGGAGCGCCTGCCCGACGACAACCCCGACGAGATCGGCGTGCCCGAGATCGCGATGCTGCTCGCGACCGACCTCGCGGTGCTCGACCACCACGACGGCTCGGTGCTGCTCATCGCCAACGCGATCAACTACGACGCGACCGACGAGCGCGTCGACGACGCGTGGCACGACGCCGTTCGGCGTCTCGACGCGATGCAGTCCGACCTCGCGACGCACAGCGCCGCGTCGGCGTCCACCTACGACGTGGCCGCGACCCTCGACGTCGAGTCGCGCACGCCGCACGCCGACTACCTCGCGGGCGTCGAGACCGCCAAGGAGTACATCCGCGCGGGCGACGCCTTCCAGATCGTGCTCTCGCAGCGCTTCAGCGCGCCCTGCACCGCGTCGACCCTCGACGTCTACCGGGTCCTGCGCGTCACGAACCCGAGCCCGTACATGTACCTCGTGCGGGTGCCGGCCGCCTCGTCCGAGCCGGGCGTGCTCTCCGACGAGGTCGCCTTCGACATCGTCGGGTCCTCGCCCGAGGCGCTGGTGAAGGTGAACGAGGGGCGCGCGCTGCTGCACCCGATCGCCGGCTCGCGGCCGCGCGGTGCGACACCGGAGGAGGACCACGCCCTCGGCGAGGAGCTGCTCGCCGACGAGAAGGAGCGCGCCGAGCACCTCATGCTCGTCGACCTCGGGCGCAACGACCTCGGGCGCGTGTCCGCGCCGGGCAGCGTCGAGGTCGTCGAGTTCATGAAGGTCGAGCGCTACAGCCACATCATGCACATCGTCTCGACCGTGGTCGGCACCCTGGCCGAGGGCCGCACGGCCTACGACGTGCTCGCGTCGACCTTCCCGGCAGGCACGCTGTCGGGCGCTCCCAAGCCGCGCGCGATGGAGATCATCGACGAGCTCGAGCCGGTGCGCCGTGGCGTCTACGGCGGCGTCGTGGGCTACCTCGACTTCGCCGGCGACCTCGACACCGCGATCGCCATCCGCACCGGCGTCATCAAGGACGGCGTCGTGCACGTGCAGGCGGGCGGCGGTCTCGTGGCCGACTCGGTGCCCGCCACCGAGTACGAGGAGTGCCGCAACAAGGCCGCCGCCGTGCTGCGGGCCGTGGCCATGGCCGCCACGATGCGTCCGGCATGACCGACCCCGCCGAGCCGTCGGCTCCGTCGGAGGCCGACCCGGGCGCCGGGGGTCGCAGCTATCGCGCGGCGCTGGTGCTGCTGCTGCTCGGCTCGGTCCTGGCACTCGTGAGCGCCGGCCGCACCTGGGTCACCGCCGTCGCGGGCGGCGGCGGGCTGCCGACCATCACGGTCGCCCTGAGCGGGAGCGACCTGCAGCCGACGATCACGGCGATCGCGCTGCTGGGGCTCGCCGCCGTCGCCGGGCTACTGGCCACACGCCGTCGAGGTCGGGTGGTCATCGGCGTGCTCATGGCGGCCGCGGGGCTCGTGGTCGTGGCGCTCGCGATCGACGTCGCCAGCACCTGGAACTCGCTGCTCGGAGTCGGCGACACCATCCGGTCGCTCGTGGCCGAGCACGTCGGCACGGAGTCGGCAGCCGACACGACCCTGTCGGCGTGGTGGCTCGGTGCCGCGGTCGGCGGCCTGCTCGTGGCCGCCGCCGGCGTGCTCGCGGTGCTGCGGTCCCGTGACTGGCCGCAGATGGGGCGCCGGTACGAGCGCCGTGACGACGGGGCCTCCCGAGCGGCCGAGTCGGCCTGGGACCAGCTCGACCACGGCCTCGACCCGACCCTCGATCCTGCGGTCGACCCGCAGGCCGGCGGCGGCGCCGCGCCCGCCGAGGCGTCCGGGTCGACGGGCTCGACGGACGGCTCGGGCGGGCTCGGTAACCCGATGCTGGGCCCGGAGCCCTGGGCCTGACACAATGCCGCTCACGACCGCCCGAGGAGGACCACCGATGGTTGCCGAGCACGAGGACCACGGCAATACGCCTGCCGCCTGGACCGCTGTCACGATCGTGATGATCGCGTTCGTCATCGGCGCGGTCGCCGTCTGGACGATGAACTGGCCGCTGTTCTGGATCGGCAGCGTCGGCCTGCTCGTCGTCGCCGCCGTCGTCGGCAAGGTCATGTCGATGATGGGCATGGGCAAGCAGCCTGCGGGCGCGGATCACTGAGATCACTGAGATCACTGAGATCTCTGCGGACGCATCGGCCATGACCACCGTGAGCGAACCGACAGCGACCGACGTCGTCGTCGCGCCGCGCTCACGGCTGCGTCGGATGGCCGCCCCGGTGCTCGCCGCGGGGGGCCTGCTGGCCGCCACCGCCTACCTCGGCGCCGTCGACCCGAACGCGCCCGGGCACTACCCGCTGTGCCCCACGAAGTACTTCACCGGCCTGGACTGCCCTGGCTGCGGCGGCCTGCGGTGCGTGCACTCGCTGGCCCACGGCGACGTCGCGGGTGCGCTCGACCACAACGCGTTCGTCACTCTGCTCGTCCTGCCCCTCGTGGTCGCGGGGTTCGTGGTGTGGGCCTGGCACGCGTGGCGCGGCGACCCTCCCGTCCCGCCGGGGCAGCACTGGTTCGAGAAGCGCTGGCTGTTCATCGCGCTCACGGTCGTCATGGTCGCCTTCACGGTGGTGCGCAACATCCCGGTGGTGCCCGCGTTCGCGTGGCTCGGCTCGTCCGCCGCCTGACCTCGCGCCCGCCGCCCCGCCGCCGTAGCCCGCTCGCCGCGCCCGATACCCTGCCCGCATGACGGTGCTCGACGACATCCTCGCGGGCGTGCGCGAGGACCTCGCTGCGCGCCAGGAGCGCACGAGCCTCGACGACCTCAAGGCCCTCGCGGACTCCCGCGTCGCGGCCATCGACGCCGAGGCCGTGCTGCGCGGCGACGGCGTCTCGGTGATCGCCGAGGTGAAGAGGTCGAGCCCGAGCCGGGGATCCCTCGCCGCCATCGAGGACCCGGCCGCCCTCGCCGCCGACTACGCCGCCGGCGGCGCCCACGTCATCAGCGTCCTCACCGAGGAGCGCCGCTTCAACGGTTCGCTGGCCGACCTCGCCGCGGTGCGCGCCGCGGTCGACGTGCCCGTCCTGCGCAAGGACTTCATCGTCACCAGCTACCAGCTCTGGGAGGCGCGCGCCTACGGGGCCGACGTCGCCCTGCTCATCGTCGCGGCCCTCGAGCAGCCCGCGCTGGTCTCGCTCGTCGAGCGCGCCCGCAGCCTCGGGCTCACCCCGCTCGTCGAGGTCCACGACACCGAGGAGGTGGGCCGGGCTCTCGACGCAGGCGCCACCGTCATCGGCGTCAACGTCCGCAACCTCAAGACCCTCGAGGTCGACCGCGAGGTCTTCGCCCGGGTGGCTCCGTCGATCCCCAGCACGTGCTTACGCATCGCCGAGTCGGGCGTCCGCGGGCCGCACGACCTCATCGCCTACGCGAACGCAGGTGCGGACGCGGTGCTCGTGGGGGAGAGTCTCGTCACGGGCGGCGACCCGCGCACGGCCGTGCACGACCTCGTGACCGCCGGCGCGCACCCCGCCGTCAAGCACGGGCGCGACTGAGGGAGCACCATGACCACCACCCAGGAGCCCGCCGGCCTCGCACCCGCGGACCCCTTCGGCCCCGACGCCACCGGCCACTTCGGGCCCTACGGCGGACGCTTCGTACCCGAGGCGCTCACCGCGGCGCTCGACGAGCTCGACGCCGCGTTCCGCGCGGCCGTCGTCGACCCGGAGTACGTCGCCGAGCTCGACCGGCTGCAGCGCACCTACGTCGGCCGGCCGAGCCCGGTCACCGACGCGCGCCGGTTCTCCGAGCACTGCGGCGGCGCCCGCGTGCTGCTCAAGCGCGAGGACCTCAACCACACCGGCTCGCACAAGATCAACAACGTGCTGGGCCAGGCCCTGCTCACGGTGCGCATGGGCAAGCGGCGGGTCATCGCCGAGACGGGCGCCGGACAGCACGGCGTGGCCACGGCGACCGCCGCCGCGCTGCTCGGCCTCGAGTGCACCGTCTACATGGGCGAGGAGGACACCCGCCGGCAGGCGCTCAACGTCGCCCGCATGAAGCTGCTCGGCGCCGAGGTCGTGCCGGTGTCGGCCGGGTCCCAGACCCTCAAGGACGCGATCAACGAGGCCATGCGCGACTGGGTCACCAACGTCGAGCACACGCACTACCTGCTCGGCACGGTCACCGGCCCCTCGCCGTTCCCCGAGATGGTGCGCACCTTCCACCACGTCATCGGTGCCGAGGCCAAGGCGCAGGTGCTCGAGCTCACCGGCGGGCTGCCCACCGCGGTCGCGGCCTGCGTCGGCGGCGGCTCCAACGCGATGGGCATCTTCGGCGCGTTCCTCGCCGACTCCGAGGTGGCGCTCCACGGCTACGAGGCCGGCGGCGACGGCATCGAGACCGGACGCCACGCGGCCCGATTCTCCGGGGGCTCGCCGGGCGTGCTCCACGGTGCCCGCACCTACGTGCTGCAGGACGAGTGGGGCCAGACCCGCCCGTCGCACAGCATCAGCGCGGGCCTCGACTACCCCGGTGTCGGCCCCGAGCACGCCTACCTGCACGACACCGGTCGCGCCACCTACGAGCCGGTCGACGACTCCGAGGCGATGGAGGCCTTCGGGCTGCTGTGCCGCACCGAGGGGATCATCCCGGCCATCGAGAGCGCTCACGCGCTGGCCGGCGCCATGCGCCTGGGCCGCACCCTCGGGCCCGACGCCGTGATCCTCGTGAACCTCTCCGGCCGTGGCGACAAGGACGTCGAGACCGCGTCGCGATGGTTCGGGCTCATCGACGGCGAGCTCCCCCAGGAGGGCCGGGCATGAGCCGGCTGCAGGAGGCCTTCGCCGTGGCGAAGGCCGAGGGGCGCGCGCTTCTCATCGGCTACATGCCGGCGGGCTTCCCCGGCATCGGCGACGACGTCGCGATCATCGAGGCGATGGTCGCGGGTGGCGTCGACGTCGTCGAGGTGGGGCTGCCCTACAGCGACCCGCTCATGGACGGCCCCACCATCCAGGAGGCCGTCGAGATCGCCCTGGCCGCGGGCACCCACACCGACGACGTGCTGCGCACCGTGGCCGGCGTCGCCCGCACCGGGGCGCCGACCCTCGTGATGTCGTACTGGAACCCGCTCGAGCGCTACGGCGTCGAGCGGTTCGCGGCCGACCTGGCCGAGGCGGGAGGAGTCGGCGTCATCACGCCCGACCTCACGCCCGAGGAGTCCGGCCCGTGGATCGCCGCCACCGACGCCGCGGGCGTCGACCGGGTGTTCCTCGTGGCACCGTCGTCGACCGACGAGCGCATCGCCACGGTCACGGCCGCCTCGAGCGGCTTCGTCTATGCCGCGTCCACGATGGGGGTCACCGGCGCCCGCACGAGCGTGGGGACGGCCGCACGGGGGCTGGTCGAGCGAACCCGCGCCTGCACGACTCTCCCGGTCGCCGTGGGCGTGGGCGTGTCCACAGGGGCCCAGGCCGCCGAGATCGCGCAGTACGCAGACGGCGTGATCGTGGGTGCGGCGTTCGTGCGCCCGGTGCTCGAGGCGGCCAGCACGGCCGAGGCAGCCGCCGCGGTCACCCGGCTGGCCGGCGAGCTGGCGCGCGGGGTCCGCGGCGGGTGAACCCCCGCAGCGCATCCGTGACTCCGGGGGAACAACCAGCGTTCGCCGTACGTCGGACACGCGAGCCCCGGCCCCGGTTCACCGGGTCGCGTCCGGAATGAGGGATGATCCACCCGTGAACGTGAACGCGCGCGCCTGGATCGGCACGGCCTTCCGCCTCGTGCTGGCCGCGATCCTGCTGTACGCCGGCGGTGTGAAGCTCCTCGAGGCCGACGGCGCCCGCGAGGCGATCATCGGCTACCGGATCTTCCCGGCCTCCTGGGTCGGCTTCCTGGGCTGGGCCCTGCCCGGCGTCGAGGTCGCCCTGGGCCTCCTGCTGCTCGTGGGCCTGTTCACCCGCTGGGCGGCGCTGGCCACCGCGCTGCTCATGACCGCGTTCATCATCGGGATCTCCAGCGTCTGGATCCGCGGCTACTCCATCGACTGCGGCTGCTTCGGCGGCGGCGGCGACGTGAGCGAGTCGGGCAAGACCTGGCGCTACGCCAGCGAGCTGCTGCGCGACTTCCTGTTCACCGGCATGGGGGTCTATCTCGTGGCGTGGCCCCGCACCTTCTTCTCCCTCGACCGCGGCCCGCGGTCGGAGGTCCTTGCTCTCGAGGACGACGACCTCGAGATCGACTCGCTCGAGGAGCCGACGCGATGAGCACCAACGGGGACGACAAGAGCAAGAAGAACCCCAACGCCCCCAAGGAGAGCAAGAAGACCACGCGCGAGAAGGCGCAGGTGGCCCGCGAGGCGGCCGAGGCCGAGCAGCGCCGCCGCGACCGCCGCATCCGCATCATCGGCGGCATCGCGATCCTGGCGGCCGTGGCGCTCATCGTGGGCCTGGGCTACTGGGGCTCCCGCAAGAACTCGTCGACGAACTCGGGCTCGATCGTCGCCGACGCCGCGCTGCCCACGGGCGCGCTGGCGGCCGACAACGCCAACGCCTTCGGCGTCCCGTACAAGACCACCGACGGCAAGCCGGTGCTCGCGATCTGGGAGGACTTCCAGTGCCCGGTCTGCGGCAACTTCGAGAAGACCATGGGCGCGGCCGTCACCAAGCTCGCTGACGACGGCAAGGTCACCGTGATCCACCGGCCGACCACGTTCCTCGACCAGGCGCACCCGGAGTCCAACAGTGCCTCGGCGCGCGCCACCGCCGCGTGGGGCTGCGCCATCGACGCCGGCAAGGGCGAGCCGTACCACAACCTGCTGTTCGCCAACCAGCCCAGCGTCGAGGGCACCGGCTGGACCGACCAGCAGCTCATGGACTTCGGCACCCAGGCGGGGATCACCGGCGACGCCGCCACGACCTTCCAGAAGTGCTACACCGACAAGACGTACACGCAGTGGGTCACCAACTCCTACCTGACGTTCGTCAACAGCGCGGTGGCCGGGACGCCGACGGCGTTCCTCAACGGCAAGGAGGTGCCGGCCGACACGCTGACCGACGCCACCAAGCTGGCGGCCCTCATCCAGAGCACGACCTGATCCCGACGACCACGACCCGACGACGCCGGTGAACCTGCTCGCCTTCATCCCGAGCCCCTCCCAGGGGGTCTGGAACCTCGGGCCGATCCCGGTCAGGGCCTACGCGCTGTGCATCCTCGCGGGGATCTTCGCCGCGATCTGGATCGGCAACCGGCGCTGGGTCGCGCGCGGCGGGCAGCACGGCACGGTCACCGACGTCGCGATCTGGGCGGTGCCGTTCGGCATCGTGGGCGGGCGGCTCTACCACGTCATCACCGACAACCAGATCTACTTCGGCCCCAACGGCAAGGGGCTGCCCGCGGCGCTCGCGATCTGGGACGGCGGGCTGGGCATCTGGGGCGCCGTGATCCTCGGCGGCGTCGGCGCGTGGATCGGAGTGAAGCGCCGAGGCATCCCGCTGCCGCCCTTCGCCGACGCGATCGCACCCGGCATCGTGGTGGCCCAGGCGATCGGCCGGTTCGGCAACTGGTTCAACCAGGAGCTCTTCGGCCGACCCACCGACCTGCCGTGGGGCCTGGAGATCGACCTCGCGCACCGCCCGGCGGGCTACGAGCAGTACGCGACGTTCCACCCCACGTTCCTCTACGAGTCGTTGTGGTGCCTGGGCGTCGCGGCCGTCGTCGTCTGGGCCGACCGGCGCTGGCGGATGGGCCACGCCCGGGTGTTCGCGCTCTACGTGATGCTCTACGCGATCGGCCGCGGCTGGATCGAGTCGTTGCGCATCGACGAGGCCCACCACTTCTTCGGCATCCGGCTCAACGTCTTCACGGCGATCGTGGTCGTGGTCGGGGCGTTGATCTACCTCGTGGTCAGCTCGATCGTGCGACCGGGGCGCGAGACGCCCGAGCAGGTCGACCCGCGCTGGTACGCGGCGCACCCGCCGGCGGCTGCAGAGCCGGATGGCACGGAGGTGCCGGCCGGCGTGGAGGTGCCGGACGTTGCAGGGGAGCCGGCCGAGGTGGAGGTGCCGGTGGCCGTCGAGGCCGACGGCGTCGCCTCCGCGTCACCTGGCAGCGATACCGTCGACCCGTGACCGGTTCGATCCCCCCAGAAGACCACCACCGCGACGTCACCGGTGGGTGGCTGCGTCCGGCCGTGTTCGGTGCCATGGACGGGCTGGTCTCCAACTTCGCCCTCATGGCCGGCGTGGCCGGTGCTGCCGCGGCCACCGGGGCCGGGCAGAAGAGCGTGCTGCTGGCCGGTCTCGCCGGTCTCGCCGCGGGAGCCTTCTCGATGGCCGCCGGCGAGTACGTCTCGGTCGCGTCGCAGGCCGAGCTCGCCGAGCAGGAGTTCGAGAACGAGCGCATCGAGCTGCGCCGCAACGCCGAGGGCGAGGCCAAGGAGCTCGCCCAGATCTGGGTGCGCCGCGGCGTCGACCTCGAGCTCGCCGAGCAGGTCGCCGAGCAGCTCGGGCGCAACCCGGAGGCCGCCCTCGAGGTGCACGCCCGCGAAGAGCTCGGGCTCGCGCCCGGCGAGCTGCCCAACCCGTGGGTGGCGGCCGGCTCCTCGTTCCTCGCGTTCGCCCTCGGCGCGCTGATCCCGCTGCTGCCGTTCGTGTTCGGTGCCACCAACCTCCTCCCCGCCGCGGTGCTGTCGATGATCGGCCTGTTCGCCGCCGGTGCCGTCGTCTCGCGCGTCACTGCACGCAACTGGCTGTTCTCGGGCCTGCGCCAGCTCGCCGTCGGGGTCCTCGCCGCGGCCGTCACCTACGGCTTCGGCCACCTCGTCGGCGGCGTCGTCGGCTGACCTCGAGGGTCTCGTGACCCGTCGGGTCCCCCCGGGGGTACCTGTGTGCTCCAGGGCTCCGAGGTGGGCTACGCTCCCGTGCTGAGCGGCCAACGTCGTCCCTCGGTTCCACCGCACGAGCCTGACGACGGGAGAGACCCATGTGGTCGGCCGCACCCGCCCCCCAGGGCCTGTACGACCCCCAGTTCGAGCACGACGCCTGCGGCGTCGCGTTCCTCGCGCAGCTGTCCGGCGAGAAGTCGCACGAGATCGTGCGCCAGGCGCTGACGGCGCTCGAGAACATGGAGCACCGCGGCGCCTCGGGCGCCGAGCCCGACTCCGGTGACGGCGCGGGCATCCTGGTGCAGACGCCCGACGACTTCCTGCGCGCCGTCATGGCCGAGCAGGGCGTCGAGCTCCCGCCGCGGCGCTCGTACGCCGTCGGCATCGCGTTCCTGCCCGACGACGACGAGGCCGAGGCTCACGCGCGCAAGACGGTCGAGGCGGTCGCTGCCGAGGAGGGTCTCGAGGTCATCGCCTGGCGAGAGCTGCCCGTCGACCCGACCGGTCTGGGCGCCACCGCGCGCAGCGTCATGCCGCGCTTCCGCCAGGTGTTCGTGCACGCGTCCGGCGTCCCGGTGATGGGCATGGCCCTCGAGCGCATGGTGTTCTGCCTGCGCAAGCGCGCCGAGCGCGAGGCCGACGTCTACTTCCCGTCGCTGTCGGTGCGCACGATGGTCTACAAGGGCATGCTCACCACCGCCCAGGTCTCCACGTTCTTCCCCGACCTCACCGACGAGCGCTTCACCACGGCGCTCGCGCTCGTGCACTCGCGGTTCTCGACCAACACCTTCCCGAGCTGGCCGCTCGCGCACCCCTACCGGCTCATCGCGCACAACGGCGAGATCAACACCGTGCGCGGCAACCGCAACTGGATGCACGCCCGGGAGGCGCAGCTGTCCAGCGACGTCATCCGGGGCGACCTGTCGCGCCTGTTCCCGATCTGCAGCGAGGGCGGCAGCGACTCCGCGTCGTTCGACGAGGTGCTCGAGCTGCTGCACCTCGGCGGACGCAGCCTCCCGCACGCCGTTCTCATGATGATCCCCGAGGCGTGGCAGAACCACACCGAGATGGACCCGGCCCGCCGCGCCTTCTACGAGTTCCACGCCACGCTCACCGAGCCGTGGGACGGCCCTGCCGACGTCGCGTTCACCGACGGCACCGTCATCGGTGCCGTGCTCGACCGCAACGGCCTGCGTCCCGGCCGCTACTGGGTCACCGCCGACGGCCTCGTCGTGCTCGCGTCCGAGGCCGGCGTCCTGCCGATCCCGCCGCAGGACGTCGTGCGCAAGGGGCGGCTGCAACCGGGGCGCATGTTCCTGGTCGACACCGAGCAGCACCGCATCGTCGAGGACGACGAGATCAAGGCCGAGCTGGCGGCCGACGCGCCCTACGACGAGTGGCTGCACGCCGGGATCATCCACCTCGACTCGCTGCCCGAGCGCGAGCACATCGTGCACACGCACGAGAGCGTGCTGCGCCGCCAGCAGACCTTCGGCTACACCGAGGAGGAGCTGCGGATCCTGCTCGCGCCGATGGCACGCGACGGCGCCGAGGCCATCGGCTCGATGGGCACCGACACCCCCATCGCGGTGCTGAGCGAGCGACCGCGGCTGCTGTTCGACTACTTCGCGCAGCTGTTCGCGCAGGTGACCAACCCGCCGCTCGACGCGATCCGCGAGGAGCTGGTCACGTCGCTGTCGACGCACATCGGCCCCGAGCTCAACCTGCTCACGGCGTCCGCGGCGCACTGCCGCAACGTCGAGCTGCCGTTCCCGGTGATCGACAACGACGAGCTCGCCAAGATCCAGCACATCAACGCCGACGGCGACCTGCCAGGCTTCGCGGCGGCCAAGATCCTCGGCCTCTACGACGTCGACGGCGGCGGCGAGGCCATGGCCGCGCGCATCGACGAGATCTGCGCCGAGGTGTCGGCCCTCATCGCCGCGGGCGTCCGGTTCATCGTGCTCTCCGACCGCGACCACACCACCGACCTGGCACCGATCCCGTCGCTGCTGCTCACCTCGGCGGTGCACCACCACCTGGTGCGCGCCAAGGAGCGCACGCAGGTCAGCCTCGTGGTCGAGGCGGGCGACGTCCGCGAGGTGCACCACGTCGCCCTGCTCATCGGCTACGGCGCCGCCGCGGTCAACCCGTACCTGGCGATGGAGACCGTCGAGGACCTCGCCCGTCACGGCGTGATCGCCGGAGTCGCCCCCGAGAAGGCCGTCCGCAACCTGGTGAAGGCGCTCGGCAAGGGCGTCCTCAAGGTCATGAGCAAGATGGGCATCTCGACGGTCGCGTCCTACCGCGGCGCGCAGGTGTTCGAGTGCGTGGGCCTCGCTCCCCACGTCATCGACGCCTACTTCACCGGCACGACGTCCAAGCTCGGCGGTGTCGGTCTCGACGTCCTCCACGCCGAGGTGCTCGCGCGTCACGACGTCGCCTACCCGCCCAGCGGCATCTCGCCGGCCCACCGGCGTCTCAACGTCGGCGGCGAGTACCAGTGGCGACGCGAGGGCGAGCCGCACCTGTTCGACCCCGAGACGGTGTTCCGGCTCCAGCACGCGACGCGCAACGGCCGCTACGACGTCTTCAAGCAGTACACGTCGCGCGTCGACGAGCAGAGCGAGCGGCTCATGACGCTGCGCGGGCTGTTCCGCTTCAAGGACGGCGAGCGCCCAGCGGTGCCGATCGAGGAGGTCGAGCCGGTGAGCGAG
>Ga0302299_10000285_pt1 | contig 26138 bp, 16 predicted proteins | sample III_Fen_N3_4_FD_198795 | JGI IMG/M metagenome (GOLD analysis project Ga0302299, IMG submission 198795) | Peat permafrost microbial communities from Stordalen Mire near Abisko, Sweden - III_Fen_N3_4 | ecosystem: Environmental > Terrestrial > Soil > Wetlands > Permafrost | place: Sweden: Abisko...
CTCTGCTGGCCGAGCAGCCGCTGCAGTTCAAGGCGGCGTGAACGACTGATGGGTCTGCGTCGCTGGACCATCGTTGCCATGATCACTCTCCAATTCGGAATGGTTCGAGGGCCTCCTCACGCAACCTCCGTGCCGCGATCGAATCCGGCGGTCTCGGCCCATCTGCATGAGCAGCCTCGTGTTGCGACGTCGGAGGAGAGGAAGAATGTAGAAACGGGAATGGGCAGCGGTGAGCTCACCGCTCTCGGGTCGGGATTCACCGTCGCACCTTCGGCCGCGGGACCGGCACGGCAGTTGCATCGCTCCCCGCGGCGGCGACTGCCTCGTCGGTGAAGCGCAGAGGTGACATGGCGGACAGTCTGGCGACGGCGCGGATCGACGGCTGGCTCGGCGGGCGGTCGCGTGGGAGCGCGGGAGCTGTCGCGATCGGCCTCCTGGCGGTGCTGCTGACCGCCGCCCTCGGTGCGGTGGTGAACGCGGCGCTCGGGACGGTGACGCCCGCGGCCAACGCGAAGAACAGCCTCGCCATCGCGCGACAGCTCTGCGAGCTGCACGGCGGCAGCATCCAGGCCGAGAGCCCGGGGATTGGCCTGGGCTCGACGTTCACGCTAGAGTTCTCCCGCTGCCCCGCCACGGGCGCGCCGGTGAGCATGGAGGACGACGACGACGCGCGGGCCCTGGTGGTGAAGGTGCTCGAGAGCCAGAGCGCCTCGGTGAAGGCGGTCGCGTCGGCACGCGAGGCGCTCGACGTGCTCACGAAGGAACGGGTCGACGTGCTGCTGAGCGACATCGAGATGCCGGGCACGGACGGCTACCAACGGGTCGAGGAACTGCGCCTGCGCCCGTCGCAGCAGGGCGGTTCCGTTCCGGCGGCGGCCCTGATCACGGTCGTCGCCAACCGGGCGACGCGCCGCGGCTGATGAGCGAGCAGCGCGTCGACGGCACGGGACCGCCGGAGACCGACGCGGAGCTCGTCGCGTTCCTCGAGCACGCCTCGGTCGGACTGTGCTGGGTGGACCCGGACGGGCGCGTGCTGTGGGCGAATCGTGCCTGGCTGCGCCTGCTCGAGTGCCACGACGCCCAGGGCCGCGAGGTCGCCAGCCACTTCATCGAGCCCCAGGCCGCCGCCAACCTGCTGACCCGCATCGCGCGCGGGGAGGCCGTGACCGGCTACGAGGCGTCCTTGCGCAGCGACAGCGGCGCCGTCCGGCGGGTGCTGATCGGCGCGCTCGGCCTGGTCCGGGGCGGCCGCCTCGTCCACAGCCGCTGGGCCGTACGGGACGTCACGGCGCTGCTGGAGCGGGAACAGGCCGCGAGGCATCGGGCGCTAGACGCGGGCCGTCTCAAGGACGAGTTCCTGGCGCTTCTGTCCCACGAGTTGCGCACGCCGCTGGGGGCGATCCTGGTCTGGCTGGGCTTGCTGCGCCAGGGCGGCTCCGATCCGGCGGAGACCACACGCGCGCTCGAGATCATCGAGCGCAGCGCGCGGACGCTGGAGCGGATCATCGAGGATCTGCTCCACGCGTCGCGCATCGCCGCCGGCGGGCTGATGCTGACTCCGCAGCTGATCGACCTCGCGAGCGTCGTCCGAGTCGCGCTCGACACCGCCTCCGGCGACGCTGCGATCAAGGGGCTGACGCTGCGTTCTGCGCTGCCAGAGGCGCCGGTCTGGGTGACGGGCGACCCGGGCCGCCTGCAGCAGGCGGTGTCGAACCTGCTGTCGAACGCGATCAAGTTCACCCCGGCCGGGGGCGACATCGAGCTGTTGCTCGACACCACGGACGGCCAGGCTCGCCTTCGCGTCACCGACACCGGCGAAGGGATGAGCGCGAGCTTCCTGCCCTTTGCGTTCGAGCGCTTCCGCCAGCAGGACAGCACGAGCACGCGGGCACACCACGGTCTCGGGCTGGGCCTCTACGTGGTCCGTCACGTGATCGACCATCACGGCGGTGTCGTGAGCGCGGAGAGTCCCGGCCCGGGACGCGGCAGCACGTTCACCGTGCTGCTCCCGTTCGCGGCGGCGCCCGGCGAGCCCTTGCGCGCCGCGGCCACGGAGCCCGAGCGATCGCCACGTCTCGACAGGCGCCCGCAGGCAGGCGTCACGGTGCTGCTCGTCGACGACGAGGAGGACGCGCGCGAGGCGCTGCGGCTGATCCTCCAGCAGAGCGGGATGCTCGTCACCACGGCCGCCTCAGCGCGCGAGGCGGCCGAGCTCCTCGAACGCCTGCAGCCCGACATCCTGCTGAGCGACATCGCCATGCCCGGAGAGGACGGCATCTCGCTGATCCGGCGCGTGCGCCTGCTTTCGCGCGAACGCGGCGGCCACGTGCCCGCGATCGCGCTCTCGGCCTACGCGAGCGCGGAAGACCGGCGGCGGGCGTTGCTCGCCGGCTTCCAGCGCCATCTCTCGAAGCCGGTCGACCCGGTCCACCTGCTCGCCGCAATCGACGCGACGATCGGCGGCGCCCGTTGACCGGACTAGCTGACGGCCCGTCGCCCGCTCAGCAGATTGAGCACCAGCACGATGACCGCCAGCACCAGAAGGATGTGGACCAGACCACCCATGGTGTACGAGCTGACCATCCCCAGGAGCCACAGCACCAACAGAATCACGAAGATCGTCCAGAGCATCTTGCCTCCTCGGCCTCGGCCGGCTGCGCGTGCAAGCCAGCACGAGTGACGGGAGCAAGCCTCGTGCCACGGCCAGCAGGGGCGGTGCACGCGGCAATGGCGGCTATTCGCGCCGCAGAAGCGGGCGCCAAACGAGACAGCGCCCCTGTACACTGTAGAAGCTACAGAAAGCAGAGACATGACCCCGCCTGACGAACCGCGAGTAAAGCCAGAGAGCGCACCGCGCGCCGTGATCGTCGACGACGACTCCGGTTTCCTGCTCGGCCTGGCCGAGCTGGTCCGGCGCGAGGGCTTCACCGTGACGGCCGCCGGATCCCTCAAGGAGGCGCGCGACGCGATCGCCGCGGCCCGGCCCGACATCCTGCTCGTCGACCTCGGCCTGCCGGACGGCAGCGGCCTCGACCTGCTGGACGGCTTCGAGCCCGGGGCCGGCCCCGAGGTCGTGCTGATCACGGGCCAGGCGAGCGTCGACACCGCAGTCGACGCGCTGCGCCGCGGCGCGATCGACTACCTGACGAAGCCGGTCGACTTCGCCCGCGTCAAGATGGCGCTCGCCAACGTCACGCGCACGCTGCGCATGAAGGGCGAGATCGGTGCGCTGCGCGGTGAGCTGCGCAAGCTGGGTCGCTTCGGTCCGTTGATCGGCCGCTCGCCGGCGATGCAGGCGGTCTACGACCTGGTCGGCCGCGTTGCCCGCACGGACGCGAGCGTCCTGCTCATCGGCGAGACCGGCACCGGCAAGGACGTGGTCGCGCAGACGATCCACTCGCTGAGCCGGCGCAGCCGCGAGCCTTTCCTCGCCGTGAACTGCGGGGCCATCTCGGCGAACCTGATCGAGAGCGAGCTGTTCGGCCACGAGCGCGGCAGCTTCACCGGCGCCGACCGGGTGCACAAGGGGCACTTCGAGCGCGCGCACCGCGGCACGCTGTTTCTGGACGAGGTCACCGAGATGCCTCTCGAGCTGCAGGTCCGCCTGCTGCGCGTGCTCGAGACCGGCACCGTGACGCGCGTCGGAGGGACGGAGGCCATCAAGATCGACGTGCGCATCCTGGCCGCGACCAGCCTCCGGCCCGACCAGGCGGTGGCGGCGAACAAGCTGCGCGAGGACCTCTTCTACCGCCTGAACGTCTTCCCGATCGCGCTGCCGCCCCTGCGCGATCGGGCCGAGGACATCGAGCTGCTGGCCGCGCAGGCCCTCGTCGAACTCAACGCAGCCGCCGGCACCGCCAAGCACTTCACGCGCGCCTGTGTGGAGCGGCTTCGCCGCCACGACTGGCCGGGCAACGTGCGCGAGCTGAAGAACGTGATCCAGCGCGCGTTCATCCTGGCCGAGGAGAACGACGTGGGCATCGACTCGCTGCCGCTCGGCGTCACCGAGATCGCCGCCGCCTCGAGCGTCGTGATGCGGGTGGGCACCCCGATCGCGGAGATGGAGCGCCGGCTGATCCTGGCGACGCTCGATCAGTGCGAGGGCGACAAGAAGAAAGCCGCCGAGGTCCTCGAGATCAGCCTGAAGACGCTCTACAACCGGCTGAACGAGTACAAGACCGCCTGAGCACGCGGCAACCCGCTTTCGGGCGCGGATCCGCGAAAGGAGCCTTGCGTGGAGCTGGGCATGATCGGGCTCGGTCGCATGGGCACCAACATGGTGCGGCGCCTGCTGCGCGGCGGCCACCGGTGCGTCGTGTACGACCTGCAGCCCGGGGCCGTGGACAACCTCGCCGCCGACGGAGCCGTCGCCACGACGTCGCTCGAGGGCTTCGTGCAGGCGCTCGCCCCACCCCGCGCCGTCTGGATGATGGTGCCCGCGGCCGCCGTGGAGCCGACGCTGCGTGCCCTGCTGCCACTGCTCGCGCGCGACGACGTGGTCGTCGACGGCGGCAACTCCCACTACCACGACGACATTCGACGCGCGGCCGAGCTCGCCCCGGCCGGCGTCCACTACCTCGACGTCGGGACGAGCGGCGGCGTCTGGGGCCTGGAGCGCGGCTACTGCCAGATGATCGGGGGGGACGCGCTCGCCTTCGCGCGGCTCGAACCCGTGTTCGCCTCGCTGGCCCCGGCCGCGGAGTCGGCGCCGCGCACGCCGGGGCGCGAGCGGGCCGGCGGCACGGCGGAGCGCGGCTACCTGCACTGCGGCCCGAGCGGCGCCGGCCACTTCGTCAAGATGGTCCACAACGGCATCGAGTACGGCCTGATGGCCGCCTACGCCGAGGGGCTCAACATCCTGCACCACGCGAACGCGGGCAGCCGGCCGCGCAGCGTCGACGCCGAGACGACGCCCCTGCGCCACCCGGAGCACTATGCGTTCGACCTGAACCTCGCCGACATCGCCGAGGTCTGGCGCCGCGGCAGTGTCATCTCCTCGTGGCTGCTCGACCTCGCCGCCATCGCCCTCGCCGAGAGCCCCGAGCTCGCGAAGTTCGCCGGCCGGGTCTCGGACTCGGGCGAGGGGCGCTGGACGATCGCCGCGGCCATCGACGAGGCCGTGCCGGCTCCCGTGCTGAGCGCCGCCCTCTACGAACGCTTCGGTTCCCGCGGCGAGGCCGACTTCGCCGACAAGCTGCTCTCCGCCCTGCGCTACGAGTTCGGCGGCCACCTCGAACCGGCCCCGCCGGCGAAGGCAGGCGCGGCTTGAAGGACGCCCGCTCGGACGCGCTCGTGCTCTTCGGCGTGACCGGCGATCTCGCCCACAAGATGATCTTCCCGGCGCTGCACGCGCTGGCGAGGCGCGGGGCTCTTCGGGGCCCCATCGTCGGCGTCGCGCTCCCGGACTGGAGCCTCGAGCGGCTGCGCCGGCGCGTGTGCGACAGCCTGGCGCGAGCGGGTGGCGCCCCGGACGACCGCGCGGCGCGGCGCCTGCTCTCGCTGCTGCGCTACGTCAGCGGCGACTACAACGACCCGCGCACGTTCACGGCGATCAAGCAGGCGCTCTCCGGCGCGCGGCGCCCGGCGCACTACCTGGCGATCCCGCCGTCGCTGTTCGCGACCGTGATCGAGGGGCTCGGCCGCGCCGGCCTCGCGCAGGACGCGCGCGTGATCGTCGAGAAACCGTTCGGCCGCGACCTCGCCTCGGCCCGCGCGCTCAACCGCGTCGCGCGCGCCGCCTTCCCGGAGTCGTCGATCTTCCGCATCGACCACTACCTCGGGAAGGAGGCGATCATGAACATCCTCTACTTCCGCTTCGCCAACTCCTTCCTCGAGCCGATCTGGAACCGCAACTGCGTGGCGAGCGTCCAGGTCACGCTGTCCGAGGACTTCGGCGTCGCGAACCGCGGCGCCTTCTACGAGTCGGCCGGCTGCCTGCGCGACGTGGTGCAGAACCACATCTTCCAGATCGTCGCGCTGCTCGCGATGGAGCCGCCGGCCTACCGCGGCTTCGGCGCCGTGCACGACGAGAAGGCCAAGGTCTTCCAGGCCATGCGCCCGCTGCGGCCCGCCGACGTGGTGCGCGGCCAGTACGCCGGCTACCGCCGGGAGCCGAACGTGTCGCGAAGCTCCGACGTCGAAACCTTCTGCGCGGTCCGCCTGCACGTCGACTCGTGGCGTTGGCAGGGCGTGCCGTGGTACCTGCGCTCGGGCAAGTATCTGCGCGCGACGGCGGCCGAGGTGCTCGTGGAGTTGAAGCCCCCGCCGCAGCGGCTGTTCGCCGACTCGAAGCCGGCGGCCGGCCGGGCCAACTACGTGCGCTTCCGCCTCTCCCCCAGCTCGGCCGTCGCGCTCGCCGCCCGCGTCAAGCGGCCGGGCAAGGAGTTCGTGGGCGATCAGCGGGAGCTCTACCTGCTCGAGGAGCTGCCGGGCGCGGAGGCGCCCTACGAGCGGCTGCTGGACGACGCGATGGAGGGCGACGGGGCGCTGTTCACCCGCGAAGATGCGGTCGAGGCCGCCTGGGCCGCGGTCGACCCGGTGCTGGCGAACCATCACCCGGTTCGCCCCTACCGGCGCGGCAGCTGGGGACCGAAGGAGTCGGACGCGCTGGTCGCGCCTCACGGCGGCTGGCACAACCCGATGCCCGAGCCGCAGCGCTGAAGGCGGAGAGGCCGGCGCCGGCCGGCCCCTCCGTCCGTCGGTCGCCTGCGGCTACTGCCCGTTGCCGAACGGGGCCGGAGCGACCGGCACGAGCGAGCCGAACAGGCCGTGTCCCTCGTCCTGGATGCCGGCCGTGAAGTAGAGCGTGTTGAGCGGCCCCGCGCCCGCGCCGTTGCCGAAGCTGAGCGCCCAGAGGCCGTCGATCGAGAGCGCGGCGGAGCTCTCGTCCTGCAGCTTGCCCACGAAGCGGCCCGAGGCGAGGTCGTAGACGGCGATCTCGCCGGTGCCGAACTGGCCCACCAGCAGGTCGTGGCTGAAGGCGCCGAAGTCGCCGGGTGCGAGCGCCAGTCCCCACGGCGCGTTCAGCCACGGCCCGTGCTCGAGACGCCGCAGCAGGCGGCCACCCGGGCTGAAGACGTCCACGTACCCGAGCCCGGCGCCCTGCACCTCGTCCTTGCCGCCGGCGTCGACCTTCGCGAACGTGACGTAGAGGCTGCCGCCGATGTTCTGCACGTTGAACGGGGCGAAGCCCCTCGGCAGCCGCTCGTCGCGGAACGAGCCGTGGAAGCGCTCCCCGGGCCCGTCGTCGGACAAGAGCGCGGCGTCGTGCGGCGCGCGGACCTTCTTGAAGCTGGTGTCGAACACGTCGATGCGGTGCTGGCTGAAGTTCGCGACGTAGAGGTAGCTCACCCCGTCGCTCTTCGCGAGCGCCGCGCCCTTGAACACAGAGTCGGCCGCCGTGAACGTCACCACCGCCTGCGTCCCGCCGTTCCAGCCGGCGATCGTGCCGTCCTCGCCCACGAACAGGAAGCGAGCCGGGTTGCCGTTCGGCAGCTTGAAGTCGGTGGTGCCGTTGAACACCGTGCCGGTCGGCACGCCCATGGTGCCGCCCGCAGCCGGCGGGATCGTCACCACCAGCGCGGCGGGCTTGCCGGTCCCGTCGTAGAGCGTCGCGAGGCCGGTGCCGTTGTCCGAGGCCCACCACGGGCTCGTCGAGCTGCGCGACAGGCCCCACGGGTTGACGAGGTTCATATCCTGGAAGCTGGCCCCCGCCAGGTCGGACGTCAGGTCCGTCTTCTTGTACTGCTGCGCCTCGGCCGGGGCGCCGGACGAGAGCGCGAACGCCGCCGCCAACGCCAGGCTCGCCACGGACAGACTTCGCCGCACGATGTTCATGCTTCGACTCCTCGATTTCTGGCCACGGACCGCTGACAGGCCCCGGCCGGGTGTTCCTTGGATCGGCTGGATCTGGGGGATCACCCTGCAACGACGCGGCCAGGGCGCGGGAGGCGCCAAGTCCTTTGGATGCTGCGCCCGACTGCGCGAGCGCTTACGCAGCTCGTAAGGGCTCGACGAATCGCGTCAGGCTGACGCGGCCCGTCGCTCGCGCGACGGACGGCCTCAGGCGAAGAGCGAGCGCGCCCGCTCGGAGATCGCGATCACCGCCGGGTTGCGCAGCTTGCGCTCCACGGTGATCGCGTAGAAGCGCTGGCGCACCTTCCCGAGCCGGCCCACGAGCCGGACCCGGTACTGCCGCTGCACCTCCGCGTCGATCGCGGACGGCATCGCGAACAGCCCCGCGCCCGCCTGCCCGAAGGCGTCGATGAGCGCGTTGTCCTCGAACGTGCCGACGACGCGAGGCCGGACGCCCTGCTCGCGGAACCAGTCCTCGAGCGATAGACGCAGCCCGGAATCTCCGCTCGGAAGCAGGAAGGGCGCCCCGTTGAGCGAGCCCGGAAAGCGGCGGCGAGCGCTCGCCGCCAGGCGCGGAGTCCCGAAGATCGAGATGCCACACTCGCCGAGCAGGTGGCTGTAGGCCCTCACCTTGAGCGCCGGGGGCGCGGGCGTGTCGGCGAGCACGAGGTCCAGCGAAAAGACCGCCAGCTCCGCGACGAGGCGCTCGGGCCGCTCGTGCACGCAGTCGAGCTGGATCGGCTCGGGGAGGTGCAGCGCCGGCTCGAGGATCTGGTACGCCACCAGCTTGGGCACGACCATGGCGACGCCGACCGCGAGGCGCGCCGGGTGCGTGACCCGCCCCTTCACGGCCTCCTGCAGCTCGCGGCCGAGCGCGAAGATCTCGTCCGCGTAGCGGTAGACCGTCCGGCCGACGTCGGTGAGGACCACGGTGCGCCCGGAACGGATGAGCAGCCTCTCGCCGAGCGACTCCTGCAGCTCGCGGAGCTGGCCGCTGACCGTCGGCTGCGAGACGTGGAGCGTCTCGCTCGCCCGCGTCACGCCGCCTTCGCGAACCACCATCCAGAAATGGTAGAGGTGATGATGGTTCAGCGCGTCCACGTCCTGACAATACATCGAAGCGTGCCTATGGGACACCCCCAAAAGTGGTATTGGATCGCGGCGCCGGCATGTCCCTAGACTGTGAGTGGGAGCCGCACCCGCCCCAGCAGGGCCCCGTGAGGAACCTGCGCTGCAAGGGTGTTCGACCACGCTGGCGCTACGGCGGGTCGTGGCGGGGATGGGGATCTCGTACCAGGGACCGGAGGCCAGGCTGTGGTGAGGCTCGCGTGAGAATCGACATCACGAGCGCGGGCTTCGTGCTCACGAAGACCCAGCGTGGCGAGGTGCGCCGACGCCTGCTCCTCGCGATGAGCCGTTTCGGTCCGGAGGTCGAGGGCCTGACGGCACGCCTGGGCGAGTTTGCCAACCCGCTCGGCGGGTTCGATCAGCGCTGTCGGGTGCAGGCCCGGCTGCAGACCGGCGAGGTGCTGCGTGCCGAGGCGCTCAACGGCAAGATCGAGACGGCCGTCGGCCGCTCGGCTGACCGCCTCGCCCTGCACGTCGCCGCGGTGCTCGACGGCAACGGCCGCCACGCGCCGGCGCCGGTCCTGCGGCCGCGCCGAAACGTCGAGTGACGGCCGGCTAGCGGCGCTTGTTCCCGCCCGCAGGCTTCGCCCGCGGCGCCGACTGCGGCTGGGGCCGGCCGCGCGGCGCCGGGCGCGGCGATGCCTCGCGCTTCTGGCCGCGCTCACGCGCCTGCTGGTCCCTCTGCACGCCGCCGCGGTCCACCTGCGGCGCTTGCCTCTGGACGCCCCTGCGATCGGTGCCTCGGGCGGCCGGGTCCCGCGCGGCGCCGCGATCCGCGTTCTGTGTCTTGTCGCGCGGCGCGGTCCTGTCGACACCCTGCCACTTGTTGCCGTCGCGCGCCTGCCAGCCGTCCTTCGTCCTGCGCACGACGTTACCGTCGCGGTCGGCGAGCACGTTGTTCTCGACGCCGCGGGCCTGGCGCCCGGCCGGCGCGTTGCGCTGCACGGTCGAGCGGTCGGCGTTGCGCGAGCGGTTCTCCGGACGGTTGTAGAGGTTGTCGCGCCGCAGGTTCGACGTGTCGACACGCGAGTCCCTGCGAACGTCGTTCGCGATGCGCGTACGGTTGCCGAAGTTGACGTTGTTGCCGATGTTGATGCTGCCGACGTTGATCTGGTTGTGACCGCCGTGGTAACCGCCCCAGCCCGGGCGATGCCCGCCGTACCAGCCGCCAGAGCCGCCCCACGGGCGGTAGCCGCCGTGCCAACCGCCTCCCCAGCTCATGCCGAAGTTCAGGAAGCCGACGTTCCAGCTCATCCCGAAGTTCCAGCCGGTCCAGGGGTTGTAGCCGACGTGCAGGCCGTACGTCGCCGGCCGCGGGTAGTAGTACGCACCGTAGTAGGGCGGGTAGTAGAAGCCCGTGCCGTAGACGGGCACGCCGTAGTACGGGAACGACCAGCGGTAGCCGGGCAGGTAGCCGACGTACACGACCTCGGGCGTCGACTGGTAGACGTGCACGTAGCTCACGTTGTACACGGGAGCGCTCGGCGGGATCTTCTGGAACTCCTGCTCGGGCACGTCGTCCGCCACCGCCCACGGGCCGTTCGGGCTCTCACCGGCGAACCAGACGCCGTTGTCGACCGCGTAGTACGTCGAGCCCACCTGCAGGATCTGCCCGCCGGTGTTCTGCGCATACGCAACGCTGGTGCCGGGGATCTTCTGGAACCTCGGCTCGCCGTCGTACTGCGACTCGAACTTCGCCTCGCTCCGCTTGATCGCCGCGGTCTGCGGGATCTCGCCGTCGAGCAGCGCGTCCTCGGCCTCCTCGGTCCCGGCGACGGAGACGCGAACGCCGGCCAGGTCCGAGCCGGGCGGGATGCTCTTGAACCCCGCCGGCAGCTGGTCGGGCCGCACGAAGGCCCAGGGCCCGTTGGCCGCGGCCGAGCGGTACCAGCGCCCGGAGATCAGGATGTAGACCTGCCCCGTCGCCAGCTCGCGAAGCCACGGCGTCTCCGTGTTCTCGACGTAGAGCAGCGCGCCGCCGGTAAGGGACTTCCAGCGCGGCTCGCCGTCGCTGGCGATCAGCTCGGTCGGCTCCGTCGCCACCACGATCTTCGGCGGCCTTGCCGGCACGGGCGAGTCGGAGTCGTCTTTCGGCAGCAACTGCACGAGGTCGGCCGGCAGCTGGGTGATCGGCTGCCACGGCCCCAGCGGGTCCTTCGCCGTGTAGTCGAGCTGCCCGCTGGTCAGGTAGCAGGTCCTCGAGCGCTTGTCGCGCACGACCAGCAGCGGCGTGTTGAGCGCCCGCTCGTAGCTGCTGTTCTCCACCGCGGCCAGCCGCGGCTCGCCGTCGTAGAGCAGCAGCACCGCCAGCTCCTTCTCGAAGACGAGCTTCGGCGGGTCGTTCTTCAGCTCCGCCAGGCTCTTCTGCTCGCGCTCCGCGGTCGCCAGGCTCGCCGACAGCCGGTCCATCGAGATCGGCAGGCCCTCGGCCGGCACCGCTCCCTCCACGACCCGCGTGAAGCGCGCCTCTTCCTCGGGCCTGGCCTCGGGCCAGCGCACTTTCGTGACGCGGATGTCGCGGGCCGTCGCGGTGTCGGCCTCGGCGTCCGTCTCGATGCGGGCGGTGAACCAGAACGCGCCGAACACGGGCTCCGTCTTCCCGTTCAGCTTGAGCGACATCGCCGCGCGCCCCGTGAGCAGGTTCCCCTTCAGGCTCTCCGGCTGGGGCTGGTACACGATCACCGTGCCCTCGGCGGACGGGATCTCCCGGGGAAAGCCGACCTCCTGCGCGCGAGCGGGCGGGCCGACGAGCAGCGGGACGAGCAGCGCGAACGCCGCGAGCGCGGTCCGGGACAGTGTGTTCATGCCAATACCTCGTCCGGTCTCTTTCGGGACGATTCGGGATCGACGGGCGGATAGCGCTGCAACCGCGGCTCGATGGCCTCGAACAACTCGCGGAGCCGCAGCGGCTCCGCGAGGCCTGGCCTCGATCGTCTCGCTCGAGCAGGCCAGATCCTCCAGCCCCTTCGCGACCAGATCGCCGCCCGGCAGCTGCGAGAACTCCACGGTTGATTCTAGCTCCGCGGCGACTGGACCGTAGAGTCCACGCAGACGGGAGCACAGGCGTGCTACGGTCAGGCTCGAGCCTACCGGTCCCCCCCGTGGGCCGATCGCGGGAACGCAAGGAGAATTCGAGTCATGTCTTCAGCCATCGAGGGTCTTGAACCGCAACTGCTCTGGAAGCACTTCGCCGCGCTCTCGCGCATCCCCCGTGGCTCGAAGAACGAGGCCGCTGCTGCCCGCTACGTGCTCGAGACGGCGCGGCAGCTCGGGCTCGAGGCCCGCCAGGACGCGATCGGCAACGTGCTCGTCCTGAAGCCGGCCACGGCCGGCAAGGAGCGCGTGGCGAGCGTCTGCCTGCAGTCGCACCTCGACATGGTCTGCGAGAAGAACGAGGACAAGGTCCACGACTTCACGAAGGACCCGATCGAGCTGGTGCGCGAGGGAAACCTGCTGCGCGCGAACGGCACGACGCTCGGGGCGGACAACGGCGTCGGCGTGGCCGCGGCGCTCGCCGTCGCGGAGGACCGCTCGCTGGAGCACGGGCCGCTCGAGATGCTGTTCACGATCGACGAGGAGACCGGCCTCACCGGCGCGCAGCGCCTCGAGCCCGGCTTCCTCGAGAGCCGGATCCTGCTCAACCTCGACTCCGAGGAGGAGGGCGAGATCTTCGTGGGCTGCGCCGGCGGCCAGGACACCACGGGCAGCTGGCAGGTCGCGCGCGAGGCCGCGAGGCCGAACATGGTCGCTCTCGAGATCGGCGTAGCGGGACTGCGCGGAGGCCACTCGGGCCTGGAGATCGACAAGGGCCGCGGGAACGCGGTGAAGATCGTGAACCGCGTGCTGCTGGCGCTCGTCGAGGGGGCCGCTGCCCGCCTCGTCTCGATCAAGGGCGGGAACAAGCACAACGCCATCCCGCGCGAGGCGGCCGCCGTCGTCTGCGTCCCGAGGTCGCGCGCGAAGAAGGCGCACAAGCTCGTCGCGCAGTGGCAGGCGATCGTGCGCGAGGAGCTGGCGTCGGTCGAGCCCGAGCTCCGGCTGACCGCGACCGAGGCCGCGGGCCCGCTGCCCGAGATCCTCAAGCGCAAGCACCAGAAGCAGATCCTGCAGACGATCTCGGCCCTGCCGCACGGCGTCCTGAAGATGAGCGCCGCCATCTCCTGGCTGGTCGAGACCTCGACGAACGTGGCGGTGATCCGGACGGAGGGGGACGCGGTCTCGCTGGCGACGAGCCAGCGCAGCTCGCTCTCCTCCGAGAAGGACGAGATCGCCCAGACGGTGAGGACCATCTTCGAGCTGGGCGGGGCGACGGTCAGCCAGGGGGACGGCTACCCCGGCTGGAAGCCGAACATGGACTCGCGGATCCTGAAGCAGGCCGTCGCGATCTACAGCTCGCTCTACGGCCAGGAGCCCAAGGTCAAGGCCGTCCACGCGGGCCTCGAGTGCGGCCTGATCGGCGAGAAGTACCCGGGGATCGACATGATCTCGTTCGGCCCGACCATGGCCTCGGTGCACTCTCCCGAGGAGAAGATCTTCGTCGACACGGTCCCCCGGTTCTGGGGCTTCCTGGCGGCGCTCTTGAAGGACGTCGCCTAGACCCAGACCCGGCTCCGTCTCGGGCTACCCGAGCAGCCGGCTCTCGACGGCGAAGCGCACGAGTTGTGCGCTCGAGTTGACGGCCAGCGTCTTCATGGCTGCGTACTTGTGAAACGCGATCGTGCGTGTCGTGATGCCCAGCGCCGCCGCGGCCTGCTTCATCGAGTGTCCCTCGGCGAGCAGCCGGATCACCTCGCGCTTGCGCGGGCTCAACCGGCCGAGGGGGCCGGGAAGCCGCTTCGCCGAAAGCGCATCCGGGTCTCCGCCTTCGATGGCGGGAGACAACCAGCGCTCCCCGCGCAGCGCCGCGCGGATGGCGAGCGTGAGGTCTTGCCGGCTGGCGCTTCGCAGGACGTAGCCCGTGGCACCGGCGCCAAAGGCCGCCGCAGCCACCCTGGGGTCGTCGTCGGCGGTCAGGAACACGATCCGGGTGCTCGGCAACTCGCGGCAGATGCGGCCCGCGGCCGCGATGCCGCCGAGGCGCGGCAGCGCCACGTCCGTCAGCACCACCTCCGGCTGCAGCCGCAGGGCCTCGCTCACGAGCCGAACTCCGTCGCAGGCGCGGCCCACGACCTCGAACTCGTGCTCGAGCAGGCCCGCGAGCGCCTCCAGCAGCAGGGCCTGCGACTCGGCGAGCAGGACTCTCGGCCTCGTGGACGCGTCAGCCACCAGTTGCGGCGTCCGTACCGGTTTCCCGCTCATCGCTCTCCTCGCTCCTCGGCCACGGACCCGGCCTGTCCACGCGAGCGGGCCCGCTGCCCCGACGGCCCGCGAAGCTACTATGTCCCGCGCGCGAGAGCAGGACCAATCGATTGCTCCCGCCGGATCCATACGCAGTCGCCGATGGGTCGTCTCGCCGCGCAAGGTGGACGATCTTCACCTCGCAGCGCGTCGGCGCTCAGGCCGGTTGCGGTCCAGCGGCGCTCTTCAGCGCGGCCAGCGTCGTCTCGTACAAGGCGGCGACGCCGCCGGCCGGCGCGCCGTTGAAGCGCTGGAACACCCGCTCGAGCGGGTCGCAGGCGGTGGGGCCGGGCAGCACCAGCAGAACGGGGAAACGACACGACCTCCGCATGCCCAGCTCGGCGGGCGTACGCCAGCTCGCCTTCGCACTGCGGACGAACACCTCGCCGGCGTAGCAGCCCAGGCCCGACAGCAGGCCGGACGCCTGTGCCTCCGTGGCACCCGTCTCCCGGATCTTGTCGACGACCGCGTCCACGAACAGCAGGCTCTCCGGCGTGTACAGCAGCTCGAAGCCGAACTTCTGGCGCACGAACGCGACCGACCCCTCGGCGAGCTGCCGTGCCGTCCCCGGCGAGAGCTTCATCAGCCCTTATCCTATAGCCCAGACGAAGCACGCGTCTCGTCCATTCCGGTCCGGCGGACCTGCGGATCGGCGCGAGTGCCGGCCCTCCGCAGTCGATCATCCCGGGCGGACTGCCGAAGGACGTCCGCTCGCTGAGCGGCTGAACCCATCGTCCGATTCGATCGATGCGCGTCGTCACCGCGGCTCTCGCCGCGGTCGCCGCCACGCCCGCACACTGCTCGCGCCCGGCGCCCGCGTGCTACCATCAAGCCAAGTTCAGCCGCGCGGGCCGCCCCGGTCCCTCCACGAGCTTGTGAGGGAAGATGAAGCTCTGGCGGCATCGCGTCCGCACTCCCGAGAAGCCCCTGCGGGACGAGCTGCTGAGCATCGAGCGGCTCGAGGAGCGCGCCAAGGCGCTGGCCGCCCGCCTCACCGTCGACCCCAAGCTGCGCGGCAGCGCGCGCGACGTCTACCCGCGCTTCTCCGACAACGCGACGGTGCTGCGCGAGGCGTACCTGACGATGGCGGAGGACGTGCATCGCGGCGAGTTCGTGACGCCGGCTGCGGAGTGGCTGCTCGACAACTACCACCTGGTCGCCTCCGAGATCCGGGACGTGCGCCAGAATCTGCCGCGCGGCTACTACCGCGAGCTGCCCAAGCTCGCGACGCGCGAGCTGGCCGGCGACGCGCGGGTCTACGCGATGGCCGTGGAGCTGATCCGGCACAGCGACAGCCGGCTCGACCGCCAGCAGCTGCTGCGCTTCATGAACAGCTACCAGACGGTCGCACCGTTGACGATCGGCGAGCTGTGGGCCTGGCCGAGCATGCTCAAGCTCGCGCTGATCGAGAACCTGCGCCGGCTGGCGGACGAGGTGATCGACGCGCGCGGGGCGCGCGCGGCGGCCGACGACTACGTCGCCCAGATCGACGCCGCCGGCCACGGGCGGCCGCCGCCCCTGCCGCGGGAGATCCACCCCGCGTTCGTGGTGCAGCTGCTGCAGCGCGTACGCGAGTACGGCCCGCGCCTCGCGGCAGTGCGCGATGCCGTCGACGCCCACCTCGCCGATCTGCGCACGGCCGCGGAAGACGCGATCCGCAGCGAGCACCAGCACCAGGCGGCGGCACAGGTCTCCGTCGCGAACGTGATCACCAGCCTGCGCCTGTGCTCGACGCTCGACTGGAGCCAGTACGTCGAGTCGGTGAGCCTGGTCGAGGGCGTGCTGCAGCGCGACCCGGCCGCGGTCTACGGCCGCATGGACTTCCTGAGCCGGGACCGCTACCGCCAGGCAGTGGAGGACCTCGCCGACGGCACCGGAGAGGGCCAGCTGCGAGTGGCGCTGCGGACCGTCGAGAGCGCGCGCCAGGCGGCCGAGGGCGGCGCCTCGGGGCGCGCGATCCACGTCGGCCACCACCTGATCGGCAAGGGCCGCGGCGACCTCGAGGCGGACGTCGCCTATCGCCCCCGCTCGCTGCGGCGCGCGCGACGCTTCGTGTTCGCCCACGCCACCGCGGCCTACCTCGGCACGATCGGCCTGCTGACCGCGCTGCTGCTCGGCCTCGGCTTCTTCTACGCGCACCGGCAGGGCGAGTCGCCGTGGCCGCACGCCTGGGTGGCGCTGCTGCTGCTGCTGCCGGCCAGCGACGTGGCGATCGCCGTCGTCCAGAGCCTGTGCGTCCGCTTCGCCGCGCCTCGGCGGCTGCCTCGGCTCGACTTCCTGGGCGGCGTGCCCGAGCACGCGCGGACCATGGTGGCGGTGCCCACGCTGCTGACGAGCGTCGAGCGGGTCGGGGAGCTGCTCGAGCACCTGGAGGTGCTGGCGCTCGGCAACCTGGACCCGCGCATTCACTTCGCCATCCTCGGCGACTTCAGCGACGCCCCCAGCCATGAGATGCCGCAGGACAGGGAGATCCTGGACGCAGCGCGCGCGGGCATCGAGGCCCTGAACGCGCGGCATGCCGAGGGGCGCACGGACCGCTTCTACCTGGTCCACCGCGAACGCCGCTGGAACCCGCGCGAGGGCGTCTTCATGGGCTGGGAGCGCAAGCGCGGCAAGATCGAGGAGTGGAACCGCCTGCTGCGCGGGGCCACCAACACGAGCTTCACGGTCGAGGCGGGTGACGCTTCCGTCTTCCCCGGCGTGCGCTACTGCATCACGCTCGACTCCGACACGCGCCTGCCGCGCGACGCCGCGAAGAAGCTGATCGGCATCGCCGCGCACCCGCTGAACGAGCCGCACTTCGACCCGCGCCTCGGCCGCGTGACCGAGGGCTACGGGATCCTGCAGCCGCGCGTCAGCGTGACCATGGCGAGCGCGGCCGGCTCGCTGTTCGCGCGGCTCTATGCCGGGCACACCGGTGTCGACCCCTACACGACCGCGGTCTCCGACACCTACCAGGACCTGTTCGCCGAGGGGATCTTCACCGGCAAGGGGCTCTACGACGTCGAGGCGTTCCTGACCTCGCTCGAGGGGCGCGTGCCCGAGAACGCGCTGCTTTCGCACGACCTGTTCGAGGGGCTGTACGCGCGCACGGCGCTCGTCACCGACATCGAGGTGGTCGACGACTACCCCTCGAGCGTCCTCGCGCACGCGCGCCGCCAGCATCGCTGGGTGCGCGGTGACTGGCAGATCCTGTGGTGGCTGTTCCCGATCGTACCGACGCGTTCCGGCCTGCGCCGCAACCGCCTGCCGCTCATCTCGCGCTGGAAGATCCTCGACAACCTGCGGCGCAGCCTGATGGCGCCCGCGAACGTCGCCCTGCTGCTGCTCGCGTGGGCGGCACTGCCCGGCAACCCGGGGGTGTGGACGGCCGCGCTGCTGGCGGCGCTCGCCTTCAACCTGTACCCGCTGGTGCTGAAGACGTTCGGCGGCCCGCCGCCGCAGCAGCCGTGGCGCGTGTTCCTGCGCGTGGTGAGGGAGGACGCGAACACCGCGCTGGCGCAGGCCGGCCTGCAGCTGACGTTCCTCGCGAGCCAGGCCTGGGAGAGGGTGCACGCGATCGCCCTCACGCTGTTCCGGCTGGTCGGCACGCAGCGGCGCCTGCTGGAGTGGGAGACGGCCGCGGCGAGCGCCGAGCGGGGGGAGAGCCGCAACGGCACCCGCACCTTCGTGCTGGAGATGATGGCGAGCCCGCTGATCGCGCTCGCCGGCCTGGTCCTGGTGTGCGTGTCGCGCCCGGCCGCGCTTGCCGCGGCCGCGCCGGTGCTCGCGCTGTGGGCCGCCGCGCCGTTCATCGCCCAGAGGCTCAGCCGGCCCGTGCCGGAAAGGCGGCGCGAGGTCGGCCCCGAGGACCGCGCGCTCTTCGAGCGCGTGGCCCGCGACACCTGGCGCTACTTCGAGGCCTTCATGGGGCCCGACGACCACGGCCTGCCCGCCGACAACTTCCAGGAGACGCCCGACCCCCGGGTGGCCCACCGCACCTCTCCCACCAACATCGGGATGGGCCTGCTCGCGACGCTGGCCGCGCGCGACCTCGGCTTCATCGACGACGACGAGCTCGTGCACAGGGTCGATGCGGCGCTCACGACGATCGAGGGCCTGGAGCGGCACGAGGGGCACCTGCTCAACTGGTACGACACCCAGAGCCTGGCCGCGCTGGCGCCCCGTTACGTCTCGACGGTCGACAGCGGGAACCTGGCAGGAGCGCTGATGACGCTCGCCGAGGGCATGCGCCAGGCGGGCTTTTCCGAGCTGGCCCGCCGCGCCTCCGCCTTCGCCGAGGCCATGTCCTTCCGCTTCCTGTACGACCCGCAGCGCCGGATCCTCTCGATCGGCTACCGCCTGGCCGACGCCGAGGGGCCAGGCCGCCTGGACGTCTCGTTCTACGACCTGCTGGCCTCGGAGGCGCGACTCGCCAGCTTCATCGCGATCGCGAAGGGCGAGCTGCCCGAGACGCACTGGTTCCACCTGGGGCGGCTGGTCACGAACGTGGCCGGCACGCCGACGCTGCTGTCGTGGAGCGGCACCGCGTTCGAGTACCTGATGCCCCTGCTGCTGATGAAGAGCTACCCGGAGACGCTGCTCGACCAGACCTGCCGCATGGCCGTGCGCAGGCAGGTCGAGTACGCCGCCACGCGGGACGTGCCCTGGGGCATCTCCGAGTGCGCCTACAACCTCGGCGACCGCCACGCCAACTACCAGTACAAGGCCTTCGGCGTGCCCGGCCTCGGCCTCAAGCGCGGTCTCGCCGACGAGCTGGTAGTGGCGCCGTACGCGACGGCGCTGGCGGCGATGGTCGACCCGCAGCTCGCCGCCCGCAACCTGCGGCGGCTGACGGCCGAGGGGCGCGCGGGGGCCTACGGCTACTACGAGGCGATCGACTACACGCACGTCACGGCCGGCGAGGTGGCCGCGGTCGACAGCAGGGGCCGCGCGAGCGGGACCGTGGTGCGCGCCTTCATGGCGCACCACCAGGGCATGACGCTCGTCTCGCTCGCCAACGTGCTGCTCGGCAACCCGATGGTGAAGCGCTTCCACGCCGACCCGCGCGTGCAGGCGACTGAGCTGCTGCTGCAGGAGCGGGTGCCACGCGAGGCTGCGATCACCCAGCCTCGCCCGGTGGAGGAGACGCGTGCGACCGGCCCGGCGCCAGCGCAGGCCGTGCGCCGCTTCCGCTCGCCGCACACGCTGTGGCCGCACGCGCAGTTCCTGTCGAACGGCACCTACACCACGGTCGTCACGAACGCCGGCGGCGGCGCCAGCTTCTGCCGCGGCCGCGTGGTGACGCGCCACCGCGAGGACGCGACGTGCGACCCGGGAGGCCAGTTCGTCTACCTGCGCGACGTGCGCAGCGGGACGGTCTGGTCGGCCACCCATCAGCCGGTGGGAGGCGAGACCGGGGACTACCGCGTGACGTTCCTCGCCGAGAAGGCGACCTTCGGGCGACGCGACGACGGCATCGCGACGCTGCTCGACGTCGCGGTCTCCACCGAGGACGACGTGGAGGTGCGGCGGCTGGCGCTCACGAACCACAGCGACCGCCACCGCGAGATCGAGATCACGAGCTACGCCGAGGTCGTGCTGGCCCCGGCGGCCGACGACCTGGCCCACCCCGCCTTCGGGAAGCTGTTCGTGGAGACGGAGTACCTGCCGGAGCGCACGGCGCTCTTGTGCGCCCGCCGGCCGCGCTCGACCGACGACGCCGCGCTGTGGGCCGTGCACGTGCTGAGCCTGGAAGGCCGCACGCAGGGCCCGCTCGAGTGGGAGACGGACCGCGCGCGCTTCCTGGGCCGCGGGCGCTCGCCGGCCGACCCGCAGGCGCTCGACGGACGCTCGCTGTCCGGCACCACCGGCGTCGTGCTCGACCCCGTGGTGAGCCTGCGCCAGCGCGTGCGCCTCGCGCCCGGGGGTTTCGTGCGGCTGTCGTTCGCCACCGGCATGGCGCTCTCGCGCGACACCGCCCTGGCGCTCGCGCAGAAGTACCACGAGCCGAGCTCGTCGGCGCGCACCTTCGCGCTCGCCTTCGCCCACGCGCAGAGCGCGCTGCGCCACCTCGGCATCACGAGCGAGGACGCTCTGCTCTACGAGCGGCTGGCCTCCCGGGTGCTGTACTCGGACCGCTCGCTGCGCGCGAGCCCGGAGCTGCTGGCTCGCAGCGAGCTCGGGCAGGAGGGACTCTGGCCGCACGGGATCTCGGGCGACCTGCCGATCCTGCTCGTGCGCGTCGTCGAGGAGGACGACCTGCCGCTCGTGCGCGAGGTGCTGCAGGCCCAGGAGTACTGGCGGCTCAAGGGCCTGCGCGCCGACGTGGTGATCCTGAACGAACACCCCGTCGGCTACCTCGACGAGATGCACAGCCAGCTCGCGGCGCTGCTCGACAACGGCCCCTGGCGGGCGTGGAACCACCAGCCGGGCGGGCCCTACCTGCTGCGCGGCGACCGCATGGGAGAGGCCGAGCGCGCGCTGCTGGTGGCCGTCGCGCGCGCCGTGCTGAGCGGCGACCGCGGCGACCTCTCGGCGCAGCTCGAGCACGCCTACGCCCAGTGGCCCGCGCCGGAGCCGCCCGACCTCGTGCCCTCGCGCCAGGCGTCGACCGCGGCCACGACCCGGTCGCAGGCGGCCGTCGAGGTGCCGGCCCTCGTGCTCGCGAACGGCCTCGGCGGCTTCGCCGACGGCGGGCGGGACTACGTGGTGCAACTCGACGGCGCAGCGCAGACGCCGATGCCGTGGGCCAACGTCATCGCGAACCCGGTCTTCGGCACCGTGGTCACCGACGCAGGGTCCGCCTACACCTGGGCCGGAAACAGCCGGGAGAACCGACTGACGCCGTTCGCGAACGACCCGGTCGGCGACCCGACGGCCGAGGCGCTGTTCGTGCGCGACGACACGACGGGCGAGTCGTGGTCGCCGACGCCGGGCCCGCTGCCCCGCCCGGCCGAGAGCCGGGTGCTGGTCCGGCACTCGGCCGGCTGCACCCGCTTCTCGCGGACGGCCTTCGGCGTCCGCCACGAGCTCGAGGTATTCGTGGATCCCGGCGACCCCGTGAAGCTCTCGCGGCTCACGCTGACGAACGAGAGCGGTGTCGCCCGCCGCCTGAGCGTGTTCTCCTACAACGAGTGGATCCTGGGCCCGCCGCGCGCGGGCCAGGCGCTCCACGTCGTCAGCGAGCGCGACGCCGCAACCGGCGCGATCCTCGCGCGCAACCCCTACAACACCGAGTACCCCGGGCACGTGGCCTTCGCCCACGCCAGCGAGACCCCGCACTCAGCGACCGGCGACCGCTCCTCGTTCCTGGGCCGCAACGGCTCGCTGGCGCAGCCGGCCGCCCTCGCGCGCGAGGCGCTCTCCGGCCGCTTCGGCGCGGGCCTCGACCCTTGCGCGGCGCTGCAGGTGCTCGTCCCCCTGGCCCCCGGCGAGTCGCGCACGGTCGCGTTCCTGCTCGGGCAGGCAAGCGACGCCGCAGCCGCCCGCGAGCTCGTCTCTCGCCACGGCTCCGTGCTGGCGTCGGCCGCCGCTCTGCAGGCCGTGCAGGGCTCGTGGGACCGCACGCTCGACGCCGTGCAGGTGAGCACGCCGGACGACTCCTTCGACCTGCTGATGAACCGCTGGCTGCTCTACCAGACGCTCGGCTGCCGCGTCTGGGCGCGAACGGGCTACTACCAGCCGGGCGGGGCGTTCGGCTTCCGGGACCAGCTGCAGGACGTGATGGCGCTCGTGCTGGCCCGCCCGGAGCTCGCGCGCGAGCACCTGCTGCGCGCCGCCTGCCACCAGTTCGTCGAGGGTGACGTCCAGCACTGGTGGCACGAGCCGAGCGGCCGCGGCACGCGCACGCGCTGCTCGGACGACCTGCTGTGGCTGCCGTACGTGGCGGCGCACTACGCGCGGGCGACCGGCGACACGGGTGTCTTCGACGAGAGCGTCGCGTTCCTGGACGCGCCGCCGCTGGCGGCGGACGTGCAGGAGGCTTACATCCAGCCGCGCGCGTCGGCCGAGCGCGCGTCGCTCTACGAGCACTGCGTGCGGGCGATCGACAAGGGGCTGACCGCGGGGGCGCACGGCCTTCCGCTGTTCGGCAGCGGCGACTGGAACGACGGCATGAACCGCGTGGGCTGGCTCGGCCGCGGCGAGAGCACCTGGCTCGGCTTCTTCCTGCACGCCGTGCTCGGCGAGTTCGCGCCCGTCTGCGACGGACGGGGCGACGGCGAACGGGCCGAGCGCTACCGCCGCGAGGCCGCGCGGCTCGTCGGCATGCTCGAGCGGGCGTGGGACGGCGACTGGTACCGGCGCGGCTACTACGACGACGGCTCGCCGCTCGGGTCGGCGCAAAACGAGGAGTGCCGGATCGACTCGATCGCACAGTCCTGGGCCGTGCTCTCGGGGGCCGCACCCCAGCGCTTCGCCGACCGCGCGATGGACTCCGTGCGCGCACACCTCATGCGCCGCGGCTCGCAGCTGCTGGCACTGCTGACGCCGCCGTTCGACCGCTCGGCCCAGGAGCCCGGCTACATCAAGGGTTACCCGCCGGGGGTCCGCGAGAACGGCGGCCAGTACACGCACGCCGCCGTCTGGACCGTGATGGCGATGGCGCGGCTGGGCTACGGCGACGAGGCGGTCGAGCTGTTCCACATGCTTAACCCCGCGAACCACACGCGCACCGCGTCGGACGTCGAGCGCTACAAGGCCGAGCCGTACGTGCTCGCCGGCGACGTGCTCGCGCACCCGGCGCACGCGGGCCGTGCCGGCTGGACCTGGTATACGGGCTCGGCGGGCTGGATGTACCGGGCCGGCCTCGAGAGCATCCTCGGCCTCCGTCGCCGCGGCACGAGCTTCGAGGTGGACCCGTGCATCCCGGCGGCCTGGCCCCGGTACGCGATCGCCTGGCGGCTGGGCGCGACGCTCTACGCGATCGACGTCTCCAACCCCGAAGGCCGCACGCGCGGCGTCGCCTTGGCGCTGCTCGACGGAACGGCCGTCGACCCGTCCGCCGTCCCGCTCGCCGACGACGGCGGGCGCCACGAGCTGAAGGTCGTCCTGGGCGAGCGCGTCAAGGCGGCGGCGCGGGTCTGAGGGGGCGGACCATGAAACCACGGGCGGTGCGCTTCGAGGTGTCGACCGCGACGCTGGTCCAGCTCGTCCTGGTCCTGGCCTGCCTGTGGCTCCTGGTCCAGCTCTGGCCGGTGTTCCTGGTGGTCGTGGTCGCTCTGCTGCTGGTGGGGACGATGAGCCCGGCCGTCAGCTGGCTCGAGGGGCGGCGCGTCGGGCGCGGCCTCGGTATCACCATCGTCTTCACGCTGCTGTTCGTCGTCGCGACGCTCGCGCTGACGCTCACGATCCCGTCTCTCGTGACACAGGCCTCGGCGCTGGTCGAGCAGGAGCCGGCCCTGCGCGCGCACCTCTCGCATCGCCTCGCCCTGTCCAACCTGACCGCGCCGCTCGCGACCTGGCTGCGAAACGTCAAGTACGACGCCTCCGCGAGCGCGGCGGCGCTGGCGTTCTCGCTGCGGTTGTTCGGGACGGCCGCGTATGCCGCGAGCGCCGTCTTCCTCGCGCTCTACATCATGATCGACCGCGACCGGCTCCGCGGCGGGCTCTTCGCGATCGTCCCGCGCACGCACCACATCCGCCTGGCCCGCGTGCTGCTGAACCTGGAGACGATCGTCGGCGCCTACATCCGCGGGCAGCTGATCACCTGCCTGCTGATCGCGGTGTTCTCCTTCGTGCTGCTGACGGCGTGCGGCGTGCCGAACGCCCTCGCGCTCGCCGTGTTCGCGGGTGCCGCGGACGTGCTGCCGTACGTCGGCGGCCTGCTCTCGATCGCGCCGATGGCCCTGGCGGCGCTGCCGCGCGGCCCGGTCGTGGTGGCCGTCGTGCTGCTGACGATGCTCGCCTACGAGGAGTTCGAGAGCCGCGTGCTGGTTCCCCGCATCTACGGCCGGGCGCTGCGCCTCCCGTCGTCGGTGGTGCTCGTCGCGCTGCTCGCGGGCGGGACGCTGATGGGGATCCTCGGCGCGCTGCTCGCGCTGCCCGTGGCGGCGGCGGTCAGGATGCTGATCGAGGAGCTGCGCGTCGAGTTGCCGGGCCAGCAGGAGCTGGTCGCGGACGTGGAACAGCGGGTCGGGGACGAGCGCGCGGAAGAGGAGTACGAGCGCCGGACCGACGGCGTGCCGGTGGAGCAGGCCGCCGCGATCGCCGTCGAGATCTCGGACGAGCGACGGAAGGAAGATCGCCTGCCGGCCGAGTCGGCGGAGGCAGCATCGCCGGCGACAGCGGTCCCCGGCGAGGGCGGCAAGCACTGACGCCGTCGGAACGGGGGAACTCATGGAAGAGCCGGCAAGCCCGACGCGCCGGCGCGGCCTCGGCCCGCGCGATGCCCTCGCCGTCCTGCGCGACGCCGGCCGCGGCTGGGTCGCGGACAACGCGCTGCGCCTCGGGGCGGCGCTCTCCTTCTACGCCGTGCTCGCCTTCCCGCCGATCTTCGTGGTCGCGCTGGCGATCGCCGGGCTGCTCTTCGGCAGGGACGTCGCCGGCGAGGGCCTGCTCCGTCAGCTCACGGGGCTGCTCGGCCGAAACGGCAGCCGGTTGTTCGAGGAGATGATCCAGACCGCGACCAGGCCCGAGCAGGGGTTTCTCGCTGCCGGCCTCGGCCTGCTCGTGCTGCTGTTCGGCGCGACGGGCGTCTTCGTGGAGCTGAGAGACGCGCTCAACCTGATCTGGAGGGTCCCGTCCGGCGACGGCGTCCTCAGAGGCCTCCTGCGAGGACGCCTGCTGGCCTTCAACATCGTCGTGGGGTCCGGTTTCCTGCTGATGGTCTCCCTCCTCGTCAGCACTGCCCTTGCCGCGCTCGCGGGCTCCCTCGGCAGCCACCTCGACGGGCTGGACGGCGTCACCCGAGGGCTGGACCTCGGCGTCTCCTTCGCGGTGATCGCCAGCTTGTTTGCACTGATCTTCAAGGTCCTGCCCGACGTTCCCCTCTCCTGGCGCGACGTCTGGCTCGGTGCCGTCGTGACGTCCCTCCTCTTCACCGGCGGCAAGTTCGCGATCGGCGCCTACCTCGGCAGGACGACGATCGCCTCCGCCTACGGTGCGGCCGGATCCGTCGTCCTGCTGCTGCTCTGGGTCTACTACTCGTCCCTGATCTTCTTCTTCGGCGCCGAGCTCACGCGAGCCTACGCGCTTCGCCACGGCTCCCTGGCGGCTCCAACTCCCTGATCCGGCGCGTGCCGGGCTCGGGCGTGGCGCGCTCCTTGCTTGCATGGACCTCTCAGCAGAGGTTCGTCGCAAGCGGCGTTTCCTCGCGCAGGAGGTTCAGTTGTCCCCGAAACCCACTCTCAGGACCCTCGCCTTCCTCGCGGGAGCGGTCGCGCTGGCCGCGCTCGTCGTGGTGCCGTCGTTCTGGGTCTTCGAGCAGGCTCGCCTGGCCGTCTCCGCGCGCCAGCGAACCTACGAACTCCTGCGACACGCCGATGCTCTGCTCTCGCTGCTGAAGGACGCCGAGACCGGTCAGCGCGGCTACGTCTTGACCGCCGACGAGGCCTACCTGCAGCCGTATCTCGCCGCTCGCGACAAGATCGCCGGCGAGCTGGGCGACCTGCAACGGCTCGCCTCCGCTCAGGGCGCGCAAGCGCACCTCCAGACCCTCGTCCCGCTAGTGGACGGCAAGATGGCCGAGCTGGCTCGTGTCATCGCCCTGCGCCGCGCCCACGACTTCGCCTCGGCGCAGGCGGCGGTCTCTGGCGGAACAGGCAAGAGCTTGATGGATTCGATTCGTGTCGAGTTGCGCGGCTTCGTCGAGATGGAGGAGACGCTGCTCGCGCAGCACG
>Ga0302299_10000286_pt1 | contig 26135 bp, 23 predicted proteins | sample III_Fen_N3_4_FD_198795 | JGI IMG/M metagenome (GOLD analysis project Ga0302299, IMG submission 198795) | Peat permafrost microbial communities from Stordalen Mire near Abisko, Sweden - III_Fen_N3_4 | ecosystem: Environmental > Terrestrial > Soil > Wetlands > Permafrost | place: Sweden: Abisko...
CTGCATCTGCGTGACGCCCGCCGGCACTCGTGGGGCGACCGACCCGGCCTCGGTCCGGACGGCAGTTGCCCGCCGCGATCGCGGCTGAGCACAATTGGACGGTGATCCGGTTCGCGAGCCGTGCCGTATCAATGGACATTAGCTAGACAAAATGCCCATCGAACGAAGGAGCTCAGCATGCGCAAGTGGATCGCCGTTCTCGCAGTCCTGGTCGTAGCGGCCGTCGCCGTCCTGGCACCGGCCGGCTCGGCCCGCCCGGCCGCGGCCGAGGCCGACATCGTCACCACCGCCGTCAACGCGGGGCAGTTCAAGACGCTCGCGTCGCTGCTCCAGTCCGCCGGCCTCGTCGACACCCTCAAAGGCCCGGGCCCGTTCACCGTCTTCGCCCCGACCGACGCCGCCTTCGCAAAGGTGCCGAAGGCCACGCTCGACGCGCTCGCCGCCGACCCGGCCAAGCTGAAGGCCGTTCTCCTCTACCACGTCGTCGCGGGCAGTGTCCCCGCCGCCGACGTCGTCAAGCTCACCTCCGCCAAGACGGTCAACGGTGCGAGCGTCTCGATCAAGGTGCAGGGCAGCACCGTGATGGTCAACGACGCGAACGTCGTGACGCCCGACGTGATGGCCTCGAACGGCATCATCCACGTGATCGACACGGTCCTGCTGCCGCCGGCTCCGGCCGCGGTGACGCAGAACATCGTCAAGACGGCGATCGCGGCCGGGCAGTTCAAGACGCTCGCCGCGCTCCTGCAGAAGTCCGGCCTCGTGAAGACGCTCGGCAGCGGCACGTGGACGGTCTTCGCCCCGACCGACGCGGCCTTCGCGAAGGTGCCGAAGGCGACACTCACCAAGCTGGGCAACAACCCCGCCCTGCTCAAGAAGGTGCTGCTCTACCACGTCGTCAAGGGCTCCGTGCCCGCGAGCAAGGTCGTTACCCTCAACGGCAAGTCGGTCGGGACGGCGTCGGGCTCGCCCGTGAAGATCACGATCGTGGGTGGCAACGTCTTCCTGAACGGCTCCACCAGGGTGACGAAGGCCGATGTCAAGGCCTCGAACGGCGTCATCCACGTGATCAACAAGGTGCTGATCCCCTCCGCGTAGCTTGATCCGCGCACGCAGCAGCGACGGGCCGCGGGAGACCGCGGCCCGTCGCATTTCACGCCGCTTCCGTCACCCGGAGATGGGCCGCCATCGGCACCCGCTGTGCCCCGGCGGCCGGCCCCGGCTGCGGCCGTTCGTCAGTCCGCTCCGCCACGGCGAGGAGCGCACGGGGCGGGTGCTGGGGCGCACGGCGCGGAGACACGTAGACTCGGCGGCGTGATCGCGCTCTTCGTCACCCTCGACGTGCGGCCGGCCCTCCGGGAGCGGCTGCTGGCGGCGATCACGGCCCAGGGGGCCGCCTCGCTGGAGCGGGAGCCGGGTTGCCTCCAGTTCGACGTCTGTGTCGACAGCGACGACCCGAACCGCGTCCTCCTCTACGAGGTCTACGAGGACGAGGCCGCGTTCGACGCACACGGGAGGACGCCGCACTTCGCGGTCTGGCGCGCGGCGGCGGACGAGTGCGTGGTGCACCTGGAGCGGACGCTCACCACGATCGTCTCTTCCGGCAGCCTCCGGAGCTAGTTAGTCGCTCAACAGGCCCCCCAAACATCCTCCGAACACGCCTGCTCTACCGTGGCAGTCGCCATGCGCGTCGTCGCCCCGAGAGAGAGCCTCCGGCGGGCACCACTCCGCCTGCTCGTTCCCGCGCTCGTGCTGGTAGCCCTGGTGCTGCCGGCGGTGGGGCGGACGGCCGCGGCGCCGTCGGGGATCGACGTCTCGAACTGGCAGCGCGAGATCGACTGGCTCGCCGCCGCGGGCTCGGGGCGCACGTTCGTCTTTGCGAAGGCGACCGAGGGGACGACGTTCGCGGACGTCACGTTCGCCGTCAATCGCGCGGGCGCCGCGGGCGTGGGCATGCACGTCGGCGCCTACCACCTCGCCCGCCCGGCGGGCGCAACGGACGCGACCGTCGTCGCGAGCGCGATGGAGCAGGCCGACCGCTTCGTCACCGTCGTCCAGCCGAAGCCCGGCGAGCTGCTACCCGTGCTCGACCTCGAGGCGACCGGCGGCCTCTCCGTCGCCCGGCTGACCCTCTGGGTGCAGACGTGGCTCTCGGAGGTGCGCGAGCGCACCGGCTCGAGGCCGATCATCTACGTCTCGCCCGCCTTCTGGAAGGAGAAGATGGGAGACTCGCCCGTCTTCGGGCTCGCGGGCAACCCGCTCTGGATCGCGCACTGGACGCAGGCGGCGCTGCCGATCCTGCCGGGGGCGAGCTGGGGCGGCGCCGGCTGGTCGGTCTGGCAGTGGAGCAACTGCGACCAGATTCCCGGCATCAGCGGCTGCGTCGACGGCGACCGGCTCAACGGCGCCAGCTTCGCCCGGATCACGATGCCCGCCAACTCCGGCGGCCTGCCCGCGGCGGCCGCACTGCCCACGATCACGGGCGGCGCCCAGGCGGGCGCGACCCTCGCTGCGCTCCCGGGCACGTGGGCGGGCGGGAAACCCGTCACGTTCGCTTACCAGTGGCAGCGCTGCGACGCCGCGGGTAAGGGCTGCGCCGTGATCACCGGCGCCGTCGCCGAGAGCTACGTCCCGACGACGGCCGACGTCGGCCACGCGCTCGTCGTCTCGGTGAGCGCTACCGCCCGCACCGGGACCGCGTCGGGCGTCTCCGCGCCGACCGCCGCGGTAGCGAGCTCGGGCAGCACCCCCGTGACCGCGCCGAAGCCGAAGACGGCGCCCTCGATCACGGGCAGCACGCTGGTGGGCCAGACCCTGTCGGCGCAGGTCGGCACGTGGACGGGAACGGTGACGTCGTTCGCGTACCAGTGGCAACGCTGCGCCCCCGACGGAACGGCGTGCACCACGATCGCCGGCGCCGCCGGCCCGAGCTACGTGCTCACCCCCGGCGAGATCGGCTTCACCGTGCGGCTCGTCGTGACCGCGCTCGCGGCGGCAGGTGCCGGCTCGGCGACGACCGCTCCGACGGCGCTCGTCGTGGGGGCACCCGTGCCGGCTCCCGTGACCGGCAGGACGGTCGCCGTGGCGGGGCAGGCGGGAGCCGTGAGCACGCCGCGCGGCATCGCCACCGCCACCTGGCAGCCGGGTGCGCTGCCGCCGGGTGCCACCGTCACGCTGACCGACGGTGCCGGCCACCTTCCGCTCGCCGGCACGTCGGTGAGCCTCGTGCTCGGGGCGCAGGCGCCCCTGCCCTGGCCGGTGGACGTGCAGTACGCCGCCGCGCCCCCGGGCTCGGTACCGGGGCTGATCGTGGTCGCCGGCGTCTGGCAGCCGCTCGCCGAGCTCTCGTCGTCGACGCTCCCCGTGGGCCAACAGGCGGGAACGTATCGTGACGCGGCCGGCGCCCTGCACGTGGTTGTGCGCATATCCGCGCGGATCGCCCTCTTCACAGCGGGCAAGTGGGCCGACCCGCGCTACACGACGATCACGCGGCCCCGGCTCTCGGAGGCGACCGCTTTCGCGGTCAAGGCCGCGGCCGACGGCAGCAGGACCGTGATCGGGCGGATCACGCTCGACGCCCAGGCTCATCTCTACGCCTCCGTCGTGGACGCGGGCGGCGCAAAGCTCGTCGTCACACAGCGTGGAAGCCGAGTCGGGATGTGGCTCACCGGCACTCCGACGAAGACCGTCCAGACGCTACAGCTGGTTCCGGGCACGCTGCCCGTGCGCCTGCGCCTGCCCGTGCGGAAGCATGCCGCTGCCGCGCACGGCACGCTCAGGATCGTCGCGATCGACCCGTACGGGCGGCGCGCGTCGCTTGCCGTGAAGATCACGTACTGACGGGGGGGAAGGACGGGTGAGGCTGAAGCCTCACCCGCAACCGGCATGCGCGGATCCACGGATGCCGGCGCCATCCACGCGGCCTACCGTGAATGCGTGGCCGTCTCCGGCGAACGCGAAACATCGCAGGATGAGACCGTCGTCGCGGGCCTCTGCGGCGTCTGCGCCGCGGGGTGCGGCGTCGAGATCGTGCTCCGGGACGGCAGGATCGAACGGCTGCGCCCGCGGCCGGGGCATCCGCGCGGGATCGTCTGCACGCGCGGCACGCGCGCCGCCGAGGTCGTCTACTCCCCCGATCGCCTCCTCCATCCACAGCTCCGCGTGGGGGAGCGGGGCGGGGGCCGCTTCGAGCGCGTCTCGTGGGACGACGCTTATGCGTACCTCGTCGAGCGCCTACGTGCGATCGCCGCGGAGCACGGCCCCGAGGCACTCGCCGTCTACTCGGGGCGTGGCAACTTCGAGCTCGGCCTCAACGACGCCTTCGCCCCCGCCGGCCCGACCGAGTCGTCGGCGAACGCCGTGCTGTTCCCGTTCGGCTCTCCCAACAGCACCGGCGTCGGCTCCCTCTGCTTCGTTTCGTACGGGATGATCGCGCCGCGCTCGTGCTTCGGCGTCGAGTACCGTGACCTCTCCGAGGACCTCGACCACGCCGACCTGGCGCTCGTCTGGGGCGCGAACCCCGCCACCGCCTCGCCGCCCGCGAACCTTGTCCGCCTCAAGCAGCTGCAGGCGCGCGGCGGCCGCGTCGTCGTGATCGACCCGCGGCGCTCCGAGACTGCGCGGGCGCTCCGGGCCGAGTGGGTCGGGATCCGGCCCGGCACGGACGGCGCGCTGGCGCTCGGGATGCTGCAGGTGCTGATCGCCGAGGACCGCTACGACCACCGCTTCGTGGACGGCTACACGCAGGGCTTCGCCGAGCTAACCGCCTACGTGACCGCGTTCACGCCAGAGCGGGTGGAGGCGATCACCGGCGTCCCGGCCGAGACCGTTCGCGAGCTGGCCCGCGCCGTCGGTGCCGCAGCCGGTTGCTCGTTCCTGATGTACACGGGGCTCGAGTACTCGAACTCGGGCGTCCAGGCGATCCGTGCCGCGCTCGTGCTGCAGGCGGTCGCGGGCCACCTCGACGCGCCCGGCGGCAAGCTGATCGGTTCCCCCGACCGCCTTCGCCTGCACCGGCACGTGACGCAACCGCCCGCCGGTGCGCGCTCCGCGATCGGCGCGGCGGAGTTTCCGGCCTTTCACGAGGTGCGCCGGGAGGCGCACGCCGCGCTCCTGCCGCGGGCGATCCTCGAGGGAGACCCGTACCCCGTGCGCGGGATGATCGTCAGCGGCACGTCGATCCTCACGGCCTGGCCCGAGCCCTCGCTCTGGCGCAGGGCACTCGCGGCTCTCGACCTCCTGGTCGTGATCAACCGCTTCCCGACCGCGGATACGGCGTACGCCGACCTCGTCCTGCCCGCCACGACGATGTTCGAGATCGAGTCGTACCAGGAGCATCACGGCCACGTGGAGCTGCGGCGGAGGGTGATCGAGCCCCTCGGCGAGGCCCGCAACGACTTCCTCATCTTCGCGGAGCTGGCCGACCGGCTCGGCTACGGCGAGCTCTGGCCACAGACCGAGCGCGGCCTCGTCGAGCTCGCGCTCGAGGGCACGGGGATCTCCTACGACGAGCTTGCGGCCGCACCGGTGGGGATAGAGCTGCCGCAGCCGCCGGTCGCCTACCGCAAGTACGAGAGCGGGGGCCTCCGGCGCGACGGCCTGCCCGGCTTCAACACGCCGAGCGGCCGCTTCGAGATCGCCTCCGAGTGGCTGCGCGGCCACGGCTACGATCCGCTCCCCGTCTACACGGAGCCGACAGAGGGGCCGCTCGCGTCGCCCGAGCTGGCGCAGCGCTACCCGCTCGTGCTCACCTCCGGCGCGCGGACCAAGGCGGACTTCCGCTCGCAGCACCACAACATCCCGACGCTGCTCGCGATGCAGCCGTGGCCGCTCGTCCATCTCCATGCGGACGACGCCGCCCCTCGCAGGATCGCCGACGGTGACGAGGTGGACGTCGTCACCCCGCGCGGCCGGGTGCGCTTCCGGGCGCACGTCTCCGAGGACATCGTCCGCGGCGTCGTCGAGGCCAACATGGGAGGCGGCGGACCGCTCGGCCCGCCCGCGTGGCGGAACGCGAACGTCAACGAGTTGACGGACGCGACGAACTTCGATCCGATCTCCGGCTTTCCGGTGTACAAGGCGCTGCTCTGCGAGGTCGAGCCGGCCGCCGCTCGCTGAAGCCGGTCGGGCCGGGTCAGCTCATCTCGCGCAGGCGGTCGTGGAACCCGGTGCCCGGCGCGTGGACGTTGAGCAGCCGGGCCCCGTTCGGCCCACTCGCGAACGTGTGGGTGACGCCGGGCGTGGCCGCGGCGAACGTGCCAGGGCCTGCGACGATCCGCTCGCCATCGAGTCGCAGCTCGATCTCACCCTCGAGGACGTAGAACGCGTCGGTGTGGTCGTGGTGGCTGTGCGGGTCGGGGCCGGCGAAGCGCGGCTCGAGCTCGAACTCGACCAGCGAAAGCTCCTTGCGTCCGATCTTGATCGTGGCGACGCGGTGGTTCCCGCGGAGCGCCTCGCCCTCGCCGCGGTGGAGCAGGACGGCCTCGGAGGCAGAGAGGCCGGCTCCAGGTTCGGCGTCGTCGCTGTCGAACCCGCCCGGCTCGCCGCGGTCGCGCGCCCGCAGGCTCTCCGCGAAGCGGCCGTCGGGGGTGTGGAAGTTGAGGAAGCGCGCGGGCGAGAGGCTGCGAAACCCGTGCACGACGCCCGGCGGTGCGCACACGGTTGTGCCGGGCCCGATCACGTGCTCGTCGTCGTCGACGAGGAAGGCCAGCTCCCCCTGCAGCACGTAGAACGCGTCGGCGTGCTCCCGGTGCAGGTGAGGGTCGGCGCCGGGGCGGGCGTCGGGGAAGAGCGACTCGGTGATCGTGAGCTCCGGCAGCGCCGCCTTGAGCACGATCCGGCCGTCGAAGAGCGCCTCACCCTGGCCCGGTAGCTGAACGATTCCTGCCATCGCCCGGCGAGTATGCCCGGCGTGGACGGCGCCACGGGTACGGCCCACGGGCGTTCTCGGGTACGGCCGGCCGCACTCCCGCACCCGCCGGAGAGGGGCACTTCCGACGGGTCTATGCTTGCTTCATGCTGACCCGCGCGGAGATCGAGCACGCGCAGGAGCGTGCCGCCACACTGCTGGCCGAGGCCGGGATCGTCCTCACCCCCGAGGAGCGGGAGAGGATCGAGATCGCCGACTTCGGGCTCTCGCAACTGGAGCGGACCGGGCTCGAGGTGGTGACGTACGTCAACACGGAGCGCACCTGCGCCAAGGAGCTTGTGATGTTCCCGGGCCAGACGTGCCCCGAGCACCTGCACCCGCCGTTCGACGGGACGCCCGGCAAGGAGGAGACGTTCCGCTGCCGGCAGGGCCGGGTCTACCTCTATACCGACGGCGAGCCTGCGGCGGAGCCTGCGTGCCGCCCCCCCCGCGCCGAGCTCGGCGTCTACACCGTCTGGCACGAGATCGTGCTCGGCCCCGGTGAGCAGCACACGATCCCGCCGCAGACGAGGCACTGGTTCCAGGCCGGGCCAGAGGGTGCCATCGTCTCCGAGTTCTCGACACAGAGTCGCGACGAGCTCGACGTCTTCACCGATCCCGAGATCGGGCGCGCGACCGTCGTGGCCGATGGATAGCCGGCCCGGCCCGCGCCCGCGCCCGCGCGTCCTGTGCGCCGGGATCGTCGTCGCCGACGTGTTCGTGCCTCCGCTGGAACGCATGCCCGAGCCGGGCGAGCTCGTCGCGACAGAGGACTTCGTCGTCGAGACCGGTGGCTGCGCCGCCAACACCGCCGTCGCGCTCGCCCGCCTCGGCATCACAACCGCGGTCGTAGCGAAGGTGGGCGACGACCTCTTCGGGGCCTTCGTGGAGCAGGAGCTCGCTGCGGCCGGAGTGGACGTGTCGGGCGTCGGGCGTGCACCGGGCCTCGGAACCTCGAAGACGGTGATCGTGCCCGTGAGCGGCGAGGACCGCCGCTACTTCCACACGTTCGGCGCCAACGCCGCCCTCGCCGCCGTCGACATCGGAGCCGCGCTCACACCGGCGCCCGAGATCCTCTCGATCGGCGGGTACCTCGTGCTTCCCTCGCTGCGGCAGGACGAGCTCGTGGAGCAGCTCGCGACCGCACGCCGGGCCGGCGCACGTACCGTGTTCGACGTGGTAGCCCCCACCGGACGCGCGTTGAGCGTCGCCGACGTCGCGGGCGTCCTGCCCGAGGTGGACTACTTCCTCCCGAACGACGACGAGGCGGGTGCCCTCACGGGAGAGAGCGACCCGCGGCTGCAGGCCGAGCGCCTGCTCGACCTCGGGGCCGGGACGGTGGTCGTGACGCTGGGCGAGCGCGGCCTGCTCGCCATGAGCGGCGCCGAGACGATCGAGCTGCCCGCCGCCCACGTCGAGGTCGTCGAGCCGTCGGGAGCCGGCGACGCGTTCGCCGCGGGCCTCATCTGCGGGCTGCTCGAGGGCTTCGGCCTTCGCCGCGCCCTCGAGCTCGCGAGCGTGATCGGCGCGTCCGCCTGCACACGCATCGGTTGCACGGCTGGCCTCTACACGCGCACGCAGGCCGATGCCCACCTGAAGCAGGCGCTGTGGCCCTCGCCTCGCTGACCTCGCTGCTCGCGGACGCGCGGGCGGGTGGCTATGCGCTTGGCTACTTCGAGGCGTGGGATGCCGTCTCGCTCGAGGCCGTGGTCGAGGCGGCCGAGGCGGAACGCGCTCCCGTGATCATCGGCACCGGCTGCCTGCTCGGCGACCGGCGCTGGTTCGACGACGGCGGTATCGAGCTGCTCGGTGCCGCCGGAACGGAGATCGGCCGCCGCGCCCGCGTGCCCGTCGCGCTGCTCCTGAACGAGACCCACACGCTGGAGCAGTCGCTACGCGGCCTCGACGCCGGCTTCAACGCGGTGATGATGCACACGGGCGAGCTCTCCTACGACGCGGCGGTCGGCGCGGTGGTGCAGCTCGTGCAGGCTGCGCACGCGCGCGGCGCAGCGGTCGAGGCCGAGCTCGGCAACCTGCCCGACGCGTCGCACGCTCCTGGCGATGGGGCGGCCGCGACCCTGACCGACCCCGTCCAGGCAGCGACGTTCGTGGCAGCAACGGGTATCGACTGCCTCGCGGTCTCGGTCGGCAACGTCCACCTCCTCTCCCACGGGACGGCCACGATCGACCTGGAGCGGCTGCGACAGGTGCACGAGCGCGTGCCGGTGCCGCTCGTGATCCACGGCGCCACGGGCTTCCCGCGCGACGCGGTCGCGCCCGCGATCGCCGCCGGCGTGGCGAAGTTCAACGTCGGCACGGTGCTCCGCCGCGCCTTCCTCGGCGGTCTCGCAGCCGCGGTCACGGCCCTGCCGCACGAGCCCGACGTCCACGCCGCGCTCGGCTCGCACGGCCCGGCCGACGTGCTCCAGGCGGGCAAGGCGCCGATGGTCGCGGCCGTGCGGGACCTGATCCGGCAGTATGGCGGGAGTGGCCGTGCCGCCTGACAGCGCGACGCTCGCCGGCCTGTACCGGCAGATGCTGCTGATCCGGCGCTTCGAGGAGACCGTCTACTTCCTCTTCCTCGAGGGGGAGATCCCCGGCACGCTGCACCAGTACCAGGGGCAAGAGGCGGTCGCCGCCGGCATCTGCGGCCTGCTGCGACCCGATGACTGGATCACCTCGACCCACCGGCCGCACGGGCACGCGCTCGCGAAGGGCGTGACGCCGCGTGCCGCGATGGCCGAGCTCTACGGGAAGGGCACCGGCTGCTGCGCCGGCAAGGGAGGCTCGATGCACCTCGGCGACCCGGCCGTGGGGATGCTCCCGGCGATCGCGATCGTCGGCGCGGGCAACACCGTCGTCACCGGCATCGGCCTCTCGTTCCAGCTGCGCGGCACCGACCAGGTGGCCGTCTGCTTCTTCGGCGACGGCGCCAGCAACGAGGGTGCGTTCCACGAGGCAATGAACTTCGCGGCCGTGCGGAAGCTGCCGATCGTGTTCGTCTGCGAGAACAACCTCTACGGCGCCTCGACGCCGTTCAGCGCCGTCTCGGCGCTCGCCGACGTCGCCGACCGCGCCGCCGCCTACGGGATCCCTGGTCTCATCGTCGACGGGATGGACGTGCTCGCGGTCCGCGAGGCAGGGGCGGACGCGATCGCGGCCGCCCGTGCCGGGGAGGGACCGACGCTGCTCGAGTGCAAGACGTACCGGTTCGTCGGCCACAGCCGCAGCGACGCGCGCGGCTATCGCGAGGGCGAGGAGGAGGCCACGTGGAAGGAGCGCGACCCGATCCCGAGGCTGCGTCCGATCCTCGCCCAGGAGCTTGCGGAGGAGATCGAGCGCGAGGTCGAGGCGACGATCGAGGACGCCGTCGAGTTCGCGCGCTCCTCGCCCGACGCCGACCCGCAGGAGGCCTTGGCGGATGTCTACGCCTGAGGTCGCCGCGCCGCTCCGCCGCCTCACGATCGGGGAGGCGCTGCGCGAGGCGATCGCCGAGGAGATGCGGCGCGACGAGTCGGTCTTCCTGATCGGCGAGGACATCGGGATCGTGGGCGGCTTCGGCGGCGCGTTCGGCGTCTACCTCGGCCTGCCCGAGGAGTTCGGGCACGGGCGGATCGTGGACACCCCGATCAGCGAGAAGGTGATCGCGGGCGCCGCAGTGGGTGCCGCCGCGCTCGGGATGCGGCCGATCGCGGACGTGCAGTACTCCGACTTCCTCTTCGAGTGCATGGACGAGCTCGTCAACCAGGCGGCGAAGCTGCGCTACATGTCGGGAGGCAAGGTCTCGGTGCCGCTCGTGATGCGCGCCCCGGTCGGCGCCACGAACCGCGGCGCCCAGCACGGGCAGAGCCCGGAGAGCTACTTCGCGCACGTGCCGGGGCTCAAGGTCGTCTGCGTCTCCGACGCCTACAACGCCAAGGGGCTCCTCAAGAGCGCCGTCCGCGACGACAACCCCGTCCTCTTCTTCGAGCACAAGCTCCTCTACGGCAGCAAAGGGCGCGAGCAGGCGGGCGGGCTCGACCTGACGGCGGTCGTGCCCGAGGAGGAGTACCTCGTCCCGATTGGGCAGGCCGTGGTGAAGCGGCCCGGCACCGACGTCACCGTCGTCGCCACGCACCTCGCCCTTTACCGTGCTCTCGCCGCCGCGGAGCAGCTCGCTGCCGATGACGGGATCGAGTGCGAGGTGATCGACCCGCTCACCCTGCTGCCGCTCGACGGCGAGACGATCTGGGCCTCGGTGCGCAAGACGGGCCGGCTCGTGATCGTGCACGAGGACACGGTGACCGGCGGCTGGGGGGCCGAAGTGGCCGCCCGGGCCGCAGAGGAGTGCCTGTACGACCTCGAGGCGCCGATCCGGCGCGTCGCGTCGTACGACGCCCCGATGCCGGCGGCGCCGTCGCTCGAGGATGCGATCGTCCCGTCCGTGGAGCGGATCCGCGACGTGATCCGGCGGCTTCAGGGCTGATGGCGCGTCCCGTCCGCATGCCTCCGCTCGGGACGACCGAGAACGAGTTGCGGATCGTCCGGTGGCTCAAGGAGGTCGGCTCGGCCGTGGCGCAGGGCGAGCCGCTGCTCGAGGTCGAGACCGACAAGGCGACCCTCGAGGTCGAGGCCGCCGTCTCGGGGGCCCTGCTCGCCGTTCTGCACGGCGCGGACGAGGTCGTCGGCGTCGGCGAGGTGCTCGGGTACGTCGGCGAGCCGGGCGAGGAGATCCCCGCCGTCCAGGTCCCAGGGGTGGCGCCGGCGGCGAAGAAGCAGGTCGTCCCGGTCGCCCGGAAGCTCGCGCAGGAGCACGGTATCGACCTGGCCGCCGTTCGGGGGACAGGCCCCGGCGGGCGGATCGAGAAGCAGGACGTGCTCTCGCTGATCGAGTCTGCGCCGGTGCCGGAAGACGAGATCGAGGTGTCGCGGCATCGCCGTGCCCTGGCAGAGCGGCTGACACTGTCGATCCGCACGATCCCGCAGTTCAGCGTGGCCGTCGACGTCGACATGAGCCGCGCGGCGGAGCAGCTCGCGCGCGAGCGCGCAACCGGTCTCGCCGGCCTGACCTACACCCATCTTCTGCTGCGGACGACGGCAGCCGCGCTGCGGGACCATCCCACCGTGAACCGCCTCTGGGTGGACGAGGGCCCGCGGATCCGACAGCTCGAGGACGCCGACATCGGGCTCGCGGTGGCAGGGGACGACTCGCTGCACGTCACGGTGATTGCCGCGCCGGACGGGCTCGGCCTCGCCGCGCTCGTCGAGGTGACGGCCGAGGCGGAAGCTCGGGCACGCGAGGGGAAGGCCGGCGGCGGCGCCGTCGCGCTCACCCTCAGCAACCTCGGTATGTTCGGGGTCGACCGCTTCGAGGCGATCGTCGATCCCGGTCAGACGGCGATCCTTGCGGTCGGCGCGGTGCGGGACAGGGTGACCGGCGAGGCAGGGAAGGCGGCGCGTCTCGCACCGTTTGTGGAGCTGACGCTCTCGGTCGACCACCGCGTCGTCGACGGCGTCCCGGCGGCACGATTCCTGGCGGCGATCCGCGAGCGGCTCGAGTACGGCTCCTAGGCGCGCATCGCGCGGAGCCGGCCTCCGACGCGCTCGATCTCGTCCAGCGAGAGAATGCGCGGCTCGCCTAGCAGGCGGGCGCGGTAGTAGAGCGCCGAGAGCCACTCGAGCAGCACGGTGCGAGCGTAGGCCTCCTCGAGCGTCTTCCCGATCGTGAGGGTGCCGTGGCTGCCGAGGATCACCGCGCTGCGGCCGGCGAGTGCCTCCCGGACGGCGTCGGCCAGCTCGTCCGTGCCGAAGGTGGCGTACTGCGCCACGCGGACGGGGCCGCCGAGGTCCGCGATCGCGTAGTGGATCGCGGGAAGCTCGTCCGTGACCGTGGCGAGCGTGGTCGCATAGGGCGCGTGCGTGTGCACGATCGCGCCGGCTCCCGTGCTCTCGTAGACGGCGAGGTGCATGGGCAGCTCGCTGGAGGGTGGGCGCACCGCCTCGACGATCTCGCCGTCGCAGCGGACGACGCAGACGAGGCTCGCGTCGAGCTCGTCGTAGGGGACCGAGCTGGGGGTGACCGCGACGAGGCCGCCTCTTCGGATGCTGAGGTTCCCGGCCGTGCCCACGACGAGCCCGTCCGGCCGTAGCAACCGGGCCTGGTGGACGATCAGAGCCCGTTCCGCCGCAAGGAGCATGGTCGGAGCGAGTCTAGAGGGTCGGTCCGAACGGTGTCCCCGGGGTGCTCGCCATACTTCGCCGATGGGCTCGCTCGTGCCACGGTCGCTCGTCTGGGCGACGGACCTCGACACGCTCCCGCTCGACCACACGGTGCAGCGACGGGAGGGGTATCTCGCCGTCCGGTCACCCGGTAACCCCGAGCACTACTGGGGCACCTTGCTCGTGCTCGACGACCCTCCCGGCGCAGGCGACAGGGCCTGTTGGGAGGCGCTCTTCGAGCAGGAGTTCCGAGACGATCCCCGCGTCCGTCACCGGACGTTCGCGTGGGACCGCGTCGACGGCGTCGCCGGAGCAGCCGAGGAGGAGTTCGTCGCGCACGGATATCGCCTCGACGACTCGGTGGGGCTCGTCGCCGACCCGGGCAAGGTGCGGCATCACCCGCGCGAGAACCGGGAGGTGGAGGTTCACGCGCTCGACGCCGCGGAGGGCGCCGACGCGGAGCTGTGGCAGCAGGTCATCGAGATGGAGGTGGCCGGCCGCGAACCGGAGCTGACGGAAGAGGAGTACCGGACCTACCTCGAGGCGCGCCATGCCGACCGCCGGAGTCTCTTTCGCGCCGGCCGCGGCGCCTGGTACGTGGCCACCGACCCGGGAGCCGGAGACGTCGTCGCGAGCTGCGGCATCGTCGTGACCGCGGGTCGAGGCCGGTTCCAGTCGGTGGAGACGGCGGCGCCGTACCGGCGGCGCGGCATCTGCTCACGCCTCGTCGTCGAGGCCGCGCGCCACGCGGTCGAAACCCACGGGGCGGTGCAGCTCGTCATCGTCGCAGACGCCGCCTACCACGCGCTCGGGCTCTACGAGTCGCTCGGCTTCGAGCGGCGTGAGCACGTGTACGGCGTCTCGCTCTGGCCTGATCCCCGCTAGCTCAGCGAGCCGGCCGGTGCGCGCGGACGAGCGCGTCGAGCGCGATCCGCTCTCCGTCCGGGGTCTCGACCGGGCGCTCCACGACGCCGGCCTTCTCGATCACGAGACCGGATCCGTCGATGTCGGCGGCGACGTCGGCGCCCGTGTAGAGAACCGCCGGATGCTGCGGGCCGCCGTGGCCGTGCTCGAGGTTGCTGCTGTCGTGCGCGACGAGCAGGAGCGTGCCGCCCTTCGCGACCGCGTCGGCGGCCGCGCGCAGCGCCCGGCCGCGGTCGGGCTCGGGGAGCTGCAGGTACAAGACGATCACGAGGTCGTAGGCCCGCTCGCCGGGCCGGTGAGCCACCACGTCCGCCTGCGACCAGTCCACCTCGACGCCGCGGGCCTCGGCCAGCCTCTGCGCCTTGCCGAGGGCGACGTCGGAGAAGTCGACTCCCGTCGCGCGCCAGCCCTGCTCCGCGAGCCAGACGGCGTTGCGGCCCTCACCGCAGGCGATGTCGAGCGCCCGGCCGGGGCTCAGGCTCGCCGTCTCCGCGACGAGGAAGCGATTGGGCTGCGCCGTCCAGACGAGCTCGGTGCCGGCATAGCGGCGGTTCCACGCCTCGTTGTCCATCGCGTGGGTCATCCCGGCGGTCAGGCGTCGACGACGACGAGCGGTGTGTGGTCGGGCACGGTCGTGTAGAGCACCTGCATCACGTCCCGCGGCACGTGGACGCAGCCGTGGCTCGCGTACGGCCCGAAGTTCGACCCCTTGCCGTATGCGCCGGCGGGCTCGTACGAGTCGTGGAGAAAGTCGTTGTCGTAGAAGTACATCGCCCAGGTCACGTGCGCGGGCGAGTAGTAGTACGGGCTCCCCTGCGGCCAGGGAGAGATGAACGTGTACGGGCTGCGGCGCCACGCGATGTCGTAGCTGCCGACCGGGGTCGGGAGGGCGGGCCGGCCGGTCGTGACCGGGGTCTGCAGGACGACGGCGCCGTCCCTGTACAGGGTCAGCGACTGCTCTCCGAGGCGTACGACGATGAAGAGCTGGCCCGGGCCGGTGGGCTTCGTCTCGGTCACGAGGACCTCGATCGGCGGCCGCGTGGTGCTCCGCAGCGTCCGGGTGATGATCGCCTGCATCCGCACCGTCTGCACGGCGAGAGCCGACTGCGGCTCGATCACCTCGGCCCGGCGACCGACGCGCTTCACGCTGCCGGTCCGCGCCTGACGCGAGAAGAGGTCGTCGAGGTAGCTCACGTAGCGTGTGACCCGCGCCTGGTCGACAGTGATCGTGACGGGGACGGCGCTCGCGGCGGAGCCGGTGCCGGCGATCGCGCGGGCGATCGCATCTGGGACGTCGGCCGTTGCGCCGAGCTGCGTGGGCCGAACCTGCCAGCGCCTGCCGTGGTAGGTGAAGACGACCGGCCGCGCGAACCGTGCCAGCACCTTCGCCTGCGCGGCCGCGGGGCTCAGGTAGCCCACGCGGACGCCGAGCATCGTCGTTCCTGCGGCCAGCCTTGCCGGCGCTGCGATCGTCGTGAACAGCTGGTCGCCGCCGACGACCTGCCCTGCGGCCGTGGTGAGGACGACCCGGAAGCGCACGGTCGTCCCGGGCTTCTCGCTCCGCAGCGTCGCGGTCACGAGCCGGGGGCCGGCGAGGGCGGGGAGGGCCTGCAGGCTGGTGCAGCGGAGGCCGGTGGTGGCGTCGCCGAGCTCGAACGCGACGGTGCCGTCGAGCCCCGCGGTGTCGACCGTTGCGCGCAGCGTGGCGGTCGTCTTCGTGACCCCGGTGCTGCTCGGCACCGGGTAGCCGACGACGGCGGCCGCGGGCGCCGGTAGCGTGGGATCGACGGGCGGCGGGGTCGGCGTGCACGCGGACGCCGCACCGGTGGCCGCGGGAGCGGCTGCGGGAGCCGCTCCCGCCAGCAGGGCGGCGAGAATTGCCGTAGTGGTCGTGAGGGCGATGCGCATGGCGGGTCGAAACGGCTGGCGTGCGTCGTGAACCATAGCGCTAGGAGAGCGAGGTCAGGCGAGCCCGGCCGCGGTCGCCCACAGGCCGAGGGCGGGGTTCGCGATGAACGCGAAGGGCTCGCCGTCGCTGTCGCGGCGGGGGCCCGTCGGCGTGGTGCCGTCGACCCCGAGGCACTCGAGCTCCACCGTCAGCGGGCGCCAGCCGTAGCCGACGGCCTCGACCTCCTCCCGGGTGAGCCCGCCGCCCGCCGGGTCGGTGCAGTAGGTGATCCGGAAGCGTCCTTCGCTGCTGCTGTGGATCAGGTGAGCCGCCGCACCCAGGTTGCTGGCGAGCTCCGAATCACGGTGGACGGCGTCGAGCGTGGCCGGCGTGCCGTGGTAGCCGTGGCGGCGGATCAGCATGTCAATTGCGTCGTCCTCGCCGAAGCGGAGCACGCCCGGGGCGAGCACGACGAGCTCGCCACCGTCGGCGAGTGCCATCCGCGTTCGGTAGACGGCCTTGTTGCCGAGCCAGGTCGACCGGAACTCGCCCGGGTCGAGCCAGCACACGACCCGACCCTCGGGCTCGGGAAGGAGCTCGACGTTGCAGCGGGCCGAGAGGCGCGCCGCGGCCCGGAACGCGGCGCCTCCCGTGTCGCCTGATCCGCCCCGACCGACGAAGAGCCCACGATGGACGATCCCCGCCGGCGTGTCCTCGGTCACCGTGAGCAGCCAGAGCACCGGCACGCGTGGAGCAAGGAAGCGGTCGAAGGCTGCGTCGACGACATCGCGAACCGGGGCGTGGACGCGGCCCATCGCCTTCTCCATGTCGCACACGGCGCCGAGGAAGTGGCTGTGGTTGATCGTGGAGGCGCCGCCGAGGCCGATCACCAGGTTCTTCGTGAAGTTGGCCATGCCGATAACCTCGTGGGGGACGACCTGGCCGACGGAGATCACGAGATCCCAGCCCTCGAAGAGGATCTCGTCTACCTCCACCGGGATCGGATCCGACACCAAGGCACCCGATACCGCCGCGATCTCGTCTGCCCCGATCTCGCCGAGCGAGACGAGGCCCTCACGCCACCGGTGCCGGCGCACACGCTCGAACGGAATCCCGTCGCCGAACAGGAGCCGCACCTCGTCCGGGGTCATCGCCGCGTGCGTGCCGAGTGCGGGAACTACCGCGACGGCGCATCTCTCCGCGGTGAGCCGCTCGTACAGGAGCGCCGTGATCTCACCTGCGCCCGAGTGCAGCCGGGTGTGGTCGGGCGGCACGAGCAGGACCCTGCGCGCGTCACGCCCGAGGATCTCGTCGGCGGCGATCCGGTCGACCAGCGTTGAGAGGTCGTCGAGCGAGATCGCGCGCCGCTCGTCGCCGACGGCAAGGAGCGGGGCGACCGCAGTGCCGGCCGAGAGCGTCTCGAGCGCCCTCACCGCCTCGTCGACGCCCGCGTCGGCGGCAAGCGTGGCGACGTCCGACTCGTCCGCCGCCGGCGGCTCGAGCGCGGCGAGCTGGCTGACGAGCATCCCCGCGCCCATGAAGTGGCCCGACCTGCGGGCGAGCCTCATGGCAGCCTCCTCCCGGTCGATCTCGAGGTAGACGAAGCGCACGTCACCGGCGGCACGAAGCGTGTCGCGGTAGCTGCGCTTGAGCGCCGAGCAGGCGACCACGACGTCGTTCTGCCCGCGCATCGCCCGGCGAACGGAGGCGAGCCAGGGCCAGCGATCGGCATCGGTGAGCGGGACACCGGCGGCCATCCGGGCCACATTGGCGTCGGAGTGGAGCTCGTCGGCCTCGATCAGCTTCGTTCCCAGCCTGGCCGCCAGCGCTGCCGCGAGCGTCGACTTGCCCGAGCCGGCGACGCCCATGACCACGATTCGACCCGTCGTCACGAAGTCTCCCGCAGCAGTTCGAGTCCGAAGAACCGCACCGCGTTTCCCACGCAGACGTCGCGCACGATCTCCGAGAGCAGCTCGCGGTCGGCGGGGATCCGGCCGGCCTCGACGTCGCGTCCGATCGTGGCGCAGAGGACGCGGCGAAAGAGCTCGTGCCGCGTCATCGAGAGCAGCGAGCGCGAGTCGGTGACCATCCCGACGAAGTCCGAGAGCCGGCCGATCTGGCCGAGGTCGTCGAGTTGGCGGCGGATTCCCTCCTCGTGGTCGTTGAACCACCACGGCGGCCCCCACTGTACGAGCGAGGTGACGCCGGGACGTGAGAAGGCGCCGGCGGTCGCCGCAAAGAGCGCGTTGTCGGCGGGGTTGAGGTTGTAGAGGATCGTCCGAGGAAGGGCACCCTCACGCTCGAGCGCTGCGAGGAAGCGGGCGAGGCCGGCGGCCTGGGGCTCGTCGGTCATCGCATCTGCGCCGGCATCGCGGCCCGCGAGCGCGAGGACGCGCGGCGACAGGTCACGGCTCGGCCCGAGGTGGAGCTGCAACACGCCCTCGTCCGCGGCGGCGAGGTGCGCAGCGAGCGTCACGACCTCCAGCATCAGGGCCTGCTGCTCGGCGGGTGTCGCGGCCTCTCCACGCCTCACGCGCCGCACGCAGCGGTCGGCGAGGACCGGATCGCGGGGAACGTCGGGGAGCGACACGAGCCCGTGGTCGCTCGCCCTTCCGCCGAGGGCGGCAAAGCGCCTGTAGGACGCGGTGAGCGTGGCGAGGAGCGACTCCAGGTCGACGATCTCGCCGTCGTCCCGCTCCTGCAGCCGGCTGGCCCAAGCGTTCCAGGCGGCCGGGTCGTCGAGCAGCCGATGCGCCGCGTCCGGCCTGAACGTCGGCAGCACGGCTGTGCCAGCGTGGCGGCGCAGCTGCTCGTGGGCCGCGAGGTCGTCCGCCGGATCGTCGGTGGTGGCGACGGCGGCGACGTCGAAGTGCCGCAGCAGCGCCTGCGCCGGCCAGAGCGGAAGCTGACGGTTGGCCTCCTCCCAGATCTCTCGGGCCGTCGCCGGCCCGAGCGGTAGGTCGATCCCGAAGACGCGGCGGAGCTCCAGGTGCGTCCACACGTAGAGCGGGTTCCGGATCAGGCGCGGGACGGTGGCTGCCCAGGCCGAGAACCGCTCCCACGGTTCGGCGTCGCCGGTAATCACGCGCTCGTCGTGCCCGGCAAGGCGCATCGCCCGCCACTTGTAGTGGTCGTCCTCGAGCCACAACTCTGTGAGCGTCTCGTAGACCCGGTCGGCGGCGATGTCGGCCGCCGGGAGGTGGTTGTGGATGTCGACCACCGGCGTCATCTCGGCGACGCCGTGGAAAAGCTCGCGGGCGAGCTCGCCCGAGAGGAGGAAGTCGTCGTCGAGGAAGGCAGCCATCCGGCCGCTCAGATGCTCATGGCGCCGAAGCCGCCGTCGACGACGAGCTCCGCGCCCGTGATGAACCGGCCTGCGTCGCTCGCGAGCAGGACGGTCGCGCCCTTCAGCTCGTCGGCCTCGCCGAAGCGAGCCATCGGCGTGTGACCCAGCACCGCCCGCACGCGGTCGGGCGTGAGGACGGCGCGGTTCTGCTCGGCGGGGAAGAAGCCGGGCACGAGCAGGTTGCAGCGGATCCCGAGCGGCCCCCACTCGCGAGCGAGGTTGCGCGTCAGGTTGTGCACGGCCGCCTTCGCCATCGAGTAGGTGAAGACGCGCGAGAGCGGCGTGACGCCGGAGACGCTACCCACGTTGACGATGCTGGCGCCCTCACCCGTCGTGCCGGCGCGCTCGACGAAGTAGCGGCCAAACTCCTGGCAGGAGCGGACGACCGCGAGCTGGTTGACTGCGACGAGGCGGTCCAGCTCGTCGTCCTCGATCTCCAGGAACGGGGTCGCCGAGTTCGCGCCCGCGCCGTTGACCAGCACGTCGATGCGGCCGTGTGCTTCGAGGACGCGCGCGACGAGGTCGCGCACGTCCGACCGGCTAACCGCGTTGCACGGCTCGAAGGCGGCGTCGAGGCCTTGATCGGCGAGCCGAGCGAGAACCGCGTCGGCCTTCACGCGGTCGCGACCGACGACGACGGTGCGCGCCCCGGTCTCCGCGAGGGCCTCCGCCATCCGGCTGCAGAGCTCGCCGGTGCCGCCGATGACGACGGCCACCCGTCCGTCGAGCCGGAAGGACGACGCGAGCTCCACAGGGCCGGCCACCGGGCAATGCTAACCCGTCTTCGAGGAACGCAGCCTGCCGCGCTATCCTCGGCTCCGATGGTCGAGCTCGTCGTCGCAACCCCCGTCTTCCTCGACCTGACATTCGTCGGGCTCGAGTCGCTGCCCGGGCTCGGAGAGGAGAGGTTCGCGGCCGACATGGTGCGCACTCCCGGCGGCGGCGCGATCACGGCCATAGGGGCCGCCCGGCTCGGGGTCTCCTCGGCTGTCGCGGCACCGCTCGGAGAGGACGTGGCCGGCGATCTCGTGCGAACGGCGTTGGCGGACGAGGGTGTGAAATGGATCGGGACGAAGCCTGCACCGCGAACGCCGACGACTGTCGTGATGCCGTTCGGCGGCGACCGCGCCATGGTCACGATCGACCCGGGCGCCCGCGCCCGCTCGGCGGACGTCGCGGCGCACTCGCCGCGCGCCGTCGCCGCGAGCCTCGACCAGCTGTTCATCGTGCCGCCGGGGTCGCTCGCATTCATCACCTGCGGCGACGACGACGGCCGCGCCTACGCCGGACGGCCGCCGGTCGCGCTGGAGGGCGCGCACGCGCTCTTCGTGAACCAGCGCGAGGCGCTCGGGCTGACAGGCGAGTCGACGGTGGAGGACGCGGGCGCGGCGCTGGCCCGGCTCGCCGACACGGTCGTGGTCACGCTCGCGGGCAAGGGAGCAATCGCCTTCAGTCACGGCGCGACGACCCACTTCTCCCACGAGCGCGTCGATCGCCCGGTCGACACGACCGGCGCCGGCGACCTGCTCGCGGCCGCCTACATCTGGGCCGACCTGCGCGGCGCCGAGCCGGCCGACCGGTTGCGCTGGGCGGTGCTCTACGCGAGCCTCGCCGTCAACACGCCGAGCGGGATCGGCGGGGCCGTCAGCGAGGCGGAGCTGGTCCGGGTCGGGATCGGGCTCGATCTCGTGCCGCCGCCGCTCGCAGGCGCCGTCGGCGGCTGAGCAGGCTCAGGCCGGGGTGGCCTCCTCGCCTGCGAGCGAGCGGCCCGTCTCCGGGTCGAAGAAGTGGAGGTGACGGTGGTCGACGGCGAGCTCGACTGCCTCGCCGAGCACGAGCTGCCGGCGCCCGTCGATCGAGGCGCAGAAGCGGGCGCGCTGGTCGTCTGCGAGCAGTGTCGCGTCGTCGTCGCCGGCGGCCTCGATCGCAGCCCTGGTGGCGTCGGTCTGCACCCGCGGCGCCTCGAGCGGGAAGAGGACGTTGGAGACGCCGCCGAGCTCCTCGATCACGTCCGGCCGGACGGTGATCCGGGGCAGCCCGGCCGATGCCTCGTCGGGGTGGCGCAGGTCGGTGGGGCGGACGCCGAGGATGACCGGCCGGGTGGCATCGGAGAGCGGCGAGCCCTGCGGCAGCGGCACGGTGAGGCCCGCGAAGCGCACACTGCCGCCGGCCACCTCGGCGTCGACGACGTTCATCGACGGTGAGCCCATGAACGCGGCCACGAACAGGTTCGCGGGCCGGTGGAAGAGCGCCTGCGGTGTGTCGCACTGCTGCACCACCCCGTCGAGCATCACCGCGACACGCTGACCGAGCGTCATCGCCTCGACCTGGTCGTGGGTCACGTAGACGGTGGTGACGCCGAGCCGGTCGTGCAGTCGGGTCAGCTCGCCCCGCATCGCCACCCGCAGCTTCGCATCGAGGTTCGAGAGCGGCTCGTCCATGAGGAACGCCTTCGGCTCGCGCACCATCGCACGGCCCATCGCCACCCGTTGGCGCTGCCCGCCGGAGAGGAACGCCGGTCGCCGCTCCATCAAGGTCTTGAGCCCGAGCGTGCTCGACACCTGTCCGACGCGGGACTTCCGCTCCTCCTTCGGGACTCCGCGCAGCTTGAGGCCGAAGCCGAGGTTCTCGTCGACGGTCATGTGCGGGTAGAGGGCGTAGTTCTGGAAGACCATCGCGATGTCCCGGTCGCGCGGCCGAAGGTCGGTCACGTCCACGTCCCCGATCAGGATCCGCCCCTCGGTCACCTCCTCGAGACCGGCGATCATGCGCAGGAGCGTCGACTTGCCGCAGCCGGACGGGCCGACCAGCACCATGAACTCGCCGTCGCGAATGTCGAGCGTGACGTCGTCGATGGCCTTCACTCCGTTGGGGTAGACCTTGGTCGTCCCCTCGAGCCGAATCCCGCCCATCAGGACGCTCCGATCACTGCGTCGGAGGCGGCGCGCAGCCGGGCACGGTCGGGGCGGAGGCCGGCCGAATCTGCTGCGAGCAGGAGCGCCCCGACCACGGGCTCGATGTCAGGGTAGACGGCGACGCCGTCGGGCACGCGCCCGTGGATCGCGTCCCGGAGCAGGGCCGACGGATGCCGCATGACGCCGCCGGTGAGGACGAGCGGGAACGGCGTGCCGAGCTGTCCCGTGCGGGCGGCGCACACGCGCGCGTAGTCGCCGAGCCGGCAGCCGACCAGCTCGACGATGTCACGTGCGACGGGGTCACCGGCTTCGGCCTCGTCGAGCACGGCGTCGGCGAATCGGCCGGGCTCCGACGGCGGGAGCCCGCCGATCCGCGTGAAGGCGTACAGGAGCTCCTCCACGTCAGTGCAGCTCCAACGCTCGAGCGCCCGGATCGTGAGGGAGGTAGGGGGGCCAAGGTCGAGCATGTGCCTCCAGATCGCGGCGAGCGCCTCTGACCCCAGCGTGTAGGCCCCGGTCGAGTCGGGCCAGAAGCCGAAGTGGAAGAGGTCGCCGTCCGCGTTGCGGCCCGCGACGGCGCAGTAGGTCCCGAGCACCGCAGCGACGCCGACCGAGTCCTCCGTGCCGCAGCGCAGCGCCCCGACCGCGTCGTTCACGATCACCGGGTCAGCCCTCAGCCCGAGCCGCGCGCACAGCTCCGTGCGCAGGAGCTCGAAGTCCTCCGGATAGTCCGCGCCGGCCAGGCTGAAGCCTGCAGCGGCAAGATCCGCGGCCTCGGCGGCCGCGCTGTGGAGGGCCTCGCGACAAGCGCGGACGATCTCGGTCAGACCGCTCTCGGGCGTGGAGTTGTGGATGTCGGCCGTGCCCCCGTCCCCCGTGCCCAGAGCCGCCCCGCTGGCGTCGGTCACGAGGGCGTGCGTCTTCGTGTTCCCGCCGTCGACGCCGAGGAGGAGCATGCCCACGCTCGCGCCTAGACGGCCCGGAGGCGTTCGGGGAGGTAGCGGCTGTGCACCGTCGCGAGCTGGTCGTACAGCGACTCCGCGAGCTCCAGCTGCCGCACGAGCGGGTTCGCCGTGAGGGCGCGGATGCCGTCGAGGCGGCCGCCGTTCCACGCCGTCTCGGCCGCGAGCGCCTGGTACTCGCCGAGAGACTCCACGAGCCCGCGTACGTGGCGGGGAAGCGGCCGCGAGGGGATCAGGTCGATCCCACCCGCGTGGCAGCGGCCGAGCACCTCGACGACGAGGTCGTCCGGGAAGCCCGGCAACGCGCCGCCCCTGTTCGGCATGTTGACGGGATGCACCTCGTCCTTGTCGTTGAAGATGGCGTCCATCACGTCGATCGCCAGCTCGAGCTCGTGGATACCGCCGCGCGAGCGGCCGGGATCGAGCTGTGGGTCGTCGGTGAGGGCCTGCTCCTCGTAGTGGCGCCAGTAGTCGGACGACCAGCCGAGGATGTCCTCGGCGCGGGTCGTCGGCTTGGCGCGGTAGTAGTCGAGGATCTCGTCGGTGAAGTAGTAGTACTCGAAGTAGTCGGCCGGGATCGCGCCCATCGTGACTGCGAGTTGCAGCTGGCGGCGGGCTCTGGGCTCGAGCGTCGGGTCGCCCCGCCGCCGCTCCCACGCCTCTGCGAGCAGCGGCATCGCGTCCTGCCCGTCGTAGCTCTGCTCGACGCCCCAGCAACCGTGGTTGAGGCCGACCATCGTGACGTCGAGCTTCGCCGGGTCGAGTCCGGCCGACTCGGCGATCGTGTCGCGGAAGTAGATCGGGCCCTCGCAGAGGGAGACGATCTTGATCGGCGAGTTGTGCGTGACCGCCTCAGCGACGAGGTTGACCGGGTTCGTGTAGTTGAAGATCCACGCGTCGGGGCAGAGCTCCTCCATCTCCCCGCAGACGCCCTTGAGCACGGTAATGGCACGGAGCGCCATGAAGAACCCACCCGCCCCCTGCGTCTCCTGGCCGATCACGCCGTGCTGGAGCGGGATTCGCTCGTCATGCACCCGCGCCTCAAAGCCGCCCGGGCGGAAGGAGGAGAGGACGGCATCGCAGCCGTCGAGGGCCGCCCGCCGGTCGGTCGTGGCCGTGACCGTGATATCGAGGCCGCGGGCTCGCGCCATCTTCTCGGCCAGCGTCCGGATCAGCTCGAGCCGGTCCGGGTCGAGGTCGACGAGCACGACCTCCGAGCCGTCGAAGTCGCATCCGTTCTCCATGAAGGACGCCATCGTGCCGGCTCCTCTCGTCGAGCCGCCGCCCAGGTAGACCAGCTTGATCCGTGCCATCCTGCCCCCTTATTCCTTGACCGCTCCGCCGAGCATTCCACGAACGAAATGCCGCTGCAGGAACAGGTACACGAGCAGGATCGGCAGCGCCACGAGCACCGCGGCGGCCGCGACCTTCGTCGGGTCGCCTGCGCGGCTCGCGCCGGCGAAAAAGCTGAGCCCGAGCGGCGCGGTCTGGTGCGACTCGCTGCCGGAGACGAGCACCAGCGCGAGCAGGAACTCGTTCCACGTGTACACGAAGACGAGCACGGACATCGTCATCACGGCAGGCATCGCCTGGGGCAGTAGCACGCGCCAGAGCACCCCGAAGCTCGTGGCGCCGTCGATGCGGGCGGCCTCGATCAGCGACACGGACTTGAAGAACGCGCGCATCCAGAACGTGCCGAAGGCCACCGACTGCCCGATCTGCGGGAGCATCAGCGCCCAGTACGTGTTGAGCAGGTTCCAGTGCAGCAGCGGCACGTTCTGGAAGTCGTAGTAGAGCGGGATCACCGTCGCCTCGTACGGGAAGATGATCCCGAGCAGGACGATCGGGAACACGATCCGGTCACCGACGAACCGCATCGTCCCGAAGGCGTAACCGGTTCCGATCGAGAGCACCGCCGAGACGACGGTGACGGTGGCGGCGACGATGAAGCTCGCCTTGTACCCGGTCGTGAACCGTCCCTCGGTCCACGCGGCCTTGAAGCTCGAGAGGTCGAGGTGGGTCGGAACGGCCAGGCCGGTGACGAGGTCGGTCTTCTTGTGGAGAGCGAGGAACAGGATCGACAGCACCGGGTAGATGGCGAGCACGGCGAACGCGCTCAGGACGAGGTACGTTCCGAGGCGGTCGATGCGCCCGGTCGACATCAGTCTTCCGCCCGATCGCCGATGCGCAGCATGATCCCCGCGAGAATGAAGATCGCGATCGCGAGCAGGGTTGCGATCGCCGCCGCGTACCCGACACGGTTGAACAGAAATGCGTTCTGGTACATGTACATCGAGGGGACGATCGTCGTGTTCCCCGGCCCGCCGGCGGTCGTGTTGTAGATGACGTCGAAGTTGCGCAGGGCGTTGATCGTCGTCAGCACGAACGCGACCAGCACCTCGTTGCGGAGCCCGGGCAGCGTCACCGCGAAGAACTCGCGCACAGCGCCCGCCCCATCGACGCGCGCCGCGTCGTACAGCTCCAGCGGGATCTTCTGAACGCCCGCGACGAAGAGCACCATGCAGAGGCCGAACGTGACCCAGGTGCCGATGACCCCGATGGAGGGCAGCGCCCAGGTGAAGTCACCAAGCCACGGCCGTACGAACGAGCCGAGCCCGACCAGTTCGAGGAAGCGGTTGAACGGCCCCTGCGCGTCGTAGACCCACGTCCACGCCTGCGCGATCACGACGCCGGCGATCAGCTGCGGGAGGAACAGCGTCGTGCGGAAGAAGCGGAACCCACGGATGGCGGTGCGCGTGAGTGCTGCCGTGAGCAGCAGGCCGACCATCACGGGGACAACGGCGTAGAAGACGATCAGGATCGCCGAGTGCGCGAATGCGATCAGGAGGATGTGGTCGCGAATCGCCTCGCTGTAGTTCGCAAGCCCGACCCAGGTCTTCGCGGTCAGCCCATCCCACGAGAAGAGCGAGTAGTAGACCGTGTGGAGGAGCGGCGCGAGCGTGAAGAGCACGTAGAAGAGCAGGCCCGGCAGGAC
>Ga0302299_10000287_pt1 | contig 26085 bp, 20 predicted proteins | sample III_Fen_N3_4_FD_198795 | JGI IMG/M metagenome (GOLD analysis project Ga0302299, IMG submission 198795) | Peat permafrost microbial communities from Stordalen Mire near Abisko, Sweden - III_Fen_N3_4 | ecosystem: Environmental > Terrestrial > Soil > Wetlands > Permafrost | place: Sweden: Abisko...
ATGTTGTCTGCCAAGCGCTCGACGACGCAGGAGGAATCCAAGGGCAAGTTCCGCGAGACGATGTGGTTCAAGAAAGGCGAGCTCGACGCCCAGGCGGCGGTCGCCGCGGCCGAGGAGCACGCCCGGACCGGCCGGGTGGCCACCACGGTCGACAAGTCCGACCTGATGCCGATCGACGAGCGCTACAAGGACGATGGCTCACTGTCGCGGTCCGACAAGGAGCGGTTCAGCCTGCGCACCGGCGGCACGGCGATGATGAAGGTGCATCGCGGGACCGGCGGCGTGAACGCCGTCTCCAAGGTCTCCGAGCAGGCGCTGATCGGCGAGCTCAAGCGCGGCCGCAACAAGGTGCTGGCGGCGATCGCGCTCGCGGCGGTCGTGATCGCGGCGATTATTTTCTTGATCGTCCGGTAGTCAGCCCGAACGCCACGAACGCGTCGACCGGGATCGGGATGGTCTCGGTCGCGTGGCGGGTCCCGGTGACGCAGTCGAGCAGCGAGTCGCGGACCAGCGGCAGCGGCAGCACGCTATCGATCATCAGCGAGCCGTACAGCTCGGGGGCCACCGAGCCGAGCCCGATCAGCCGGCCGGCCCAGCCCTCGTGGCGGATCGCGTGGAGCTCGAACAGCTCGCCTGGCGACACCGCGTCGAAGTCGACGATCAGAATGTCCGGCCGCGGCGGCGGGTCCTTGATCAGCGCGGCGACCGCGGTGCGGACCCGGCGCGCGACCTGGATGGTGACCGGCGCACGCCCGAGCTCGCCTTCGATCCACGTGGCGCGGCTGCGTTCGGGCGCGAAGATCAGCACGCGGATCGCCTCACCAGCCGCGGCCACCGGCGGGACGCTCGGGCGGTCGCGCGTACGGGCCCGCGGCGGCGGCGGCAGGGTGCCGCTCGCGACCGCGGAGGCCTCGAGGGCCCGCGTGCCCTGCGCGCGTGCCCCGGGCGCCAGCGCGGCAGCGTCGGTCGGCTCGGCGTCGCTGAGGTCGAGTTCGTCCATGTGGGTCGTGCTGGTCGAGGTGCGCTGGATCACGATGGTGGGCTCGCTAGAGGATCGGGAGCTTCGTGGTGGAGTTGCCGTACCGGCTGGACGAGATCACGTCGCGCAGCGCGCCGCGCGCGAACGGCGCGCGGATCACGTGCTCGATCGAGAGCGAGCTGCGCAGCGTGGCGGGGACGTCGCCGAGCGCGACGATGCGCCCGAACCAGCCCTGCTCGCGCAGCACGTGGAGGTGCATGAGCTCACCGGGCTCGAGATCGTCGAAGTCGGCGACCAGGACCTGCGGGCGAGGCGGTGGATCTTCGACCAGCGCGGACACCACGTGCTCGACCGAGTGGCCGATCTGCACCATCACGGTGTCGAGCTCGAGCTCGGTCTCGACCCAGCTCGCCCGGTGTTCCGACGGTGCGTAGACCAGGACGCGGACCTGCGCTCCCGAGCCGCTGCGGTCGTCGCGCGAGCCGCGGGTCTGCACTCTCGGGTGAACGGGAGTCGCCATCAATCCGCGTATCGACCGGTCCGGAGATCGGTGGAGAGGCGAACGCGACGACGCGCGCGGTCAGAGCTCCGGAGTGTCAGCCGCGGCACACCACGGTGCGCAGCGGGTCGGTGGGGTCGGCGGTGGTGCCGGCGGTGAGGTCGATCTCGGCTTTCACGCACATCGCGGCCGCCTCGACCACGAGGTCGGGGTGTGCGCCGGCCACGCCGATGATCGTAACTTCTCGCGCGAGCACCTCGGCGCCGAGCCCGCCCAGGGCGCCGGCCCCCGCGAGCAGGGTCAGCGTGGCGCGGGGACCTGCCAGCGCCGCGGCGGCCTCGCCTGCCACCGGCTCGCAGCCGATCACGCGCCACGGCTTGGTGCCCAGGCTCTTGGCGGCGAACGCCTCGGTGAGCCCGGCGCGATCGCGCGCGACCACCACGCCCTTGTCGGCCAGCCAGCCGGCCCACACGCCGGGCTCGGCGACCGCGGTGGGCGCGATCCCCTTGGCGAGCAAGATCTCGACGAGGAACCGCGCGATCGGCGAGCCGCCGACCACGACGACCGGATCGCGCGGCCCCAGGCCCGTGCGGGCGTACAGCGTGTACGCGAGCGCGACGTCGCCGGCGACCGCGGCCGCGGCGGGGCTCGCCAGCTCGAGGCCATCGCCGAGCGGCACGACCCAGCGCGCGGCGACGGTCGCGCGCGGCCCGAGCGCACCGCGGCGCACCGCGAGCGGGCACACCGCGGCGCCGCCGCGCCGGCACACGTCGCATTCGCCGCACGGATCGATCGGCCCGACGAGCACGCGGCGCCCGACCAGGCCCAGCGCGTGTTCGCCGGCCGCGACCACGCGGCCCACGCCGGCGGCCATCGCGACCTGTCGGGCCTCGATCTCGATCTCGACCTGACCCGCGGTGGCGTCGGCCGCGCGGCCCGGCGCGACGCTCACCAGTCGTTGCCGCGCTTGCCGCGCCCGGGCGTGGGTGCGCCGCCGATCGCGGTCGGCTCGGCGTTCGGATCGCCGGCCGCACCGAGCGACAGCACGTAGTCCTCGCCGGAGTCGTACGAGCCGTCCTCGAGCAGCGCGCCGTCGTCGAAGTCGTCGAGCCCCGACTCGATCGGCGGCGGTAGCTGCACGGCGCGGGGCGGGGCGGGGCGGGGCGCCGGGGCCGGCGCGGCGACCACGCGCTGGGGAGCAGGCGCGACGGGGCTCGGCGCGGCCGGGGTCGCGTTGCCGGTGCGCACGACCGGGAGCCCTTGCCGCGTGCGCCAGGTCGCGAGCGCGGCCACGAGGTCATCGTACGGGATCATGACCGGACAGTAACATGGTAGAAGCCCGACGATGTCGAGCGCCATTGTGCTCTACCGGTCCGCGGTGATTCCAAGCGATGGCTTCGTGCACGGCTTCCCCGAGCGCACGGGAGGCGTATCGACCGGCGCGCGCGCCTCGCTGAACCTCGGCGTGCGGTGGGGCGACGATCGTGAGAACGTCGAGACCAACCGGCGGCGGCTCGCCGAGCACGCCGGCTACGATCCGGCCGCGCTGCAGGCGACGCGCCACGTCCACGGCGCCGACGTGTGGACGGTGGGCGAGCCGCTCGCCGAGGACGCGACGTTCGATGGCCTGGTGTGCGATCGCGTCGGGCCGGTGCTCGCCGCGTTCGCCGCCGACTGCATCCCGCTCGTGTTCGCCGAGCCGGCCGCGCGGGTCTGTGGCTCGGCGCACGCCGGCTGGCGCGGCACCGTGGCCGGCGTCGCCCCGAACGTGATCCGCCGGATGCAGGCGCGCGGCGCGGCGCGGGGACAGATCCGCGTGGCGCTCGGCCCGTCGATCGGCCCGTGCTGCTTCGAGGTCGGCCCCGAGGTCGTCGCGGCGTTTCGCGAGGCGTTCGGCGATCTGCCCGGCCTGGTCGTCGCCGGGCCGGCCAAGGACCACGTCGATCTGCGGGTCGCGATGCGCGCGAGCCTCGAGCGCGCCGGGGTGCACCCCGCGCACATCGACGATCGGCCGCCGTGCACGCGCTGCGAGCCGGCGCGGTTCTTCAGCTACCGCCGCGACGGCCAGGCCGGCGGCGTGCACATGGGGTTCATCGGCCTGCGGTAGGCGCCGCGCTTATTCGAGCGCGATGCCGTACATCGGCAGCACGTCGCCGGTCAGCGACTGCACGACGACCTCGGCCTTGTGCCAGTCGATCATCGCCTGGGTCTTGCGCAGCTCGGCCTGGCGCAGCTCCTCGAGCCGGTTCAGCACGTCGAAGTTGGTCGCCTTGCCGAGGTTGAACCGGTCGGTCTCGATCTTGATGTTCTCGTTGGCGAGCTCGATCGCGCGCTGCGACAGCATCACGCGGCGGCGCGCCAGCTCGAGCTGCGCCACGGCGCGGGTCATGGTCTGCGCGAGCTGGGCGCGGAGGTCGAACGCGTTGACCGTCAGCTTGCGCTTGGTCTCGTGGACCTCGCGGAGCTTGCCGCGCGCGGCGTCGTTGCCCAGCGCCTGGGAGAACTTCAGCGAGCCGCTGACCTGGAACTCGTTGAACTCGGCGAGGTTCTTCCACGAGTCGGCGAAGTTGTTCGAGGTGCCGCTCGGGCCGAACGACAGCGCCGCGTCGAGCTGGGGCAACAGCCCGTTCTCGGCGACCGAGACATCGAGCGTGGCGCTGGCGTCCTGCTTGGCTAGCTGCGCGAGCTCGGGGCTCGCCGTGTAGGCGCGCTCGACGAGCTGGCCGAGATCGAGCGGCTGATCCTTGGTGTCGAGATCGGTCGCGACGCGCAGCCCGATCTCGCCCGCGCCGAGCGGCATGCCGGCGGCGCGGCGCAGCACGATCGAGTTATTGAGCACGCCGAGCTCGCCGTTCAGGACGTCCTCTTCGCGGGTCGCAATGACCTGGAGCACGGCGGGGATCTCGCTGCGCGGCACCTTGCCGCCGTCGGCGCCGATCTGGGTGACGCGCAACCGCTCGCGCGCGAGGTCGAGGCTCTGCTGGGTGATCGCGACGGTGCGCTCGGCCAGCACCAGATCCCAGTACGCCGAGATCACCGCCTGCACGGCCTGGATCGCGGCGAGCCGGCGGGCGAGCACTGCGGCGTCGCGCGACAGCGTGGCCTTGGCCTCGTTGGCGTCGAACACGGTGCGGCCGCGGTTGCGCAAGAGCGGCTGCGTGATCTGCGCGGAGACGACGTCGCGCCACTCCTTGGTCTCGCCGGGCGCGATGACGGTCGCGCCGTTGAGCACGCCCACGGTGTGGAACTGGCTGTGATCGTAGCGCGAATCGCCGTGCAGCGCGATGGTGCCGCCGGTCGGCAGGTTGCGCGACAGATCCACCGTGCCTTCGATCTGGTTCTCGTGGTCGATCGTCGTGGCGCCGGACACCACGCCGCTCGAGCGGAAGCCCTGCACTTCGGCGCTCAGCAGCCAGTCGTTGCGGCCCTGGGTCTGCTGGATCCGCGCGTCGGCGATCGCGATGTCGAACTTCGCCGCCGCCAGGCTCGGCGCCTGCCGCACCGTGATCTGCAGGAGCTCGGGCAGCGTCGTCGCGCGCGCCTCGCCGGCCCACGTCGTGAGATCGGCCGATTGCCGCGGTGGCGACGTGCCTCCACCTGGCGGCGGAGCGTCCGCGAGCGCCAGCGCGCGGCGCAGCACATCGCCGTGCGCGCGCATCGAGGTCACACCGAGCAGGGCAAATAAAACACAGGCAATTCGCGCAAATCGCATCGAGCGAGGCATCATGGCACGCGCGCGATCGCCGTGCACCGTGCGACAAGATGCGACTGGCCGTTGCCGCACGCGACGAGCAATCGGCGAAATCTCGGATCGAGTGTCCGATCGTGGGACGGACAGCCGGACACTCCGCGGACACCTCGCCGAGGGTTCGCGGACGATCCCGCGGACACTCGCGCGAACGAAGCGGCGCGATCTCGTGCGCCGAGCGCGCGCCATGGGACGCAGCGATTTCCACGCCGGTCGCAGCCGGATCGGGCGTCTCCACGCCGCACCGACGTCCCGCGGTCACAGCTCGACGCCGAGCTTCAGGTAGAACGCGCGGCCCGGCCGCACCGATCCGTACGAGTCGTAAGCGATGGTGTCGGTCAGGTTCTGGACCTCGGCCGTCGCCGCGTACGATCGCAGGCCGCGCAGCGCGTAGGTCAGGCCGAGGCCGTGGATGATCTGCGTCGGGGTGACCTGCTTGGAGTCGCGGCGCCCCAGGCTCTCCCAGCCGCGGTAGAACCAGTGGACGTAGCGGCTCGACGCGAACACCGAGAGCTCGTCGCCGGTCATGAACACGTCGCGGCCGCGCGCCGTGGCGCCGAGCGCGCCGAACAGCCACGGCCGGTTCGGGATCCGGTCGCCCTCGAAGGCGCCGTAGGTGCCGTCGTGCGAGGCGTTGCGCTGGTCCGCCAGGGTGGCCGAGGCGTCGATCCAGCCCCACTCGCCGGGCGTGGTCCACCGCGCGCTGCCCTCGAGCCCGAGGATCCGGGCGTGCAGCACGTTCTGGGCGGACGACCGGAGGTCGGTCGGGATCGGGATGATGAGGCCGCTGGCCTCGCGCCAGAACCCGTCGAGCTGGGTCGCCAGCGCGCCGAGGCTGCCGTCGTGCGCCGTGGCGAGCTCGAGGTTGACGTTGTGGCTGGTCTCGGGCGTGAGCGCGAGGTTCGGGTCGAACAGCTTGCCGTCGCCGAACAGCTCGTCGACCGACGGCAGCCGGGCCGCCCACTCGTAGCTCGCCTTGACGCTCAGGCCGTCGCTCAGGTGCCACCGCAGGCCGTCGCCGACCCCGAACCGCTGGTTGTGCTGTGAGACCGGGACGAACACGTTGCCGGTCTGGACGTCCAGGGCGTCGGTCCACATCGCGTAGTGCTTGGCGAACGCGATGTTCTGGACCGCGTCGTGCGCGCTCTGCAGCTCGTGCTCGACGCCGCTGATCAGCGTGTACAGGTCGCGCTTGGCGTCGATCGCGGGGCGGACCCCGGGATCGGTGGGCAGCAGATCCTGGCCGGTGCGCATCGTCGCCGTCGGCGCGACCGCGAGCCGCAGCCACTGGTGCGGGCCCAGCCGGCGCTCGGCGGTCACGCGCGCGAACAGCGATGTCTCCCCGATCACCTGATCGGTCGGCTGCGCAGAGGTCTCGCCGAGGGTCTCGCGATCGCCGACGACGTTGCCGTACCAGTCGTAGATCTTGTCGGTGGTATCGTGGAACGCGATCCGGCGGCGGGCCGCGCCCGCGATCGCCCGGAGCTGCCAGCCGGCGTCCTCGATCACCACGTCGGCGCTCGCGCCGTGGGCCTCCTCGGCGTAGCTGGCCTCGCCGTAGACCACCTTCATGACGAGGTTCGTCTGCAGTTGCTTGTCGTAGCGCGACGCGTACAGCCGCAGGATCGCGCGGCGCACCGGGCCGTGGTCGATGAGGCCGATCTCGGCGTTGCCGCCCGCGGCGTGGTACGCGTCGTGGAACCGCGGCACCCGCACCGTGGTCTCCTGGCCCTTGTCGTCGGCCACCTGCACGGTGACGGGATAGTCGTTGAGCGCGCGGTCGAGCGAGCCGCTGAGCCCCACGACCAGGCCGGTCTCGGTGTCGCGGGTCCGCAGGACCAGCGAGCCCCGCTCGGTGCCGTACGAGCCGATCTCGAGGCTCGCGGCGGCGCGCGGGACCCAGCTGGGAGACGTGATCAGGTCGACCGCACCGCCGAGCGCGTCGGCGCCGAGCGCGATCGGCACGACGCCGCGGTAGATGTCAGCCCGCTGGATCAGCTCGACCGGCACGTTGGCGATGCCGCTGCCCCAGCCGGCGAGCTGGAGCGGCACGCCGTCGAGGAAGAACCGCACCTGATCGTCGTACAGGCCGTTGAGCGCGAACCGCGTGATCGAGCCCAGGCCGCCGGCGCGGCGGACCTGGACGCCGGGCACGCGCGACAGCACCTCACCGAGATCGGCGGCGCGCTCGCGCACCTCCTTGGTCTCGACCACGGTGACCGCGCGCGCCGACTCGCGCAGCGCCTGACCCTCGGTCTTGTGATCGACCGCGATCACCTCGCTGGCATCGAGCAGGGCGCGGTCGGCGTCGGTGAGCCCGTCGGGGCCGACCGTGGGATCGGCCGGGGTGGGCGCGGCGTTCGCCGGTGGCGGGCTCGGCGCCGGTGCGGCCGGCTGGGCGCGGGCGGCCGGCGCCCAGCCGGCGAGCAGGGCCGCGAGCCCGCCGGCCACGGCGAGGCTACCGGGGCCGCGGCGGCGAGCTCGCTCGTCGGCGTCGATCGGTCGCGCAGCGACGCGGCGGGGCCTCCAGGGGCGCCTGCGTCCAGTGCGGTGCTGCTGCATCGTCATGACGTGCTCGGTAGCACGCGAGCGATCTGAATAGAATTGAAAATTGATTTCAATTTTCAATTCTGCTACGACGGCGCATGGCCAATCCAACCGCGTTGCTGGTGTCCTCGCTCGCGCTTTCGCTCGTCGGCGCCTGTGGCGACTCCGCGGACCCCGCTGGGTCCGACCCCGCGCCCTCCGGAGGCTCGGCCTTCGTCGTGGGCAGCCTGGTGTCGAGCCCCGACGGCAGCACCGCCTACGTCCACGTCCTCTCGTCGCTCGAGGTCCAGACCCTCGACGATGGCGCCGCCTATGAATTCCCCGGCCAGGCCGACGTGTGGTCGTGGAACGGCAAGGTGTACGTCGCCGATGGCGAGGCGCCGGTGGTGCGCCGCTACACGGTCGCGGCCGATCGCACGCTGGCCCAGGACGGCGAGCTCAACTTCGCCGCGTACGGGGTGGCGTCGACCGCGTTCTGGAACGCGATCTGGGTCAGCGCCGACAAGGCGTACATGGCCAACGGGCAGGGCGTGTACGTGATCTGGAATCCCTCGACGATGGCGATCACCGGCACGATGGCGCACCCGACGTTCGACGAGGTGCCCGGCCGGCTGCTGCGCCCGGCGAGCACCGATCGCGGCGTCGTGGTGAGCGGCAACCGGCTGTACCACCCGTACTACTGGACCGACGCCGGCTGGACCAACTACGAGCCGGTCTCGAAGATCGCGGTCTACGATACCGACGCCGATCGCCTGATCGGCGTGGTCGACGCGGCGTGTCCGGGGCTCGACGTCGCGACCCAGGACGACCGCGGCAACCTCTACTTCAGCAACTGGACCGGCAACGTGGGGCTCGCGCTGGTGGCCGGCCAGGCCGCGCCGTGCGGGGTCAAGCTCGACCCCGCGACCGACACGGTCGACCCCGCGTGGACCGCGCCGTGGCCCACGATCGCCGACGGCCGGGAAGCCTCGGCGCTGCGCTACAGCGGCGATGGCCACGCGCTGCTCTCGGTGTTTCACGACGAGCGCGTCAGCTACGACGCGTCGAGCGATCCGTTCGCGGTGATCGGCACCGCGAACTGGGAGATCTGGCGCATGGATCTGGCCACCCGACAGGCCTCGCCGGTCGCAGGGATCGCGCTCAACAGCGGGGCGACCTACATGCAGCGGATCGGCGATCTCAGCTACGTGCTGGTGCCATCGGCTGGCTACGCGTCGAGCAGCGTGTACGCGGTCGCCGGCGGCTCGGCCTCGCTGCGGTTCGCGACCCGGGGCTGGGGCCTCCGGCTGTTCCAGGTCCGCTGACCGCCCCGGCCGGCCGGCTCGCGCCGCGTGGCGTCCGGCTGGCGCCCGGGCGGGTCGGCGCACCGGCGCTGGCTCGGGTAGGCTGGTGGGATGTGGACGTGGCCGCGGATCGACCGCCGCATCGCGCTGGTGATGTTCGCCGCGTTCGCCGCGTTCGGCGTCTGGCAGGGCAACACGGTGTGGCTTACCTTCGAGGCCGATGGCGAGCTACCGCGCTGGGCGCACCCCTACCTCTGGGAGATCACCGGCGCGCTGACCGCCTACGCGTGGGCGTGGATCCCGTTCGCGACGGCGAAGAACGCGCCGCGGCCGGCCGGGCGGTGGCCGCGGTTCCTGGCGATCCATGGCGCCGGGTTCGCGGCGTTCGCCGCGCTGCACTCGAGCACGATGATCGGCTCGCGGATCGCGCTGTACCGCGTGCTCGGCTGGGGACCCTATCACTACGGCGGCACGTCGTTCCGGCTGCCGATGGAGTGGCACAAGGACGTCGTGGCCTACCTGGTGCTGGCGATAGGCTTTGGCCTGGTGACGTCGTGGCGCGCGGCCCAGCACCGGGCGCTGCACGACGCGCGGATCGCGACCGAGCTGCGCGACGCCCAGCTGCGCGCGCTGGTCGGCCAGCTCAGCCCGCACTTCTTGTTCAACGCGCTCAACACGATCAGCGCGGTGATGTACGTCGATCTCGCGCGCACCGATCGGCTGCTCGCCGACCTCGGCCACATCCTGCGCGCCGGGCTCGCCGGCGACGCCGCGCCGACCTGGAACCTGGCCAGCGAGCGCGCGCACACCGAGCACTTCCTCGCCGTCATGCTGGCGCGGTTCGGCGATCGGCTGAGCGTTCGGTGGAGCGTCGACGAGCGGGCGTGCGCGGCCCAGCTGCCGCGGTTCACCCTGCAGCTCCTGGTCGAGAACGCGATCAAGCACAACCAGGACGGGCGGCAGCCGCTCGCGATCTCGATCTCGGCGCGCCGCGCGGTCGACCGGGTCGAGCTCGAGGTCGCCGACAACGGCCGCGGGTTCGGCGCGTCGCCCGCAGCGGGCCCGGGCACCGGGCTGGCCACGCTGCGCCGCGCGCTCGAGCTGTGCCACGGCCCGACCACGACGCTCGAGCTCGACGGCGCGCCGGGCGGCGGCGCCCGGGTCCGGCTCAGCGTGCCGGCGGAGCTGCCGGCGTGAAGGCGCTGATCGTCGACGACGAGGCCCCGGCGCGCGCCAAGCTGGTGCGGCTGCTCCGCGACGACGGCCGGTTCGCGCTCGCGGGCGAGGCGGCCGACGGCGTCGCGGCGGTCGCGCAGATCGAAGCGCACCGGCCCGAGCTCTTGCTGCTCGACATCCAGATGCCCGGCCTCACCGGCTTCGAGGTGCTGCGCGCGGTCGGCGCCGCCGCGTGTCCCAAGGTGATCTTCTCGACGGCGCACGATCGCTACGCGCTCGAGGCGTTCGACGCCCACGCGATCGACTACCTGCGCAAGCCGTACGACGCCGACCGGTTTCGCACGGCGCTCGACAAGGCGTGCGCCCAGCTCGCCGCGGGTGGCGGTGAGGCGGCGCGGCTCGAGGCGCTGCTGGCCCGCCACCCGGGCGCGAACGGCCGCTACCTCGAGCGCTTGATCGTCAAGCGCGACGATGGCTGGATCCCGGTGCCGCTCGATCGCGTGCGCCGGCTGTCCGCCGATGGCAAGCAGGTGCGCGTGTTCGAGGCCGGCGGCGCGCACGCGATCCGCGACAGCCTGGCCGAGCTCGAGGCCCGGCTCGATCCGGCGATGTTCGTGCGGGTCCACCGCGGCGACATCATCAACCTGGGGTTCGTCGCGCGGGTCGACGCGCTGCTCCACGGCGACGCGGTCGCCGAGCTCGACGACGGCAGCTCGGTCGTGGTCAGCCGGACGCACCGCGACGCGTTCTTCACGCGCTGGCGCGGCGGCTGAGCGCGCCGCGCCGGCGACCCGGCGGCCCGGGCGCGGGGCGCGGATGCTTCTCGGCGGCGGCAATCCTGTAGGCGCTGCGGCGCGGCGTGAGCTACGCTCCGGGGATGAATCGCTGCTCGCTGCTGCTCGGCGTGTTCGTCGCCGGATCCGCCGTCGCCCACGCAGAGCCTACCTTCATCTCGATCGGCAGCGACGCGCTCGCCACGGCGGCCGGCGTCGCGCACGCCGATCACACCTCGCTGGCGCTGCTGAGCGACCACGACGGGGTCGCCGCGCTGCGCATCGACGCGAGCGAGCTCGACCACCTCGCGGACGCGATGCACGCGCAGCACGGCCGGTGCGGCGGGTTCGTCGTCCACGACTCGATGGCCGACGCGCTCGCCACCGTCGTCGCGGTCGCGCGCCCGGCGCCGCGGCCGCCGCTCGACTACCCGATCGATCGCGGCGCCGCGGTGCGCGCCGTCCTGCCGGCGATCCGGGCCGACGACATCCTCGCGACGATCCGCGCGCTATCGTCGCGCAAGAACCGCTACTACCGCTCCGAGAGCGGCGCCGCGACCTCGACCTGGCTCGCCGACCGCTGGCGCAGCTTCACCAGCCGCCCGGACGTCACGGTCGAGCTGTTCGACCAGGGCTATCCCCAGAAGTCGGTCATCCTCACCATCCCCGGCACGACGCGGCGGGACGAGGTCGTGGTGATCGGTGGCCACCTCGACTCGATCGCGCTCGGCGGCAGCGCGAGCAACGCGCCGGGCGCCGATGACGACGCCTCGGGCATCGCCACGCTCGACCACATCGCCAGGACCCTGCTCGCGGCCGACTACCGGCCCGAGCGCACGCTCCAGTTCATGGCCTACGCGGCCGAAGAGGTCGGCCTGCGCGGCTCGCAGGCGATCGTGCGCGACTACCAGCGCCGCGGCGTCCACGTGGTCGGCGCGCTCCAGCTCGACATGACCAACTACCAGGGCTCCGATCGCGACATCTGGCTGATCGACGACTTCACCAGCGCGGCGCAGAACGCGTTCGTCGCGGCGCTGATCGAGCGCTACACCAGCGCGACCTGGGGCATCGACCGCTGCGGCTACGCCTGCTCGGATCACGCGTCCTGGGATCGCGTCGGCGTCCCGGCCTCGTTCCCGCACGAGACGCGGTCGCGCGATCGCAACACGCAGATCCACACGGCGCGCGACACCCTCGAAGTCTCCCACGACAACGCCGTCCACGCGGCCAAGTTCGCCCAGCTGGGCGCGGCCTACGCCATCGAGCTCGCGAAGGGCGCGCTCGGCACCACCGGCATGGTCCCTGTCACCCTGGTGACCGCCGCGGCGCCCGCGTGCACGTCCGGTTGCTTGCTCGCGCACTGGAAGCTGTTGGGCCTCCTGCTCACGGCCGCGGCCCTGCTGGGCCTCTCGCGTCGCGTGGGCTGAGTGGGCTCATCCGCGGCCGGGCGAGCCGTTGCCTACGAGGGTTTCCTCCCACAGCACGTTCACGATCACCCAGCGATTGTTGAACTTCGCGAGCTGCAGATAGTCGATCCAGTCCGAAGCGATGATCTTGACGGTCGCCGCGTTCTCGAACCGGTCGAGGATCGTGACGGCCTTCTGTTGCCGGTCGAGCGGGGTCTTGGTCCCGCCGCCGTTGCGTACATTCGAGAGGAGCTTCGAGGCACGGTTCACCGCCACGAGCTACTTCTGCGCGGTGGGGGCGGTCGGCCGTGCGAGCGGCGAGCGCAACGCATCGGGGAGCACCGCGTCGAGCTTGCCGAGGTACCACAGCGCCGCGAGCGCGAGGACCACGAGCAGAACCAGGTACAACCGCCACGGCCTGCGCTTGTCGGCGTACGGATCATGCGGGGACCGCCTGGCGCCCTCCGGCAGCATGGGGAGATCGGTCAGCGTCGTGCCGAACGGGATGTTGATCCGGGTCAGCGCATTGATCGCCCAGCCGTTGGCGTCGAGCAGCGGGCCGAGGTTGCGGCGCCGCAGCTTCATGAACGCGAGCAGCATCGAGGGGCCGCTGATCGCCAGGATGATGCCGATGACACCGAGCGGCATCCACCAGCCGAGGCCGAAGATCGTGCCGAGGATCGCGGTCGCGAACGCGCCGATGCCGCCGATCGCCACGCCCAGCGCGGCGATCGTGCCGATGTCGAACTTGGTGGGCGGCTCCGGAGGCTTGACGGGTGGCGGTGGTGCGGGCGGGGCGCCGGGGATGGCGCTCGCGGCGAGGGCCTGGGCGGCCAGCGTGGCGTGCGCGGCGGCGTCGGCCTCGGCGGCGCGCTTGGCGACCCGCTCCTCGACCAGCCGGACGACCTTCTTGTAGGGCGTCCAGAACGCCTGGCGGATGCTGATCGGGTTATCGACGAGCTTGGTGATCGTGGCTTCCCAGTCGCGGCCTCGCCGATCGATGAACACGCCGTTGCGGCCGACCAGCAGGTTGTCGATGTCGCCCGCGGTGAACGCCGCCGCGATCGTCTGCTTTTCGCCCTGGCGCGTGCAGTCGCAGTAGGCGAGGTAGGTGCCCGCCATCGGCGCCATCGTGGCGTGCTTGGCGGCGTCGGCGACCTCGACGACCAGGTGGCAGCCGCGGCCATCGAGGTAGAGCGTGCCGGCCTGGAACACCGCGCCTGTGCGGGCGTAGAAGTCGGAGAAGTTGACGTAGTTGCAGAGCAGCTTCACCAGATCGCGCTGGAACCGGCACAGCTTCTCGACGTCAGTCACGCCGTCGATCTCGGGCTTGACCGCCAGGTCCTGGTCGAGCAGGTGCGCGATGCCGCGCTCGTGATCGGCTGCCAGGATCGCGCGGATCCGGTCGACGCCGAGCGGCTCGACGGCGCCGGCCGGCTTGGCGGCGCGCCAGGCCTCGTAGCCGGCGAGCTTGTCGATCATCTGGCGCCAGCTGGCCTCGGACAGCTGGGCGCGCGGGCCGAGCAGCGGCGTGACCGCGGCGGTGGCGAGCGTCGCCAGGGCCGCCTGCCACGCCGGGTTGACGGCGATCTCGAGCGGCAGGGCCGCGCCGGCTTCGACCCGGGCGACCGGCAAGCTGGCGACCTCGCTGGTGGCCGGCGACAGCTGCTTGGCCGAGAGCGCGGCGAACTCGGCGTCGCTCGGGTTGAGCGCGGCGGCCGCGCGCGCATCGAACGCGGCGAGCTGGCAGCGCGTGAAGTAGTCATCGATCTTGCCGCGCACGGCGCGCACCGCGTCGGCGGCGGCCGCCGTGGCCTCGCCGAGCGGCAGCACGGTGGCGTCGGCCGCGGCGTGCCAGGCCGCGAACGCCTTGGCCTCGGCGAAGAACGCCGCGACCCGCGGCTGGTCGATGCCCTGCTTGCCGCTGCGGTCGGCCAACGAGCCGTGGGTGGCGATGATATCGGCGATCGCGCCGCGCAGCTCGCCGTCGGCGCACTCCGGCGTGACCACGCCATCGCCGTTGAACAGCGTCACGGCGAACTGCTTGTCGGCGTCGCTGGCGTCGGCGAGCGAGACCTCCTTGGCGCTGGGCTTGCCGAGGTTGGCGAGCAGCCGCTTGGCCGCGGCCAGCACCGGGCCGTCGCGCAGGGTGTCGAGCGGGATCGTGTCGCCGCCCTCGAACAGCCGGCCGAGGTCGCGGTAGACCTCGCCGGTCCAGGCGATCGCCGCGAGCACCTCGGGGTGGCGGATGTGGCCGTCCTTGTCGGTGTCGAGCAGGTCGAGGGTGCGCGGCTCGATCGCGACGCCGCGCGTCGGCATCGACAGCGCGATCCACAGCTTCTGATCGAGCTCGGCGAGGTGCCGCAGATCATCGCCGGACCGCAGCGTGACCTGATCGACGCCGCCTGCGCGGTAGAACGTCCAGCGATACGGGGTCGTGGCCATGGTGAAACTCCGCGCGGCGCCGTGCGCGCCACAGGAACTTGCCTACAGGAACTTGATGATCAGCGAGACCTTGGTGATCGTGTCGAGCTTATCCGCAACCGGCTCGAATCCGGCCGCGAATGGCAGATCTCCGATCTTGGCAAGCGGGGCCGGGAAGTTGTCGAACTTGGCTAGGAACGACGCGCTGAGCGACAGCTTGGTCGACAGGCTCGTGGTCACGCCGATCATGCCGTTCAGCCGGGTATCCTTGAACGGCTTGGCCTCGCGGTCGCCGAACGTGACGGTGTTGGCGTTGAACAGCGCCTCGGCCGAGGCCTCGAGCGCGGTCTCGCCGCGGATCTTGCCCTTGTAGCCGGCGAACACGCGCGCCGAGTGGATCGTCGTCGAGTCGCCGGCGGTGAGCCTCACGTAGCTGAGGTCGTAGCCGAGCTCGCCGAGCGCCTGCTGATCGGCGTCCTTGTAGAGGCTGCGGCTGTAGCCCAGCTGGCCGCCGCCCTGGAACGTCTTGCCGGCCGGCCGATCGATCGCCCCGAGCGCCGCGACGTAGAGCGAGTCGAGCTCGCTGAAGTAGCGATCGTAGCGCAGCTTGCCGGCGGCGTTCTCGGCCGAGGTCGCCGACTGCTCCGATAGCTCGTCGGCGCCGATCGCGCCATCGCCATTGGCGTCGCGGGCGTTCCGCGTCGTCGCGCGCGCGAACGTGCCGGTGACCACGCCGTCGAACTTGTTGTCGGCGGTCTTGCGGGTGGCGTTGGCGCTCGCGCTGATCGTCGTGGTCTTCGAGTTGCCGGTCGAGGCGACCAGGCCGGCCTCGCCTTTGGCGGTCCAGTCGACGTCCTTGACGTCCTTGACGTCGTCGCGCTTGCCCATCTCGAACTTGGGGTCATCGGCGAGCGCGGGGCGGGCTGCGAGGCCGGCGGCCACGCCGGTCGCAACGCCGGTCGCAACGATCGTTCGATACACGAGCATCATCGCCGCCTCCTCGAAGTTGCGACGAGCGATGCGCTCGTCGTGCCGTGAGGCAACGTCGGCTAGATCGAGCGTCGACGCAAGTTCGCGGGCCGCGCTACTTCGCGAAGGAGATCTTCGTGATCGTCACCGGTGAGTCCGGTCTATCGAGCGGATTGCGCGGCACACTGGCGATCTTCTTCACGAGGTCGGGCTCCTTGCACGCTCCGAAGATCGTGTAGCCGTTGTCGAGCTGCTTGGGTGCACCCTCGGTGATGAAGAACTGGCTGCCGTTGGTATCGGGGCCGGCGTTGGCCATCGCGAGCGTGCCGGGCTTCATCGTGAGGCCGTTATTGACCTCGCTGACGAACTCGTAGCCTGGGCCGCCGCGGCCGTTGCCCATCGGATCGCCGCCCTGGATCATGAAGCCGGGGATCACCCGGTGAAACGTCAGGCCTTCGAAGAACGGCTTGGCGGTCTCGACCGCGCCGGTCGTGGGGTTGCGCCAGGGCTTCTTGCCGGTTGCGAGGCCGACGAAGTTGGCGACCGCGATCGGCGCCTTGTCGCCGAACAGCTCGCAGTGGAACGCGCCCATGCTGGTCTCGATCGTCGCGGTCAGCGTGCCCGAACCGGCGATGTCCTTGGTGTAGTCGGCGAGATCTGCCGGCGTGGGTGCGCGGACCTCGGCGGCGGGAGCCGCGGGCGGCGGCGCGGGCGCGGGCGGGGCCTTGGCGACCGGCTCGGCTTTCATGTCGTCGGCCGGCTTGGCCGCGCTGCCTCCCGCCGAGACCGGCGCCGGCGCGACGTCGTCCTTCTTGGTCTCCTTCTTACATCCGATCAGGCTTCCCGCGGCGAGCGTCGCGAGGGCGATGGCTGTGCATGTGCTTCGCATGGCGCGCCGAACATGGCGCAACTGCCCGGCGGTCCGCAAGCGGCGCCGATCGCATCTCCGCAATCCCAGGGCGAGACCGGGCTATGATGGCCGCTGCGAGGCGACCGCATGCCCGGGACCGACGAGCACACTGCCAGCGATGCGGGTTCCCCGCGGGCCACCGCTTCGTTCGGCGAGTCCGGCGTGACCGGCTCGCTGCCCGCATCGCCGCCGGCCTCGGGCTCGCCGGGGGGGGCGCTGCGCGGCATCTCGCTCAAGCGGCTCGTGCTGGTGCCGGCGGTGACGCTCGGGCTCGCCGAGCTGTTGCTCATCGCGTACCCGCTGTGGATCGCGTTCGACCTCGCGGCGCTGGGCAAGGATACGCTGCTGCGCGCCGTGGTGCCGGTCGGGGCCGGCGCGGTCGTCGTGTGGTTCGCGGCGACCATGACCTGGCAGTGGCCGCTGTGGGCCGCGGTCGCGGCGCGACGGCGGGGCGAGCGGGTCCCCAAGGAGCTCGCGGCGCGCGCCTACCGGATCACGCTCAAGGGGCCGGTCCGGGTGCTGCTGCTACGCACGGGCCTGTGGACCTCATCGGCCGCGCTCGCCGGTGTGTTCTTCCACCTGTTCGGCGACTGGCCGATCGAGCGGGTCGCCGCGCTGACCGCGATCGCGGGCATGCACAGCTACATCCTGGCGTGCGTTCGCGCGATGTGGTCCGCGCAGATCCTCGGCGCGATCCGCGAGCGGCTGTTCGCCGCCGGCTCGCCGCTCAAGCGGTTCGACGACCACCACTTCCGGCGCTTCATGCTGGTGTCGATGATCGTCGCCGGCGGCGTGCTCGCGTCGCAGGCCGCGTTCGCCTACTACTTCGTGCCGATCTCGTTCGCCCAGTACCTGCAGTTCGAGACCTACGTCACCGTGGGCACGCTGTGCGGGGTGACGCTGTGGCTGGGGTTCGCGCGCACGATGACGGGCGATCTGCGGCGCTACCTCGCGGCGTCGCGCGGCGAGATGACCGACGCCGCGCCGGCCGCTGCGGTGATCTACCGCCGCGCCCAGGCGCTGCCGTACCGGCTCGCCGTGCTGACGATCCTGGTGTGGCTGGTGATCTCGAGCGTGGGCCTGCTGGTCGCGCGGTTCCACCTCGTGTTCGATCTCGACGACGCGATCATCCTGTCGACCTCGACGCTGGTGCTCGCGGTGGCGGGCGCGATCTACGAGCAGCTGTGGCATCGCGACGTGCTCCGCCCGCTGCTCGCCCACCTCACGCAGCGCTACCGCGTGCCGGTGCGCAACATCGCGCCGTCACTGTCGTTGCGCTCGAAGCTGCTGCTGTCGTTCGGCGGCGTCGTGCTGCTGGCGTGCGGCATGGCGCTGCTCTGGGGCTTCGTCCAGTACAAGAAGCTGGCGACCGCGGCGGCGGGCCAGCAGTCGCGCCTGGGGCTTGCGTGGATGCACGCGGAGCTGCAGCGCGACCTCAGCAACGACCCGGTGCGGCCGTCCGCGGAGAGCGTGCGCAACGCGCTGCACCGGATCGTCGCCGCGGCTCCGGAGGCGCCGGTCATGTACTACCTCGGCACCGATGCCGACCTGCTCGCGGTCGGCGGCGGCCCGATGGGCGCGCCGAAGCCGCCGTGGTATCTGCGCTACGAGCTCGCGCGCGGCACCGAGGAGCTGATCTCGGTCCACGCGGCCGAGCTGGCGGGTCGATCGCAGCGGCTGGCGCTGGCCTGGCACGGCCAGACCTACGACCTCGGCGCGATCGCCGTGTTCTATCCGAGCTACCGCGGCCGCGGCCAGTCGATGGAGCGGCCGCTCAAGGAGCTGCTGGTGTTCTTCCTCGTGCTGTTCGGCGCGTGCGGCGGCATCGTGACCTTCACCGTCGCGCAGTTCATGTCGCCGATCCGGCGGCTCGAGCAGCGCGCCGACGCGATGGCGCGCGGCGAGCTCGCCGATCCGGTGGCGGCGGGCGGCGAGGGCGACGAGATCGGCCGGCTGACGCTCGCGCTCGAGGACATGCGGCGCGCGCTGCGCGACAAGCTGCGCTCGACCGAGGAGGTCAACCTCGACCTCGAGCGCGCGGTCCAGATGCGGACGGCGGATCTCGCCCGCAAGAACCGCGAGCTGGCCGAGGCGCTCGACAAGCTGACCCGCGCCCAGCAGCAGCTGGTGCGCTCCGAGAAGCTGGCGTCGATCGGCCAGCTGGTCGCCGGCATCGCCCACGAGATCAACAATCCGGTCAACGCGATCGTCAACACGGTCGGCCCGCTCGAGGAAGCGGTCAACGACATCGACAACCCCGACCCTGCGGCGCGCAGCGAGGCCGCCCGCGACGTCCGCGAGATGGTCCGCGTCGTCCAGCGCGGCGCCCAGCGCACCAAGGCGATCGTCACCGCGCTCCACAACTACTCGCGCACCGACGACGAGCACGTGGTCGACTTCGATATCGACCGCTCGCTCGACGACTCCCTCGAGCTGCTCCGCCACCTGCTCAAGGACAAGACGGTCACCAAGCACTACGGCGACGTCGGCCGGGTGCGCGGCCACGCCGGCCAGGTCAACCAGGTGTTCATGAACCTCCTGACCAACGCGGCCCAGGCGGTCACCGGCAGGGATGGCGCGACCATCACGATCGAGACCACCGGCGACGCCAGCGATGTCGAGGTCAAGATCCGGGACAACGGCCAGGGCATCCCCGCCGAGGTGCTGCCCCGGATCTGGGACCCGTTCTTCACCACCAAGGATGTCGGCGAAGGCACGGGCCTGGGGCTCTCGATCGTCCACGAGCTGGTCGAGCGCCACGGCGGCACGATCGAGTGCGCCACCCAGCTGGGCGCCGGCACCGAGTTTACCGTCAAGCTACCGCGCCAGATCCCGGGCGCGCTCCGCAAGCCGCGGTCGACCGAGCTGCGCGAGCCGCGGACCTAGGACATCGACAGTTTTGATCGCGGAGGGATCGCAGCGCTGTGCCGGTTCCCCAGCTGGGCCTGGACGCTGCCGCCGCGGACGCCGCTGCCGGCGAGCATCAGCGGGCGCTGGGCCGTCGGTCCGCACCGTTGCCGCCGCCATCGACGTGGCGGGTGTCCGCTCACCGGACACGCGATCGCGCTTGCGCCACGCGCCGGCCTTCCGATGGCACTTCGCGGCACGAGATCGTCGCCCCGTGCTTCTTCCACCCCTCCCGCAACAGCCACGTACCGGGCCGATACACCCACAGCGGATCGTAGGTTGGCGGCCGCTGCCATAACCACACCTCGTCGCCGTACTCGGTCCAGTCCGGGAACATCGCAGCGCTCGAGTACCAGTCGATCCGCCACCCGCGCGTCACATCGCGACGATCCTCGCCGTGCTTGCGCCAGTTGTTCAGAACATACGACAGCGCGTGGCGCGCCTGCCGCGGCGACGAGATGATCTGCGCGTGATAGCGATCGGGGAACACGGTGCCGCGCCGCCGCGGCCCGGGCCTGCCCTTGCTGATCGCCGCGTTGATGTGCTTCGCGGCCGAGATCTGAAACCCCTGCATCCCCTTGGCCAGCGCAGCCTTGCCGTTGGCCTCGACGAGCAAATGGACATGGGTCCGCTGCAAACTGAGCTGGACGATCCTGATCTTGCCAAGCCGCGCCGCCGTGAGCGTGGCCTCGCGGACCGCCCGATACACGGCACGGCGGCGCAGACTCCCGACCGCCGCGACCACGCGTAGCACAACGTGGACGGGATACCTTGCAGGTAGGGCGGGCCGCGTCTTGTGCGGCGATCCCGCTCTGGCGCCCGTTGGGGGACGGCCCGCACCGCGCCGCTTGCCACCACGCTTCTTGAACAGCCCGAGCTGCTCCGGCCTGGCGCCGGGGCGCTGTCTTCGGCCTCGCGATGCCGACGTGCTCCTGACCTCCACGAAATGACCATGAGCGTCGAATGGAGCTCATGCAATAGAAATCGCCGATATTTACTCCGGGCGCGCGGGCGGGGCACGGTCACACGGGGCACGCGGTCACACGGGGTACGGGGTACGGGGTCACACGGGGCACGCGGCTACACGGGGCACGCGGCTACACGGGGCACGCGGCTACACGGGGCACGCGGGGCACGCGGTCACACGGGGCACGCGGTCACACGGGGCACGCGGTCACACGCTTTGGCGGCGGCTTACGGGTGATCCAATCGAGGTAGGATCGAGATCCACCCATCGTGCTGGGCGAGCCAGCCGGCGGCGGCGGGATATTGATCCAGCGCGGCTCGGATGGTCGTGTCGAGGCCAGCAGGTGCCGCGAGCGCGATGCCTGCCACGTGCTGGCGAAGCTCAGGCGCGCGGCGGGGACGGCGCGTGCGAAGCGACCGGGCCCTGGCTCAGGTCGCCGACGTGCGCGAGGCAGCGCGGGTCTTGGCCACGTGCTGGCGCCAGCTCGGGCCGGTGATGTCGATGCGGATGGCGTGCATCGCAAGGCGGTCGAGGATCGCCGCGGTCAAGGTGGCGTCGCCGAGGTAGCGCCCCCAATCGCTGAGCGCGATGTTCGAGGTGACCGCGGTGGACACGTGCCCGTGCCTGCGATCGAGCAGGTTGTACAGGGTGTGCGCGGCGGTGGGTTCATCGGCCCGCTGCTTGACCTGGCCCAGGCCCACGTCGTCGATGATCAAGAACGCCGGGCGCGCCCAGCCCTTGAGGCGGCGGGCGTAGGTACCATCGGCGAGGCCGGCATGGAGGTCGTCGACGAGGTCGACGCAGCGTGCGTAGCGCAGCTGGAGCCCCTGCTCGCATGCTCGCAAGCCGAACGCCTTGAGGATGTGGCTCTTGCCGGTGCCGTTGTCGCCGGTGATCACGAGGTCGTCGTGGCGGCGCACGAAGTCGAGGCGTGCGAGCTCGAGCACGAGGGCCTTGTCAAGGGTGGGCTGGAAGTCCCAGTCGAACGCCTCGAGAGACTTGCGCTCGACGAGCCCGCTGGTGTCGATGCGCCGGATGATGCGCTGCTCGAGCTTGTGAGCGGCCTCGAGGCCGAGGATATGCTCGATGAGCGCGGTGGCGCCCGGGCGCTCGTGAGCGGCCCACGCGAGCAGCTCGTCGAGCTGGTCGAGCGTGCGGGTCAGTCCGAGGAAGTCGAGGTGTCGTCGCAGTCGGGCGACGAGGGGGTCGTCGTCGCTGCGTCCGCGGTCTCGCTGCTTGGGTTTGGCTGGGTCGCTTCGCTTGGCCATGCTGGGGTCTCCTCGATGCGTGACCGCGACGCGGTAGTGAGCGGGAGGCGGTCGTACTCGGTGAGGTCACGTGGCACCGTGCGCACGTGACCGAACGTTTCTTCGAGCCGTCGTGCGGTGTCCTCGGCGACGTACTCGTCGAGCGTGCGCGGCAGGGCGCGCGCCGCGAGGATGCGTTCGACGGTGGCGTGGTCGCGCGCGCCGAACGCCGCGGCGTGGCCGAGCGCGCGATCGATCTCGTCGGTAGCGTAGCGCGCGCGCAGGAGCAAGATCTGGCGCGCCTGGGCGCTCCAGACGCGTGGCGGCCCGAGGCTCATCAGGCGAAAGAACTCGGCGGCGTGCTCGCCCATGTTGTCGAACGCGATGTGGAGCTGGTCGAGGTCGACGGGGCTCCGTCGTTGCGGCGCGGGGTGTAGCCCGGCGGGGTCGAGCCGCAGGCCGGCACCGCGCGGGCCGAGCTCGTGGCGCGCGACGCACCGCAGGTCGGCGGCGTACACGAACAGCTCATGCTGGGTGATGCGCACAGGCAGGATGTCAGTGACGTGGTCGTAAGGGACGGCGTAGTAGTTGCCAGCCCACGCGACGAAGCCGTCGATGCCGCACACGCGGTAGACCACGCGCGCGGTGTCGTACGGACGTCGAGGGAGCGAGACCAGGTGGTCGCGCTCCGCTGCGAAACGGTCGAGCGCGGTGCGCTTGTGGAGCTTGCGGTGGTCGACGATGTGCTCGAGCCAGTGCGCGAGCTGGGCGCGCATGTCCTCGAGGTCACGGAACTCGCGGCCGTTGAGGAATGACCGCTCGACTTCCCAGAACGAGCGCTCGGTCCGCGGCTTGTCGTTGGGGTGGCCGCGCCGAACCGCCAGCGGCCGGAACTCGTAGTGGCTCGAGAACGCGAGGAAGCGCGGATTGTAGATTGGCTGATTGCACTCCCATCGCAACACGACTGGCTTCTGGCTGTCGTACTTGCACTCATGCGCACAGCCGTCCAGTCGCGCGAACGCCCGGTCGTGGCCGTCCATCAGTGCGTGCAGGTCATTGCTCTCGTAGAGCCCGAAGTACTTCCGCTTGCTGACGACGAGTACGTACGACAGCGCCTGGATGACCGCCGTCTTGCCGGTCGTGAACGTGATCTCGTAGGGCGACCAGTCGCTCTCGGACATCTTGCCCGGCCCGTAGTCCGGCGTCGTCAGGCTCGGCGACGGCTTTGGCGGTGGGCGCATGGAGCGCACGACCCGCTTCACCCGGGTGTAGCCACCATCGAAGCCCTCGTCGCGCAGGGTCTCGAACACGCGCTGCGCGGTGATGTCGGCGTACTTCGCCATCAGCTCGGCGACCCGCGGCCGCCAGGCGTCGATCTTGGACGCGCGCGGCGCGCGGGTCGGTCGCGGCGCGATCGCCACGTGCTCGGTGTCGCGGTCGTGCGCGTGCGCCGCGAGCAGCGCGCGCACGGTGTTGCGGCTGATGCCGAGCGCGCGGGCGATTGCGCGCCGCGCCTCGCCCTGCTTCGCGAGCAACGCGACCTGGTGCGCGAGCTCCTCGCGGCTGCGCCACGTCGAGGTCAAGCGGCCGCCGCCTGGCGTGTGACCGTGGCGATGACCCCATCGAGCGCGCGCAGCACGGGCGACAGGTGCACGAGCGCGTCGCGAATCAGCTCGGCGGTCCCGGTCGAGAACGCCTCGAGCGGTGTCGCCAAAAGGCGCGCCTCGAGCCGCGCCGCGATGTCGCGCACCCGCACGATGTCGACGCTCATCCAGTCGGCCTCGCTGCGCACCGCGCGCGACGGAGGCGGCCCGGGCGGCGTGGTGGTCGCGGGGCCATCGAGCCGGTGCGCGAGTAGCGCCGTGCGCGCGGCGTCGTCCGGCAGCCCCAGCGCGTCCTCGACCAGGAGCTCGGTCTGCCGGACCGTCAAGCCGCGGCGCACCACCACCGCGCTGGCCGCCTGCTGGTTGCCGCGCGGCAACCGGCTCACCGCGACCGCCGCGCGCGGCGCGATCAGCCCGAGTCGCACGTCAGTCTGCACCAGCGGATCGAGCGCCTCGACCAGCATCAGGCGGCGCCACACCCAGCTCTTGTGGCGATTCATCCGCCGCGCGATCTCGGGCTGCCGCAGGTGATCCTCGCGGTACAGCGAGCGCACCAGCCACGCCTCCTCGAGCTCGGTGAGCCCGCGCCGATCGTGCAACTCGCGGACGCGCAACTTCGCGTCGACCGCCGACACCTCGTCGATCCTCGCGAGCAGCGTCGACCAGCCGAGCGCGCGCGCCGCGCGCACCCTCTTGAACCCGTCGATAATTTCTAGCCCGCTGTGCTCGGCGAACAGTGTCACTGCGGCGAGCTGCCCGTGCTCCTCGAGCGAGCGGCGCACCGTCGTGAGCGCCGCTGCATCGCACAGACGCAGCGCCGAGAGCCGCTCACCTAGGCGCGCGATCTCGACCATGCGGGTCGCGGTGTGAGCTTCGTGCATGACAGCACTTCAAGCACCGCCCGGGCTGCCCAGTCCAGGGTCAGGCGTGACGCCACCGCCAGGATCTCGGCCGAATCCTTCGTCATGGGAGGCACTTGCGCGTCGAGGGTCAGGTGTGACAGCCGCCGTGCCTTCGCCAGCTTTCGGCACGTAACGTCGCACAGCTCCTCGTAGATCACGTGTGAGGGTGGCGTGTGACCGCGCGAGCGCTCGATCCACGAATTTACCCATTTCCTCCTGTGATAGCCGAGGCTTGCAAGCCGAGGGTGGCGCGTGACATCCGGACGCCTCGCGCTGGCTTCTGCTCGCTCGCTGGCGATCGCACTCGCCGGCACACGCGTCGAGCCGGTCACCGCGGCGGCGAACACGCGCCAGCTTCCGATCACGCACGGCGCGGCATGCGGCGCCGCACACCCGCTGGGTCTTGATCGCCGACGCCGCAACCTCGAACATCTTCCGGCACTCGGTGCATCGACGACCCATGCCCCGAGCGTGCGCCGCCCGCCGAGTCTGGCCGCAGGTGGATCACGATCCCGCCGTTGCGCCCGCCCCGATCACGCGCCGCGGTGGCTCACGATCCCGCCGCGAAGTGGATCCCAGTTAGGCCGCCGCTGAAGCCCCCCCGCGCACGATACTGCAACTCGATGCCGGAGCGCTCCTGCGTGCGGCGCGAGGTTGCCGAGGTTCGTGTTCAGGTCGATCGAGGCTGCACGACTCGCAGTCGGTCCTGGCGGCGAGGGTGAGGCTGCGCCGTTCGCCGAGATCGCGGCGCCGGTTGGGAGGCCGACGTCAGCTCGCAGCGACGGGGGAGGTCGGGCCGCAGCAGCCGTTCCGTTCCCGTCTTCTCCTAAGGCGTGGGAACGGGAACGACCCAACGATCGGCGTCGAAGGATGGCGCCAGCGGTGACGAGGCGCGACAGTCCGTCGCCTCGGCGCTCGTTGTGCACGTGGAGCTCGCCGCGAAGTCGCGCTGCTCGTCAGCTCACTCCCCCCGCGTCAGCTCCTGCCAACCGCCGCGCCCGTTCGCGCCCTACGCGGTCACCGAGTACACCGATTGCACGCACGGCATGGTGCGCACCGCGGGCGCTGCGGGCGCTGCGAGGACACCTCGGACACGTGTTTGCAGACGGTCCGCCACCCACAGCGCAGCGCTACTGCATGAACTCGATCGCGATGCGCCACGTGCCCGACGGGCAGCCGATCGAACTCGTTCAGAAGTAGTGCGGGGCGCACTACACTGCGCCCTCCGATGCCCACCGCCGCTGACAAGGACGACCACCCGCTGCTCCCCTTCGCGACGCCCGCGGCGTGGGAGAACTGGCTCGCCGCGAATCACGAGACCGCGCGCGGTGTGTGGCTCAAGCTCGCCAAGGCCGACGCGGGGAATGCCTCGGTGACTTACGCCGAGGCACTCGACGTCGCGCTCTGCTACGGCTGGATCGACGGGCAGAAGGGCTCGATCGACGCGCGCTACTGGAAGCAGCGGTTCACGCCGCGCAGCGCCCGCAGCAAGTGGTCGCAGATCAACTGCAAGAAGGTCGACGCGCTGATCGCGGCGGGCCGCATGACGCCCGCGGGGCTGCGCGAGGTCGAGGCTGCGAAGGCCGACGGGCGGTGGGAGCGCGCGTACGCGGGTGGCCGCGCGGCGGAGGTGCCCGAGGACCTCGTCGCGGCGCTGGCGGCGAACGAGAAGGCGCAGAAGGCCTTTGCGACGCTCGACGGCGCCAATCGGTACTCGATCCTCTACCACCTGCACGACGCCAAG